>Ga0310697_10007519_pt1 | contig 10256 bp, 10 predicted proteins | sample 172DNAGHGlowgp2_FD_203883 | JGI IMG/M metagenome (GOLD analysis project Ga0310697, IMG submission 203883) | Sheep rumen microbial communities from Palmerston North, Manawatu-Wanganui, New Zealand - 1728 DNA GHGlow gp2 (v2) (version 2) | ecosystem: Host-associated > Mammals > Digestive system >...
TGAAACAGCATGGCGGCATCCTGATGAGCGGTGACCTGATGAATGTCCCTTCGTTGCAGCATCCTCGTGGTAATGATAATGTATTCGGCTTCGTCAAGGATTCCTTCCCCGATCGCTGGGGGCGTTTATTGCTTGACCGCAGAGAGCGACTGACTGCCCAACAGGAAGGTAGGCCGAAACGTATGCTCACTAATTACGATTATCTCATAGGGATTGAAGACTTTACGCGCATGGGTGGCATACGTTACAAAGAGGAAGATGGCGATAACTACATCAACGCGAGTGCAAAATATCTTGTTCCACCTATCGAGAGTCTTCGCGCCCTATGCGATGCGTGCCATGAGATTGAGTTGGCAGAGGAACGCAATGAATTGCCAGAGCAGCGCTGGCTCGACCAGTTGATTGACCCAGGAACCTCACTCGGTGGTGCTCGTCCAAAGGCCAACGTGGTTGATACTGACGGAAAACTGTACGTGGCAAAGTTCCCATCAAAAAAGGATCTGGAGAATACGGAGCTCATTGAGCACTTCTCGCATCAACTCGCTGCCAAGGCTGGCATCAACGTTGCAAAGACGCGCACCATCAAGATTTCAAAGGACCGTAACCTGCTTCTTTCCGAACGCTTCGATAGAACAGCAGAAGGCCGTCGCATACACTTTGCTTCTGCTATGTCGTTGCTTGGTTTTGACGATGGAGCTGGCAGCAGCACAGGTAACGGCTATCTGGACATCGTTGATTTCATCCTTCGTGGGTGTACCGATGTGCGTCAGAATCTCCGAGAACTTTATCGCAGAGTGGCATTCAACGTCATGTTTGGCAACACCGACGACCACTTCCGCAATCATGGTTTCCTGCTCACCCCGAAAGGCTGGACGCTCTCTCCTGCATACGACATCAATCCAGGAGCGAAGTCACATCAATGCTTGCTTATTGACTCATACACAGAAGAGTCAGACATCAACGCGTTACTCTCTGCAAGTGAAAGCTACATGATTGAACGCCAAGAAGCATCAGAGATTATTGAGGAGGTTCGTGCTGCCATCAAAGACTGGCACAAAACCGCTACAGAACAGCAAATACCCATCAAACTGTTAGAATCATATTCTATCCGTTGGGATGAACTATAAAAAAGTAGCACATTCTGCACGTTTTCCGTGAAAAATGTGTAACTTTGCAGCGCAATTGAAACATGTAGCGTACAGAGAGAAACTCGTTGAAATCCAGCGGGATAACACTTCAAGTCACCTTTTTGTTTATCCCAGTTTTTCGACCTATTTTTGTACCGCATTTCTACCGTGGGTGTAAAACTGATGTTCTAACACCTATCTGCAAAGCAATATTTGGGACAAACTTGATACACGATGAGAAAAGTCCAAAACGCTATTGATGGGACAACGTGATACACAGTGAGAAATTGCGAGAAAGAGTGATAAGATAAAGGCGGTTTTCCCGCAGAGTATAATCATTATAGTGACAGACATTTATGGATTTAAAGAAGCGATGCCAGTGGTGCGGTAATGTCCACGAAGTATGGGCTCAGAATCGTATGAGCGAAGGGAACAGAATAGTCTTTTTATGCAGTATTTTATCCCGTATTGCATAAAATAGCGCATTTTTTGTGCAATAAGCTTGCAGAAATGAAGAAAATGTTGTAGATTTGCAACAGAAATAGACATGAGCTTATGAAGACAATAGTTCTAAACCAACGAAAAGAACGAGATGCGTTGTTGTCACGTCCGTATCTGACAAGAAGGATTTCTCTGGATACCGACACGCTGTTGAACAGTCATCTCATCAAGTTGATCACTGGGCCACGCCGTGTAGGCAAGTCCACACAGGCTCTACTGATGTTGAGGGACAAGAACTTTGCGTATCTGAACTTCGACAGTCAGCAACTGCTGGATGCGTGGGATGCCAATCTGGTCATGAGAATGCTGGATGATGTCTATCCCGGGTATGACTATCTGTTGCTGGATGAGGTGCAGAACCTGGACGCGTGGGACTTGTGGGTCAGTGAACTCTACAGACAGGGGAAGAACCTGGTCATCACAGGCAGTAACGCCAAGATGCTTTCAAGCGAAATGGCAACGGTGCTGACAGGCAAGTATCTGCAAGTCGAGATGCTTCCCTTCAGCCTTGAGGAGTTGTTCGACTGGCACAAACTTGACCTGCACCATCTTATGCCCGAACAGGGTGCTGAGTGCAAAGTGCTGACAGACGATTACCTGCGGAATGGTGGCTATCCGGAAGTCGTAGCATCACGACAGTTGGTACGCAGTTATCTCGATACGCTGTTCGACTCTATTGTGTGGAAGGATGTGGCCAAGCGTCATAACGTGAGAAACATCACAGACCTAAACAACCTTGCTGTTTATCTGGTGTCAAATTTCTGCAACCCGCTTAGTTCCAACGAATTGGCAGAAGAGTTAGGGTTTTCGAGTGTCAACACCACTAAAAAATATATGGACTATCTTCATGAACCCTATCTGTTCTATTATCTGTCACGCTACAACAACAAACTGAAACTGATGAAAAAAGCACCGCGGAAAGTTTATGTTGTAGATAACGGCTTTGTGGCTGCTAAGGCTTTCTCTGTGACTGAAAATCTCGGACGCTTACTTGAGAACCAGATTTTCATAGAACTGGTACGACGTGGCTACGACACTGAGAAAACCATGTTCTATTATCGTTCACGAAACGATAAAGAAGTTGATTTCGTATTGCGACAGGGAGTTCACATCGAGCGTCTGGTGCAAGTATGTTATGATCTGAGCAGTCCCAAGACGGAGAAGCGCGAGGTTGACGCAATAGTGGAATGTGCAGGCGAGCTGAAGTGTGACAATCTTAGCATTGTGACCTACGACGATGAGCGCACCATCGAGAAGGATGGCTATAAGATAGATGTTATACCAATAGCTAAATTCTAATTGAAAAGATAGGACAGCCAGGGAGTTCACTTCTCGCAGAGCCAGTACTCCGAACAGCCATTCACCATGCGGTGGCGGACATTGAAGCGGTAGTTGTTCATCGACTTGCCCAGCACGGCAGGCGTGGCCCGCTTGGCATCGAAGTAGGCGTAACGTCCTGAGAACGTGGCGAGTATCTCCGATGTGCTCCACCACCGGCCCTCGCCGTCCTTGGGCTTGCGGAACGTCTCGTTGATCATCTCCACCAGGTCGATGGTGCGCTGGTAGGGCACGTTCTCCTCGATCAGCGTCTGTATCTCCTCATCCTCCAGCCAGAAGCGCTCACCCTTATTAAAGAGGTGGAGAGCCTGGGCATAGAGCTGGCGATGGTTGAGATTATCCGTAAAGTCGATGTTCTTGCCAGCAGGGATGCCCACACAGACGAAACGGCGCGAACCCGTGGGATCGACCAGCGGCTGCTGCTGATTCGTAGTTCCGATAAACGAGGTATAGCGGCGATACTGCTTGATGGTTTTGCCGTAGGGCGGACGGAACTTCACGTCGCTCGACGACAGCAGGTACTTCAGCACAATCTGCTGAGAGTTAGTCGTCTTATCAAACTCATCGATGTTGATGAGCGCAAATGAGGTCAGCGCGATGTTCAGGTCAAACTCGTTCTTGAAGTTCAGTTTGTCGTTGTAATAGTCACGCAGTTCTGGCGGCAGCAGAATCTTGCAGAAGCGCGTCTTGCCGCAGCCCTGACGACCTATCAGGAGCGGCGTCAACGCATTGCCAGTCAACTGCTTATCGCTCTCACGCCACTGCGCCACCATCCCCACAAGCCAATACCGCAGGTACTTCTCCCAGTGCGGCTGTTCCGTAGGTACTCGTAGCGCAAGCTCCCTGATATAGTCGTGTCCATCCCACAGCGGCAGGCTGTCGAGCCACGTGTTCACGGGGTCGTACTGCTCGATGCGGGTGGAGTCGATGAAGCGGTTCACGTCCTGATCCCACGACTTCAGTCCCTGCTCGCGGGCCTCGATGGTCATATCGTTGCGCACCTCCTCGGTCAGCGGCTTAAACGTCTGGTCCTCAGCGTATTTCATGCGATACTCGGCCACACCCGTCATCAGGTTCTTGCGCATGTCGTAGTTGGCCGTCAGGAATATCTCCGTCCGCATCGTCTGCAGCGTCTCCTGAGGCACGCTCTTCAGCGGCTTTATCTTATTTTTCTTGCGATACTCCTCCATCAGCGGAATCTCATAGGTGGAAGCAAAGACGCTCTTCACCAGTTCCGGGTCGTTGTGAAAGAGCGGATGCTCCAGCGTCATGCCCTGAGCGTGAGCGAGCGGTATGCCCTGTTCGAGCGACTTGCGGGCTATCTGCTGCAGCAGCTGCATCTGGCGGTCCTCGTCGGGCAGGTCAAAGTAGCCGCCCAAGACCTCGCGGAGTATAAACACCCAGTTGAAATGATAGGTCCGCTTCACGGTGCGCCCAGGCATCAGCATGTCGCTCTCCCATGAGATAGGCGACAGCTCCGACTGCTCATGCTTGGCCGTATCCGCCTTGAAGGGTCGCGCATCGGGATTGAAGTACATCTCAGGGTCGGCACTCAGATAGACCGTCCGCTCCAACGTCGGCTCCAGATACTCGATGTCGAGCCCGAACTGGTTCTGATAGGCTCTCCGCGCCGTCTCATACAGATTCTTGTGGAATTGCCTCACCTCCTCTTCCTTCTCGGGCAATGCCATTCCTCCGAACATTTCGCCCCTGCATACGATCTTCACCGACTTACCCGACGCCCCTAAGAAAGCCATCACCGTCTCGTCCATCCGCGCCGTCTGATTTCTGATGCTGACGGCCTCCTCATACGTCTTCAGTCCGTTCACCTCCACTATCACCAGTCCGTTGTAGCGGAGACCCTTCTGTATCTCCTTATAATTCACACACTCTGCGGCAAAGAGTATGCGCGGCAGGTTCACCGTGTGGTCCTGCGAGTCGAGCACTATCTGTCCGTCGTCCAGCCGCTGCGGCTGATAGAACTGATAGTTCAGGCGCAGATTGAACACCTTCTGCTCCTCAGGACTCTTGCGGATCATCTCTGCCAGATCCTTCAACTCCAGACGGTTGATCACCATCTTCTTGCGCGACATTTTCAATAAACTTATCTTCATAAATTCGTATTTTTAGGTTTGCCTCTACTAAATCATTCGTTATCTGGTTGCAAAATTACTTATTTTTAGCGGATTATGCAAAACTTTTGCCGATTTTTTTCATCTATTTTACCTCTACAAATCCTCTACTTTCCTTCTACCTTACCTCTACCTCTTCGCCACATTAATAGAACCTCGCACCTCCCATTAATGCAACTTTGCGCCCTCCAAACTGATGCCTCATCCTCGCCTTGCGCTAACCCAGAAGCCGCCTCTCTTTGGAATTCTCTAGAGAATTTATCACTTAAGTGGCACCTTTCTTAGACTTTGCAGTAAGCAAACCTGCAAATTCTCTAGAGAATTTAGCAGCCATAAAGCTTCCGATATCCCGGAAGCAGGCTGTAGCGATGGAGTTTGGACGCTTGTTTCTTACGATCCTGTTACAGTTTAGATAAGGTAGATGACAGGTAGAGGCAAGGTAGAGGCAAAATAGATGCAAAGTAGAAGGAAAATAGAGGTAATATTTGTATAAAGTCATTAATACTCAATAATATAGATTCATTTTAGTAGAAGTAAATTGCCATTTTGTATTTTTCCTCGCTTATTCATATCCCTGAGCTAGACGCTCGAAAATACTCTCGCTCGAAAAACCTCAAAATTCTTTTGGCAAATACAAGGCCGTGGTCGTGCATCAGCAGACCATCAGTTCAGACCAACTCATCAAGGAAGCTTGCGAGCAGAACCCCATCAGCGAGGGCGTGATGACCGCCGCCATCATACGCCTTTCGGAAGTCATCAACCGCCATCTGCGCCAGGGCGACCGTGTCCGTCTGCGGGACTAGGGCCTGATGAAACTCGAAATAGAGAGCGACAAGGTAGACAACCTCAAGGACTTCCGTGCCAAGAAACACATCCGTGGTGTCCGCCTCCATTTTATCCCCGAGAGCAGCGATGGCTCTCAGGCCCTCTACGACGGCATCACCTTCGAGAAGGAGCGCACGTGACCCCATCCCTATACATATAATAATGTTAAGATTTGCCGCCCGATTTGGTATTTTCGTATACCATCTCTACTCTTGTACACAAGAACGTGCCACTCCTTCATTACTAATATCTAACCATCATTGGTCTGCAAATACATAAAAAATCCTAAAATGTCGCCCGATTATACAATTATTTCACGAAGAATGCGAGAAATTGAGAATAAATCACTATCTTTGTGCAATAAAACTATAGGATATGGAAGATATTAACCGCATAAAAATGGTGTTGTTCGAGAAGAAACGCACTTCTCGCTGGCTCTCAGAACAGTTGGGAGTTACACCTTCTACGGTGAGCAAATGGTGTACCAATACCTCGCAGCCTGATGTGGCATGCTTGTTAAAGATTGCAGATCTGTTGGAGGTTGACATTAAGGAGTTGTTAGTAAGAGAGTATAAGCAATATCTTTTATCGACATTATAACCGGATTGTCATTAGTAAAGTTTGTAATTATTATGACACAAACAATAAAGACAAATCTTCATAGCAGAATCTTAACGGAACAAGATGAGGCATAGATCAATTAGAGAATTACAAATCTGTGGCGGTGGAGTCAAAAATATGCCTCATTTTGCCGAAAGCATCATTGCTCGTATGGAAAAAAATCCTAATATGGTAAACAGTTTCTTTTTTAGGAAATATGTTGCAGCCAAAATCATTTATGATAGCACTGATAAAATCATCGCATCAGCAGATTGGTATCCTGTGGGAGGATACAAAGCCATGTACGTGCCATATACTATATCCAAAATCATTGCATCTCTTCCACAAGGCAAAGAAATTGACTGGACAAGAATATGGAATGCGCAAAGGATATATGAATCATTGGCCAGGCAAATAGAAATAGTCGCATATAAGACATATCGCTTCTTAAACACAATCAGTAATGGTGGTATTGAACGCTCTTTTGCTGTTAAAGAAGAAACTTGGAAACAATACCGTTTAGAACCATTAGTATTAGAAGACGACTTTGTCAATGAACTAATTGACAGTGAAGAGTTTAAAGATAAAGCTAGAAGTGAGGCCAAAAAGAAGCGCTTTGAAACAGAGATTGATTTGGAAGTTAAAGTTAATACCCTTGGAAGTGCATATTGGGAGTCTGTTTATCAAGACCTTGAACGCCAAAAGTTACTTTCGGCCTATGACAGAGATGTTATCAAGTCTATGGCTAGTTATTTGAAACGTGGAGTTTTCTTGTCTGGCCCTCAAGTTAGAAAGCTATGGAAAATAGTGCAAAAGATTGAGGAAAAAACAGATTACATTTTTAGAGAAAAATAAATAGAAAGTGATTGTCAAATTAAACAATAATAAAGATGAAACTACTTACAATAAAACAACCTTGGGCTTCTCTTATATGTCTCGGTATTAAAGATGTCGAGAATCGTACATGGAAACAGAATTGCCTAATTGGTGAAACGATACTCATTATGTCAAGTTTGGGTGTTGAGAATATGGCTGCAACAAATCAAACATGGTGTGTAGAGTATCAACGCCTTGTTTCTATCGGAGCTGTTCCTCGTATAGAAAAATTGCCTAGAGGGGTAATAATTGGTTATGTAGATGTAGTTGATATTAAAGAAAAATATGATTCTTTATGGGCTGCTGATGCTTCGCATTACAAGTATATATTGAAGGATCCTCACATGTTTATAACTCCATTAGAAGGAGTCCGAGGCCAACCGAAGCCTATTAATTATGATATCAGTATAGATGAACTATTAGCAATTCCAACTATATAACATTGGTTAGAGAAGTATATGAGAGCTAGGGAGATTATCCTGGCTGTTCCATAAGGGATAGTCTAAATTGGAAACGCCTAAAGAAGTATGACGACTTGGATTACGAAATTGACAACTTGGACGATTACAGGAGGTGGCAGCAGCAAGAAGGCAACAAGTGGGTGTATGTGTACTTCTCGAACGAGACGAAGTCCAACTACCTGATGCAGATTGCGGATGCGCTAAAAGTGAACATCAAAATCGAGGCGATATAATAATATCAATAAATGAATACTGATAACGGACATTTGCATGGAAATGAATAATATTATAGTCGACCCAACGTATAAACAATGGGGCGTTGATATAGAACATCTGTTCCCCAACTTGGGGAAATATTGGAGCCTATGCTTTGATTCTTCAGCGGCTCTAAAATATCCATTGAACATATTTGCTATACCTTGGGGACACCAAAAGGTAAGAATACCTGAGTTCACTGAGCAATTAAATCGACAATAATAACGTTATAATTATATGAATGCTGAAGATATACGAAAACTGATAGGTCAGGAGGAATATCTGAACCGCCAGTTCGTCAGCATCTATGGTCTCGAAGACGAACTGACTCCCGATGTTCCACCGGATGAAATCACCATCCTGCAACAAGGAGTAATTTCGATTAAGCGAGAGCAGAATCCAAGCTCACTTGAGACTATGCCGAGCGATGAGTATATTCGGCGAAGCCAAATCGGTATAATTGATAATTAACAATCGATAATGAAGAATGTAAATATATCCAAGGCGAAAGACTACCAGTCTCTGTATGCTGACGCAAGCATGATTATTGAAGAAGCTCGTCAGCGTGCCTATCATTCTGTCAATGTGAACCTCACACTGCGCAACTGGCGATTGGGAGAACGTATTGCCAAAGAAGAGCTTGACGGAGAAGAGAGAGCCGAATATGGCAAACGCATTATTGCTACGCTTGCGCAGGATTTGACAGCAAAATACGGAAAAGGCTTTGAACGCATTTCTCTATACAACTATTTGAAATTTTACAGACTGTTCCCAGAAATTGTTGACGCAGTGAGTCAACAATCAGAGAAAGTTGACACAGTGAGTCGACAATTGCTCCCGTGGACACATTATCGAGAGTTGATACGCGTAGAGAACAGAGAGGCCAGAACTTGGTACGAGAAAGAAGCGCTACGGGAAGTTTGGGGAACCAGGACACTACACCGAAACATTGCGTCACAATACTATTACCGTCTGTTGCAGTCGGCTCATAAAGAGAATGTCATAGACGAAATGCACCAATTAACTGCACCAATGCAACAAGATAAACTGGAGTTTATTAAGAATCCTGTGGTGGCAGAGTTTCTTGGTCTCGAACCTAATTCTGACTTTACAGAGACAGAGCTGGAAGCTAGTATTATTAGCCATCTGCAGAAGTTTATAATGGAAATGGGCAAAGGCTTTGCTTTTGTTGCGAGACAGAAGCATATACGTACAGACATGGGGGATTTTTATATCGACCTAGTCTTTTATAATTATATTTTGAAATGTTTCTGTTTAATTGACCTAAAGACGCAGCAGATAACCCATCAAGATGTAGGGCAGATGGATATGTATGTAAGGATGTATGACACCTTAATTTGTACAGATGGTGATAATCCAACCATTGGATTGTTACTGTGTTCTGAAACCAGCGAGGATATGGCGCGATACAGTGTACTGCATGGCAGTGAGCAATTGTTCCAGGCAAAATATCTAACATATCTTCCCACAAAAGAGGAGTTGGCAAAAGAGATTGAGTTGCAAAAGGACATTTTTCGTCAGCAATTAGAGGCTAAAAAACAAAAGGAGTAACAGAAAGAATGAAGATAAAACCCCACCATAATGAAGAAGAGCTGAACCGCCAGTTCGTCAGCATCTACGACCTCGAAGACGAACTGACTTCCTCTGCGCCTTCAGGTTCCATCCTCATTACACCTCAGAACATCAGCGACATGAAGGGACGGGATTTGCGCATCACCGTGAACGGCAGAGTGTTTCAGGAGCGGAATGCCATCCAGACGTTCATCGAGGTGCTGAAGTTCATCGGACTTGACGAAGTGGCGAAGGTAGGCATCATGTGTGCTGGATACAACCTCGTGGACACCCGTCAACGCCTTGACGACAACAAGCGGTGGCAGCAGCGGGAGGGCAGCAAATGGGTGTATGTGTACTTCTCGAACGAGACGAAGGCCAACTACCTGATGCAGATTGCGGATGCGCTCAAAGTGAACATCAAAATCGAGGCGATATAAGATATGAACAACGAGATACAATTCATATTATACCATCTGCCTGACGAAGAAGGAAAGGTGCAGGTGGTGATCAAGGATGAAACCATCTGGGCTACTCAGAAGGCTATGGCTCAGTTGTTTGGGGTAGGC
>Ga0310697_10007522_pt1 | contig 10255 bp, 8 predicted proteins | sample 172DNAGHGlowgp2_FD_203883 | JGI IMG/M metagenome (GOLD analysis project Ga0310697, IMG submission 203883) | Sheep rumen microbial communities from Palmerston North, Manawatu-Wanganui, New Zealand - 1728 DNA GHGlow gp2 (v2) (version 2) | ecosystem: Host-associated > Mammals > Digestive system >...
TTCTTCAAAATCAAGTGGGTACATGTGCAGAATACGGATGCTTCCCAAAGGTATTGATGAGGTCTGCCGCAAGGCGATGCCCAGCATCGAGCCGCTGGCTATATAGGTGTAACGGTTTTCGTCGCGGAGAAATTTCAACAGTGTAAGCATCTGTTCGTATGCCTGAATCTCGTCGATAAAAACCAGCGTCGTTTCCCTGTCGCGCATACGTTCTCCAGCTATGGTACTTAGAGCCATATAAAAATCTTGTGTCGTCCTGACATCGGCGAAAATCCGTTTTCCGACCTTGTCCGTTTCCATATTTATTTCGATAAAGTTTGGAAACAGTCTTTTTCCAACGTGTCGGATGATGTAAGTTTTGCCGATTTGTCGAGCACCGTCCACAACTAGTATTTTGTCGTTGCCCGACGTTAGGTGGCTATTTATCTGATTTTCAATCTTTCTATACAACATAATTACACTTTTCTTGTAAATTTGCAACTGCAAAAATACACTTTTCCTATAAAATAACCAAGAAAAAAATACACTTTTCCGTTTTTTTTTCTAAAAGCGGAAGTGGCTAATGGGTCAAGTTGTTTTAATTGTTTAACTATAAACTAATTCTCAACTCTCAATTTTCAACTCTCAACTACTCCCACAGTTCCCCGCTTAGGAATTGTAGGTTGTAGCGGATGGCTATGTCGCTTTCTTTCTTAATTTCTTCTATCATTTTTTTTTCCATTTCTTCAATGCTGGCCTTGTCGCATTTGGGCATATTGGTGCTATTGGCAAAGGCCTCCATCTTATCGGCGGTCGATTTGCTGATTTTGAAAAGCTGCTGCCATGTCTTTTCGACTTCAAAAGAGTTGGCATCGCGCAACTGAGGCATCTTGGCCAACACTAGATATATATGCGTTTTTGAGCGCCATTCGTATCGGGATGCCAAAAGTTCTGCCAGTCTGACGCAATTATATGTGCTGGTTTTCGCCTCGTTGCAGTAAGCGTTGTACATACTGTCGCAGATGCGGTTGGTAAGTCGCAACGCCTCGTCCATGGAGATGCCTATGGCCGCAGGTTTTACGGGAGATGGCGCAGGCTTTTGTTCCGGCTTTTGTTCTGGCTGTTGTTCCGGCTGATATTCCTTTTGTTGTGCCGGAAATGGTAGGGTGGGTTCAATGTCGGGCTGCGGCAGTGTGTCGGTTGCTTGGGCGGTGGGTGTTTGTGCTTCGGTGGCGGGTGTGCTGTTGAGGGTTGTTTTTGGCAAAAGCAATACGGCTGCAACGGCAATAGCGGCAAAGCCTAATACGACAGGCAGTATCACACGCAGCCGGTCGGCACGGACAATGGCCTTTTGTACCGACAGCGCGTCGGGATAGCGTCGGGCGGGGGCGTTCTGTGTGCAATGGCGCACAATGCCGGCGTAGCGGCGGGGGAACAGCAGTCGGAGCACCAGCCCGAAAGCGTAGATGTCGGTGCGACAGTCGATTACGCCGTCGGGGACGGTCTGCTCGGGGGCGGCATAGCCACGGGTGTAGGCGGGACCTTTAAGTATTGCGTAGTCGTCGGTGTCGGCAAGCCCGAAATCGATAAGTTTCACGTTGTCGCCGTTGCGGGTTACAAGTATGTTGGAGGGCTTGAGGTCGCGGTGGACAATCTGCAGGGCGTGGTAGTACTGCATCGCGTCGAGCAGCTGCATGGCCACCTTGCGACGCTGGGTTGCGGACGGGTTCTCCTTCATAAACTCGGCAAGGGTGCGCCCTTCCACGTATTCCATCACTATGCAGCGTCCCGCAACGGCGTCGGTTTCAATGCCGTAGGTGGCGGCAATGTTGGGGTGGTTCAACATTATGGCACATTGGAACTCCTTTTCGAGCATCGCCGCATATTGCGGATTTTCAGCATATTGCGGTTGCAGAGCTTTCAGTGCGAACCATCGCCCGTAGCGTTGCGCCTTTAAAAGATGGCAATAGCCTCTCGACGCCATCTCCGTGTGGTTGGAAAAGACGTTCATAGCATTGAAATCCAACGAATTGGTGTATCCCGATGTGGATGACGGCTGTTCGGTGTCCATGTTTTTATTGAAACTGTGATTATTGTCCGAATAATAATTGCAAAGATAATAAAATTTTTTGAATTTTGCCGAAAAGCATGAATAAAATTTCAAACGACACGAAAGTAACAAAAAAATATCGTTTTTTTTTATGTGAATAGTGTTGGTAATTGCTTGGTTTTAACCAAGATACAAAAAGGGCATAATTAGGGCAGTAAAAAAATCGTATCTTTGCACAACGAAAATTACTGCTTTATGGACACCAATTCACCGCAAGTGGAAATGCTTAAACGCCTTGTAGAAGAGCGTTCGATGCTACGGATGGATTCTTTCAAGGATTTTCAGCTCCTTTACGACGAAATGCGCCGCCGCAACAACGAAACTCTCGGTGTTAACACCCTGCGCCGGCTTTGGGGCGACATCAGCGGCTATCCCACCGTGAGGGAGGCCACCCTCGGCGTGCTGTGCCGTTTTGTGGGCTACACCGACTGGCACACCTTTGTGGCCGACTACTGCGGCATGGAGGCCGAGCAGACTTCGTGCGACATCGCCACGGCATCGTTGCAGGCGGTCAACCTAACGCCCTGCGACCGACTTACAATAGCGTGGAACCCCAACCGATCTCTGCAGCTCGAACATCTCGGCTACGGACTGTTCCGCGTGCTGAAATCGGAGAATTCCAAGGCAAAAGAGGGAGACACTTTCCACGCAGCCGCCTTCGCCATAGGCCAGCCGCTGTATATGGACACTTTTGTGCACAACGGCGAACAGCCGAAACTCTTTGTGGTAGGCAAAAAAGGTGGCCTTACAAAGATTGAGATTTCCCAAAAATAAATTTCCGATTAGCCGAAAATCGTTTTAAAACGTTTCGCTCACCTTTTAGTGAACTGTGGTTGGTGATTAGTGATTGGAACTTATTTTTCAAAAACCTTTTCTCCCGACACAAACAGCTGTAGCACTGCGGTTTGCGGTATCTGCATTTCGGGAATGGTCATTATGTCGCTGTCGAGCACCACAAAATCGGCTTCCTTGCCGGCCTCGATACTGCCTTTGTTGTTTTCTTCAAAATAACCCTTTGCCGCCCAGATGGTTATGGAACGCAATGCCTGCTCGCGGGTGAGGGCGTTCTCCATCTGGAATCCCTCTTTGGGATTGCCATTGAGATCCTTGCGGGCCACGGCTGCAAAGAAGGTATAGAGGGGTTTGATGCTCTCGATGGGGAAGTCGGTGCCGTTCACCAGCCAGCCGTTCTGCTGCAGAAGCATCTGCTGGGCATAGGCGTAACGCACACGGAACGGCCCAAGTCGGTCGGCGGCCCAGCCCATGTCGCTAGTGGCGTGGGTGCTTTGTATGGAGGGTATCACGGAATACTGGCCGTAGAGGGCTATGTCGTTGCTGTCCACCACCTGCGAGTGTTCGATGCGCCAGCGCAGGTCGTTGTGGCCTTTCAGGAATTTGGCATACACTTTCAGCACGTTGCGCACTCCTGCGTCGCCGATGGCGTGGGTGCCCACCTGATAGCCGGCATCGTAGGCGCGACGGCAGACATTTTCGAGATACTCAAGGGTGTTTATCATCAGTCCGCGGTTGGCGGGGTCGTCGGCGTAGGGCTCGATAAGGTTAGCACCGCGCGAGCCGAGGGCACCGTCGGCGTAGAGTTTAACGCCTCGCACCGAGAGACGTTCTTTCACTATTATGCCCTTTGGCAGGAAATAGTCGAGAGTGGCGGTGTCGTCGTTGAGCATGGCACTGATTTTAATCTTGAGCACTCCGGCGGTTTGCAGGCTATCCATGAGGTTGATGTTTTCGATGCTGGCGCCGGCGTCGGACACTCCCGAGAGTCCGGCCTCGAAACAGGCTTTCTGTGCGGCGAGCATGGCACGGCATTTTTCGGCAGGACTGAGTTTAGGTATTATGGCCTTGGCACGGTCGTAGGCGTTGTCGAGGAGTATGCCGGTGGGCTCTCCATCGGTGCCGAGTTCTATCAGTCCGCCGTTGATGCGGGTGGTTTTGTCGAAACCAAGCATGGCAAGCACGCTGTTGCTCACCAGTCCGGCATGGCCGTCAATACGGGTGAGGCAGATGTTTTTGTTGGGAAACAGCTCCTGCAAACGTTTGTTGTTGGGAAAGGTTTTGTCGGGCCAGAGGTTCTGGTCCCAGCCTCGGCCAAGGAGCCAGTCGGAGGGGTAGCGTTCGGCGTGGGCCTGCAGGCGCTCAAGCACTTCGTCGAAGGAGCGGCAACCTACCAAATCGGCGTAGCGCACTATGTTTTCGCCCAAGCCACAGAAATGGCTGTGCCCGTCGATAAAGCCCGGGTACACGTATTTGCCATGCATGTCGAGGGTGCTGTCGGCGGAGTATTTGGCGAGGATCTCCTCGGAGGTGCCTACGGCCACGAAACGGCCGTCCTTAACCGCGAAAGCCTCGGCAGTGGCGAAATCTTCATTTACGGTGTAAACCGTTGCGTTGTGGACAATGAGGTCCACCTTTTCTTTTTTCGAGCAACTCAGGGTTATCATTGTCAGGATTATCGGTATTAGGGCTTTGATTTTCATGATTCTAGTTTTGGTTCCCCACACAGTAGTGTGGGGTTATTGAGAGGCAACCCCTACGGGGTTGCAAGGTATTTTATTAAAAAGACAACGGCACTGAAGTGCCGTTGTCTTTGGTAATGTGAATGTTACAATTATTTCACGGGGATGTTCTTGAGGGTTTCCACAAGGAAGTTCCAGAATTTCTCCACACTTGCTATCTCCACACCTTCGTCGGGTGAGTGGGGGTGTGCGATGGTCGGGCCGAAGGAGATCATATCCCAGTTGGGGTACATTCCGCCGAAGAGTCCGCATTCCAGACCGGCGTGGATGGCCATAATCTTGGGCTCGTTGCCGAAAAGGTTTTTATAAACTTTCTGCATGGTGGTGAGGATGGGCGAATCCATATTGGGTTTCCATCCGGGATAGGCGCCGCTGAGTTCGCATTTGCCGCCAGCAAGTTCGGCAAGGCATACAAGACGTTCGCCGAGGGCTTCCTTGGCACTGTCCACAGAGCTGCGCAGCAGAGCGTGGATAGTGAATTTCTGGCCGTCGGTCTTAACGATGGCGATATTCAAAGAGGTCTCAACGAGATCTTTGATGCTGTTGCTCATGCGGATGATGCCGTTGGGGACAACCATGATGGTGTTGATGAGTTTCTGAGTGTCGGCGTCGCAGATGACTTCGGCGGGCAGAGCCACATCTTCGCATTTCATGCAGTAGTCGGGTTCGGTGGCTTCGAGTTCTTTCTTCACAGCTGCGGAGATTTTCTCGAATTCCTTAACGATGCAGTCTTTGTGTTCAACGGGCATTGCAAAAGTTGCCGATGCTTCGCGCGGGATGGCGTTGCGCATATTGCCGCCGTCGATGCTTATAAGACGTATGCCGCAGTCGGCTACCCAGCGCAGGTGACGGAACAGCAGTTTGTTGGCGTTGCCGCGACCGAGAATGATGTCCATGCCGCTGTGACCGCCTTTCAGTCCGCCGATGCTGAGCTTGCAGGCGCAGTAGTTGGCGGGAGTTTTCTCCATCTTGTAGTCGATGGTGATTGTGGCGTCGATACCGCCGGCGCAACCCACGTAGAGTTCGCCTTCGGTTTCGGAGTCCATATTGAGGAGTATGTCGCCTTTGAGCACGTCTTTTTCGAGGCCGAAAGCACCTGTCATGCCGGTTTCTTCGTCGATGGTGAAGAGAGCTTCCAGCGGGCCGTGCTGCAGGGTGGTGGAGGCCAGCACCGTCATAGCGGCGGCGGCGCCCATGCCGTTGTCGGCACCGAGGGTGGTACCGGTGGCTTTCACCCAACCGTCAACGATGCGGGTCTTGATGGGGTCGGTAAGGAAATCGTGCACGGTGTCGTTGTTTTTCTGGGGAACCATATCGACGTGTGCCTGCATGATGGCGGTTTTGCGGTTTTCCATGCCGGGGGTGGCAGGTTTGCGCATAATCACGTTACCGGTTTTGTCCACTTTGCATTCGATGTTGTGCTTTTTGGCAAAATCTACCAGATAAGCAACTACTTTTTCCTCGTGTTTCGAAGGACGGGGAATCTGTGTCAGGGCGTGGAAATTGGCCCATAACTCCTTGGGATTCAGGTTTAAAATTTCGCTCATGATAATAATATTTTATTTTTTTGTTTCTGATTTGAAAATGCTAAAATACGAAATTTCTTTCACAACACCAAATTTATTTTTCAAAACGTTTTTCATGCCTGCCATTTGCGGATATTGCCGCCGGGCTATTGGTCGAATTTGTTGAAAAAGAAAAACACTGCGGCGTGTTTTTTGTCCACTCCTTTGGCGGAGCCGATGCTGTTGCCGATGCGGTCGCGCACGGTGCCGTCGTCGTCGATACGTCCTATGCTGTTGCCTATACGGTCGCGCACGGTGCCGTTGCTCTCCACTTTGCCGATGCTGTTGCCTATGCGGTCGCGGATAGTGCCGTCGGAGTCGATTTTGCCTATGCTGTTGCCGATACGGTCGCGGATGGTGCCGTCGGAGTCGATTTTGCCCACGCTGTTGCCGATGCGGTCACGCACGGTGCCGCTGTTGTCTATCTTGCCCGTTTGGTTGCCAATGCGGTCGCGCAGGTCCTGGGCTTGCAAGCTATTGGAACACAACGCCATTGCTGCGAGAAATCCGATAATAAAAAGCGTCCTTTTCATAAGGCTGTCATTTGTTTTGGTTTTTATTATTTGTAACCGGATTGGCATAAATCTTAATAAAAACTTCTTGGGCGGTTTTTATGTCGATGGAGCTGTCGAGCTGGCTCAGACCTTTCTCCATATAGGCTTGGAAATCAGCTTTGTCCTTGTCGGAATAATGGCTTGCGTAAGTGTCGGTGCCGGCAAGCAGGTCGTGGGCTATATAGTTGGTTTTGAAGAGTTTGAAATTGGAGTGTATCCTTTTGTCGATAATCTGTGCCAATCGGGTGAACTTGTCGTTTTTCTGGAAGGTGTCGCACTGGCGCAGCTCGTCGAGGGTAACGGGCTGGCACACGGCGAGGTGTATGTGGCCTTTGTTCTGGAAAATGCCCTGACGTATGCTTATCATGTCCTCCATTGGAGATTTAACATATTTTTGGTGCATCGACACGCAGAGCTCGGCGGTTTTCAGAAAATCGCAGGGCTCGTATTCGTACGAGATGGCTACAGGGCAGATGCTCAGCTCGCCGAAATTTTCCACAAAGGGCAGTTTGCTGCTCATGGCGAACATCTTGACCAATGCTGTATCGGAGGCGTCGTTGCCGTCCTTGGTGCGGCCGTTGCGCTGTGCTATCCACACCGACTCGTGTTTGGTGGTGATGGCGTGGCGCATGTAGGTGGACACTTCCATGGAGTTGCGGTAGAACTCGCTACGTGTGCCTCCGCGCACCAGACGGAACATCTTGCTTATCTTGCCAAGGTCGGTAACAAACTGGTTTATCATCAGGTTGCTGCCGAAGGTTATCTCGGCGGGACGCAGTCCGTTTTTGCCGAGCACGGCGTTTAGGATGGAGGCGTCGAGGGTGATGTCGCGGTGGTTGGAGACGAACATATAACGGCGGTCGGGGTCGAGGTTCTCAAGTCCCGAATAGGTGAGGGCCGTGGAGGTGTGGCCTATGATGTGCCACAGCAAGGGAAACCACATGCGGTCGTGCCACTGGCCAATGGTTTTCACCTTGAGAAACTCATTACGGAATGCCTCGAAATCGATGTCGGGATAGATGGTCTTTACAAAAAACGGAAACAGCTCGTTGTCAGCCATGCGCTGAATGGCGGCGGGCACTTCGCTGTCGTTGTAGGGACGTATCTCGTCGTAGGTGGTCTGGTCCATTGTTATTATTTTCGGTTATCGACAAATTGAATTGGTTTGCGGCTCATTGCCGGGAAATTGAGTTTGCGTATGGTGTCGGCGGGCAGTATCTCAATGTTCGGTGCCACGCGTATCTTGGCACGGAAACGGTCTTTCAGCTCTTTCACCACGTCGGAGTCGTCGCGCGAGTCGTCGCGGAGGCCTATCTTTACGGTAACCTCGTCGGTGCCGGCGTCGGTGGAGCTTACGTATATGATGTAGTTCTCGATATAATCGGTGTTGTTAAGCACCTCGCTGATAGCGGGAGGATAGAGGGTGGTGCCTTTCAGCTTTATCATGCAGTTTTTGCGTCCCACCAAGGGGCTTATGCGGAACGAGTGCCGTCCGCAGCGGCAGGGCTCGGTGTATATGCTGGCTATGTCGCCCGTGCGGAAACGCAGCAGCGGCATGGCTTCCACGCCGAGGGTGGTGACGACCACTTCGCCGGGCTGTCCGTCGGGCACAGGACGGTCGTCCTCGCCAATAATCTCTACAATGATAAGTTCCGGATGATGGTGTCCGCCGCAGCCGTACTCGCATTCGGGGAAGGTGGTGGACATCTCGGTGGATGAATAGGTGGCAAAGAGGTCCACGTCCCATTTCTCCTTTATCTTTTTGCCGAGGGCGTTGAGCTGGAAATTTTGGTCGCGCAATGCCTCGCCGATGCCTATGATGCGCTTGACGCTGGAGTGGCGGTAGTCGATGTTGTGTTCTTCGGCGTACTGTATCAGCTTGAGGATGAACGACGGCACGCACATGATGCTGTCGGGATGTATGCGGTTGATGGTGTCCCACTGCAGTTCGGGGATGCCGTTGCCCACACGTATGATGCCCGCACCCAGCTCGCGGATGCCGAGGAAATAGGCCAGGCCCGCCATAAAACGCTTGTCGATGGTGGTCATCAGCTGCAGCACGTTGCTCGGCTCGAGGCCGGCGCAGATAAACGATATTTTCTCGTTGTAGGCCAGACGTTGCAGGTCTTTCTCGCTGCAGGCAAAGGTTACGGGGTCGCCGGTGGTGCCCGAGGTGGTTATGTAGTCGATGATTTTCTCACGAGGGATGCACAGAAAATCGTCGTTGTGCCGCTGCAGGTCGCTTTTGGTGGTGAAGGGTATTTGCTGCAGGTCTTCCAAAGTATTAATCTGTGCGATGTCGATGCCGTTGGTGGCGAACATGCGTTTGTAGAACGGCGAGTTGGCAGCGAGATACTGCAAGTCTTCGCGCAGTTTCTCTTCCTGAAAACGTTTTATCACCTCGCGGGGCTGGTATTCTATTTCGGGACCTTTCATCGGGAGTTACTTTTGGGTTATGAAATTGTTTTCTTTCATCCATTCAAGGAGTTTGAGGTTCCAGTCCTTGGTTTCGTCGGATTTGGTACGAGCTACGCCGAAGCCGTGGCCGCCCTCGTTGAAAAGATGGAACTCGGCTTTTATGCCTTTATCTTTCAATGCGTTGTGCAGTGCCACGCTGTTGCGGTAGTCCACCACGGGGTCGTCCTTGCAGGCCACAAGAAAAACGGGGGGCATATCGGCAGGGATTTGCAGTTCAAGCGAGAAACGGTCCTGCAACTCCTTGGTGTAGTGTTCGGTAAGCAGGTTTTTGCGCGAGCGCTGGTGCACTATGCTGTCCTGCATGGAAACCACAGGGTACACCGGAACCACAAAATTGGGGCGTGTGCTCACCTTGCAGTCGATGCCCTTGGCTTTGAGATAGCGGCTGTCGGCCAGTATGCCGCCGTGGGTTACCAGATGTCCGCCGGCCGAAAAGCCTATGGCCCCCACTTTGTCGGGATTGATATGAAAAAAGTCGGCGTTTTGGCGAATTATCTGCATGGCGCGCTGGAAATCCTCTATCATAGCGGGGTGGTGGTTGCCGTAGAATCCCACGCGGTAGCGCAGCACGAAAGCGGCGATGCCTTGGCTGGCAAACCATTCGGCCACCTCCTTGCCTTCGCTTTTCAGCGCCAGATGGTGGTAGCTGCCGCCGGGGCATATCAGCACGCAGGTGCCGGTGTTGGCGGTCTTGGGGAAGAACACCCTAAGTTCGGGGCGTCGCTGTTTGCCTTCGAAAGCCCCGTCGACGTCTTTCCACAGTTTCACGATGGTGTCCTGCCCAAAGGCGTGGAAGGCAACGGAACTGATTATGAAAGAGAGGAGGGACATAAAGAGTTTTCGTTTATAGTTATATGCCATATTCTTTGATGATTTCGGGTGTCAGTTGGCGGTATTGCGGCGAGCAGAGGTGCCCCTCGTCGTTTTTTTCGAAAGAGACCTCGAAAAACTCCTCGTCGTAGAACGAAAGTTTGGAGTTGGTGTCGGGGTTGCACTCGATATATATCATATTGTCGGTAGAAATACCTTTAGCCT
>Ga0310697_10007525_pt1 | contig 10253 bp, 7 predicted proteins | sample 172DNAGHGlowgp2_FD_203883 | JGI IMG/M metagenome (GOLD analysis project Ga0310697, IMG submission 203883) | Sheep rumen microbial communities from Palmerston North, Manawatu-Wanganui, New Zealand - 1728 DNA GHGlow gp2 (v2) (version 2) | ecosystem: Host-associated > Mammals > Digestive system >...
TAAGCAAAGAACATGATCTTCTTGGTATCCACACCCGAAAGCCTTGTCGCTTCCTTGTTACCGCCTATGGTATAGAAGTATCTGCCCAGAGTGGTCTTTGATGTGATGAAGCTGTAGATAAGGACTATAGCTACCACCCATACCAGTACTGTAGGGATACCGCCTGCCATCGCAAGCTTATAAGCGAAGAGTATGATAACTCCTGCGGACAGTACGGATCTTACTATCACCGATATGAGAGATTCTGCTTCATAACCCTTTTTTAACTTATTTGCCCTGCCGATAAAATTAACCGCTATCACGATCACGCTTGCTATGATACCTACGGTCAGACAGACCATATTAAGCTCGTTGATCTTGGTTTCAAAAAGCTTGCCCGAAAAGATCTGAAGAAAGCTCTTGGGGAAGGGTCCTATACTTCCGGTGTCACTGTTTTCCGAAAGCAGTGCCGTACCCCAGCCTCTGAATGCCAGATAACCGGCCAGTGTGGCGATCCAGGGCGGAATGTTTACGTAAGCTACCAGGAATCCCAGTACACAGCCGTATACTATTCCTATTATCAGCATGAGGAAGATCGATGCGCCTGCGCCCATACCCTTTGTTACCGCTACGATACCGCCGACAGCTCCCAGAAAACATACAAAGGATCCGCAGGAAAGATCGATATTACCGCCGGTGAGCATACACATCAGCATACCTGTCGCCAGTATGAATACATATGCATTCTGCGTGATCAGGGCGTTAAAGTTCAGCGGAGAGAACATCAAGCCATTTGTCCTTACCGTAAAGAAGATATATACCAGGACAAGAACGATCAGCATTGCATGCTTTTTTAATGTTTCAAGAAATTTTGCCATGATTCACTCTCCTTACTTTTTCTTCTTATTTGAGAGCACATCGAAGAGGATCGCTACAAGAACCACGATACCTTTGACAACGCTCTGATAATTAGCCGACATACCCATGATACTCATGCCCTGGTTTATGACACCCATGAGCACCGCACCGATGATGACACCGAATATCCCGCCTTCACCGCCGTTTGCGGATGCACCGCCGATAAAGCAGGCTGCGATGGCATCCATCTCATAGCCGTTACCGAAGGTAGGCTGTGCACCTGATGCACGCGCTATCGTAAGTATACCTGCCAGACCGGCCATAAGTCCCATGTTGATATAAGCGAAGAAGTATACCTTACGTGAATCGATACCCGAAAGCCTGGTAGCCTTTTCGTTACCGCCTACTGCATAAAGGTAACGGCCTATCGTAGTCTTTGTAGTGATATATCCATATGCTATCAGCACTACCGCTATCCAGATAAGGCCTGCGGGAATACCCTTGTAATTAGCCAGTTTAAAGAATACCCACAAAACAGCCGCACAAATGACCACCATCCTGGGTATCACCTGATACAGAGGCTGCAGCTCATAGCCTTTTGCCTTGGCACTCAGTCTTTTCTTTACAACAAATGCCGTGTATACCAAAGCTACTGCAACACCTGCTGCCATACATGTAATGTTAAAGCCGTCACCGCCTAAAACATCGGGGATATAGCAGTCTGCGCCTCCGCCGAATACATTAAGGAAAGTCTCGTTACGCACACCTACCGCAAAACCTTTCATGACCACATTTGCCAGTCCGCGGAAGGCATACATACCGGCCAGAGTCGCTATGAACGGAGGCACCTTTACGTATGCGATCCAGAAGCCCTGCCATACACCTACCAGTATACCGCCAATGAGCATTACTGCTACCGCTACCCATACATTGATGCTCTTATCCATCATCACGGCACCGATACCGCCCACAAAACATACCACCGAGCCGACTGCAAGGTCTATGTTACCGCCGGTAAGTATACACAGCAGCATACCTGCCGCCAGAACGAACACATATGCATTCTGGGAGATAAGGTTATTGATGTTCTGGGGAAGAAGGATCTTCCCTCCGGTACTTGCGTAAAAGAATATGATCACTGCGATCAGGGCAAATACCATCGTATATTTTTTTAATACATCAAGTAATTTAAGATTCATACTATTCGCCCCTCCCCGCCTGTAAGATGCAGGCCATGATATTTTCCTGTGTGGCTTCGCTTGCTTTCATCTCTCCCACAAAGCGGCCCTCATTCATTATATAGATACGGTCGCTCATGCCTATAACCTCGGGAAGCTCGGATGATATCATGACTACCGATTTTCCTGCCTTTACCAGATCGTTGATGATACAGTAGATCTCATACTTGGCACCTACGTCTATACCTCTGGTAGGCTCATCCAGTATAAGTATATCCGGATCCGTAAACATCCACTTTGCCAAAAGCACCTTCTGCTGGTTACCTCCGGAAAGATTACCGACGTTCTGTTCAACGGATGGTGTCTTAGTCCTGAGTTTATCCTTGTACTCAACAGCCACCTGGTATTCCTTATCCATATCGATGATGCCGTGATTGCTTACGCCCTTCATGTTGGCAAGTGAGGTATTCACACGTATGGGATTCGAAAGAACCAGTCCGTTACCCTTACGATCCTCTGTAACATATGCAAGCTTTGCATTGATGGCTTCGCGCGGATTCTTAAGCACCACTTCCTTACCGTTTATCATAAGGGTACCTGTGATATCCGAACCGTAGGAACGTCCGAAGATACTCATTGCAAGTTCTGTACGTCCGGCACCCATAAGTCCGTAGATACCTACCACTTCACCTTTCTTGACATTCATGTTTACATTGTCGACAACCTTACGTTCCGCATAGACAGGATGATATACCGTCCAGTTCTTTACTTCCATGTTCACGCTGCCGATCTCCCTGACAATATCATTGCGCTTGGGAAAGCGATCCGTTATCTCGCGGCCTACCATGCCCTTGATGATCCTGTCCTCATTTATCTCCATGGTATGGCAGTCCATCGTTTCAACGGTCGAACCGTCGCGCACTACAGTGATCTTATCCGCAACATACACAACCTCATTAAGCTTGTGCGTTATGATGATCATTGTCATGCCCTTTTTCTTAAATTCGAGCATCAGATCAAGGAGTGCTCTTGAATCGGTTTCATTAAGTGATGATGTGGGCTCATCCAGTATCAGCAATTTAGCATTTTTCGCCAGTGCTTTTGCTATCTCCACCAGCTGCTGTTTACCTGTTCCTATATCCTTTATAAGTACACGCGATGATTCCGAAAGCCCCACCATCTTAAGATACTTATCAGCCTCGCCGTACGTTTCATCCCAGTTGATCGCATTCTTGCTCCCGCGCTCGTTGCCCAGGAACATATTCTCACCTATAGTCATCTGAGGAACCAGCGCCAATTCCTGGTGAATGATAACGATACCTTTCTTCTCCGAATCCGTTATCTTCTGGAACTGGCATACCTCACCATTATATATTATATCTCCTTCGTAACTTCCGAAGGGATATATACCGCTGAGCACATTCATCAGCGTGGACTTACCTGCCCCGTTCTCTCCTACCAGCGCATGTATCTCTCCTTCTTCAACCTTCAGGTTCACATTATCGAGAGCCTTAACGCCCGGGAAAGTCTTGGTAATATCCTTCATTTCAAGTAATATCTTGCCCAAAATGCCCCTCCAATCTGTACTGAGTGCCTGTATCTTCCCTGTTATACAACAGGCGGGGTTTTCCCCGCCTGCCGTATAATGATTTACTGCTATCTCTTTTTCTTATTTTAACTGATCTTCGGTGTAGTAACCGGAATCGATCAGGATAGCCTTGTAGTTGTTAGCATCTGCAAATACAGGCTCGCAAAGGAATGAAGGAACAGTGATAACACCGTTGTTGTATGTAGAAGTATCGTTAACATCTACAGTTTCTCCCCTTAAGATCTGGCCTGTCATCTTAACAACCTGTGATGCAAGAGTACGGGTATCCTTGAATACTGACATGCTCTGCTTGCCTGCGATCATGTTCTTGGTATTCTCAATATCGCAGTCCTGACCGGTGATGATGGGATAAGATCCATTGTAGTTAGCTGCCAGAGCGTTCTCAACACCAAGTGCGGTAGAGTCGTTTGAGCACAGCCATACGTCTACGTTGGTTCCGTCTGCATAGAAGGATGATAAGATGTTCTCTGCTCTGGACTGAGCCTTATCGGTTGCCCAGGTAGGAGTTGCAACTTCATCAAAGGTCTTCTGTCCGGATACTACGTTGAGCTTGCCCTGATCGATGTAAGGCTTAAGTACATCGTAAGCACCGTTGAAGAAGTAACCTGCATTGTTGTCACCGGGATCACCTGCAGTGAACTCAATATTGAAAGGTCCTGCTGCGTTGTCCAGATCAAGGGCATCCTTAACATATGTACCCTGAACGGTACCAACCTTGTAGTTATCAAATGTTGCGTAGTAAGATACTGCGTCACTGTTCATGAGCAGACGGTCATAAGCGATAACCGGGATGTTGGAAGACTTAGCCATGTCAAGAGCCTCACCCAGTGAAGAACCTTCGATAGCTGCGATAACGACTACGTCGCATCCGCCGGCGATCATGTTCTCGATCTGTGACAGCTGCTGCTGAACATCGTTAGCTGCATACTGAAGATCAACTTCATATCCTGCTGCGATCAGCTCTTTTTCCATGTTAGCGCCGTCCTGGTTCCATCTCTGCAGATCCTTGGTAGGCATTGACACACCAACCTTCTTGCCTGCGCCTTCGTTAGATGTGGTTGTAGATGAACCGCTGTCTGTTGTGGTACTGGTTGCGGTAGTGGTTGAACCACCGGTAGATCCGCCTGCCGGTGCAGCGCCGCCGCCATTGCAGCCGGCCAGCATAGATACAGCCAGTGTTGCGCCTAAGAATGCTTTTGTAAATCTCTTCATTGTTGCTTTCCTCCCTTTTATTGTTTTATTTTTTTCGGGTTCATTTTCAGAAGACCTTTGTCTTCCTTACAGTGCTCATGTTAACACAGCTCAAATAGTAGTTGTTTGCTAATTGCTTCACTTTATTGTCTGATTCTTAGCAACAAAAAAACCTGAACCAGCATTTTTTTGTCATGGTCCAGGAATTTTATGCAAAAAAGTTAAGATTTTAGTCCTGTTTTATATTAAGATATACTTCCTCTTCTGAATGAAAACCACTGTCGATTATCACTTCATCCATATTATCTTTCGTTACCATCACCGGTTCGAGCTTAACATACGGAAGATCCTTTTTGCCGTTATTGATCACTCCCACGCCTTCACCGCTTATCTCCTGTCCCCCTGCCATAGCCACAGCACACTCTGCCGCTCTGTGCGCCAGCTTCTCCACAGGCTTGTATACCGTCATGATCTGCGTGCCTTCCACTATTCGCTGGCACGCTTCCAGATCCGCATCCTGCCCCGTTACCAGTATCTTGCCGGCCAGCCTCTGCACCGCAAGGGCACTCACCACCTGACTTGCCACATTATCATTACCGCACATCACAGCATCGCAGTCAGCCACCAGCGTACGATGGGAATAGATATAGTCGGAAGCCAGCTCTGCCCTCCAGCCGTCGCAATGTGTTCTGTCCGCTATCTGCACATTATTGTCCTTCATCACTTTTTCAAAGGCATTTTCAACTAACGACACATTATTGTCTGCGGGCGATCCGCCCACCATCAGCACCCTGCCTCCGGAGATTCCGTTATCGACCAGGCTCTGAGCCATGAGCGTACCCACCATCTCATTATCAAACGAGATATAAAGATCTATATCCGCATTGTTGATCAGACGGTCGTATGCTATTACCTTTATCCCGGCCTCATGCGCACTCTTTATCGTATCCGAGAGCGCATCCGAATCTATGCAGACAATGACGATCACATCTACCTTTTTCTTTATGAAATACTCTATCTGCTGCTTCTGTTCTTCCACTTCGCCGTTGGCATTCTGGACATTCACCTCCGCTCCCAGCTCTTTCGCCGCCTGTACGAAGATATCCCTGTCTCTCTGCCAGCGCTCTATCACAAAAGAGTCAAAGCTCATACCTATCGTAAGCTTATCCTCCTGCGCATCGTTGTTCTGCGCAACCTGCTTCTCGGTATTGTCACAGCCGCACAGGACAAATGCCGTCAGCGCCATCATAAACATAATAACGATCGTCTTTTTAATCTTACGCATTTTTCTCTTTATACTCCGTTGGTGTAAGGCCTACGTTCTTCTTAAAAGTACGGCTGAAATAGTTGGGATCCGAGTAGCCGCACATCGCGCATATCTCCTTCATGGACAGATCGGAATTCTTGAGAAGATCCTTTGCCTTTTCTATCCTTATATTTGTCAGATACTCTATAAAGTTCTCTCCCGTCGCCTCCTTAAAAAGCTTGCTGAAATAATAAGGCGATATGTTCACAACTCTTGATACATCATCAAGCGAGATATCCTTTGAAAAATTGTCCCCTATATAATCCCGTGCTATCTTTATGGTATCGGTAGAACGTTCCTGCCGTTTGCTTCCTATGTTCTGACATGAGGTCTTTATCTTGTCAAGAAACCACTCTTTAAGCTGTGTACTCCCCTCTAACGACATTACATCGGGAAGATAAGAATCCCTCGATCCGAAACGGTAAGTCATACCTCCGTTTTCGTATGCAAGCCGCTCCGCCCATAGAACGAACTCCAGAAGCTTAAGACGTATCGACATGATATTGGCGCCTTCCGAGCCCTCCATCCATTCTATGAATGCTCCGGCATGAAGTGCCGCCTCGTTGTAGTCCCCGCGCTGCACACTTTCAAACAGCTTTTTCTCCAGATCGACCGGGTAGTCCTTTTCATAATCGCAGCCTATCGGCAGGTCATCCGCATGCGCCACCTGATTTGTTGTAGCGATCAGTGCATTTATAGCCTCCTGATAAGACTGTCCCATCTCCTTAAGCGGCTTTACCCCTCCTATCCCCAGACGGAAGCTTATGTCAAAGCGCCTGCGCAGATACCTGACCATCTCCCGGCCCTTATCTATCAGATCGATCCTTGTATTGTAATCCATGGTACTGCTCTCATAAGGTACCAGCACCGCTATCTTATTGGCCATTACCGAGCCTATCTTGCAGTTAAAGAATTCCTTAAGACCTGCCCTCACCTCGGTATAATGCTTCGAGATCTTTACGGAACTTCCCACGGCATTTGTCATATGATTGCCTTCCTGCGAATCGCCGCAGACTACGCACATCATATATCCGTGATCTGCTTCCACTCCCAGGATAGTCTTATAATTATCTATATCCTCCTCAAAATGCTCCTGGAAAAGGATATTGTAGATAAGTCCGTTTTCTATTATGGGCTCTACACTCTCAAGCTTCTCCTTGACCAGAAGATCGTCACTTCGCTTTTTGCGTTTATTATCGATAAGCTCCATGGCCTTTCTGAGCACCTGCACAAACCTCGTCTTCTCCATAGGCTTGTTGATGTACTCGAGTACACCCAGCTTTATGGCTTCCTGGGCGTAATCAAATTTATCATAAGCGCTCATTACTATGAATACCGTATTTGCGGAGAAGGCTTTGATCTCCTTCATCGCTTCGATGCCGTTTATCCCCGGCATCTGGATATCCATAACGGCAATATCCGGTCTGAAGCGCTCAGCCAGCTCGATGACCGCCCTGCCGGTCTTGGCAAATTCCACCTCGCACTCCTCGCCGAATTCCTTTTCAATTATGAACTTCATCGAATCGATGACTATACCTTCGTCATCTGCCAGCATTACGCGATACATCAGGCTATTCCTCCGTCTCGTAAGGAAGATTGATTATAACTTCCGTTCCTTTACCTTCACCTTCGCTTACTATATCGATAACATCATCCCGCTCCGAAAACAGCTTAAGACGCGCTATCACATTATCCATTCCTATACCGTTCGAATCTCCCTTTTTCTCCTCGTACTTCCACTCACCGCCCAGCAGCTTGTCTATATCCTCGCGGCTCATTCCCTTTCCGTTATCCTTTACGGAGATGTAAACACGGTCCTCATCCTTAAATACTTTGAGCTGGATATGTCCCTTATCCCCCATCTCGCGTATACCATGATTAACGGCATTCTCTACTATGGGCTGGAGTATCATCCCCGGCATTTTCAGCTTCATCAGCCTCTTGTCGGTCTGCCTGTCGTAGTGTATGTCCCCGGAAAAACGCACGTTAAGGATACGGATATAATTATCGACCAGATCCACTTCATTTTCAATGCTTACCAGCTCGTCCTGCTTTTTAACATTATAGCGGAAGAAATCAGCCACGGTCTGCACATACTCATAAGTCCTGTCAGCCCCTTCCATCATCGCCAGCTGCGCCCCGGCATTAAGGGTATTGAACAAAAAGTGCGGGTTGATCTGAGCCCTCAGATACTTAAGCTGGGCATCCTTAAGATGCGTCTCCATCATCAGCTCCTTTTCCTGCATCTGCCGCTCTTTTTCCATACTCTCACGCACACGTTCTATATATTCACGGATACTGACCATCATCTTGGCGAAAGCCGCCGTCAGCCTGCCGGTCTCATCATTATTGCTTATCTTCGGAAGCTCTGCATCAAGATTTCCGTCCGCCACTTCATCCGCGCTCTTTGCAAGAGCCTGCAGCGGATAAATCAGCATACGCGTGATACGGATTATGATAAACGCACTGGCGAAGAATACCACCACCATGACCACAAAAGCAAAAAACTCAAATCTGCGGAAGTCTTCGGACAGAGAGTTGTATCTTATCGAGTTGCTGATAAACTGCTCGGCGTTGAGGCTGCGGATATATGATCTGATATACTCATAAAGCCTGGATGCCTCCTCATACTGTATCCTGTATTTTTCAACATTCCTGCCTCGTTTAGCCTCGATCGTCAGCGCCACTTTCTTAAGATAGTCCGCAGACATATAGCTTATGTTACGTTCCATCCTGTCATCCGTTTTGCTGCTTATCTGAGTCTGCAGCTGCGATGCCAGCTCCGAATACTTCTGCTCACTGATGTAATAATCCGACAGCGAATCCGTTGATTTTGAATCCAGATATTCCGTCATGGCTCTCTGCACACCTTCGATGGCACCCATCAGTTCATTCAGATGCCTGTTCTCACGATAGGTTTCTTCCATCTCCACAGACATGCTGTTGATACCTACCAAAAGCATGATATCCACAAGAAAGATAAAAAGATTGGCCATTATGAAGATGCCGCTCACCTTATAAGACAGAGGGAGACTCTTAAGACGTTTACTCATCGCCATCCCCTCCGTTTTCAAGATACTGCGCGACATTACTGCGGTCGATCAGTGTAACATCAGCTGAGAAATATTGACTGGTATTGCCGGTATCCAGGTATTCTTCAAGTGCATTCACGCAATACCTTCCCAGCTCCGACGTATCCACTGCCAGCGACGAAAATACCACATTGCGGCTTATGGCATTTAATATCTTCTCTGAATCATAATATCCCAGTATATAGACACTTCCTACCATATTGTAGTCGATCACCGCCTGATAGGCGCAGGTGGTATCCAGTTCGCTCAGACACACCAGTATGTCCGATACCTCTTCATCCATTAATATATTCCTGATACTCTCCTCCACCGAAAAAGGATTGCTGTTGTCCACAGCCACCGTTTTTACCGCAAATTCCCCTTCCCCGGCTTCGCGGCTCAAAGTATCGTTTATGCCGGAAAGTATCACACTCTGATCATAGAGAAGATTATTATCATCAAAAAATACCGTAACCTTAGCAGGCGCGCCCTGCGTGTCTTCCGCATCCGGATTCAGCCGCAGCTTTTCTTCCCAGGCACTGATTATCTGTCTGCCGTATTCGCGCCCCATATTGAACGCACTGACGCCTACAAAGCTGCATCGCTTTGACTCATCATTATCCGAATACATCGTAACAACAGGTATCCCCTGATCTACGGCATTATCTATCAGCCTGCTCATCTCCGTGCTGCCGCTGCCCAATACCATTATGCCGTCAACCCCGGAAGATATTGCCATCTCCATCAGCTCATCCGTCGAAAAATCCACATTCAGATTTGCCCCGAACAGTTCCACATAAACATTATGAGCCTCCGCGGCTTCCGCTGCCCCTTTATATACATGCTGCCAAAAAGAGGATGCGTTATCATCGCAGATCATCGCATAATACCTGTCATATATATGCGCATTCTCTTCCTCCTGTGACTTGACACGGTTAAGGCGCAGGAACATAAAAGCCACGCTCAGTATCGCAGCCGCACAAAAGAATGTTATACCCATATACAGAGGCATCCTCGAACGCATCAGGCACTTTCTCCCTTTTTGCAAAAATCCCAAATAT
>Ga0310697_10007527_pt1 | contig 10252 bp, 13 predicted proteins | sample 172DNAGHGlowgp2_FD_203883 | JGI IMG/M metagenome (GOLD analysis project Ga0310697, IMG submission 203883) | Sheep rumen microbial communities from Palmerston North, Manawatu-Wanganui, New Zealand - 1728 DNA GHGlow gp2 (v2) (version 2) | ecosystem: Host-associated > Mammals > Digestive system >...
ATATTAAAAAATAATGAAGTTGAAATATTCTATAATACTAAAAGTAAAGATTATGGTATACCATTAGAAGATATAGAATTAATTTCAAGTACAATATAAATAACCCTAATAGAAATAAATTCTATTAGGGTTACTTTTTTTAAAAAACGTAAATTATAATATTATAAGCATATATTATAAATATGAAAAAATAAAATTATTAAGATTAAAGGAGGATACATATGAATAAATACGATATCGCAAGGCGTCTTGCCGTCATAAATGTGGACGTTAAACGCATTGAGAGGAGAATGGCATTTGCTAGCAATAGCGAGTTCGATATGCTCTGCGCGCTCCAAGACCTTTACGAAGAGGAACGGGACAACCTCTTAAAACTTCAGGTCAAGGAGAAGTTATCGGCAATGGAGTGTCCCACTCCTATAACAATGAAGTCAATCAGCCGCCGCTTCATTGTTACAAGAAATGGTAGTGGCTGGCAGGAGTGTGCTGTAACATGGGAGGTGAGCAAAGTATCTTAAAGGTAATATCTTTTTGGGTATTATCTTTTTTTCTATGTTCCTTTAATATAAATGTAAATTATAATACTATAAGTATATATTATTTTATTGAAATAATACAACAAGACAGATGGAAAGTCTCTAAAACATAGAAAGGGAAAGAAAATGGAAGAAAGAATATTTGAAATTATTAGAGAAGAAGGTTTCAGATATTTTGTGTACGAAGATCATATTGACCTTTTACTGAAAGGCCCATATGATCTGACGGCAAAAATAAGAATAACGGGCAAAATAAAATCAGGAAAGGACTTTATAATTTGTGGACAAAGTAGAGAGCCTTTTCTGACTTGCCCGCCTGATGAGATGTTTGAAGTAGGGTTTCATACTATTCAGGCTTTTATGGTTGGAGTAGAAGCCAAATACTTCAATCTTATCATTAAAATAACTAGAGAAATAGAAAAAAATTAAATTTTAATAAGAGTAAGCAATATAAATTATCGCTTACTCTTATTTTTTTTTTATGATTTATATACTTTAGGATCTGGAACTATAGTTCCTCTACTCATCATAATTAATTCATTTAATTTTTTAACATCAGCATAGATACCTATTGAATACACATAATTAAAATAAGGGTTATTAATATATAATGTAAATGATTTCCAATCTACATAATAATCTTTTTTATATGCTAATTCAGTATTATCTCGATACGCTACAACTTCAAATAAATCATCTACATAAGGAGTATCCCCAGCTTTAATTCTATTTTCTATTATATCAATAAAATCTTGATCTAATAAAGTTTTAAAATTAACGCTATCAGTTTTTATATTAATATCAGTTAAAATAGTACTAAATGCTACTTCAGTTCGTAAACCTCTTGTAGATTTAGGACGCATTTTAAATGTATAATCAAGATGTACTTTATCATTTCTTTCATATACATTATAATCATCTTTAGGTAATGTTTTACATTCAAAAATAAATGAAGTTGGTATCCATAATTCCATTTCTGTACCCATTTCAATTATAGAATCACCATCAACTTGATTTATTTTTTCTCTAGTTTTACCATCAGATTCTGCGCCATTAGTAACTGATACTAAAAAATTTACATTAAACTTAAAGAAAAATGTTTGATTACCAGTTGCTCTATTTATTTTTCTAGTAATATATCCTGATGAATATTGTTTTAAATAATTATATAAAGCATTAACATCATCATTTTTATTTAAATCATAGCCTTTAATATTAGCTATAGCTTTAACTATAACATTTGGTAATTGTGCTTCTAATAATACATTATTATAAAAGAATTTAGTTCCATTTTCCATTTTTTGTCTTAAATATTGAGTACAGTCTATCTTTTCAAAAAATGAAGAAACTTTTATTTTATAATCCATTGAAAACTTTATTCTATAAGGTATTGCCCATACAGTTATAAAATCTTGTGTATTATTAAATATTTTAGCATAATTACCTTCGCCATCTCTAAAAGGTTTAATACCTCTTCTCCATAATGGCTGACCACCCATTATTGTATCATCATTACCAGGTATATATCCTGGTGCTATAGATAACATAGGTAATCTTTTAACTACAACTTCATCTGTATGTTCTTTTTCTTGATTAGATGTAAGTGTAGTTGTAATAAAAATTTCCCTAAAGTAGTCTTTAGGGAATAAACTTAACATCATTTCTTTAGCAGCTCCAGTTACACTACCTAATATAGAAGATAATGCAGTTGAAACTTGGCAAAAAATCATTTCTCTATCATTCCAAATCAACTTTATCACACTCCATATAATTGTGCTGCTATTTCTCTTAAATACATAAGTCTAAAATATGAAAAATTTTTAGTTAATTGCTTTAATACATGCTCATAATAATCTTTATCAAAATGGGTAACATCAGTATTAATTGCTAATTCGTGAATCTCTCTCTTATGTTTTTCGAATAAATCGTCACCACAAATTTCATAATAATAATATACCTTTTTCATAACTTGATTATTTTTAAATTTACTTAAAACAATAACTTTTATTATCTCTTCACGATATTTCTCTATAGTAGATTTAGATGGTTTAATGGCAGGTTCATTTAATATCATATTATGTGTACTAGCTATTTCTAAACTTTTAATTTGCTTTTTCCTTGCCATAATTTCATTACTCCTATTTTGTTATAATTATATTATTATTATCATTATGATTATTATCATTTTCTTGTAAAATCTTTTTTACTTCATCTCTTGTAGCAAGCCTTCTTTCAGTATGGGCAATATTAAGAAGAATTTTTGCTTCACGATAATCTTGATGTGTTATAACCGTCATTTCTAAAAATTTTTCAGCCATTTTTTCATTTGATTGTAAGACAGAATATGATAATAATCTTTTATTTTGAACCTCACTCGTATATCCATATATTTTTAAAATATCTATTATTGTAAGATCTGTATATGATGAATTTTCTGGAAGATTTATTTCATCTTCATTTTTTTCTTTTTTATCATCAGTTTTAACTTTATTTTTATTAGTCTTGAATATCTCGGATTTAAAAATAACTTTTCTTACACCTATGCAAGCAATAGTACACATGATACTAGCTGCAGCAGTAAAAAGTAAATTATTCATAAAAGCTTCAGGAAATATAAATATTATTATAACTGAAACAGCAAAACTCGGTACAACTAAAAATGCTAATTCGCCTATATCTATATTTCTAAAACGTCCAAGATACCATTTTCCAACAAAAAAAGAAAATATAACAATAGATACTAAAGATACTAATATATTGTAACTAGATAAACTATCTGTAGAACCTTCTGATAATAAAGCACCTAAATCTTTTAAGAATTGTGGTAAATCATTCAATGTTGCCACCTACTTTATTATTTTTTCTCAATAAAATGTTACTTACGGTTTATATTATAATAATTTTTTTCATCTATATATTTAAATAGATATGTAACTAATGCTGCAAAGAATATTGTTATAACCGTAATAATCCAGACTGCATGTCGTAATGTAAATTGTGTTAATTTAACATTATCAACTAGTCTATTAATTTTAGTTTCTATGTTATGCTTATTATTAATAATTACAAAACATAATTTTCTTGATACAATATTACTTGTTTCATCATTATTATCATATAAACCAGTCATAGGAAGTACTGAAATATTATAATAAAATTTAGTATTATCATCAATATTTATTAAATATTTCTCACATATATCAGAAGAATTTTCTATTATAGTTGGAGTTAATTCATTAATTCTATTGATAAATTTACTATCTAAAAATAGCCAATCATCAATAATAATTTTGCTTTCTACCATAGAATTATATTCTTTTGAATATAATTCTTTAAATTCTTCTAAATCTAATACTATATTTGGTTTATATAAATATTTTGAATCTATATTAGCAACTAGCTCATTATACTTTTCAGTATTAATTAATACATATCTATATTCTGTATTATAAGTTATATTAGCTATCGTATATTCAATATCATTCTTTATTATCTTAAGTTCTGTTTCATTTGATTTTAAAGTATCTCGATAAAATAAAAATCCCTGTATGCCATCTAATCTGTACTCATAGACTGCTAAGTATGTATCAAATAAAATTCTTAGTTCGTCACTCTTAAAAGGATCCATATATCCATTAGATATATCTTCATCTATTAATTCTGTAATTCCATTTAAAGCTGATTGATATTTTGAAGATTGTGAATATAATTCTTCTTGATAAATTTCAACTTTTAATTTTTCTAAACCAGTTGCAGAAAAATAAGAAAATATTAGCAATAATAGAATAACTATCATAGATATAAAAGGTAATCCTCTACAAAGTTTAATTGCTATATTTTTAAGTTGTGTTTTCATAAATAAAACCTTCCCTTATAAATAATTTTAAATAAAGCAATAAAAAAAGAGAGAGTACACATTATTTAATTGTTCAGGATATCATAGGATCATAGAAAAAAAGTCAAGTTTAGAACTTGACTTTTTTGATCTTACTTACGCTTTGGCTTCATAATCGCCTTTGTAAGATCAGCAGTAAACTTCTCTGCTGTCATACAGAGAAGTTCATATGCGCTCTTAATAGTAGAGACTACACCCGTAATGATAGGTGCAATCTTCTTCATGAAACCAAGTGTTTCATGAAGAACATGCATTGATACTTCGACTGTTATTTCGTTTTCCGTAACTGTTATGTTAAGTTCATTTTTATTGAGCTTAACGGATTCCTTGATGATATCTTCTGAGAATTCTTCCCACGATTCTACTCGAATTTCGCCAAGCTTTGTACCGCAAAGAGCATAAAGCATGGAAAACTCACTGCTTTTTGTAAGATCAGCGCACGCATTAAAAGCTTCCTTTGTGAGTGTCATTTTAATTGCAGAGTTCATAATATACTTCCTTTCTTTTGAGGCTTATGTTGATTTTTGATACTAGGTGCCTCATTACCTATTTATATCACTATTATAATATATATTCAAATTTAACAATTTTACGTTTTTATTTTTACCTAAACAAATATATAATTTCTTATAAAGGAGATATTATATGAAAGATTCTAATAAAATAATAGAAGTAGATACGGATCATACAAATTCTGATAATATAACAATAACTTCTAAGAAATCTTATTATGTTTTACCTTATTATTCCAATTCTAAATTTGTATCAGGTAAAGAATATACAGCTTTTTTAAAAAGTGTAGAAAAGGAAGTTAGAACATCTGATGAATATGCACATTATTTAGGATATTTAAAAGGATTAGGCTTAGATAAATGTGCTTTTTTAAATAATATAGATGATGATATGGCAACTATTGAATTTCATCATTATCCATTTAATTTATATGAAATATGTGATATAGTTACTAATTATAGACTAGCTAAAGGTGAACAAGTTAGTACATTTAATATAGCTAAAGAAGTTATTGAATGTCATTTTAAAAATATAATTGGCTTAGTTCCATTAAGTAAAACAGTACATGAATTATTTCATTCAGGACAAATATTTATTAATTTAAATATGGTATTTGGTAGATTTAATGAATTTGTAACTCAATATAGTCCTTTGTTTCCAGAATATATAAAAGAATTAAATAGGCTAATTGATATGAGTGATAATAATACAACTTATTCTGAAACTGATATATTACAAAAGAAATAAAAAATAAGGTAATATCCTATACGGATATTACCTTATTTAATTTATTTAGTTATTTCAATTTTTTCATTCTTATTCTTTTCAGCATTAAGTTTATTTACTATATCTGATAATATTTCCATAGGAATAAGCTTTATTTCTTGCTTATCATGTGTTTTTCTTACTGGAACAGCTGTCCAAAAAGATCCGCCATTTATAGTAAATATTTCATTTATCTGAAAAAATAATATTTCAGGACTTTGTCTTTGCATAGCAGAAGCATATATAACAACTTCATCTTTTGTTTGTCCTACTAAAATATTTCCTTCAGTATCGAACATTGAAAGCTGAACTTCTCCATTTTCATCTTTCTTTTCTGTTCCAAATTTTAATTCTCTTACATGTGCATTCATTACTCAATACTCCTTATATACATAATTTTATTAATGGTAAAATAAAATAAAAATAATTATATGATATATCAATACTATCTTTATCTTCATTACCTAAATAATCATTAAAAAATACCATATTAATTATTTTATCTTTCATTTTATATTCATTACGAGAATTAAGTTCTCTATAATATGTTACATCTAATTTTAATGATAAATAATCTTCTCTTAATTTCTGTAAATATTCTAATAATATTTCATTGTTACCAGAATCTATATAACCTAAACTTTTTTTAATATTCTCAATCAATGGGTGTTCTTTATTAGTTATTCCTTTAATATCAAATTTCTTACTTAAATTATTATAAAAAAATTGATTTCCACTTAAATTAATATACGAAGAATATTTATTCTTTTCTACAAATAAAACATTATCAAATTGTCTAACTTTAGCTGTAGTATTTACTAAAAATATAGCATCTTTTTTAATAGCTAAAACATATTTTTCATCAATATTATTTGCTTCAAAAAATATTTTTCTAATTTCAATAAATTTTTCCATTAATTGTCTAGCTAATTCTTCATCACCTAATAATAATTTACCAATATAAATATTTTGCTTTAATTTTTCCATTTTTTCTATTTTATTAATCTGATATTGAGGTAGCAGATTATATAATTTAATTAAACTAAAACCTGCTGACCGCATATCATATTCTCTAATAATAGAATTAATTTTCGAATTTAAATAGTTATGCTTTTCATATAATTTCATTTGTTTCTTTATCTCTTATGCTTAAAATATTTTCTGCATGTAAAATTGAAAATATATCATCCATAGTTGCATAATTATCATTTACATTTAATGTATATACTGGATTCGCATAAATATCATATATAACTGAAGCATCTTGTTTCATTATTTTATTTCTAAATCTTTCAGATAAAAATAACTCATAATTTCTTCCAGCACGTTCATTTTTATAAACTATAGTATCTAAATTTACAATTATAGCATTATCTTGACCTGATTTATTATTTCTTATAAAATCTAATAATCCTTCAAAATTAAGAATAATTATATTAATTCTTAATAATGGTTTATTATTTTCATCTCTAGTAATAAATTGCGAAGGCTCATAAAATGATCCATAACTATTTCCATTAAAATTAGTTTTTCCTACTAATACTGGTTTTAATAATTCATATTCAGTTTTATTTACAAATAAATATTGATTATCATCTTCATTTTCTCTTCTCGGTCTTGTTGTAACTTGACGATTTTTGAAAAAGAAATTAGGATAATTCTTAATTAAAGAATCACATAAGTAAGATTTTCCACATCCACTAGGACCATATAAAATTAAATTTGTTCTTTCTCTAGAATAATAATCTATAAAATAATCATATTTTGTAGTATCTATTGGCTGAGTTTTAATAGGCATTGTTAAATCATAGAATTTATTATAAACATATTTTAATAAGTCATCATTAATAGTACAACAACCAGGACTAGATAATTTTCTTATTAATTTTTTAAAATCATTTGGAGTTAAAAAATCTTCCATTTAGAATTTCCCCTTTTAGTTTTTTATAATTATTTTTTAATTTTTCTTGATTTATTAAATAATTCTGGATAATTATCAGTTATATGTTTATTAATAGCTTCATTACATAAGATATCACATTGTTCATTCATTAAAGAATGCTGATCTTTTTGCCCTGAATGGCCTTTAACCCAACTAAATGAAATTTTATATCTTTCATTGGATAAATAATTATCATAAATTTCTTTCCAAAAAGCTAAATTAGGAAGATCTTTATTTTCATTATTTTTCCAACCACGCTTAATCCAACCATAAATCCATTCATTAGAACCTTTAACTACATATTGACTATCTGAAATAACTCTAATATAAATATTTTTATCATCTACATTTTCGCTTATGTATTTTAAACCATTTAAAAATGCTGTAACTTCACCTTGATTATTAGTAAAGCTATCAGTACAACCAGATAATCTAACTATTTCTTTATCATTTTTAAATATAATAGTTCCATAACTACCAAATGTAGGAAGACCTTCTTTTTTAATATTATTAAAAGATCCTCCGTCACAATAAATAGTATATAAATCTACATCAAGTTCTTTACCTTGAAAATCTTCTGCATTTTTAATTATATTACGGTATTTGCTGATTTCAGTTTTATCGATTATACAATCTTTATATACTGAATGTTTACCCATTTTGTCTTTTCTTTTAAAAGGAAGTTCTAAAGTATTTAACTCTTTTTCTTTTAAATTAGAAATTACAAAATCACCATAAATAATTTTCATTTTATTTTTTACTCCTTAAAATTTGATATAGTTTTGAGAAAAACTACTAATTTTATGTTTTTTAAATTTTTTTGTTTAAAATTCTCCTAATACTTATAAAAGTATTAGGAGAATTAAAATTATGAATTGTTAGGATCTGTTGGATCTACTGGAGCAGCTATTTCTACAGGATATACATTAACAAAAATACAAGGATCTGTAAAACCAGTATATGCAAGAACTACAACTGCATTATCTACACTACAAGTTGCAATAACTTTTAATGTATATATTGGGTTTCTAGGCTTGCAAGGATTTACAGGTGCAGAAAAAGCCTTAGCTACTTCTACATTTGTAACAGTTAATGTACTAGGAATATCTACCTGATATCTAGCATGATTGAGGTCCTTACGAGGCTTATCTTTAGCCTTAAGAACTACAACAAGCTGATCATCAACATCTTCATCCTTATATGCACCAAGAAATTCTTCAAACATCTTACCAGTAGGATCGATTGCAGTAAGAACATCTTCAATAGCAGCATAATTTTCTTTAGAATTAGCAGTAATTACCATAGTATCATACCACCCTTTCAAATAAATTTTAATATATTAATTATCGACTATTTATTTATTTGTTTAGGATGTTCACTTAGTCATTTTATAATAATCATTAGTAGAATTTAATAAACTTGCTAATTGATCTTCATTTAATGATTTTAATTTATCAATATTATTCATAGATAAATTATCAAGAATTTTATGATTTTCTGTATAAACTCTTTGTTCTTCTTCATTTGGAGTAAATGAATATCCATTAGCTTGTAAATATTCTAAATCATCAATATCCATTTTATAATTAAAAAATGTTTCAATTAATGCATTTGAATCTTCTTTAATATATTTCTTAAGAATAGTCTTATCTGAATCAAATATTTCTTCAGAAGAATATTTATTACTGCCAATTTGATCTTTTTCTTCAATTATTTTCATAAATTGCTTATTAATCATTTTCTTATAAGCAGGTGCTTTATTAATAATATTATTAATTTTAGCTAATTGATCTTCAAGATCTTTTCTTTGACTTTCAGATAATCTAACATTTTTCATTTCATATTCTACTTTTTGTTTAGCTAATAAAACTCTTTTATATGAATGAGGATGTTCATCTGCAAAAAATAAAGCTGTAGATGTAAGCATTTCATCTAAATAATTAAATAATCTAACTACAGGAATGTGATCATAAACATCTCCATCATTATACATCTTCTGAGTGTTTGCAAATAAATCTGCAATACCTACAGAGTATCCATACATCATAGCAAAATTATCGGCAAATTTTTCATTATTATATGATTGTGTTGCCAAACTTTTCTTTTTAAATGCAGATCTATTTATAAGTAATGGAGATAATAATGCAGAAAATCCTACACCTAGCATTTTAAGAGGCAATGTTATTATACTAAATAATATTTTAACTGATCTTCTTAAAATTTTAATTACAGGATTATTATATGTTTTATCTGCATTATAACCTTCTTTTTGTGCTCTATCTGAAAGTTTTGCTTCAAAATTAGTTGCAATATTATACATATATTTTTGAGGAGATTCTAAATATAAAGATACATCAACTAATGCTCTAAAAACATCTAATGGAATATATCCATATACTCTTATATACTCAAACATATAATTTAAAACACTTAAAATATAATTTTGTGCAACTCTTATTTTACCATCTTTAATTTGCTCATCTAATAAAAAGAAATTATGGCCTATTTCATGTATAATAGTTGCCATTATTTTTTCTGTTGATAAATGTCTCATTCCATAATTATGAACATAAATATATAAAGATTTTCCTTTAGGATACT
>Ga0310697_10007529_pt1 | contig 10249 bp, 9 predicted proteins | sample 172DNAGHGlowgp2_FD_203883 | JGI IMG/M metagenome (GOLD analysis project Ga0310697, IMG submission 203883) | Sheep rumen microbial communities from Palmerston North, Manawatu-Wanganui, New Zealand - 1728 DNA GHGlow gp2 (v2) (version 2) | ecosystem: Host-associated > Mammals > Digestive system >...
GATGCTGTCCTCCGTGAGGATGGCGCTGTCTCCGTACAGATACGTGCCGCCCCGGTGAATGAGCATGAACCGGTCGCAGTACTGGAGCGCCAGATTCAGGTCGTGGATCACCACGATGACCAGGAGGTTGTCCTCCCGGGCGATCTCCGATACGATCCGCATGACCTCATGTTGGTTATACAGATCCAGGCTGGCGGTAGGCTCGTCCAGCAGGAGCACCCGGGGCTGCTGGGCCAAAGCCCGGGCCAAAACCACCTTCTGCAGTTCTCCGCCGGAGAGCTCATCCACATACCGGAGCTGAAAATCCTCCAGATGCAGCCGGGCAATGGCCTCGTCCGCGATGCGGTAATCCTCCGGACCGAGACCCAGCTTCATGTGCGGCTTTCTCCCCAGGAGGACCGTGTCATACACCGTGAGGCGGCTGATACCGGTATGCTGCTCCACGTAAGCCATGCTTCGGGCCAGCTCCCCCCGGGAGAGGGAGCGCACGTCTTTTTCCTCCAGGGTGATCACGCCGCCCTGCTGGGAATGGATGCGATTGATGCATTTCAGAAAGGTGCTTTTCCCCGCCCCGTTGTTGCCCAGAAGCGCGAGACAGTGCCCGGCGGTCTCCGACATGCTCAGGTCCTTCAGCACCGCCTCCATGCCCCGATAGGCGAATCGGATATGTTCGGCTCTGATCATTTGCGTCGGATCCCTCCTTTGAATACGATCCAAAGGAACAGCGGCGCGCCGAGGGCGGAGGTGATGGCGCCTACCGGCAGCACGATGGGCGCCACCGCGATGCGGGCAAAGGTATCGCTGAGGAGGAGCAGGCACGCCCCCGCCAGGCCTGAGGCCGGGATGAGATAGCGGTAGTCGCTGCCCACGAAGCGGCGGACAAGATGAGGGGCGATGAGGCCCACAAAGTTGATGATGCCCACGAAGGAAACGATGACCGCAGCCGCCACGGCGCTCACCGCCATGCTGGCGATGGTGACCCTTTGGGTGTTGACGCCCAGGCCTTTTGCGGTGTCCTCGCCGCTCTGGATGGCATTGTAATTCCAGCTGTTGAACCAAAAGAAAACCAGCGCCAGGAGCACTGCCGCTCCCATGATCAGGATATCCTTCCAGAAGGTGCTGCCCAGGTTCCCGAAGGTCCAGTAGACCACCGCCGCCACCTTCACGTCATCGGCAAAATACTGCATGATGGTGGTAGCCGCGCTGAAGAGATTGGACAGGGCCACGCCTGCCAGGATCAGGGTGCCGGGGCTGCTGCTGCGAAAGCGGGAGAGCGCCACAATGACCACGGTGCAGGAGATTGCGCCCACAAAGGCGCAGGTGCTCACCACCGAAGGGTCGATGACGGAGAGGGTAGCCCCTGCCGTATTGGAGCTCATGTTGCCGCCCCCCAGGACGATAATGGCAAAGGCGGCGCCGAAGGCCGCGCCCTGGGAGACGCCCACGGTACCGGAGGAGGCCAGGGGGTTATGGAGCACGCCCTGCATGACGCAGCCGATGATCCCCAGTCCCAGACCCACCACCACGGCGGTGGCCGAGCGGGGCAGCCGCAGATTCCGCACGATCACGGACTCCTTCCCCTCCGCACGTCCGAACAGGACTCTCAGCACCTTTCCCAGCGGGACGTTGGAGGAGCCGAGCATGACGGACAGGATGAAAACCGCGGCGGTGATCAGAAGCAGACCCGCCAGGAACCGCTTTTTCCCCCGAATAAACGTGCGATATTGCTCTGCGCCCTGGATCGGCGGTCTCGGCATGCCTCAGCCTCCGATGGTCACAGGGCCGAACCCCAGGCCGTTTTCCTCCAGGATATCCAGATAATCCATGCCGATCATGGTATTGAAGATCTCCTCGGCTTTGGCTTCAAAGTCGATGTCCTTGAAGGCCTCGGGGAAAATCACGGTACCGGCATAATAGGCGTCCACGATGGCCAGCTCCATGTTGGTGGAATAATAATTGAAATTCACCTGGGCATAGACTCTCCCCTCCTGCACGGCCCGGAGGCTGTCAATGGCAGCGGGATCGTCGGCGTATTCCTCGTTCACCAGATTCATATTTCCGGGGTTGAGGAAGATGATATCCGGATCCCATTCGATGACCTGCTCCATGCCGATCTCCACGCCGCCCTTTTCTCCCAGGGCGTCGGCGAGGTTCAGCGCGTTGATGGCCATCAGGGGCGCATAGTTACAATAGGTGCCGCAGAAGCCATGGCCGCCGGAGAAACTGACGGCGCCCAGATAGACGCTGGGCTTTTCGCTGTTGGGAATATCCTTGGTCAGCGCATTCAGTTCCGCGTTCCAGCCTTCAATGGCGGAGGCTACGCGCTCCGCATGCTCCTGGGTGCCCAGCACCTCCCCCACCAGGCGGATGGAGTTCGTCAGGTTCGGAGAGTTGAAGCGGTCCGCGTAGATGGCGATGACCGGGATGCCGTATTTCTGCTGGAAGTCGTCGCAGGTCTCCACGTTGTTGGTGTTGAAAATCATGATATCCGGAGCCAGCTCAATGATGGCCTCGTCATAGTAGGCGTTGCCGCTGCCGCCGGAGGAGATGGCGGTGCAGCCGGCGAAGTAATCCCGGTTGGCATAGGCAAAGGGCATGCCCACGTCCGCCCGCTTTTCCATTTCCGAGGTGCCCACCACCTTGCTGAGACCTCCGGCGTAGGTGATGGTGCGGGTCGCGCTGGAGAGCGCCGCTACCGTATGGACCTCGGCGGGGATCTCCACCTCCCGGCCAAGGATATCCGTAATGATCCGGGTGTCGGATTCCGCCGCAGGCTCTGGGGAGGCCGTCTCTGCCTCCGGAGTTTCCGCAGGAGCGGCAGATCCCGGGGCGTCAGTCCTGACCGGCGCGGCAGTGGCCGGGGCGGACGGGGCTTTTGCGGTGCCGCCGCAGGCCGCGCAAAGGGCCAGCAGCAGAGCGGTGATCAAGAGCATTGCGAGTACTTTTTTCATGGCGTTTTCCTTTCCCGTCGGGCAGGCGGCTCTTCCCGGAGCAAGCCCGGTGAAGGGCCCGGCCCGACAATTGATCCCCATCAAATTAGCAAAGCCGGAATACCCCCGCAAGCCTCCCGGGGGGATACTTTCAACGGGGTCATGCTGTTTTTTTCAGCTTTCCGGCATTTTTTTGCCTCGCAGCACGAAATTTCATCCCCCCCCGGGGCTTCCGCAGGCGGAAAAAAACTGCTATCTTTTTTCAGGATCAGACCGGGGCCGCAGTTTTCTTCCCGACTTCGACGGCTCAGGACGCTCTGTGACGGCCTTTCGGTGTGGGTGGACCGGAAGGCCGCTGCATTTTTCGCGTTCTGCCCCGGAAAGAACGCCATTGGCGCCCAATGGAAAAGCCTTGGAGCAGGGAGGCCTTGTATGATGGATACGCTGAAAAGGGAAATCACGGAGTACTGGGACCGGCGGGCGCCGTCCTATACCGATGTGATCGAAAAGAATCTGGCGGGAACCTGGGGCGACACCTGGGCGGATTATCTGATCTCCCACTTCCCGACCGGAGATACGACGACGATGCAGATCCTGGACATCGGCACCGGACCGGGCTTTTATGCCATCATTCTCTCCCGGCGGGGCTGCCGGGTCACAGCGGTGGACTTCTCTGAAAAGATGCTGGAAGAAGCAAAGCGAAATGCCGGCGACCTGGCCCCGCGGATCCGGTTCCTGAAGATGGATGCCCAGGCCCTGGACTTTCCCGACGACAGCTTCGACGTGATCGTCACCCGTAACCTGACCTGGAACCTGCAGGACCCGGCGGGAGCCTATAAGGAATGGAAGCGCGTCCTTCGTCCCGGCGGTGTGCTGCTGAATTTCGACGCAAACTGGTATGCTTACCTGGTGGACGGGGAAAAGGCCCAGGCCCATCTGCGGGATCGGGAAAACGTCCGCCGCCTCGACATGGAGGACCATGACTCCTATTCGGACAGCTTCCGGATGGAGGAGATTTCCCGCCGCCTTCCCATGACGCGCATGGAGCGGCCCGCCTGGGACCTGGAGACATTGCGCGCTCTGGGCTTTTCTTCCGCCGCAGCGGATCTGAATGCGGGAAGGAAGGTATGGAACGAGGAGGAAGCGGTCAACTACGCTTCTACTCCCGGCTTTTTGATCTGCGCCGTCAAGTAACGATCTGAGATTTGATAAAACTATCGGAGGTATGTGAACCATGAAAATCAAACGGATCCTTATCCTGAGCCTTGTGCTGTGCCTTGCCCTGGGCCTCATGGCCTGCGGCAACAAGGGGAACGCGCCAGCGCCTTCCCAGCAGGGAACCCCCGGCACCGCTGCGCCTGCCGCGCCGAAGATCGCCCGGATCGGGGAGAGCTTTGCCTATCCCAGCCTGGATGCCCATAAGGACTACTACGGCTGGTACACCTCCATCTACGGAATGACGGAAACTCTGTTCCGGGTGGATGAGACCATGTCCGTGCAGCCTCTGCTGGCAGAGAAGGCCGAGGTAAGCGAGGACGGGAGGACCTGGACCGTTACGCTCAACAGCAAGGCTGCGTTTTCCAACGGCAGCGCCGTGACCGCGGACCTGGTGGTACGCAATTTTCAGCGCCTTGCCCAGCTCAACGACCGTTTTGCCTATCTTGCGGACTTCGAGATGAAGGCTGTGGATGAAAAGACCCTCACCATCACCACCCCGGCCATTTACCCTACCATGCTCAGCGATCTGACCGCTCCGGAAATGGCGATCATGGACCTGGACCACACCACGGATTTTGATAACGCGCCCATTTGCACCGGGCCCTTCCAGGTCAAATCCTTCCAGCCGGAGGGAACCGTGGAGGTGGAAAAGAATGCCGCTTACTGGAACGGAAACGTGAAGCTGGACGGCGTCGTATTCTACTACCTGGCGGACGACGAATCCAAGCTCATGGCCATGCAGAGCAAAGAACTGGACGGTTACACCAGCGTTACCGCCGCTGCCCGGGAGATTTACGCCGCCGATCCCGCCACCTACACTCTTACCGACGTGCCGGCTACCCGGCTGCAGTTCTATGTACTCAATGAAAACCGGATGAGCGACGCCGTCCGTCGGGCGGTGAACCTCACCGTGGATTGCGCCGCCGTCGCCGAATACCTGGGCGGAACGGTAACGGCAGCGGTTGGTCCCTTCAACGCTTCCGCTCCCTACGGTCAGGTTTCCAAGCCTGCGCCGGATCAGGCCGCAGCGAAGGCTGCCTTGGAGGCCGACGGTTATACCCTCAATTCCTCCGGGATCTATGAGAAGGACGGTCAGGCGCTCTGCCTGAACATCTGCTACTACAAGGCCCGCAGCCTGGATTCCATCGCCATCCTCATGCAGGAGCAGCTCCGGGCCATCGGCGTGGACGCCGTGCTCACCTCGCAGGAGGATCCGGATTCCACCTATGTGGCCACCGGGGACTTTGACATCGCCCTCTACTGCATGATCGCGGACAAGGCCGGCGATCCCTATTACTGCATCGACGCGCTTTTCCGCCAGGGCAGCCGCTGGTCCATTGCCGGCTTTCACAGCGACGAGTGCGAAGCGCTCATCAACGAGCTTCAATATGAGACGGACATTGCCCGCCGGGCTACCCTGGCCAATCAGATCGTGCAGATGGTCATCGACGACAACGCTTTCGGCTTTGTGGGCCTGTTCAACCAGGTCACGGTCACGGCTAACGGACTTCGGAACATTTCCGAGCGCATCCCCTTCGACTACTACCGGGTAACGGCGGAAACCGATCTGGGTTAAAATCTCTTCAGGAGGCGGAAAGCGGCTCGCGCCGCTTTCCGCCTCCCCTGACTACAGGGTGGCTTTGAATGGCAAAATATATCCGAAAACGCCTGCTACATCTGCTGGGCACATTGATCGCCCTGAGCTTTCTGACCTTCCTGCTCATGTACCTCGCTCCCGGGGATGCGGCCAGCAAGAAGCTGAACGCTCAGGGAATCGCCATATCTCAGGAGGTTCTGGAGCGGGTGCGGAGCGAAATGGGGCTGGACCGTCCCTTCCTTCTCCAGTATGGGGACTGGGCCCTGGGCATCCTGCGGGGCGACCTGGGCCGTTCCTACAAGGACGATCTGCCGGTGGCGGACAAGCTCTGGAGGGCGGCGGGCTATACGGCGATCCTGGCGCTGGGAAGCCTTGCGCTTTCTCTTGCGGTTTCCCTCCCCCTGAGCATCGTGACTGCCCTGCGGCGGGACACGCTGCCGGACTACCTGCTGCGTTTTCTCAGCTTCGTGGGCAATTCCATGCCCAATTTCCTGATTTCCGTACTCCTCATGTACTTCCTCTGCGTCCGGGCAAAGCTCCTTCCGGTCCTTGCGGAGCGGAGTCTCCGGGGACTGCTGCTGCCGTGCCTGGCCCTGTCAATCCCTATGAGCGGGCGTTTTCTCCGGCAGTTCCGGGCCGAGATCCTGGAGCAGCTCGGGAAAAGCTATGTCAGCGGCGCGGTCAGCCGGGGGGTGAAGGCCCGGTATATCCTGTGGCGAAATGTGCTGCACAACGCCTCTATCTCCATTATCACTATCGTGGGGCTCTCCGTAGGCACGCTCCTGGGAGGCAGCGTGGTCATTGAGACCATTTTTCGCTGGCCCGGACTGGGAAAGCTGGCCATGGACGCCATCAGTGACCGGGACTACCCGGTGATCCAGGCCTTTGTGCTCTTCACCGCAGTGGTCTATGTTCTGATCAACCTCCTGACAGACATTGCCTATCACTGGATCGATCCCCGGGTCCGCCGGGAATAAGGAGGCAAGGATGGACGTTTCTTCGATTCCCGCTTCCCGGAAGAGCAGCCGCGTGAGGCTGATCGTCTTTCTCTCCCTAGCGGCGCTCATGGTGCTGCTGAGTGTTTTTGCGCCTATGCTGGCGCCCAACGATCCCAACGCCACCAGCTCCGCACATATGAACGAGGCGCCAAGCCCGGCGTTCCCTTTCGGAACCGACCGTTACGGGCGCTGCATCTGCTCCCGTGTGCTGATGGGGGCAAGGACTTCCATTTTCTCCGCCGTGGCACTGGTAGCGGCGACCTTTCTGCTGGGCAGCGTGCTGGGGATGCTGGCAGGCTGGTGCGGCGGCGTGGTGGATATGGCCGTCATGCGCCTGGCGGATATATTTCTGGCCTTCCCGCAGATGGTGCTGGCCATCGCGGTGGCCGGGATCCTGGGCGGCGGCATGTTCAATGCCATGCTGGCCATGGGGATCACCGGATGGACCCTGTATGCCCGGCTGGCCAGAGCCCAGGTCCTGGCGATCCGGGAGGAGGCCTATGTCTCTGCCGCCAGGCTTTCCGCAGCCGGAACCTTTTCCATCCTGTTCCGGACGCTGCTGCCCAATCTGCTGGGGCCCCTGGTGGTAAACGCTTCCACCCAGATCGGCACCATGATGATCGGCATCGCAGGGCTCTCCTTCCTGGGCATCGGCGTTGCCGAGCCCCAGGCGGAGTGGGGCAGCATGATCAGTGCCGGAAGGGCATATCTCCAGTTGGCGCCCTGGGCGGTGCTGGCCCCGGCAGCGGCCACGATCCTTACGGTGATGATCTTCAATTACCTGGGGGACTGCGTCCGGGATGTGCTGGACGTGGAGGGAATCAAATGACGAAGGAATCTGCGCTGCTGCGCGTATCCGGCCTCTCTGCGGACTACGGAGCAGCGCCTGCGGTGGCCGATCTCTCCTTCTCTCTGGAGCGGGGCGAGATCCTCTGCATCGTGGGAGAGAGCGGCTGCGGAAAAAGCACACTGCTGAAAGCCATTCCGGGCATGACGCCCGGTCTTCACGTCCTGGCGGGAAGCATCCTGCTGGCGGGGGAGGATCTTTGCACCCTTTCACCGAAGCAGCGGCGGGAGCTCTGCGCTAGGAGGATCGGTTTTGTCTTTCAGAATCCCGGAAGCGCCTTCAACCCCATCCGCAGCTATCGGAAGCAGTTCATCGAGACCCTTCGAAGCCACGGGCTCTACCGATCCGCAGACTTTGAGCATCAGGCGTCGGCGGCTCTGGAAAAGCTGGGGCTCCCGGAGCCGGGAAACATTCTCTCCCGCTGCCCCTATGAAATGAGCGGCGGCATGAATCAGCGCATCGCCCTGGCGCTGACGCTCCTGCTGGGGCAGGAGCTGCTTCTTGCGGATGAGCCCACCAGCGCGCTGGATGCCACGATCCAGCTGCAGGTCGCACGGGAACTGAAGCAGCTCCGGGATCGGAGCGGCATCTCCCAGATCATCGTCACTCACAACCTCGCCCTCGCGGAATATCTGGGGGACCGGATCGGCGTCATTTATGCGGGGCGGTTGGTGGAACTGGGCCCGGCAAAGGCGGTGCTGTCCGCACCCGGCCATCCGTATACCAAAAGCCTCATGGCCGCGATCCCGTCTCTGGATGGGAAAATGCCGGAGGGCCTCCCTGGCCAGGCGCCCCTCAGCGGTCCGAAAGGACAGGGCTGTGAATTCGCCGACCGCTGCAATCGAGCTTCCGAGCGCTGCAAAAGCCTCCGGTATGGCCTGAGAAGCATCGGCGAGGGGCATTGGACCGCCTGCCCGATGGCAGAGGGAGGTGCGCCATGAGCCTGCTTCAGGGCAGTGGACTCTGCAAAAACTATGTGCGGAAGGGACTTGCCACAGAGGCGCTGAAGGATGTGAACTTTTCTCTGGAGGACGGGGAGATCCTGGGCGTTGTGGGCGAGAGCGGCAGCGGAAAGAGCACGCTCCTCCGGCTGATCAGCGGCCTGGAAGCGCCGGATCGGGGTGAGCTCCAGCTGGCCGGGAAGCTCCTCCCAGCCAGGCGGACGAAGGAGCAGCTCCGCACGATCCAGATGATTTTCCAGGATGCCCAGGGCTCCTTCCAGCCCCGACGCAGGGTTTCCGCCTCCATCCGGGACGCGGTGCACAGCCTCTGCGGCAGGAAAGCGGCGGCAGATCTTGGCGCCCTTTCCGCGCTGGTGGGACTGGACCCTTCTCTGGCGGACCGCTATCCCCGGGGACTCAGCGGCGGGCAGTGCCAGCGCTTTGCCATCGCCCGGGCTGTGGCCGTCTCGCCCAGGATCCTTCTCTGTGACGAAATCACCAGCGCGCTGGACGTCTCTACCCAGGCCCAGATTCTGAAGCTCCTGACGGGGATTTGCCGCCGGGAACACATGTCCGCCGTGTTCGTTTCCCATGATCTGGCGGTGGTCAGCTGTGTCTGTGACCGGGTCATGGTCATGCAGCGGGGCGAGGTGGTGGAGGAAGGAGCGGTGCGGCAGGTCATTGACCAGCCGCGGGAGAACTACACCAGACAGCTCCTGTCTTCCGTATTGGAGGTAACTTGACCATGGATGAACTCAAAAAGCAGGTGGAAAGCTATTGGACCCAGCGGGCCGACAGCTTCAGCACCGTCCGGAAAAACGAGCTGCGGGATCCCATCAGTCTGCGCTGGTTGGAGGAAATGCACCGGTATCTGCCCCAGAGGGTTCCCCTGCGGATCCTGGATGTGGGAACCGGCACCGGATATTTTGCCATCCTTCTGGCCGGAGAGGGGCATGCCCTCACCGGCATCGACCTGACGGCAGCCATGCTGGCGGAAGCGGAGGAGACCGCCCGGCAGCGGAAGCTGTCCATCGACTTCCGGCAGATGGACGCCCAGGAAACTTCCTTTTCGGACGGGAGCTTCGACGCCCTGGTCACCCGCAATCTGACCTGGACCCTGCCGGATCCGGCGAAGGCCTATCGGGAATGGAACCGGCTGCTGAAGCCCGGCGGCGTCCTGATGAATTTTGACGCGGACTACGCGCAGAATGTGCGCAATCAGAACCAGCGGGAATCCTATACCACGGAGACCGGTGTATATGGTCATGTGGGCGTCACCCCCGCGCTGGCTGCGGAAAATGCCCGCATCACCCTTGCCATGCCCGCCAGCCGGCACCAAAGGCCGGAATGGGACCTGGAGCTTCTCCGGGCGTCGGGCTTTTCCGACTGCGGCGCGGATCGGAGCGCCGGAGAGCGCATCTTGGGAGAGCGGGATCTTTCCGACGCGCCGCTGTTTCTCGTATGGGGCAGGAAAGGCTGAAAGATCCCCGGCGCTGAAAGCCGGAATGCCGTTCTCTGCAGGCTTTTGTCCCGGAGAAAGGGCAGGCCATGGCAAAGGATCGGGCCGACGTCTCCTGTTTTCCGCGCCGCACCCCTTGCCCGGAGGCCCCGACTGTGATACTATCTTTCCGATATCCCTATTCGTCAGGTATGTCAACCATCATGACCTATTCGGTCACCAGATACCGTTGGACGAATGGGGATATCTCTTTCGGGCA
>Ga0310697_10007531_pt1 | contig 10248 bp, 7 predicted proteins | sample 172DNAGHGlowgp2_FD_203883 | JGI IMG/M metagenome (GOLD analysis project Ga0310697, IMG submission 203883) | Sheep rumen microbial communities from Palmerston North, Manawatu-Wanganui, New Zealand - 1728 DNA GHGlow gp2 (v2) (version 2) | ecosystem: Host-associated > Mammals > Digestive system >...
CGCGATTTAATTGCAAAAATTTAAACGAAACTAGCAAAGTGCAACGAAGCGTACCGGCGCGGCGACCCGCTTTAAAAGCGGGGGAACAGTTGGAGCGCGGCGAATCCGTTCGATAGGTCGGGCGGTCAAACGCGTCAATTGTTTGGTTACTTTTTAAAAGTAACCGCGTCCGCTGGATGCAACGTCACGTTGCCTTTTCAAAAGTGGTCTTGACACGCCGCAATTAAAATGATATAAATTAGCACGTTGATTGATTCGCCGACTTAGCTCAGTTGGTAGAGCAGCGCATTCGTAATGCGCAGGTCGTCAGTTCGAGTCTGACAGTCGGCTTTGTCGCACCCCATACGGTGTGTGGGGATTGAAATGAGTTTGACAATCGGCTCTACATTGAAATTTCAGCCTCGACTCTGGTCGGGGCTTTAAACTTTTGCGAAAAAATTAAGCCTCGGAAAAGTCCTGAGGCTTTTTCATTGAAAAATTTTCTCGTAAATGTTAAAATCGTCCGCGTTACCACCCGAACCTTGAAGTTATTAACGGAAAGGGGGTGTTAGCAATGGGCGTTCTGCTCTAGATCGTTAAGAGAATCGTTGCGGGCGTCATCGGAGTTTCGTATACGATTGGCTCAAAAACTACCTCAAGGGTGGCGACTGAGTCCAAAATTGCGTCAATAAGTGACGCAATCCCCGAAAGTCTGGATCGCAACAGACATACCCGGGGATTTTTTGCGTTTAGGTGCTAGCCTGGACGTACTACTCGATTGCTCGTGCGCAATTATATCAGCAGGAAAAATTTTTTGAAAGCTTTTAGAACGGCGGCATACGACGCGGCATATTTTGCTGAAAAGATTTTTTCTCGCCTGCCTCGTAACTCGTGGAAACGTCATCGCCAGGATTTAAATTGCCGCTCGTGACTTCTACGAATTCTTCGCCGTAAAGCCCGACCGTTATATAAATTTTCTCGGCAACGTCCTTGCCTTGCGCGTCTTTGGTAATTTTTTCGACGTAGGAGCCTTGCGCGTCAGTCTTAAGCGCGGCAATCGGTACGCAGAGCGCGTCGCGAACTTGCCCGACGATAATATCAAGACGCGCCGTCATAGCGGGTAGCAAAAGATTTTCGTTATCGGGCGCGGCAAACGTCACGTAGTAATAAATGACGGAATTGCTTGACGTGTTAGAACTCGAATTATTTGTATCCCACGAATTAGCGGTATCGGTCTGGGAAATTTTTGTAACTTCGGCGTCGAAAGTTTTATCGGGGTAAGCGTCAACAGTGAAGGTCGCCCGCTCGCCGACTGCAACGCTACCAATGTCCGTTTCGTCGACCTTAGCTTTAACAAGCTTTTCGCTCAAGTCGGCAATGCGCATTATAACTGTCGGATTAGTTGAACCTTGCACAGCCATAGTGCCTGGCGTCTTCGGCTCGCCGACAACTACGCCGTCCATAGGGGCGGTTATGACGGTTTGATTAACGTCGTCTTCAGCAAGTTCAACGGCTGATTTAGCGCGGTCGTATTCGTATTGCGCGTCTTGAAGTTCTTCCAAAGACTTCGCACCGATTTTATAAAGTCTGTCCGTCCGCTCCAATTTCTGTCGGGCATTAGTCAAGGTAAAGTTTGCTTGGTCAAGTTTCGCTTCAAAGTCTTTGCCGTCGAGAATCGCGACGACTTGCCCCGCCGTCACGTGGTCATTTTCCTCAACCAAAATATCTTTGATACGCGCCGTAACTTTGCCGCTGACTTCGACGCTATCCCGCGGCTGAACTGTGCCCGTTGCCGAAACTGTCTTTGTTAAATCTATACGGATAACTTTCGACGTTTCGTAAGTTTTAACTGCGGCAGTCTCGACCGTCTTATTATAAAAGTAATAGCCCGCCGCCGCGCCCAATATCAGCACGACCACGATTAAAATTTTCCACTTCATAACTAACTCCTAATTGCCTTCAAAGTATCGCCGACTGCGTGCGCTAAATCGAAACTATATCGCGCCACGTCGTATCTTGCGCTGACGTTATTTTTTTTCGCCGTCGAAAGGGCAACTTCCGCATCTAAAATATCAAGCAAAATTCCTTCGCCAGCGTTATAACGTTCAGTTGCGATAAAGCGTTCTTCCTCTGCAAGTTCGACTGCGCGTTGAGTCGTCGTCAAGCGAAGTAGCGCAATCCGCAAATTTTTATGCGCCGTAACGACATCTTCGCGAACGCTATCTAAATCGGCGTCCATTGCCAATTTTAGCCGTTCAAGTTCAACCTTCGCTGATTCAACTTCCGCCCGCGTAACTCCGCTGTCGAAAATATTCCATGACGCCGAAATTCCCGCTGACGCATCGGGCGTTATGTGCCAACGGTTTGGCTTGCTGTTGTTGGCGTTAAAATCCGTGCCGATATTAGCGTTGACGCTAGGCAACCAACCAGATTTCGCGCTAGTAACGTTGAGTTCGCCCTGTTCGATTTTCAAGGCGTCCGATTTTAAATCATTGCGATTTTCTTCCGCCTCCGCCAAATATTTTTCAACGTCGCCAAGTTCTAAGCGCGTGTCAAAGTCTTCGACGCTCAAATTTGCAATAGAATCCGTTGACATGAGCGCGGCTAAATTCGTTAGCGCGACTTCGTAGGACGCTTGAGAGCGGGCGGCGTCTTGCAAGGCGTTACTCGTCTCGACTTGTGCGCGAAGTAAATCAATTCTCGCCTTAGCTCCGGCGTCGTACTGTGCGGCAATCATCTTTTCATGCTCCGATAAATTTTGTTCGGTCTCCAAATCAACTTTCGACGTTGCTAAATTTTCAAGCGCGTTGACGTAAGCCGTTGCCACTTGATAAATCAAATCGTCCTGCGCCTGCGTGAAGTCCAGCTTTGAAACTTCGATTCCCAATTCCGCATATTTAATTGCCGTTTCAAGCCGGTTGCCCGAATACAAAGGCAACGACGCTGTTAAACCCGCAGAAGCTCTTTCAGAGACGTCGACACCTTCAGTTTTACTTGCGTTGACTGAACTTGACGCGCTTACAGAGACGCCTTTTTTCCCCCGCGCAGATTTCAATGACTCTTCGGCGACGCGGATTGATTGTTCTGTTCGTTGCAAATTAGGATTGTTTGTCAACGCCGTTTGAACTGCTTCCTGCACCGGCAAGGCTTGCGCGGGCGGCGTCAGCAGGAGCATTAGCAGAAGTGCCGTCAGAAATTTTTTCATTGCGATTCTCCTTGACAATGGGACTTTCTTTAGCCAAGTTTATAATATCATCGGCAGTCACGGATTTTTTTTCAGCGGGCGGAGTTTTCTTTTCGTTAATGTCGACTTCGTTTAGGGTTTTAGAAATTGCTGCTTGAGCCTTCCTAAATTCCCTTAAACCTTTGCCGATTGCCCGCCCGACTTCAGGCAATTTGCCGGGACCGAAAACTATTAGCCCGACGATTAGTATTATTATAAATTCTCCCGCACCTATACCAAACATATAAACCCTCCAAAAAATTTTTTGCATTATATCACGTCGCGGCTTTTCTTCAAACATTTTTCATAGAAATTTTATCCGCGCCGTTAATCATAGCATAAATAAAATTAAAATTGCATTGCCCTTGCCGATTTGATACAATGCTTGCAACGTTGAGAGTTCGGAAAAGCAATGCGTAATGCAGAATTAAAAACTTTTATAACACGAGGAGGAGGATTTTATTTGAGAAGTGACTTTAGAAACGAAAATAAACTAAAAATAATCCCGCTGGGCGGACTGGGCGAAATCGGCAAGAATATGACGATAATCCGCTACGGCGACGAAATGATTATGATTGATGCGGGGCTAATGTTCCCCGAAAATGATATGCTCGGCGTCGACCTTGTTATCCCCGACATCTCCTACGTTATCGAAAATAAAAATTGTCTAAAGGCAATCGTCCTCACGCACGGACACGAAGACCACATCGGCGCGTTGCCTTACATTTTGAAAAAGCTTACTGTCCCCGTTTACGGCACGAAATTGACGCTCGGAATTTTATCTGGGCGGCTAAAAGAGGACGGCGTTGAGTGCAAAAATCTGCGCGTCGTTTCAAGCGGCGAAATTGTCATGATAGGTTGTTTCAGCGTCGGATTTATTCGCGTGAATCATTCAATTCCCGATTCGGTCGCGCTGTCGATTAAAACGCCGGTCGGAATGATTGTTCACACGGGCGATTTTAAACTCGACTACACGCCCATTGACGGCAAAATGACGGACTTCCGCCGCTTTGCGGATTTAGGGCAACGCGGAGTTTTGTTGCTAATGGCTGATTCGACTAACTCTGAAAAGGAAGGTCACACGCCCAGCGAAAAGACTGTTGGCGCGGCGTTCAATCGCGTTTTTCAAAATGCGTCGGGCAGAATTATCGTCGCGACTTTTTCTTCAAACGTCCATAGAATTCAGCAAGCGATTGATACGGCAATTCGTTATCGGCGGCGCGTGGCGATTTTGGGGCGCAGTATGGTCAACGTCGTCGCGATTTCGCTTGAAATGGGCTACATTCACGCGCCCGAAGGCACCATTATCGACATTGAGGACGTTAGAAATTATCCCGCAAATAAACTTGTAATCATAACGACGGGCAGTCAGGGCGAGCCGATGAGCGCGTTAACTCGTATGGCAATGAGCGACCACCGGCAAGTTGATATTATTCCAGGCGACACCGTAATAATTTCCGCGACGCCCATTCCAGGCAATGAAAAGCTTGTTGCTAAGACTGTCGATAATCTTTTGCGGCTCGGAGCAAATGTAGTTCACCGCCGCGAAGACGGAATTCATGTTTCGGGGCACGCCTCCCGCGACGAATTGCGGCTGATTCACAATTTGATTAGACCGAAATTTTTTATGCCCGTGCATGGCGAACTTCACCATTTATTTTCGCACGCCAAACTTGCTGAGGAAATGGGCATGAATCGCGAAAATATTTTAGTCGGGGAAAATGGCTCGGTAATCGAATTGACACGCGACAGCGGGAAAATTGCGGGGCATGTCAATGCAGGCGTGATAATGGTTGACGGGCTGGGCGTCGGCGACGTGGGCAATATTGTTTTGCGCGACCGCCGGCAACTTTCGCAGGACGGAATTTTAATTGCGGTCGTGACAATGAATCGCCTTTCGGGCAGAATCATTTCTGGTCCCGACATAGTATCGCGGGGCTTTGTTTATGTCCGCGAATCCGAACAACTTATGGACGAAGCGCGAAGTCGCGTTTTCCATATTCTCAGACGTTGCAAAGAAGAGCAAGTTACAGATTGGATGACGATTAAGCTAACCATTCGCGACGCGCTGGCGCAATTTCTTTTCGAGCAGACGCGCCGCCGCCCAATGATTTTGCCAATCATAGTTGAGATTTAGTCAAAAAAATTTCCCCTGCAAAAGCGCGGGGGATTTTTTTATTTAACAGTTGGGTTATCGGTCTCGGCGATATATTTTCGCGCCGCCTCAACGACAGAATTTTTTAATTCAAGAATCGGGACGTTCTTAACCTGTGCCCCCGCAACGTTCTGATGACCTCCGCCGCCAAATTTCTCCATTATGACTTGAACATTTAAATCGCCGCTCGACCGCGCACTTATCCCGACGGTATCATTTCGCATTTGGAAAAGAATAATCGTCATGCGTACGCCTTCAACCCTTAAAAGTCCGTCCGCCGCTTGCCCCGCGATTGCTTGCACGTTCGGGATAATATCTGGAATGTGCGACACGACAAGCCCGCCCTCGAAATATTCCGACTGCGCCTTTGTTTTGGCAAGTGATACTGTCGTTTCGTAATCCGATTTGAAAAGATAATTCACGACGACTGGGTCGGCTCCGCTCCTGCGCAGATAAGCCGCCGCCTCAAAAGTTCTCGCGCCCGTTTGTATGGAAAAATTTTTCGTGTCGACGACAATGCCGGAATAAATCGCAGTCGCCGCCAACTTTCCAATTCTAATCTTGTCGTCGAAATACATTAAAAGTTCCGTGACCATTTCGCAAGTCGAACTCGCTCCTGGCTCAAGATAAGGTACCGCGGGATTTTTAATCGTGTTCTCGCTGCGTCTGTGGTGGTCAATGACGACGACTTTTTTAATGCGCTCAAGCAGAACCGGCGCGGCGACAAGGTTTGGAATAAAAGTATCGACGACAACTAAAAGCGGCTCAAGCGCGGTCGAAATCGTAACGTCATTTGCGCTGACGAATAAATCTTTATAATTCTCGTCCTTGTAAAGAAGGTCAACAACTTTTTCGATACTGTCAAGCCAGTTGCTAAGGACGATATGCACGGGCTTATTTAAATTCCGCGCCATAAGCGCGACGCCGACCGCCGCTCCAAAGGCGTCGTAATCTTCGCGGGTGTGCCCCATGATAAAAATTTCGTCCGCCGCCTCCATTGTTTCGCGGATAACAGTACTCATGACGCGAGCCTTGACGCGAGTATTTCTTTCAACCGCCTTTGCTCTGCCGCCAAAGAATTGCATTTTCTTGCCGGTATTGACTGCGACTTGGTCGCCGCCCCGCGCCAATGCTAAATTCAAACCTGCCATTGCCTTTGTTCCCAATTCGCCTATCGATTGTTCTGTTGAAGGTTTATCGGCGGCAGAGGCTCCCATTGACAGCGTAACTTGCAACTGATGCTTGTTGACTAACTGGCGCACCTTATCTAGGACGACAAATTTTTTCTCAATCGCCAAATTCAAAGCTCGTTGCTCCAACACCACGATAAATAAATCACTCGACACGCGGCAGATAAAACCCGCAAGCGTCGCTACCCACTCTTCCAAAATTTCGCTGACCGATAACATTAGCGAAGTCTTTTCCGCTTCGCTTAGTCCTTGCGTAACTTCGTCGTAGTTGTCGACTTGCACATAAATTATCGCCGTCCGGCTCTGCGCGTATTCAACTTTCAAATCTTCATAGGGCGTCGTCTCTCGTGCGAATAAAACTATCATTCGCGAATAATCCGCGTTGGCTTTCAAGTGGCGATACTTCACTTTGAAATATCTGTAAATTTCTTCGACTTTGCCGTCGGAATTTTTTCTGTGGCGCAAGGCTTTAACTTCGTATTCACCTTCCATTGGTGCGGGCTCATTTCCTTTAGGCGTGAGCGATAAAATTTCTTGCTGTATCAAACCTTCCCAAAATTCGTCAACGTCCATGCCTTGTTGCGGGATTACTTCCGAAAAACTTTGCATGATTGAATTGCACCACTGGATTTGTCCGGCTCCGTCCACAATCATTATTCCTTCCGGCAATTTCGTCATTGCGTAATACATCATGTCGTTGAAATTTCCTATGACATTTTCGGCGTACTCTTTGAATTTTTTCTTGCGGTCTTTCTGGCGAACGAAAGCGAACCAAGATAGCATCGCCCAAACTAAAAGTGCCATTGTGCCTAAAATTTTGTTGTACTGCGAGATTATCACGACCAATATTGACATAACAGCCAAATTTATCACTGAATCTGGCCACGCCGATAAATTTCGCGGCACCTCGTATCCTTCCGAATTATTTTTATGCAACTCATTCCCTCCTACTTTTAAAAAGTAGCAAACAGTTGACGCGATTTAACGTTCAATTACTCGAACAAATTCGCCGCGAGTGTACGCTCCACTGCGTTTCGCTAGTTTCGCTAACTTTAATCTTTGTTAAAAAATTTTTTCCTGTAATCGAACAGCATATCAAGCAAGCCCGTTATCGCAACGATTTGCAAAAGGAACATGTTCAAAATTATAATCACGTAGAAAAATCGCCGCATTAACTTTGAAATTTTATAGCGGTCAAAGATGAACGACAGCAACGAAAATCCTTGCACCAGTCCGATTATTCCGGAGATGATTAACAAGTTCAGCGACGTTTCGTAAATTTCCGTCCAGCCGCGAGTAAAGCCCCAATACAAGCCAAGCCCGCCGATTATCGCCGTGTAGAAGAAGAGCGAAGGCAATTTCCATTGCGCGAACGGCGGCAACTGCGGAATTTTCATTTGCAATTTCGGGAAAATCCATTGCGCGGTTAAATACGCCGCCACCGCGTTTATAAGTGCCGTCAACATTATTACCGTTGGCATTAAATATATCATTGCTTGTAATGCCGGCTCGACTTGCTTTTTAGACTCGGCGATTTGATTTTTGTCGACGCCCAAGCTCTCATAAAGTGCAAAAGATTCGTTGAATGATTCGCGCACAACCTCAATTTGCGTTTCGATTATGTTCACGTCCATTATCGCGATTAAAATCCCTATCGACACGACTTGCGCGGCGGACGCGACGACTAATGTTGTGAAAAAAATTCTGACGGCGTTGAAATTTTTCCGCACGCACCAACCCAGCGCAACTCCACAAAATCCAAAGCTTAGCGCAAGTCTGATTGCCAATACCGGACTGATTAACATTGACAGCAAAATACATGCTACAAAGAGCGCGGTTAAACCTTTGCCCGCTCCTTGACGCGCCGTCAAAACTGCCAGCGGTACCGCGCAGAAAAATTCTAAAAACATGCCGATTAGTGGGACGTAAACCGTTACAAGCCCTAAAATTACCGTTATCGCGACCAGCAAGCCGCCTTCAATCGTCGGCGTGATACTTTTCCTCATCAATGCTCCTCCAATAAAAATTTTCGGCATTATATCAAAGCGCGAAGATTTTTGCCATATATGAAACTTACCAAAAGAAAAACAGCCGCAAGAAATTTTGCGACTGCTAAAATTTTTCGCTCGAAATTATTTCTGTTTCTTTTCCTTGATACGCGCTGCCTTGCCGGTGAGTTTGCGCAGATAATAAAGCTTAGCACGACGAACCGCGCCGCGGCGAACGACTTCAATTTTCTCGACGCGGGGCGAATGCACAGGGAATAATCTTTCGACGCCGACGCCGTAAGAAATTCTGCGGACGGTGAACATTTCGCGCACGCCGCTTCCTTGACGACCAATAACGACGCCTTCAAAAATCTGAATGCGCTCGCGGTTGCCTTCGACAATTTTTGCATGGACGCGAACCGTATCGCCCGGCGCAAATTGCGGAATGTTGTCGCGCAGTTGTTCTTTCTCCAAAAGTTCAATGATATTCAAGTTAAGTCCTCCTTTATTCGGCGTTCTTGCCCGCACGCAGAGGAACGCCTCAATAGCTCACACAGTCTAGCATAAAAATTTTATCACTGTCAAGATTTTTGTTGACAAACGCGCCGATTTGTAAGAAGATATGCGCGTTGAAAAATGAACAAGGATTGAATCGAGTGGCGCAAGCCTCAATAGGGAATCCGGTCGAAAGCCGGAACGATCACGTCACCGTAGCGGGGAGCGACTCTGCATTTATGTCACTGGGAATTTTTCTTGGGAAGGCGCAGAGGAGCTAGGAGCCGAAGTCGGGAGAACTGCTCGATTAACAATCACCGTTTGACCTGCGAGCGACAGGAAGGGGATTTCAGCTTTATTTCTATTTCCTGCGCCCGCAACTGGGCGTTTTTTCTTCTCCCATTTCCCTTGCCCCTTAATTTTGGCGAAAAGTTTCCCCTTAATCGGGGACATTGCTCATACATTTCTTTGCTGAGAAGTCAGCGGCTCCCGTCGAGTTGGCAGGAGTTTTTTTCTTACAAAAAAAGACCCGAACATTTCGTCCGAGTCAGAAAATTTTTTGCCGATTATATTTCGGAAAGATAATTTGTAATCGCAGAATCATAATCCGCAGTATGCGCGAAGGCTTCCGCCGCTAAACTTTTGCGCACGTCGAAGGGAATTTCGCCCTTGTCCGCAATGAGTTTTGCAATTTCGTCGTAGCGGTCGGGATTAGTAACGACAGTGACGTATTTGAAATTTTTCGCCGCCGCACGAATCATCGCCGGTCCGCCAATGTCGATATTTTCTATCGCGTCTTCAAGGGTGACATTTGGCTTGCGAATCGTGCGCTTGAAAGGATAAAGATTGACGACGACAAGGTCAATAGGCTCAATGCCATTTTCCGCCATTTGCTTAAGGTGTTCGGGGTTGTCGCGCACAGCCAAAATACCGCCGTGAATTTTCGGATTGAGAGTTTTAACGCGCCCGTTCATAATTTCGGGAAAGCCAGTCAAGTCGCTGACGTAGGTAACGGGAATGCCCGCCGCCCTTATCGCCTTGCCGGTGCCGCCCGTGCTGATAATTTCGACGCCACAACGGCTAAGTTTCCTTGCGAATTCTACTACGTCCAATTTGTTCGATACGCTGATTAATGCCCTTTTGATTTTCATTTTGCCGCCCCCTATCTGAACTTTTCGTCCGACGATTTTAAGTCGCCCTTCGATGAATAATTTTATT
>Ga0310697_10007532_pt1 | contig 10247 bp, 6 predicted proteins | sample 172DNAGHGlowgp2_FD_203883 | JGI IMG/M metagenome (GOLD analysis project Ga0310697, IMG submission 203883) | Sheep rumen microbial communities from Palmerston North, Manawatu-Wanganui, New Zealand - 1728 DNA GHGlow gp2 (v2) (version 2) | ecosystem: Host-associated > Mammals > Digestive system >...
CTCCTTCAGAATTCTGAGCAAGTGATGGCATAGGCAATGGCCACGTTTAGCGAATCGGCATGTATGGAGGCAATGTTGGTTAGAAACCAATAATATGACAAATGGGAATGATATGCGAATTATTAATTATCGAACAAGAATTTAGCCATTCTTCGTTTTACGGTATAGAAAGTCTGTCGTGATGCGAATCCCGATTTCTCAGCGATTTCGTCCATCGTTGCAAACGGGTGTTCCTTCTTGTATTGTTCAGCATAATTCAGACGTAGTCCGTTAATATAGTTATAGAATCCTCCAAATTTTTTCTTGAACACATTCGACACGTATGTTCTTCCATAATGGCAATTATCCACCACATTGCCGATAGTAAGATGAGGATTCAGATAATTTTTTTCCTTTTCCACATAATTGGCTATTTCTTCGGAGATAGTTATCACGGCACCGTCATCCACAGAGCATTCATTCTCAGCATCATTGTCATCAGATGCAGAAACAATCGGAGTGTCGACTTCATCGTCAATTTGCTGGAAGACCCTTACTCTATCAGATGTCAGAACAAATAAAAGATATGTCACATTTAATACAATGAGCAAAAACATAGCTATTGCAATAACTATTTTGTTGTCGGTGAAAATAGTTGGTGACACCACAACAGACAATGCAAGCAAGATATAATTGATTTTTCTTGCAAAAACAAGCGGGAAGTCATCGTATGTAGAGTAGTTTCTTCTGTGGTATGCCTTTATCCATGCCCTAACTTTAAGTGTGGCAAAAATACCAGCGATAATAAAAAAAACAAATAAGACAAGCGCCACTATTTCAACCACTCTGAATATCATCTCGTTCCCGAGCCAATCAGTGAAATATGCAATGGCTTTTAATGCAATTACTGCAATCAGGAACACCGCCATAATTGTAAAAATAAAAGCATTCAACGGTTTCCATTTCTTGATAGTACCGAAATACTTAATCAAGAGAATAGTAAAAAACGCAGAATAAGCCAGAAGCAAATATGCCTTAACCGTGAAACTGATATATGGTTGCTGATGCATCCAGACAGCCGGTATGAGGACTACTGGCGTGAGGAAAAGCAAAGACATGTATTTCCTCGTGATTACAAAGTAATCACCATTATCAAGTTTTTGCGGATCCACATGCAGCCACCTGATAGCCGATACAATTAAGCACGACACGATATATGATGACAGTGCTACGCTATATAATAAGTCCTGACAGTTGTACATATTTATGAATACTAATAGCACAAATATAATTAAAAATTTCAAAGATTTTACAATTTGAAGCATAAAATCCTATTTTTTTAACAAAATCAATATATTTTCGGCTATAAACAACTGTTATTTTTACTGTATGAACAAATAAGTCCCTATTTGTATTAATTTTTACGTATTAACACAAATGCAAAGGGTAAATTTGTAATTGATTTGAAATACAATACTATGATGGCAACAAAACAACTCATAACAGTTTATTTCTTTTTCATATCCGCCTTGATGTGGTCAGACGACGTAATCACTTTCACGGGCGGTACACAATCGGGTTCGAGCTTATCCCGCTTTGTGAAGAGTTTTGGCTTCACCATGCCCGATGATGAAGGAATAAGCAGTTATCAGACCAATGCCATAACATTGAATTTGAAATACAATAATAGCACAAAGAACAGCAATTATTACTTAGTTGTATCGAAGAACAATATATCCAATAAAGACATACCAGCAGAAGACATAATAGCCGTATCGTCCAACTCCTTTAGCATTAAAAACACCAGCAATTCCGGCAATAAGACATTTAATTTCAGCACTAATCTTAAATTCCGTCCAAACACAACATATTACGCATATTTTGCGACGTCCAATTCAGCTGCCACAAACGGATTCACGCCGGCTTATATCTATATGGAGTTAAAGAACACCAACAGTTATCAGCCCACAACATCGATGTCGAGTAGTGCAGATGGTACATACACCACAACATATAATTACAAGCCCACTTTCAGCATGGATTTAACAAGGAAGACATTTTCCGACCCATATCAGGACGGCGAGTTGCAGACCTTGTGGAGCAGCTATTCCACCAATCATCCATGGCGCATTCCGGCAATAGCGCTCACAAGCCGTGGAAATCTGGTTGCCTGTGGTGGTTTTCTTGTATGCGATATGGACATTGGCTTTGGCGAATGTCATATTTACAGCAAATATAGTAATGACAATGGCGTGACTTGGTCGAGAGCAAACGGCAATGTAGCTCTTGGTTCAGGCGTCAGCGGTTCGAACGACTGCGGGTATGGCGATGCGGCCTTGGTGGCCGACAGGGAGAGTGACCGTGTGCTGGTTATGTGTGCTACAGGCAATGTGGTATATACCAATTCCACACGTTCCAATCCCATTCGTGTAGCCCGCATATACGGCACAGACACCGGAGACGGAATCAATTGGGAAAGCCCGACAGACATGACGAGCGAGATATATGGTTTGAACAGCAGTTTTGCCGGCTTGTTCTTTGCTTCCGGCAGGATATGCCAAAGCAGGGTGGTTAAAACCGGTGATTACTATCGTCTTTATTCCGCCATTCTCGTTCATTACGGTTCAGGTTCCCACTACAATTACGTGTTGTATAGCGATGATTTCGGCGGGAGTTGGAAAGTGCTTGGTGGTGTGGCCATCAGTTCAGCCAATGAAGCCAAAGTGGAAGAGCTTCCCAATGGCGACCTTTTCATCAGCAGCCGCACTGGTAGTGGCCGTCTATTTAACCTGTTCTTGTTCAGCGATTTAGGGGGAGGCATAGGCTCTTGGGGCAGTCAGCGTACACTCAGTTTGGGCAGCGGTCAGTCGTGTAACGGTGAAATTTTACTTGTAAATGCAAAGAGGGCAGATGGAAGGAACTGTATATTAGCCTTGCAGTCGATGCCATCCGAATCACAAAGCAGCTATTATCCGCGCCAGAAGGTGAGGATATACTGGCGCGAAGTGAGCCAATCGGATTTGAGCAGCCTAAGCAACTGGACATCCGGTTGGTCAGTAAATAACTCGCATCAGGTATCCCATTCCGGTTCGGCATATTCAACGATGATTGTAAACGGCGCCAGAAAGATCAGTTTTTTTCTGGAAAACAACTATTATGACCCAAGCAGTCAGCCACGTAGTGAGCTTCAGCATGTAAGTCTTCCAATCAGTATGATCACCAACGGTGCATATACTGACATTATCTCCGAATACGTCATTCCGTACCGAGTGTCGTACGAAGAGGCCATATCCAACAACAACAGCGACATGCGTTTCGATAAGGTCAGCTTGAAGCGCGAGGATATCACCAGTCCCAACAGATACTACACACTCTGCCTTCCATTCAGCATGAATGCCGAAGAGGTTGGTTCAAGTGGTTTGTCGTCAGTTGAGAGTCTGTCGGAGTATGACGATATCAATTCCGTAGTTAAGTTTTCCGATGTTGCCGGCGGCATTCAGGCCTTCACTCCCTATGCCGTTAAGAGCAGTGTGAGCGACGGTTTGATTCTTACGGGCAACAATGTGCTTATTCAGAAAGACGTTCCGTCTTTACACAATACAACAATTAACGGAGCGACCTTCCATGGCAACCTGACAGAAAACTACAATCTGAGCGAAGGCGGCACGGTGAATGCCTATGGCTATTCCGCATCGACCGGCAATTTTTCCAAGGCGAGTGGCACAGCCCGGATTCATGCCTTCTGCGCTTATCTCACCCTTCCTGGGAGTGTGTCTGCCAAAACAGTTGCTGCAAGTTTTGAAGGAGATGAAAGTGTCACGCATCTTGACGGCATTTTTATAAATGAAGGAACAGACAGAGGCCCTGTATATAATCTGAGCGGTCAGCGCGTTGGGGAAGACTATAAGGGAATAATCATAGTGAATGGCAAGAAATATATACGTAAGTAAAGGAAGGAGGCAGGCTTTATGGACAAGAAATATATAAGACCCAACACAGACATACACGACTTGAGAATGCAATATTCCCTTTTGGAGCATTCCGAGCATGTGCCAGGCGGAGAAGATGACGAATTCAATGTGAAGGAGCGAGACTATATGGAATTTAATGAGGAAATGGATGAAGAAGTATTTTTATGGGAGGTGAAGGGGTCTTTTTAATTAGGAATTAGGTATTAGGTATTTTTTGCCATGCGGACGGATTTTTTGAAATTAGGAATTAGTATTATTTTACAATTTACAGTATAATAAATTAACTTGAGAAAACAGAAAACGAATATAAACTATGTAATTGAAGAACTATGAAAAGGAAATTATTACTTAAAGAAAATCGATTGATTAGCAGCATGAGAATAATGCTGTTTGTATTGCTCTGCGGAGCATACACTTCTGATATGTCTGCACAGGGAACAGCAGGCAACAGCATAACATTTGACGAAACGAACTGCACTATGTTATTTTCCGACCTATCTACAACTCAAACGGTAAAGCAGAATTACAGTTGCTATCTACGTCATAACCAAGCGCCTATCCAAGTGTTAAATGCCAATCCGATAGGCAATAGCTATACGATTGCCCCTCTTCAGAATGCATCCGGCACAGGAAACGGTTTTTTTGCAAACAGCAGTTTGGCCAACAACATGGCGTTTTGCAATGACGGCAGTGGGCGTGTTCAGTTTTACCATTTGAACAGAAACGTGGGCGCCGGCAGCCCATACAAATACATTTGTATAGCAATTATAGCTCCAAGGGGTTATCGTTTCACAGAATACTGGATGAGCATAGACGGCAGTCAGGGTACGAATGGCGCAAACGGATGCAGTATCATGCGCTATACATACGATGAAGGCACTACTTATCAGTTTACAGAGTGTCCAGATGAAAGTATGTCGTTGACAGGCGAAACAGAACAGATTTTCAGCCACACCCTTTCGAATGCCAAGAACATATTGTATTTTAGGGTTGAAGCAGCAGAAGCCACGAAACAATTGTGTGTGACGATGAATCAGATGCGTCTGAAGTATGTGATAGACGACCCATTTGCCGTATCGATACCAAACAGTGAATCCGGCACCTCCATCCACACGGGTTATATCGATTTGGGAGCGTTGTCACAGCACACCAGTTACGGCGAATATTACTTCAACAAAACAAACGTAACCGACTTGGAGGAAGTGAAAGTTGTGGCTGAAGACGCGTCAGCCAGCATATCGCTGAGTGACGGCAAGCTCAACCTGTCGCAAGGCGGCACTTACTGGATTGAAAGTCCTTCCAAGTTCAGGATTCTCAGTGCGACCCTGAATTTTGGTATTGGCGCTGGAAGCAGTAGCACTTGGGTTTCAACCACGACGCTTACATCCGGTCAAAAATACAAGATATCCGACGGCAATGGCAATTATCTGACATTATCGTCTAACGGCACGGGTCTGACAAACACCACCAACCAGTCGTCAGCCACGGTATGGACGATTACCAGCAGCGGAAGCGGATATACCATTCTCTCAGAAAGCGGCAGGTATTTGTCTTATAGTAGTGGTCTAACCACAAACACCAGTTCATTTATATGGAGTTATAACACTACAAGCAGATATTTTTATTATACCTCTGGAACTCGTTCCTATGGTTTAAGATACAATAACGGCAACTGGAGTGCTTCCAGAACTACATTATACACACCAACCACACTGACATACTTCGAAGAGAAAACCACCGGTTCAGGAGCAGAAGAATACACTGCCACCCTTTACGGAACGAGCGCCACAGAATCAGTTGGCACAGCAGACATCACGTTAAGCAGTTCTACAGCCACATTATCCGCCAGCGGTTTGAACAACGACGGAATAAAGTTCAGTATAAGCGGTCCTGCCACATTGACATTTGACCTTGAAATCATACCTCTCGATCCAAACCTTCAGACATTGGAATTTGGCCATAAGCTGAAAGACGGAACGACAATATCCGGCGATTTCATATCCGCCAGCGTATCCAACTTCCAGTTCAACAATGGCAACACTATTGTGATTCCATTAGCTCCGGAAGAAGGGGGCAATGGTGACAACCACATCATAGCATTCCGTGGTGCATACAACGAAAACCGCACCAGTTGGTATGACGGCAGCGGCAGCGGCGTGAGGGTTTCCAATTACTATCTGGTAGACAGTGAATATGAGAAAAGCGGCAGCACCTCCAATCCTCCATACGATAAGGAAGATGCGGACCGTGCCGGAACCGTACAAGTGAAATTCTCCAATATTGAGAGTTTGTCAAGGCAAGGAGGCACTCTGACCGAGACCGAATTCAGCAAAACCATTGCAAACTATCAAACAATCACTCTTGCCGACAATGGCGATCCGGAAACCATTCACATCTATAGTGCCGACCATCCTGTCTATATGCTAATGACGGAAGCCGGCAAAAACCTTAACACACATACCGCCTACACCTTCTACGATGCCACCATCAAGACAATGGACATAGTTGAAAGCCCAGTAATCACAGTAACACCTATATACACATCGACTCTCAAGGGTGAGAATGTGAAGGCGGGAGCCTACAATGCAGCAACAGGCAAGAACGTGGTTGTTGCAAAGGACACAAAGCTTGACACCCAGCACGTGTTCTACGGAGTGAAGGTCAGCACCACAGGCTCCTATGGTTATCTTTCAACCACAGAGATTGTTAATGCCATCAAGGAAGAATTCAGTAAGGACGAATATTCAGGCAAGGTATACGCCGACGATTTAATGCGCACAATCCTTTATATAGACATGTCGGGCTTGCATTCCGTGGCGGGTAGTTCAGATTCATGGAACGAGATGCTTCTCGGCACAGCCGACAACTGTCTGTTATTCATGCCATCCGACTTCGGCATATCCCAGGAGATGCTCGGTGGCGGCATCGTGGCAGGCGGTGAGGCAGGTGTAGCCGTGACCGACATCATCGTGAACGACCAACAGCCATTCTTCACCCCATGGAGTTTCTACACCAGCACCCATGTGGCTCACTATCACCGCACTAAGGTGAACGGTAAGGAATTGCCAAAGAACACTACTCTGGTCCTTCCATTCAGCGTACTTCTCTCTTCAAACGGATATCTGAGAACCACCGGCGACAATGTGGATGAAAAAGTGCAGTTCTTCAACCTGACAACCGAGCTCAGTACTCCAGAAGACGGCATAGAAGGCGAAGTGTTCAATGTAGGCACAAGTGCCATTACCAGTGGCCGTGCCACAGCCTTCACCCCATACCACGTATACACAGAAGGCCAGACCGAAGAGACCGCATACGTGATAGACGTAGCAGGTGCCACATTCCCAGTCACCCAACTTCCTGGTACCGCTGCATTCACAAACGACGCAACCGGTATGGTGGGTTATGGTACTCTGAACGGTATGGCAATTCCAAAAAGCGAGAATGTGTTTTATTTCACCAAAGACTATTTCTGGAATTCCCGCACTTTGAGCAGCGACAACGTGATGCTTCTTCCTTATCGCGCATATTACAAGACCACAGACGCCTACATCAACAGTATCAACCGCTTCGGCGTTGACTTCAGCACCGGCACTGTGACATCTTTAACAGAACTGTTTGACGAGAGCAATTCAGTAGGCATCTATGACATGACCGGTCGCAAGATATCAACAGACAATATAAACACTCTGCCAAGAGGGCTTTATATCGTGAATGGCAAAAAGATATTCATAAAATGACAATAGATTATAATCAGTTTATTTAGAGATATTACCAACAAAGAACACGAACTTAAAAGCATAATATTATGAAAAAGAAATATATATTGCCTCAAGCCGAAGAGAAATACACTTGTCTCAACACAGTGCTCATAGGCGCCTCCGAGCAAGATCCCTGGGCAGATGCCAAGGAACGGGATGAATATTATGATGAAGAAGAATTGTATTTACTACAGCATAATTCATCCTCAAATGAGTATTCCCTTTGGTAGGAGAGAACTCATAAGAGCTGCAAGCCACTTGAAAACGTGTATCGCAAGGTACACGTTTTTTTTATAGTTGCCCTACGAATCGATTGTAGGATACAATCCGCTGAATATATTTTCCCATATGCCGCCAGATATATGTTTTTTTCAGCAAGATATCAAAATATTTACAAAATTTGTTAAAAACACAAAATATTTACACTATATTTGCATTATCCAAAGGTATGGGGAAAAGAGAGTAATGTTTAAACTGATGATTCTCATTTATAACTTTATTAAGTAACGATAAAAAATAACATGCCTCATTTTGATATGTACAAATTAGTGTTGTTTCCTTCATCTTTTGGGCTGTTTTTGCTCCTTTTCTCAGTCATGATGCCCGCATCACTCCTTCTAAAAGAAACAAAAACATCTCCAAAATATGAACAAACTGAGGCAACTTATTTTTTTCTCATTACTAAAGAATCTCCATGTCTATATTTTTCAACACTTTTTGTACCGAACTCACCTTATATTAACACCTTAAATTCCCCGTCAACATGAAGATAAAACAATCACTTCCGGTTGGGGCAATTCTACGCAGCAATCTGCGAACATACAAAGTGGTGGAGATCTTAGGCTCAGGCACCTTCGGCGTTACTTACAAAGTGGTGTCGGACATAATGGTAGGTAATGTAGAGATCAGCACTTTTTTTGCCATAAAGGAATGTTTTCTGAAAACCTGCTACCGAGACATAGACCAATGCCGGGTGTTGTCGGCTCCAACAGAGCTCCAATCGTTTATCGACTGTAAGAAAGACTTCATCAAGGAAGCGAAACTACTGAACAAGTTGAGCGGTCAGAGCAAGCACATCGTTCAGGTGAACGAGGTGTTTGAATACAACGGCACCGCCTATTATGTGATGAAATATCTAGACGGGGGCAGCATGGAGGCATATGTAAGGAATCACGGCGCGATGAGTGAGGCCAAGGCATTGTCGATCATGCGTCCAATAACAGAAGCGGTATGTAAGATACATCAGGAAAATCTACTGCATCTCGACATAAAGCCGTCAAATATTGTGTTAATGACTTCCGACAACTCCACCTCCCAATGTCCGGTGCTTATAGATTTCGGAATATCCAAACATTTCACCTCAAAAGGCAAGCCCACCTCCGCAAAATTCGCCAAAGGGGCCTCTGACGGTTACTCCCCGATGGAGCAATATGCCTCTATCCCCACATTCGCCCCTCAACTCGATGTATATGCGCTTGGCGCCACATTATTACATCTTATAACAGGCACCAGACCACCTACCGCCTTTGAAGTCACTTCCGACATCATCAACCAGCTTATTCCACCTTCCATCAGTTATCGTACCCGCAACGCCATCATAAACGCCATGCATCCCCAGAGCGCGTTTCGCACTCCATCTGCAGAAATGTTTCTGGCATCACTGGAAAACGAATACACCCTTCCTATAGGCTTTCTCTTGTATAGCCCAACCACAGTATATCAAATCACGGGAATCGATTCCGAAACCGAGACCTACATCGTTTATAATGCGATAATCCCGGAAACCGATAATCCGGCGATGGACCAACCTTCATTCCCTCAAGCAGATTCATCACCCACATTGAGTCTGAGGAGTCAAGGAGGCTATGGCTCATCCAACAATTATAATCCGGGTGCTGCTTCATACCGTCCGATGCCTGACCAATTCAAGATATTCGAATATTTCGTTCGTCAGGAATTCACACGTTACGAAAACGGAAGTGTGCAAAGTATACCACTACCAGCCATAAACCACTTCATTGCAGCCAAGCGCATAATACCCGAAGGTTATCACAGCATGAGGTCTCAGAACGGGCATTTCATGGCAGAAGAATTCGACAACAACGGCACGTCTTATTTCTGTTTCCTCTACACCAATGTTTTCCAGCCTCAAAACAATGTAAACTCGAATAAGAGAAAAAACAAGGCGCAGCCAATAAAACCGCCAAAGGCCGAATTCTACAAAAAACCAAAGTCCTACACATCCCGTCTTATCAAGAGCATAGTCCTGACGTTTCTGATTATGATTATAAGTGCCGGCACGGTGATTGGCGTCACGTATATGCTAAAAAAATGCAAAAACCAAAGCAGAAAAGAAAAAGAAGAGCAACTTCAAAGACTGCAAGAGGAGAAAGACAGCATCAATAATGAGAATGACTTGGTTCTCGACCGTATAAGGGAGAAAAAAGACTCTTTAGAAAAATTCCTCGAAAGGGACTCTATAAACATGCTTTACAATAGCAACAAGAACGGTCATAGACACAGACATCATAAAAGACGT
>Ga0310697_10007535_pt1 | contig 10244 bp, 9 predicted proteins | sample 172DNAGHGlowgp2_FD_203883 | JGI IMG/M metagenome (GOLD analysis project Ga0310697, IMG submission 203883) | Sheep rumen microbial communities from Palmerston North, Manawatu-Wanganui, New Zealand - 1728 DNA GHGlow gp2 (v2) (version 2) | ecosystem: Host-associated > Mammals > Digestive system >...
GTAATTCCTAAATGGGAAGAAATAAAGTCTCTTTGTGTTGAAGCAACTACTGTTTTTCCGAATATTTATTTCGCTGGTTGGGATTTATGTGTCACTAAAGACGGCCATGTCGAAATAATAGAAGGTAATTATGCACCTCATTTTGATGGAGGGATGCAAGTTCCCATGAAACGTGGTGCCAAAAGGAAAGTCAGTGATGCGTTAGTAGAATTGTTTCATAAAAAACCGCTGTTATGAGAATTGTTGCTGTCGGTGATATTATGCCAGGAGGCATTCTTGCTGGTGTAGACGAAGGTTATGTATCGCAAGAAGTTCTCTCCATACTTAAAAATACAGATATAAGGGTGGGAACTTTGGAAACAGCAATTGGAGATGAGCCTAACTTTTATGAAGAGAAAATGAAGCGCCTAGCCGATGTTATCTATGCGAAAGATCATGACCTAATCAAATTGAAGCATCTTTCCATTGACATTGTCAGTTTGGCAAATAACCACTTCTTTGACCTCGGACCCGAAGGTGCTTTGCACACCATCCAGTTACTTGACCAGTTGGGCATAAAACATATTGGTGCAGGAAGGAATATCAAAGAAGCAAGTGCGCCAGTCATCATAAACAAAGATGGAGTGTCCGTGGCGTTTCTTGCTTTCTGCGATTGGCGGAGCGAAACGGTGGGCTGGTGTCCGTTTGCTACCGACGATAAGATAGGGGTGAATCCAATGTACGATGACCATGTGGTTGCAGAAATCAAGAAATACAAAGCACAATGCGATTATGTAGTTGTAATGCCTCATTGGGGAATTGAACACACATGGGTAACCACCACGCATGTCTATCGCTTGGCGAGGAAAATGATGAAAGCGGGAGCGGATTTGATACTCGGCAGTCATCCTCATCGTGTTCAGCCTGTTGTGAATTACAAGCATGCATCGGTTGCCTACAGCATGGGTAACTTCTTGTTTCCTGACCGATTGCTTGTCAAGCCCCGTTCTACATACTATCCTCAGAAGCCTATTGATTTGACGACTTTGCCTGTTACGGATGCATATCCATACGTGGAAGAGTTAACATATAAGAAATGGAAACCGTTAGCAAGAATTGGAATGGTGGTGAGGGCTTCCTTGGAAAGAGGAAAGGCTCGTTCATTTTACACTTTAACTATAGAAGATGAAAAGGGTGTGGTTTCCGTGAGTGATGATGAACATACTGATGCGATTTTGAAAAAAAATGCTCGGTTCTTAAAATATAGTCCTTACCCAATAGTGTTTTGGACGCGAAAGTGTGTCACTGCTTTGATAAGGAGAATTGGTTGGGCAAAGTGACAAAAAGCAAAGTGTTAAATTCTCATGTTTTTAATTTTATTAATTCATTATGAAAGTGCTTTTCGCTGGAGATTACTGTGATACATATAGAGTGTCTGACCTGATAAAGAATGGTCAATATGATGCGATTTTTTCAGAGATAAAACCTATTGTAGAATCAGCTGATATTAGTGTTGTTAATTTTGAGATGCCGATTGTTGCGGAAGGTGCACATCCGATTAAAAAAAGTGGCGTTGCCCTAAAAGGACAGCCAAAGGCGGTGGACGCCATAAAATACGCAGGATTTAATGTATGTGCATTGGCAAATAACCATATTCTTGATCAAGGAGATGATTGTTGCTTGGATACTATCAGACGTATTCGTAAAGTGGGTTTAAAATGTGTGGGTGCAGGCGGCAATATCGAAGAGGCATCAAAAGTGCTATATGTGAAAAAAGATAATGAGACACTGGCTATAATCAATTGTTGTGAGCATGAGTTTTCAATAGCATCAGAGACATCCGCAGGAGCAAATCCATTAAATCCTATCAGACAGTATTATGCGATACAAGAAGCAAATAAAAATGCAGATTACGTTGTTGTTATAATTCACGGCGGACCAGAGCACCATCAATTGCCGACACCTCGGATGATGGAAGTAAATCGTTTTTTTGTAGATGTCGGAGCGGATGCTGTGGTTTGCCATCACCAGCATTGTTTTAGTGGTTATGAATTATACAATACAAAGCCAATTTTCTACGGTCTCGGAAATTTGTGTTTTGATTGGAATGAAATTGAAGGAATACGAAATTATGGATATATGGTCATGTTGACTTTCTCTTCGGATAGCCCAACATTCGAAATTACACCTTATAAGCAGTGTTCTAACGACAAGGCCTCTGTTGAATTGATAGACCCTTCTTCTGTTTATCAGAAAATTGAAGAAATAAATGATACTATTTCTAACCCCGAAAAACTACGAAGAGAAACCAATAGCTATTATGAGCAATCTATTGGAGAGCTTCACTCTATTTTTGAACCTATTCAAAATCGAATTATTTCGGCATTACAACGTAGAAAATATTTGCCTTCGTTAGTTTCAAACAAGTGGTTGTTAAAAATTGAGAATTACATTTTTTGTGAATCCCATAGAGATAAAGTCGAATACTGGCTTGAAAAGGTCAGGAATGAAAAATTCAGTAATTGAAATGTTCCCTAATTTATGACAAGTCAAACATTAATGATATTATGAAGTTTTTGTATAATGCGGCGCATCTTCCCCAAAAAATAGCTTATTGGTTCTTTTTAACTTTTGTTTTAAAGCCAAAGGCGTTTCTTAGGTTTATTAAGAACAAGGATTTATTCCGTCACCCATCCTATTTCCCAGAATATAAGGAAAGGAGAAAAAGTACATCCCATATATTTTGGGAGCAATGCAGAAACATTGCAAAGTATGGTAATCCTGAATTCTTTTATTTCCCTTATGGATTGGATGTTAAATCCAAACAAGAGTGTAATGGTTATTTGAATTATGAGCCTTTCTACAATAAGAGAGAGAGTTTGAACTTTTCCAACAAGGTGAATTGCACCTGTATTCTTCGAGATAAGATTCTATTCAATATTTTCGCAAACGGAATAGGAATCGCCACTCCGGAAAATGAATTCTACACAGTCAATGGACAACTCTTCGATTTCAAAACCAAGAAACAACTGACTGTTGACGAATTGTGCCGGAAAGACCACGACCTTTTTTGCAAACTTGTTGATGGCGAGTGTGGCAATGGCGTATTTCAATTGAATATAAACCAAGGAGAAGTTAGCATCAATAGGAGTCCTTCAACAAAGGAGGAGTTGGAAAAGTATTTCGGTCAAGGCCGGTACATAGCTCAAACCATTATCAAACAACACCCCCTGATGAGCCAACTGCATTCTCAATCCATCAACAGTATTAGGCTTATTACTGTGAGGAGCTTAAAAGACAAAGCTATCCATGTGTTTCCGTCTATATTGCGGATTGGGACTGGCGATAGTATCGTTGACAACACATCGCAAGGAGGGCTGGCTGTAGGCATTGATTTGGCGACGGGACGGCTTAAACAATATGGATTCTACAAACCACAATTCGGGCTAAAAGTTGATATCCACCCCGATAGTAAGATAAAATTCAATCAGTTTGTAATTCCTCATTTTGAGGAGGCCGTAAAACAAGCTGTATATTTCCATTCCATGCTACCCGAATTACATTCCGTTGGCTGGGATATAGCCATAGGCGATAATGGACCAATATTCATTGAAGGCAACGACAATTGGGAGATCAATGGTCCACAAATATGCAATGGTGGATTAAAAAAAGAGTTTAATGAATTGTTTTACAAATAATTGTCATAATATGAAAACCATAGGATTACCCATTTCTCATAAAGAGAATGAAAAACGAAGAGCTTTGGTTCCTTTTGATATTCAGTATCTCAAGCATCCAGAATGTGTCTTTATTGAGACAGGTTATGGAGAGGTTTTGGGCTATTCGGATGAAGACTACGCTTGTTTTAGAGTACAAGTGCAATCAAGAGAAGATGTCTTGAAAAAAGACATCATCTGCGACCCAAAGATTGGTGATGCAGATTATCTTGATGTATTAAACGAGCAAACCATCTTTGGGTGGATACATGCTGTACAGAACCGCGACATTACAGACCGTATCATTGCCAGCAAATTGACAGGTTATGCTTGGGAGGATATGTATGAAGACGGACGTCACTCATTTTGGCGCAATAATGAAATAGCGGGAGAAGCGGCTGTGTTTCATGCCTATATGTGCCACGGCGTTTTCCCATACAACACCAAAGCAGCTGTGCTTGGACGAGGTAATATTGCGCGTGGAGCTATTAAAACTTTAAATTATATGGGAGCAGAGGTACGTCAATATGACCGTAAAACTGAACGTTTGTTCCAAAAGGAGCTTGGTCAATTTGATGTGATTGTTAATGCCATCCTTTGGGACACCTCACGTAAAGACCATATCATCTATCGTGAAGACTTGAAGAGAATGAAAAAGAATGCTTTGATTATTGATGTTGCCTGTGACAGAAATGGTGGTGTTGAAACAAGTATTCCTACAACTATTGAAGAACCCACTTATCAAGTAGATGGCATAACACATTATGTGGTTGACCATACCCCGTCGTTGTTTTGGAAAACGGCAACAGAGAGTTTGAGTGCTGAGTTTGTCAAATATATTGACTATCTCATTGAAGACAAAGCAGACAACAGTCCTGTGCTGTCAGCTTGCCACAATTTTGAGTGTGGCAATATTTTGGATGATAGAATCAATAAATTTCAAGGAAGATAAGTTTCGATTAATGCATTGTATAAATGAAAAACTATTTTGATATATTGTTCAAGGCGTTGCTGACAATCATTTCGCCTAAATTGAATTCAAGGTATTCTTACAGGAAGTGCTTTGGAAAGAAACTAGATCTAAATAATCCAATCACTTCAAACGAGAAGGTCTTGTGGCTGAAAATAAACGTCTATTCGACGGATCCAGTGGTTCTGCAATGTGCAGACAAATACGCAGTGCGTGAATATGTGAAGAAGTGTGGCTGCGAAGAGATTCTCAATCCATTACTTGGGGTATATGATTCGCCAGATGAAATAGATTTTGATAAGCTCCCCAGCAAGTTTGCACTGAAGTCAAATTACTATTTCTCGTATAATATCATTTGCAAGGACAAATCCTCTTTGGATATTCCTGCTGCAAAAAGAGAAATGAGAAGGTGGAATCGCAGCAAAATGCATCTCGTAACATCAGAAATGCAATATGCAAGGATGAAAAGAAAGATTTTATGCGAAAGATTCATTGAGACATCTGACGGGCTTGCCCCAAATGATTACAAAATATATTGCTGCAACGGTAAACCGATGTATGCGATGGTTTGTATTGGTCGAGAAAAAGGACAAGTGCCTAAGTTCTATTATGTAGATAGGAATGGTGACGTTCAACGATCGATGTCATACGATGGTCTAAAAGCACCTGAAGACTTTGTTTACGAAAAGCCAGAAGGCTGGGATAAGCTATTCGAATATGCGGAAAAACTATCTGCGCCATTCCCTTTTGTTCGTGCCGACTTTTATCTTGACAATGGGAATGTAATCTTTGGTGAATTGACGTTTACTCCTGGTGCTGGTCTTGATACCACTAAAGTTGAGAGTACGGATTTGTTGTTGGGAAATATGATTCAATTACCGACCAAATAAAGTTTCTGGAAGACAATCAATTCTGATATTATTATGAAAGTACGAGATCCCTATATAGACTTACTGCGTTTCGTAGGATTAAGTTTAATCATATTGGCACACGTTACCCCGCCTTACGTTTTAGGTCAATTGCGGAGTTTTGATGTTCCACTGATGATGTTTGTCTCTGGGTTAACGGCGTCGGGGAAAGATATTCCAAATTATTGGGATTACGTTTCGAAAAGGACTAAAAGGTTAATTGTTCCTGTTTGGCTTTTTCTGGCTGTTTATTTAACGATCTTTTACTTCACACAATCTTTATTTTTGCCTGAAAAATATCTCACAGGTCGTATGATTTGGCGGTCTTTTCTTTTGTTGGATGAGAGCATAGGTTATGTTTGGATTATTCGTGTGTTTTTACTGGTTATGTTTGTTACTCCTTTGTGGGTAAAGTTAGATAGTAAATTCAAAAACAACTGGGCTTTTGTCTTGTTTTTGGTTGGTGTTTTCGTTGCAAACGAATTTATCTATACATTGTCTCAACAAATAAATAATGAAGCGATATCTGTAGCTCTTAAAGATTTTCTTGTTTATACGACAGCATATTCTATCCCATTTCTTTTGGGGTTACACCTGAGAAGATGTAGTCAAAAGGATGAGCTTGCTATTAGTGTAACGATTATGGTATTGTGTATGGCTGGTTTGGTTCATGTGTTCATAAATAAAGGGCTTGATATATCAAATAGTTATAAATTTCCACCAAGATCTTATTTCTTATTGTATGGATCGGCAGTTTCTTTGCTGTTATGGATAACTCGATTTTGGTGGATTAAGATAATGAATTTCAAACCTTTCATATGGATTGGCCAAAACACTATCTGGATATACTTATGGCATATGCCAGTAGTGTTGTTCGCAAATCATTTTCTGAATAATTGGACCATAAAGTATGTATTAGTTTATTTTACTGCTGTGATTATCTTTTTGATACAATATAAAATAGTTAATAAAACCAAGAAGAGGTTTGCAAATCAATATCTGATTGGTTAGCATTGTATATATTATGACAAATTTTTCCATAATAATACCAAATCGGAACAATCCGGAATTGTTGTCCAGATGTTTAGATTCAATACCGAAGAGAGATGATATTCAGATTATTGTTGTCGACGACAATAGTGATGAGCGTCTGGTGGATTTTAACACATACCCTGGTTATGATAACCCCAATGTCGAGTTGGCGTTTTCAAAAGAGGGAAAAGGAGCTGGGAATGCAAGAAATATCGGGCTAAAATATGCGAAAGGAAAATGGATTATATTTTGTGATTCAGATGATGAGCTTATCACTGATTCCTTTTCAAGAAAGTTAGATGAATACTTGGATTCTGATGCAGAAATAATTTTCTTTGATGTCGTGGTAGTAGATTACGAGACAAATGAGGTTTTAAGTGCGAACAATCCATATCAAAATATCATTCGTTCAAAGAAAAAGAATAGGGTAGATCTTTGTCGATATAGATTGCTCGTACCTTGGGGGAAAATGATAAAAAAATCGCTGGTGGACAGTTGTCGTATTGAATTTGACGAGACTCCGGTGGCTAATGATGCTTTTTTCTCCTTAAAAACAGGCTATTATGCTAAAACTGTTGTTATAGATAAGACTCCGATTTACAAATGGTATGCGAAAAGAAAAGGGTCTATAACTTCGAAGGCAAGTAAAGAATTTGCACTTCAACATTTTCAGTGTTCTATTAGAAGGAATGCTTTTATGTATAGTCATAATGTTGGTAGATACCATGATAATTTATTCATGTCAATCCCGAATCTGATAAGGAATGGCTTCTCAAAAACAGAGGCGATTAAAATGGTTATTTCGAATTTAAAGAAGAAATATATTATTTCTGATTTGTTTAAAGTGTTATTGTTTTTCATTAAAAATTCAAAACAATAAAGCATGAATAGTATTACCATTGTTACCGTTTTCTTCGTTGTTTACCTTGTTGCCCTTAAAAGAAAAAGAGGCGGATGGCTATACCCATCGATTTTTCTTGTAGCCATTTACATGTTGTCAATAATTTGCCTTATCATCGACATAGCAAGTGGCCATTCACATGCGGTGTTAAATATGCGGTATTTGCTTCCTGCTCTTTTTTTCGTATTTTTATGTGTTCTTTATTTTGTACCGTTCACATCCTTTAGAGAAGATAAAGTCGAAGAGATTGTGCTTCCATCAAAAAAGGTATTGGACATCATTTCTGTTGTTTTAATCATTTTGTCATTTGAGTCGATTTTTTTCTTTGCTGGTAGTGTGCTTGATGTTTTCACTTATGGTGACTTGGGGGCCGCTCGCGATGATCGGTATATTTATGGCATTTCGTTTGTGGAACACAGTATTTGGTATACTGTGTCGTCGGTGTCGGCCTCATTATATATGTTTGACATTTTATTCTATTTCATTTATCGGATTATCGGAGGTAAAAAAAGCGTTCGTAGGGTGTTGCTGCTCGTAGGCTCTTTTTCGGAAACATTTCATGTGTTAACTGAAGCTGGTCGCGATGGAATCGTGTTTTGGCTTTTTGCATTCATTTTCATTTATTTGATATTTCGTCCTTTATTAGAAAAAAAACAACGTAGCAGCATAACCAAAAGTTTTGTCATCATTGCTGCTATTATTATGATTCCGTTCACAATGATTTCAAAAGGACGTTTCCAAGAAAACACCAATGATTCATACATTAATTATATGGGACAATCGTTCAAACATTTCTGTTATTATTTTGATTTTTCACCATTGCCAGTGAATTATGGACAAGGATTTCCTTTGTTTTTTGAAGTTTTACACAAGCCTCAACCCAAATATTATGTATATAGTAATGCGTTAACACATTCAACTGCCTTCGGAACTTTTTTTAGAGAATTCTTGACTAATTTTGGTGTTGCAGGCACCATAATTGCAGGCTTTTTTATGGCATTTTTGTTTAGAGTGAATATGCGGAGCAACGGGAAAACAATGTATTTTAACCAGTTTTTTATATATATCTTGTACTTTCAAATATTCTCGCAAGGTGTTTTCTATTTTAGACAATACACTCGTGGAGGTAATTTGTTTATTGTATTGTGTTTGTTGTTCACGTTACTATTCAAATTAAATTTCAGTAATGATACAAAACCTGTTGTAATTAAAAGAAAAGTCGAATAATTATTATTGTGATTTTTGGTTATGCCTACCCTTCTTCAAATAAATGCTACTTTAAATAATGGATCTACTGGGAAAATTGCTGAGCAAATAGCTATAACCGCCACAAAACATGGATGGAATTGTTTCCTTGCCCATGGGGGGCGATATATAGGAAAGAGTCAGTTCGAAACTATTCAAGTTAGTTCTAAGATGGATAATTATATTCATGCTTTCAAAGGTGAATACATGGGGCTTCATGGTTTAGGCTCAACAGTTTCCACGAAACGGTTCGTGGAAAAAATCAAAGTGTTAAAACCTGATATTATTCACCTTCACAATATACATGGGTATTATTTAAATTACAAGGTGTTGTTTGAGTATCTGGCGCAAGCAAAAACACCAGTCGTTTGGACGCTTCATGATTGTTGGTCGTTTACAGGCCATTGTACACATTTCGATAATGCTGGTTGTGAGAAATGGAAAACTGAATGCGGAAACTGTCCGTTGCAGATGGCTCAGTATAAATCCCGTATGGTTGATAGGAGTAAGAAAAACTATTTGCAAAAAAAGAAACTTTACTCTAAATTATCAAATGTGACGATTGTCCCTGTTTCTTATTGGCTTGGAGATTTGGTTTCACAATCTATATTAAAGCAGTTTCCGATAAGGGTAATACAAAATGGAATAGATCTTAGTGTCTTTAAGCCGACGATGAATAATGTCCGTGAAAAGCTTGGCATTTCAGATGACAAACTATTGGTATTGGGGGTGTTGGGTTCTGGACTTGCAGAGAAAGGTAAGGATGAATTTATAGAATTGGCTCACCGAGATGATTTAAAAATAGTATTGGTGGGTCTAACTAATAATGAGGCAGCAGAACTACCTGATGATATAATTAAATTGGGTAGAACAAGTAGTCAGGCAGAACTTGCCGAATTTTATTCCGCAGCAGATTTATTGTTGAATCTTACTTATAATGATACGTTTCCTACAATTAACATTGAGGCATTAGCATGCGGAACCCCTGTTGTTACATATCGAACTGGCGGTAGTCCAGAAATTCTTGACGAGAATACAGGTGTTGTGGTTAATAAAGGGGATTATGATGGTATTGTAAATGCAATAGAAGCTATAAAGAATAATGGAAAAAAAAGATATATTGAGCCTTGCAGGGAAAGGGCTGTAAAACATTATAACAAAGATGAACGCTACGAAGACTACGTGAGATTGTATGAGAATGCTTTATCGAGTGGCGCACAAAATGGTAATGTTTATTGAGTGGTGAGATTAATTATTTACAAAATGGATTTCTAATATTGACCGTGAATTGCAATTAATTGCAAGAATAATAGAATTGTAAGTTTACGGTGAAAGCCGTCTTGTGAGGTTTCTGCAGTCTCAGTATTTTTGCAGTCGAATTACAAACCATCAAAACCGACTGCGATGAACAATAACACACAGAGAAAGAGCCCGATGTTTGCCGAGTTGAATGTCGAGCGACAGACGAAAGAACCCCCGATCCATCAGGAGCG
>Ga0310697_10007536_pt1 | contig 10244 bp, 8 predicted proteins | sample 172DNAGHGlowgp2_FD_203883 | JGI IMG/M metagenome (GOLD analysis project Ga0310697, IMG submission 203883) | Sheep rumen microbial communities from Palmerston North, Manawatu-Wanganui, New Zealand - 1728 DNA GHGlow gp2 (v2) (version 2) | ecosystem: Host-associated > Mammals > Digestive system >...
CTCTCGTTGCCATTTTCATTTCCAGACTCTTTTCCAGACTCTTTTTCGCCTTCGTCATCAATTTCTGTGTTTGGACCAAGCTCTTGTTCTGGTTGCATTGAACCATTACAAGAAACAACAAATGAAGATAATGTAAGGAAAACCAAAAGAATTTTCAAAAACTTAAGAATAGAGACTTTTTTATGCATGGCAAACCACCTTTTTTAAACTTTATTCTATTATAAACCACTTTTTTTGAATATGCAAAAATATGTGCAAAATTCTCCTTCTTGTTCTATAATAAAATCATGGAAAAACAATTTAATACAAACAGCGGATTTTTATATGCCGTTGCAGGAATCGTCATTTTATTTATTCTGGCACAGTCGGTGTACTTTCTGGTGCGGGCTGTAAAACGAGCAAAAGCAATTAATATCCAAAAATCATTAGTTTGGAAAACAATCACTTCTACAGCAATCTTTACAATTGCACCTGCATTTTCAATTCTGCTTGGAGTTGTTACGCTCTCACAGTTTATAGGGCTCCCCCTTCCGTGGATAAGACTCAGCGTAATTGGAGCTATCACCTACAAGCTTCCGGCTGCTACTTCTACCGCAAAGGCGCTTGATATTTCACTTTCGCAGATGATTACAGATCCAAAAATCTATACAGCAATTGCGTGGGTTATGACACTTGGTATTCTTCCAAGCATCCTACTCACTCCAATCCTCATCAAAAAAATCCAGGGCGGAGTTATTAAGATTCAGTCTAAGGATTCTGCGTGGGGAAACATTTTTATGACCTCGCTTTTTATGGGAATGATTTCTGCCTTTAGCGGAATGGTATTCAGTCACCTGCGCGAAGGATTAAAAGGATTGTTGCCGGTAATCGTTTTGTTTATCTCTGCTCTCATCATGGCTGTGTGCGGACTTTTAATCAAAAAAGCAAAAGTCACCTGGCTTGAAAATTTTGCAATGCCAATTTCCATGCTTTTGTCTATGACTGCGGCAGTTTTCCTTGCCCCACTTTTTGGACTTTAATAAGGGAGGACGATTATGACATTTGAAGAGTTTACAATTGATTCACATAAAAAAGGACAGATCTGGATTTGGACAGCGCTCTGCGTAATTCTGCTTGTGCCGGTTTCCATCTGCGTTTACTACAATGCATGGCCTTCTGTTACCGCAGTATTAAAAGGACTTTTGGGAGTTGCGCCAATTTACTGGACAGTTGGAATTATAGAAATAATTACGTTTACGCCAATGCTTGGAACTAGCGGAACATATCTTAGCTTTGTAACAGGAAACGTTACCGCACTCAAAGTTCCTGCAGCCCTCAACGCAATGGAAAGCGCAGGAATCAAACCTAACACCGAAGAAGGCGAAGTAATTTCTACAATTGCAATTGCAACCGCTTCTATAGTAACAACAATTGTAATTGCAGTTGGAGTATTCTGCTTTGTACCGCTCCAGCCGCTTTTGGCAAGTGAAAAATTAAAGCCTGCCTTTGACAATATTTTGTCCTCATTGTTTGGTGCACTTGGATTTGTTTATATCAGCAAAAACTGGAAGGTTTCGATTGTGCCAGTTTTATTTATGATAGCACTTTTTATCTGCGTTCCAAGTCTTGCAAGCTCTGTAGGAGTTCTTGTTCCGGTTGGTATTCTGATTTCTCTTGGAGCCGCACGCATAATGTATAAAAAAGGATGGCTTTCCTGATGGACTTTTCACAAGAACAAAAAGATAAAATTACAACCGATTTCTGCCGCATGATACAGTGCAAAACAGTTTCTGATATGGACAGTTCTAAAGTGGCCTGGCAGGAGTTCCGCAACTTTACCGCGCTGCTTAAAAAGTCGTTTCCAAATATTTATTCTAAGGGTGATTTTTACGAAGTTGGAACGACTGGCCTTGTTCATAAAATTACCGGCAAAAACAATACGGGACACGCCAGCGTTTTGATGGCTCACTATGATGTTGTTCCCGTTGTTGCAGAGGACTGGGATTTTGACCCCTTTGCCGGAGATGTTGTGGATGGTCGAATCCGTGGCCGCGGGACAATGGATACAAAAGGTACCTTGTGCGCGTGCATGCAGGCCACAGAAATAATGCTAGGTCAAGGCTGGCAGCCTCAGCAAGATTTATACCTTTGCTTTAGCGGCGAAGAAGAAATCAACGGAAAAACCTGCGCCGATATTGTGAGCTGGTTTGAACAAAAAGGAATCACAATAGATTTTGTTCTTGATGAAGGCGGCGCCATTGTAGAGAATGCGTTCCCGGGAGTTAGTAAGCCCTGCGCAATGGTAGGCACTGAAGAAAAAGGCTCGACCTATCTGGACCTGACAGTTAGCGCTAAACCGGGACATGCCTCTGCCCCGCCAAAAAATTCTGCTGTGGGAATTGCTTCTAAAATTGTTGCGGCTTTGGAAAAGAAAATGCCTGCCGTAGAGTTTACGCCAACAGTCACAAAAATGCTCAAAACAATGGGCAAGTCAAACGATAATGGCGCACTCAAATTTATATTCTGCAATCTGTGGCTCACAAAGCCTTTGGTAAATCTGCTTTCAAAAATCCTGCGCGGAGAACTTTTTGCCCTGCTCCACACCACCTGCGCCATAACAAAAGTCAGCGGAAGCCAGAGCTACAACGTTCTGCCATCAAAAGCAACAGTTGGAATGAACCTTCGCCTTCTTGGAAGCGACACCGTGGAAAAAGTCTGCAACCGCATCCTAAGCATTGCAAAAAAAGCCGCCGGCAAAAACGCCCAGGTTGAATTAAAGGTTGTAAGCTACGGGAACCCTTCAAAAACCTCCAGCACCCAATGCGACCAATGGACAATGCTCAAGGACGTAATCACTCAGACCTGGCCCGAAGTTATCACAAGCCCCTACTTAATGATGGCCTGCAGCGACTCCCGCCACTACTGCCGCATCACTGACAAAGTCTACCGCTTCAGCGCCATGTACATGTCCAAAGAAGACCGCGCCATGATCCACGGCATAAACGAATGCCTCAAGGTTGACGTGCTTTTGAAGACAGTGGAGTTTTATTGCAATTTGCTGGAGAGGTTGTAGCCCCCCGTCATTGCGAGGAGCGCAGCGACGTGGCAATCTACGACTTACCTATTTGAACCGACTCTAAATTATTATATGGATTACACCTAGCCGGCCCAATCTGTGCGCATCTGCCAGAAGGAATCCCTTGCGCAACCATGATATAGTTTTAAGAATGGGAAACCATAATCATCTCATCCGAATTCTTCTGTATACCGAACCTTGGCATAATGAATAATATCGTTTACCCATAATTTAAAGTCAGAAGACATTGGATTTTATTCTAATTCATCTATAAAGTCCTTATTAAAAGATATTTTATCATTTTCAAAAACACAAAATCCTTTTTGATATTTTAATGTATCAACAGGATCTGAATGTTTTCCACTTAATATCTCACATGTATGAATTAAATTATTTGAATGTTCTATATCTACATATTTATGAATTTCTTCAAATATTTCTATTGTTGTAACAGAATGATCATTTTTGTTTAGAAGCTTGTTTAAGATACACCACTCATCAATTCTTATGGCAGGAAGTCCAGCTTTCTTAAACCTCGACCTAACTGCTGAATAAATACGATTGCAGATTGTGTTGGACGAAGCATAAGAATTTTATTAACTGAAGGGATATCAACACCTTCATTAAAGATATTAACTGTAAAAATATAACTTAATTCATCATTATCATCTTCAAGTTTATCTATAAAGAATTGTCGTCTTTTTGAATCATCATTAGTTCCATTTAAAGAAATTGCTTTACCTTTTCCAAGTCGTTTATTAAACTCTTCTGCCATATAATTTGCATGTTCAACAGTAGCACAGAAACCAAGAACCTTCGTTTTTTTACCATTATGGCCATAGAATTTCATTTTCTCAATTACATAATCTACACGGTTTCCTATAGTTATAACTTCGTCATTTGTTTTCTTGTTATTCTTATAAGCAAAGAAGTTATGTTTTCTTGCTTCACGAATTTGATTTTGTGCAGCCCTATTTTTGACTAAATAATCACGATATGCAATTAAAAAATCATCACTATATTCGTTTGCAAAAGGACTATTCCATAATTCTTTAAACTCATCTAATACTGATTTTGCAAAATAACCGGGTTCGTGATTTTCTGGTCAACAATTTTCAGATTGTAATAAATTCCATTCTTGATTTGTTTTTAGTGCACGTTGAGTTATATTTGAACTTCCAATAATTATTGTCCACTGTTCATTTTGCTGGAAAAGATAACCTTTTGTATGAAAGCCATCTTTTTCTGACTTTGGGACATAAACTTTTAATTCTATATTCTTAAAAGAGTGAATCTTTTGTAATACTTCTGGTGTAGTGAAATCTTCGTAAGTAGTAGTTAATATCTGGCCTTTTACATTTCTTTGTTGTAATTCTTCAAACAATGGAAAGAAGTTTTATTGTTTTTATTGAAAAAAGCATAAATTTATTTGATTTTTTATTTGAATTTATGCTTTTTTATAGGAAATACAAAGAATATGACCACATTTTCTGTTTTTTTGTGGCATTTTTATTCAAAAATATCGAATTTCTGGTAATTTTTTTGGATAATTAGCATATTTTATTCATTTTTTGACTTGAAAAGCATAAATTTTAATAAAAAAAAATCATAATTTATGCTTTTTTGCGAAATTTTCATTTTTAGAGTGTCTAATGCTGCAGATTCAACAAATCCTTAAACCTCACCGCATTCCTGGCACCGCTGCCGTTTGGATGATTATTAAAGAAGACAATGGGCTGGCGGCCTGTGAGGATGACGTTTTGAATAACTGGGACAAACTCGGAGAGTTCCTGGTCGCTGTAGTCGTAGGTGTAACGGGAGGAGCCGTTTGGATTTTCCGGGCCAGGCAAGGCATACCAGGCATCGGCATTGCGGCCATGCAGGCGGAGGTAGAAGGATTGGGCGCTTGATGGCGTATGTGGCCCTTCGACCTGCGGTTGCTGAGCCTGTCGAAGCACAGGGACCGCGGAAGTTGCATTATTTGGCAGATACTTTAACTTCGGCATATCGCAATAACATAAGCTTGCATGGCGGGATTCAAGGCCTGCTAAAACAGACTCTCTTATCCATTCAACGTGGCGGAACTCTATTACAATGGGAAAGTTTTCAAAAATATCAAGCAGTCTTGCAAGATAGAGGCGATTTTCCGGGGTATAATGAAAGCTCTGGGGAAACTGAAAAAGTACTGCACACAAAGAGGATTTTTCTGCTAAAGATGAAACTGCATGCAAAAATAAGGCAGCATCAAGCTCCCAGGCAGCTCCAACTTCATGAGTAAGCATTCTGTTTGCCTTTACGCTGAACTGCAGTCTCCCTTCACTGCGTTTCCAAAAAGACAGCAGGCGGTCGGCCGTGGGCATATTATAAAAAGTATTGTTTATTTCAAGCGCATTGAATTGGCTGGCGTAATAAGAAAGAAAATCTTTGCGTTTGAGGTCCTTTGGATAAAAAATGCCCTTCCATTCGGGGTAGTCGTAACCGCTGGTGCCGATTAATGCTTCCATAATTTAATTTTACTATATGTCCTGTATTTTTTATATCTTTTGAGAGAGATTTTTATTGTTTTTTTCTTTTTTGAGGTTTATAATAGAACAATACAACTACATGCTTATGGAGTACGTGACTATGGCTGACAACACCACTTCAAATACAAATCCTGTTTTTAATTTTACAGCAATACATTTTATTTATTACATGGGTACTTTTCTGGTGCCTTTTGCAGTAAGCTGGGCAACCTTTGTGTATCTTAATGTTTTTTCCCTGAAAGATACCCTTATTGGATTTACTTCCCCTTTTGCAATTGTCGGTATCCTTCTTATTTATAGTTTTATTCTCTTCTGGTATTTTTCGCAGACAAAAAAACTAAAGCAGTTTGATCCAAAAAATCCTGATTCTGTAGTAAAAACAAATAAGGTTTATAAGCGATTTCAGTCGGTTACCTTGGGATTTGCCCTTTTAAATGCTTTTCTTTCTGCCCTTGTAGTTCAGGGTGCTTTTGCAGAAAAAAAAGTTTTTGTAGACACTCTGCCCCTTTATACAGTTTGCTGCGGAAACGTCTTTCTTATTGCCCAGGTTTTCTACAGCCTGCTGGTTCAAAAGTTTGAATACTCTCTTGCAAAGCTTCCTTACAGAAAGGAATATCAGTCTATGTCGCTGGTTATCCGCTCAATTTTCATCAGCTTTTTTGGAGCAGTAGGCTTTATTCTTCTTACAATTTCGCCGGTTCTTTCTTCGGCATTGGCAGATATACCTTCCCGACTGCTTGTTGCAAAATATGTTTTCCCTGAAGGTGTAATTGGAGCTATATTTATTGTAATTACAAGCCTTTTGCAGCAGCGGGCCATTGCAATCCGAGTCTTTCTTATGAGAGATTTTACAAATCAGGTTGCAAACAGAGACTACACAGGAGAACCTTTACCTGTTACAACCCGTAATGAATTTGGACTTTTAATAAACGACCTCAACACTTTTAAGGATGAAACTCACAGTCTTTTAGCTGATATCGGAAATTCAGTAAATGTATCTATGAATACTGCCAACAATGTCAGCGCAAGCATGACAGAAACAGCTTCTGCAATAGAAGAAATTACTGCCAACATTGACAGCATTAAGGAAAGAGTTACAAACCAGGCCCAGGGTGTTGCCAAGAGTGATGAAACTATAAAGGATATGCTTACAAAAATTGAAGACCTGGACAAAAATGTAAACCTGCAGGTAGAAGGAGTTTCTACTTCTTCAAGTGCCGTAGAAGAAATGGTTGCAAATATCCGTTCGGTAACACAGATTCTTGAGCAGAACAGCAAGACTGTTGAAAAACTTGGAGCCGAGTCAGAAAAAGGCCGCGAACAGATTAATGAATCTACCCAGCTGGCAGCAACTATTATAGATAAATCCGCCTCTCTGGTTCAGGCTTCTACTGTTGTTCAGAGCATTGCTTCCCAGACTAACCTTCTTGCCATGAATGCCGCAATCGAAGCAGCCCACGCCGGAGAAGCAGGCCAGGGATTTGCTGTAGTAGCAGACGAAATTCGTAAGCTTGCAGAACAGTCAAATGCCCAGGGTAAGGCAATTGCAAACCAGCTTAATTCCCTGCAGGATATTATTAAGAATGTTTCTGACAATACTAAGTCGGTACAGAATCAGTTTGAAGTTATTTTTGAACTTACTGGCAAAGTTCAGCAGCAGGAAGCAGTTATCAAGAATGCCATGGACGAACAGAATGCAGGCAGTGCCCAGGTTCTCCAGGCAATAAGCAGCATTCAGGAATCTTCAGAAGCTGTAAAAGAAAATACAAATGTCCTTCTGGAAGGTGGCCGCAAAATTGGCCAGGAAATGGAAAACCTTGCAAATGTCACCAGCGAAATTACCAGCGCAATGAACGAAATGGCAGCAGGTTCCAGCCAGATTACAAAATCGGTTGAGCTTTGCCACAACTTAAGTGATGAAAACCAGAGTAATCTCATGGATCTTAAACAGGAAGTAGACCTTTTCAAAATCAACTAGAAGAGTATAATATGAATCATGACACTCAGTGATTTGAAGACAGGAGATTCCGCCCTTGTTTCTAAGGTTGGCGGAAACGGTGAACTGCGCCAGCACTTTCTGGATATGGGAATAATTCCCGGAACTGTTATTACAAAAATTAAAACAGCTCCTATGGGAGATCCAGTTGAATACGATGTGAACGGCTACGAGCTTACCATGCGGCTGGAAGATGCGGGGAAAATTGATGTAGCCCCTTCTACAAGTTCAGGGTCCCCGTTTGATGGCGTAGACTCAGAGCGAAGCGTAATCTCTAAGCGAAGTGTGGTCCCTGAGCCTGTCGAAGGGCACTCTAAAACTGCCCACCCTGGTCTTGGTGAAGGTGGACGCTTTCATACAAAAGAGGATGAAAATCCTGTTCCCCAGGGAACTACCCTAACCTATGCTCTTGTCGGAAATCAGAACTCCGGAAAAACAACTCTTTTTAATCAGCTTACAGGTTCTAACCAGCACGTAGGAAATTTTCCCGGTGTTACTGTAGACCGCAAGGATGGAGTTATCCGCGGTTATGCAAATACTCTTGTTACAGATTTGCCCGGCATTTATTCAATGTCGCCTTATACAAGTGAAGAACTCATTTCGCGAAATTTTGTTTTAAATGAAAAACCACGCGGAATTATTAATATCGTAGACGCTACAAATATCCAGCGAAACCTTTATCTTACAATGCAGCTTCTGGAACTAAACATTCCTATGGTTATTGCCCTGAACATGATGGATGAAATGACAGGCAACGGCGGTTCGGTAAACGTAAACAAAATGGAAGAGCTGCTCGGTGTTCCTGTAATTCCAATTTCGGCCAGTAAAAATCAGGGTGTTGATGAACTTATAAAGCATGCGGTACACGTTGCCTACTACCAGGAAAAACCTTTGCGCCAGGATTTTTGTGATGCAAATGACAGTGGTGGAGCCGTTCACCGTGCCCTTCATGCTGTAATTCACCTTATTCATGACCATGCAGAAAAAGCCGGCATTCCTGTTCGTTTTGCTGCAAGTAAACTTTTGGAAGGTGATAAACGCATTCTCTACGCCCTTGACCTTGATGTTAACGAAAAAGAAACTCTTGAGCACATTACCCTTCAGATGGAAAAGGAGCGTGGCCTTGACCGTAGTGCTGCAATAGCCGATATGCGCTATGCCTACATAAAAAACGTATGCAGCCAGACAGTAAAAAAGCCTCACGAAAGTAAAGAAAGAATCCGCTCTCAAAAAATAGATAAGCTTTTGACAGGCAAATATACCGGTATCCCGATTTTTATTGCAATTATGGGGCTTGTATTCTTTCTTACCTTTAATGTAATAGGGGCCTTTTTACAGGGGCTTCTTGAAAGAGGAATTGATGCCCTCACTGCACTTGTAGATTCCGGACTCACCACAGTTAATGCAAATCCGGTTCTACATTCGCTTATAATTGATGGAATATTTGCAGGTGTTGGTGGAGTTCTTTCATTCCTGCCGATTATTGTTACCTTATTTTTATTTTTATCTTTACTCGAAGACAGCGGTTACATTGCCCGCGTTGCCTTTGTAATGGATACTCTGCTACGAAAAATAGGATTAAGTGGCCGCAGCATTGTTCCTCTTTTAATTGGTTTTGGCTGCACTGTTCCTGCAGTTATGTCTACCCGCATTCTTCCTTCTGAACGCGACCGCAAGATGACAATCCTTCTTACCCCCTTTATGAGCTGTACTGCAAAGCTTCCTATTTATGCCTTCTTTACAGCAGCCTTCTTCCCGGGTCGTGGCGGACTCATTATGACAGGCCTTTACTTTCTTGGAATAATAATTGGAATTTTGGCTTCTCTTTTATACCGCAAAACTTTATTCAAAGGTGAACCGGTTCCATTTGTTATGGAGCTTCCAAATTACCGCCTCCCTAGTGTAAAAAACACAGCCCAACTTTTGTGGGAAAAAGCCAAGGATTTTTTAGAGCGGGCCTTTACAGTAATTTTCATTGCAACAATTGTTATCTGGTTTTTGCAGAGTTTTGACCTTCATCTTAATTATATTCAGGATTCTTCAAAAAGTATGCTGGCTATAATTGCAGGCTTACTTGAACCAATCTTCCGTCCACTTGGTCTTGGAGACTGGAGAATCTGTACTTCACTAATCAGCGGAGTACTGGCAAAAGAAAGCGTTGTCTCAACAATGGAGATTTTGTTCGCAGGCGGAATCACAAGTGCCCTTACTCAAAAAGCTGCTGCAAGTATGCTTGTATTCAGCCTGCTCTACTCTCCATGTATTGCCGCAATTGCTTCTGTAAAAAGAGAGCTAGGTGCCCGCTGGGCCATTGGACTAGCTTTGTGGCAGTGTGCGATTGCGTGGATTTGTGCCTTTCTGCTATATGTAATTTAATTGCAACACCACCCTCTTTTCTATATAATATTCTCATTATGGCAAAGATTCAGATGAAAAATGCGATCGCCGAACTTGATGGCGATGAAATGACTAGAGTTTTGTGGAAGGTAATTAAGGATGAACTTCTTTTACCTTATATTGATTTAAAGACAGAATATTTTGACCTTGGACTTAAGAGCCGTGATGACTCTGATGACAAGATTACTTACGAAGCAGCTGCTGCAATTAAACGTCTTCACGTTGGTGTAAAATGCGCAACAATCACAAGCAACCAGGCACGAGTTGAAGA
>Ga0310697_10007537_pt1 | contig 10244 bp, 7 predicted proteins | sample 172DNAGHGlowgp2_FD_203883 | JGI IMG/M metagenome (GOLD analysis project Ga0310697, IMG submission 203883) | Sheep rumen microbial communities from Palmerston North, Manawatu-Wanganui, New Zealand - 1728 DNA GHGlow gp2 (v2) (version 2) | ecosystem: Host-associated > Mammals > Digestive system >...
ATATTTGCATCGTGTTTCTTTGAGACACATACATTTTATTGCTCAATTTTCTCCGACGAACTGCAACACTGAAGAGAACAAAGAGCGACCAATGCATAAATGGAGCTTGCGCACCTAAGCGCAGGCCTATCCATAATATGTATTGAGGTTGTTGCAGACCTGTCGGAGAGTTATGTGAGAGGTCTGCGCTTTTCTTTTGGTTGAGTGATAAATGAACTTTCAGCTTGAGAACATGAGCAGATCTTGAGATGAAAGATTCATTTTACTAACTTTAAAACCAAAAAGATTATGAGAAATTTGTTTTTTATTCAAAGGTTCAGCAAGAAGGCCATGCTTTGCCTGTTGCTGTGTTGCGGCAGCTGTTTCCCACAAGCTGTGGAGGCTCAGAAGTTCCAGTATGCGCTACAGGAAGTGAAAGCACACGAACCATTTCATGACGGATTAGCTGTGTTTTATGAAGATGGTAAATATGGAGCTATTAACACCAATGGCAGAGTCGTTATTAAACCTCAATTCAAGTTTCTTGAAGAATTTATCAATGGTACTGCAATAGCAAGAACAGAAACGGGCCAAGGAATAATAAATAGGAACGGAGATTTTATTTTGAGACCTCAATCTCAGTTTCAATTAGTACGAGATCATAACTTTCCTGAGTTATATAAGATCACAGATGAATCATCAGGAGAAAAAGGCATTTTCGCAGATGGGAGATTTATTTTGCCTTTAGGGAAATATAGAAGTTTATTTTTACATCATTATCCTTTCATACATTATGCCTCTCATGGTAAAAGACAATATGTCAATAGCTTGACAGGAGAAATATTTGATTTCTGCCTACAAAAAAATGATGTTTTCATATGTAGTTCTGCAAATAATTCTCAGTGCTATTTTTCAAAAGATGGTAATCCTTTGGATAAAAGTCTCTATTTGAAAAGCAGTAATGGAGTATATATTTATAAAGATGAAAAAAGCAAGTTGTATGGTTTAAAAAATGCACAAGGGACAATCATTGTATCACCGAAATATCTTTTTTTTGATGATGAGATATGGATTAATGATATGATGGTTGGAAAGACAAACGATGGTATTTCTGAAATTATAAATACCAAAGGAGAGGTCGTTGGTCAAGCAAAAACTATTCAGCTGATAGTTGGCAATTATATTGTTGCACGTAATAATACTGACGGAGAATTTTTGTATGATATAAAAGAAAAGTGCCTGTTAGAATTCCCCAAGAATTCTGAAATATATCCAATAAAAGATTGTATAGGATGGTTTTATGTTAAACAAAGCGGAAAAGAAACAATATCTGTGAAGCAGAATACGCAGGCTATGGGGATGATATGATTAAAATAAGAAAAAATGATACATATGATTATTATATTAATGCTGCAACAGGAAAACAAGTGGCAGGACCTCTTGCGGAGGCATGGGGATATCATGAAGGACTTGCTGTAGTTAGGTTTGCTAATGATAAATACAAATCTATAATAGATAGGAATGGAAAAATAATTTATAAAGAAAATGAAAAAGTTTCTTTTGGCCATTATTTTTCCGAGGGCGTATTATCTGTGGAGGACAAAACGAACGGTACAAATAATTATATCTACAATCCTCTGGGACATGCAGGCTATACCTACAACCAGACAAGCTTCGCAGACCATATTATCGAAGAATGGAACCAAAAGGGGCATGAAGCCTTTGCCAAGAAGAAGTATGCTATTGCAAAGGACTATTATTATAAGGTAATGATGAACGACCCGACACAGGTCGATGCAGTCATTAACTATGGTGCTGCTCTTGGAAACATGGGTTATTACGACGAAGCGATAGAATGCTGCCAGATGGCCTTGGACATAGAACCCGATAACCAGTTGGCTAAAAGCAATCTTCAGATTAATATTGACAATAAGCGCATAGACGAGGAAGAAAGACAACGGAGGCTCGAAAGAGAGCAGGAGGAAAGAGAAGAAGAACCTCGAAAGTCGAGTACGTTCTGGGATGCTCTCGGCAATTTTGCAAATATGTTGGGAACCATCAGTGGAGCGACCAATGTCTATCAGCAGTATTCGTCCTTTTCTATTGATCAGAACATGTATGGAGCAAGCAGTGCTGGAGGCGGCTATGACTATCAGTCGCAATATAGGAACTGGGAGCGCAGAGCACAGTCTAACTATGAGTCTCTGACAAATTTAGGGTATCGTGCAACCCGCAATGATGGCAGTAAGACGGGCGGCACACTGCAGAGCATGAGCGGTAGTAATTATGTGCAGATGAAGAAAAATCTGCGTGATGCCCAGCATGAGATGCAGCGTATCCGTAGAGAGGCTGCAAGAAATGGCGTGAGCATACAGCAGTCACGGTGGGAAACGGCAACGGTGAATTATTAAAAAAGATCGATGGCAATCGGCGGGACGGTTCTCATTGATCATCGTCAGAAGATAATTCAATCGTCCTTTCTGATTCTCAGGTCTTACATTTACAAGGCTGTCAAAGACTGGAACAACGGGGAATCCCAACTCCATTTTGAAGAGGGCGCATCAATGCGCCCTCTCTTTTTAACAAGATATACGATTCACTTTATACTGATTATAAAGCTGAAGACAATTTATGAATCATTTACGGACATTCGTGTTTATTCGCGTAGCGCCGCAGGCATCTATCAAGCACATATTTCTTCGTCATGCGTCGGAAATAACGTCTTTATTTGAAGGGATTCTCAGGAGTGACAGATGGGTGACAGATTAGTGACAGGTGAGGGACAGGCAGTCCGGACGCTCAACGAGGGTAGTGGCTCCGTGGGCTAAGAGGAAGTCGCGGTCGCGGAAGCCCCAGAGCACACTGATGCAGGGCAGTCCGGAATTGCGGGCCGTGAGGATGTCGACATCGCTGTCGCCCACATAGACCGTAGCGTCACGAGAGACACCGAGCTGCCGAAGGGCTTCTACGACGGTGTCGGGGGCAGGCTTCTTGCGGATGCCCTGCGCCTCATGCTCACCGATGGCCACCTCGATGGTGTCAGGGAAGAAATGGGCACAGAGCGCCTTCGTGGCCGCATCAAACTTGTTGCTCACCACCGCCAACCGACAGCCACGACTGCGCAACGAGGCCAGCATCTCAGGGATGCCGTCGTAAGGGCGTGTGGTGTCGAGCGAATGCTCCAGATAGTAATCCTGAAACGTAGCCAGTACCTGTTCCGTCTCTTCCGAACTGGTGCCTTGTGGCACCGCCCGCTCTATGAGTTTCCTCACGCCGTTTCCCACGAAGCGCCGCACCTCGTCAAGCGTACGCTCTGGCTTGCCGTGAACACGAAGCGCGTAGTTCGCAGCAGCAGCCAGGTCGCCGAGCGTGTTGAGCAGTGTGCCGTCAAGGTCGAAAACGTAAGTCTTGTATGTCATGTACTAATGATTATTCTTTTTCAGTTTTTCCACAATCTGATTGCCCCGCCATGTCTTTCATGACGCTTACAGCCTCCTCTACCGAGGCCACGCCCGTGACCACGAGCGAGCGCTTGCCGTTCTGGTCGCGGAAGTTACAGCGGCGGGGATTGGCAGCCACGAAGTTGAGGATGCGGCCAAATGCCTCGCTCTGATAGAACGGACTGTGCGGGTTTGTCACGAAGAAGAGGAACAAGCGTCCCTGCTTCAGCATCACCTGTTCGCAGCCCAACTGCTTGCCGTAGCGTCGCAAGGGCACCACCTGCATCAGCTCTTCAGCCACATGAGGAATCTCTCCGAAGCGGTCTTTCAGTCGCTCGCGATAGGCCTCCAGTCCCTTGTCGTCGCGAATACTGTCGAGTTCGCGATAGAGCAGCATACGCTCCGAGTCGCTCGGTACATAACTGTCGGGGAAGTACATCTCGAGGTCGGACTCTAAGGTGCAGTCGGAGACGAAAGCCTCTCCAAGCCCCCCCGAAGGGAGGTATGTCTGGTCAGAAGCCGACGACCGATGAGCGGTGGGAGTCCTCTTGTCTGTAGAGGCATCCCCTCCTTTGGAGGGGCTTGGCGAGGCTCCTTCGTTCCTCAGCTCCACCATTGCCTCATTCAGAATCTTCTGATAGGTCTCGTAGCCCAGGTCTGAGATAAAGCCCGACTGCTCGGCACCGAGCAGATTGCCGGCACCACGGATGTCGAGGTCCTGCATGGCGATGTTGATGCCACTGCCCAGGTCGCTGAAGTTCTCCAACGCCTCCAGACGGCGGCGGGCATCGGCCGGCTGCGCTGCCAAGGGCGGTGCCAGCAAGTAGCAGAAAGCCTTGCGGTTGCCACGTCCCACGCGGCCTCTCATCTGGTGCAAATCGCTGAGGCCGAAGTTGTTGGCTCCGTTGATGATGATGGTGTTGGCATTCGGAATGTCGATGCCGTTCTCGACGATGGTCGTAGAGAGCAGCACGTCATAGTCGTAGTTCGAGAAGTCGAGCACAATCTGCTCCAGATCCTCCGGCTTCATCTGTCCGTGCCCCACGGCCACGCGACAGTCGGGTATGTACTTGTGGATCATCTCCTCGATGTGCGTCAGATCGCTGATGCGGTTGTTCACGAAATAGACCTGCCCGTTGCGCGACATCTCGAAGTTGATGGCATCGGCAATGATCTCCGGGCTGAAGGTGTGTATCTCCGTCTGTATGGGATAGCGGTTGGGCGGCGGTGTCTGAATCGTGCTCAGGTCGCGGGCGCCAACCAGCGAGAACTGGAGCGTACGGGGAATGGGCGTGGCCGACATGGTAAGCGTGTCGACGTTGGTCTTCATCTGGCGCAGCTTCTCTTTTGTCGAGACACCGAACTTCTGTTCCTCATCTATAATAAGAAGTCCCAAATCCTTGAATTTCACCGACTTACCAATGAGTTTGTGCGTACCTATTAATATATCGATCTTGCCGTCGGCCAGGTCTTTCAGCAAGGCCGTTATCTGCTTAGTCGAACGGGCACGGGTGAGATAATCCACACGGACAGGCATGTCCTTCAACCGGCCGGAGAACGTGCGGAAGTGCTGATAGGCCAGGACGGTGGTAGGCACCAGCACAGCCACCTGCTTCCCGTCGACGGCAGCCTTGAAGGCGGCGCGCACGGCCACCTCGGTCTTGCCGAAGCCCACATCGCCGCACACCAGACGATCCATAGGCCGCGGGCTCTCCATGTCGGCCTTCACGTCCTGCGTGGCCTTCAGCTGGTCAGGCGTGTCCTCATAGAGGAACGATGCCTCCAGCTCGTGTTGCAGGTAGGTGTCGTGACTGAAGGCGAAACCCTTCTGATGGCGGCGCGAGGCATAGAGCTTGATCAGGTCGCGGGCAATATCCTTGATGTGTTTCTTCGTGCGCTCCTTCAGCCGTTCCCACTGCCCCGTGCCAAGCGTCGACATGCGCGGCTGCTGCCCGTCGTCCTGCGACTTGTACTTCGACACTTTATACAGCGAGTGGATAGACACGTAGATAGCATCGCCCCGCTGATACTGAATCTTGATCATCTCCTGGAAAGCCTGTCGGCCGTCGGGAGTCGTAATCGGCATGCGCACCAGGCCGCCGAACTTGCCGATGCCGTGGTCTACATGTACCACGTAGTCGCCTATCTCAAACTGCTGTATCTCCTTCAGCGTCAGCGCCACCTTGCCGCTGCGGGCCTTGTCGCTCTTCAGGTTGTACTTATGGAAGCGGTCGAAGATCTGATGGTCGGTAAAGAGACACACCTTCAGGTCGTGGTCGATGAAGCCCTCGTGAAGGGTCTTGCTGACAGGAGAGAAAAACAGTTGAGAGTGTAGAGTGGAGAGTTGAGAGTTTGCTACCGCTCTCCCTTTTTTGCCCTCAGATGCGGCTACCACACCTTTTGTCTTGCCCTCAGATGCGGTAGCAAACTCTACACTCTCAACTCTACACTTTACACTTCCGATAATCTCCTTCAACCGCTCATTCTGCTTCTGGCTGTCAGCCAGCACATAGAGCAGATAGCCTTTGAGCAGATAGTCCTCGAAAGCCTGTGTCAGCAGGTCGAAGTTCTTATGGAAAAGCGGCTGCACAGAGATGTTGAAACGGATGGTGACATCGGGCTTGCCCGACGGACGGTGACCGAACTCGATGCGACGGAACGACGCGGCATCGCCGGCAAACTGTGTGCCGGTGATGATCTGACTGTCGCGCTGCATCTCACGCGTGATCTCGCGCTGCTCCATTTCCGTAGCCCCCTCAAGCCGTTCTTTCAGCGCCTGGGCCGAGAAGCCCTCCTGATAGGTGCGCTCCACGGCATCGCGGGCATAAAGATAGTCCTTGAAGACAAGAATAGTCTGCTCAGGCAGGAACTTCAGCACAGACTCTTTTTCCTCTACAGCCGTCATTTCGGGAACGATGTCTACCCTGCTCCGCCGCTCTTTCGACAGCTGGTTCTCCACCTCGAACGTGCGGATGGAGTCGATGTCGTCGCCAAAGAAATCGATGCGGAAGGGAAACTCGTGGCTGAACGAGAAGACATCGAGGATGCTGCCACGCAGGGCAAACTGGCCGGGCTCGTAGACATAATCGACCTCGCGGAAGCCGAACGTGCGTAACTGCTCGCAGATCTCGTCAACGTCTGCCGTCTGTCCCTGCTCCAGCGTCAGGGTGCGGCTGTCCAGATTCTTACGTGTCACCACCATCTCAGCCAGGGCCTCGGGATAGGAAACAACGTATAGTTGAGAGTTGAGAGTGGAGAGTTGAGAGTTTGCTACCGCGCCAGAATTGCCCTGCGGAGCGGTAGCAAACTCTCCACTCTCCACTCTACACTCTACACTTTCTTTAAATCTCGTCAGCGCCTCCGTCCTCAGAATCTCACTGGCAGGATCTTTCTGGCCGTACTTAATGGCACGGCGATAGCTGGAAGGGAAGTAGAGAACACTCGCATCGCCCATCACCTGACAGAGGTCGTGATAGAAATAGCCTGCCTCTTCCGCATCCTGCAACACGAAGAGCATCGTCTGCCCCGTCTTCGTGGCCAAGGCACTAAACGTCATAGCGGCCGAAGAGGCCAATAGTCCTTCGAGAAAAACCGTCTTGCTCCGGTTTTTCCCAATCTCTTTTGCCAATGCCGCCACCTGGGGTAGCCGGGCATAAACAATCTGTAGTTCTTGTATATCCATCACTTTAATGCGATGCAAAGGTAGTAATTTTCTTTGAAACACAAGCCGTCTTTCGCGCTGAAAAACACCACTAAAGCCGTCTGGCATGTGTTTTCAGCATCCGAACGCAATGTTTGTGACTTCCGAACGCCGTGTTTTCAGCTTACGAACACCGAGTTCGGACAATACGAACACAGTGTTCGGAACGAGAAAACAAAATCCGAACACCCTACTTCCTCTGTGTGAACGACTTACCGCAAACAAAAACCTGCCTCCCGGAAGGGAAGCAGGCTCGTTGTTGCTTTACTAAATCCTACTATTTCATTATTTAGAAGTTGTAGTAGAGACCGAACTGCAGACCGGCAAGGCTGTTCAGATCGAGACCGATAGTGCTCTGTGATTCGCCATCTACGCCCATAATTGTTGCCTTCTTAGAAGACCAGCCAAGACCATTTCCAAGCTTCGTAACGAATGAGAGCTTGTCGTTCAGGTTAACTGCCACACCAGGAACAACGTGGATTCCGAAATGAGACACCTTGTTGTCGCTGTCCAGCTGATTGAGCGTATAGCCAATAACACCGTCACAGAAAACGTTCACCTTGTCAAACGACAACACGTTGTAGCGGAAGTAAGGAGCAATTGTGAACTGAGTTGCGCTCTTGTCAAGCTTTTTGCCTTTAGAGAAGGCTGAACCAGTCTCAGGGTTGATGAAGTTACCATTGTCGGTAGTACCAAAGCCAAGCGAGATACCTACAGCCATATTCTCATCGAGCCAGTAACCAATTTCAGGCTTAATCTGGAAAGTCATACCAGAAGCTTCACCTTTGCTGTCAGAGAGCTTGTTCTGAGTCTCAAGACCCAACATGCCACCAACATAAACCTGAGCGTTCATGCTAACAGCTGCGAAAGCAGCAACCATTGTCATCAAAATCTTTTTCATTGTGTTTAATTTTTAATTTGTTAATAATGTTATCCTACGTCCTTTTTACAGGACTTTGTTTTGAAATCGGGTGCAAAGGTATAGAAAACTTTTTGATACCACCAAATTTTTCACTCATTTTCTCTAATTTAAGCCAAATTATTGATATATATTTGCTCAATTGCGGGGAAATGTCTACCTTTGCAGGTCAATACACATTATTTATATATATGGAAAGAGCCAAGATCATTGCGGGTCCCTGCGTCATTGAGTCGGCAGAACTGCTCGACACCGTTGCAGCCCGCATCGTTGAGATAAACCATGCTTTAGGCACCGACATCATCTTCAAGGCCTCGTTCGACAAGGCCAACCGCACGAGCATCCACTCGTTTCGCGGTCCGGGAATGGAGAAAGGCCTGCAGATGCTGAACGACATCAAGGAGAAATACGGCCTGCGACTGCTCACCGACATACACGAGGCGTGGCAAGCCGAGCCTGTAGGACAGGTGGTCGACGTGGTGCAGATACCCGCTTTCCTCTGTCGGCAGACCGACCTGCTGGTGGCTGCTGCCCGCACGGGTAAGACCGTGAACATCAAGAAGGCGCAGTTCCTCAGCGGGCGCGACATGCGCTACCCCGTAGAGAAAGTCCGTGAGGCAGGAGCCAAAGACGTGTGGCTGACAGAGCGCGGCAACATGATGGGGTATGGAAACCTGGTGGTAGACTTCCGCAACATCAGCGACATGCTCGAGATTGTGCCCACAGTGATCATGGACTGTACCCACTCCGTGCAGCGCCCCGATGCAAAGGGCGGGAAGACGGGCGGCGACCGCCGCTTCGTGCCCTCAATGGCACTGGCAGCCAAAGCCTTCGGTGCCACCGGCTATTTCTTCGAGGTGCATCCCAACCCCGACCAGGGGCTGAGCGATGCCGCCAACATGCTGGAGCTGGACAAACTGGAAGAACTGGTGCGTAAATTGCTGAGAGAGTGAGTTTTCCCGGAAGCCCCGGACTCTCCGGAACACCCGGACTCTCCGGAAGCCCCAGAGCCTCCGGATTTCCCAGAACCACTGGCCCCAAACCCACAAAACCATGACAACAAGAGAATACGGCATACAATGCATCAAGGACGAGGCGCAGGCACTACTCGACCTCATCCCGAAGATAGACGAGGATTTCGACAAAGCCGTCGAACTGATGCTGACCTGCAAAGGAAAAGTGATTGTGACGGGCGTAGGCAAGAGCGGCCACATCGGTGCCAAAATTGCTGCCACTCTGGCCTCGACAGGCACTCCTTCGTTCTTCATCAACCCGCTCGACGTCTATCACGGCGACCTGGGCGTGATGACACCCGACGACGTGGTGCTGGCCATATCGAACTCCGGTCAGACCGACGAACTGCTGCGCTTCATCCCCATGGTGCTCCACATGCACATCCCCATCATCGGCATGACGGGCAATCCGCAATCGCTGCTGGCAAAATACTCTACCTGCCACCTGAACATCAGCGTGAGCCATGAGGCATGTCCGCTCAACCTGGCTCCGACCAGCTCGACCACCGCCACCGTGGCTATGGGCGACGCACTGGCCATCGCACTGATGGAGAAACGGCACTTCCGCCCGCAGGACTTTGCCCACTTCCATCCCGGCGGCGAACTGGGCAAACGACTACTCACTACGGCACAAGACGTGATGAGACGCGACGAGCTGCCCATCCTGCCTCCCGAAATGAGGCTGGGCGAGGCCATCATCCTCGTGAGCAAAGGCAAACTGGGGCTGGGCATCGCTATGCACGACGACTGCATCATGGGCATCATTACCGACGGCGACATCCGTCGCGCGACGGAGAAATGGCAGGCGGAGTTCTTCAACCACACCGTCAGCGATATCATGACCCGCAAGCCCAAGACGGTAGGGCCGGAAACAAAGATCACGGAAATACAGCGCATCATGCACAAATACAAAATACACTCCGTGCTCGTCGTCGACAACGACAACAAACTGCTCGGCGTGGTCGACAGCTATTCGTGCATGATCTGAACTAATATAATAATATATAAGGTATATAAGAAGCGACTGTACGATATGAGGAAGTTCCTTTCCATAATCCTTCTGCTCATGATGCCCATGCTCGTGAGCGGAGCTTATCTCTTCAAGACGCTCGATGCCAGAAACGGACTGACGTCGAGCCAGATAAACTGCATTCTGAAAGACTCGCGCGGATTTATCTGGTTTGGCACCCCCG
>Ga0310697_10007538_pt1 | contig 10243 bp, 5 predicted proteins | sample 172DNAGHGlowgp2_FD_203883 | JGI IMG/M metagenome (GOLD analysis project Ga0310697, IMG submission 203883) | Sheep rumen microbial communities from Palmerston North, Manawatu-Wanganui, New Zealand - 1728 DNA GHGlow gp2 (v2) (version 2) | ecosystem: Host-associated > Mammals > Digestive system >...
TGGAGCGGTAGCAAACTCTACACTATCCACTCTAAACTCTAAACTATCAGCATTGTCTGGAAGCGAATGGTCACCCGTCATCGACGAGCTGCGCACGGAGAGCACGGATGGCAACATTGCCAGTGCGTCGTTGCTCTACCTGTTGCTGATGGGGTTCATCGGTGGTCTGCTGGCCGTCTGCATGCCCTGCATCTGGCCTGTCATCCCCATGACCGTGAGCTTCTTCCTGAAACGGGCGAAGAACGATAGGCGGCGGGGCATCCGCGATGCCATCACCTACGGACTGAGCATCATTGTCATCTACCTGAGCTTAGGACTGCTGGTAACGGCGCTCTTTGGAAGTGATACGCTGAATGCGATGTCTACGAATGCCGCATTCAACATTTTCCTTTTCCTGCTGCTCGTGGTGTTCGCCCTGTCATTCTTCGGCTGGTTCGAGATACGCCTGCCCGACAGCTGGGCGAATAAGGTAGACCGGAAGAGTGAAGAGGTGGCAGGCAAGACGGCCATCTTCCTCATGGCCTTTACCCTGGTGCTCATCTCTTTTTCGTGTACGGCTCCCATCATCGGTCTGCTGCTGGTGGAGACCGCTACCAGCGGCAACTGGCTGGCTCCTGCCGTCGGCATGCTTGGATTTGCCGTGGCCTTGGCATTACCCTTCACGCTCTTTGCCCTGTTCCCCTCGTGGTTGAAGCAGGCTCCTAAGTCTGGATCATGGATGATCACCCTCAAGGTGGTGCTCGGTTTCATTGAGCTGGCCTTCGCCCTGAAGTTCTTCTCTGTGGCCGATCTGGCATACGGCTGGCATCTGATGGATCGCGAGGTGTTCCTCTCGTTGTGGATTGTCATCTTTGCGCTGCTTGGTGCCTATCTCTGCGGATGGCTGAAGTTCCAGGCAGACGAAGTCCCCGGTTCTCAACTCTCCAGACCCATGCCTGTGGTCTGCATCATGGGCGGACTCGTCTCGTTTGCCTTCGCCCTCTATATGGTGCCAGGCCTCTGGGGGGCTCCCTGTAAGGCCGTGAGCGCTTTCGCCCCACCGATGAACACACAGGACTTCAACCTGAACACGAAGACCGTCGAGGCAAAGTACCTGAACTACGAGGAAGGACTGGCCGCTGCCCGGTCACAAGGGAAGCCCTTGCTGCTCGACTTTACGGGCTATGGCTGCGTGAACTGCAGGAAGATGGAGGCAGCCGTATGGACTGATCCCCGTGTGGCCGACAGGCTGACGAGCGACTTCGTACTGGTCTCGCTCTTTGTCGATGACAAGACTCCTCTGACAGAACCCCTTGAGGTGAAGGACAGCGAGGGGAAGACCAAGACCCTCCGTACTGTCGGGGCGAAGTGGAGCTATCTGCAGAGCCATAAGTTCGGTGCCAACGCACAGCCTTTCTACATCGTCCTCGACCCTGTCACGGCGAAACCGCTCAGTGGTAGCTTTGCTTATGATGAGGATGTAGATAAATACTTGAAATTCTTGCAGTTAGGTATAAACCGTTATACAAAATTGAAATCCGAGAAATGATAGATAAGGAGATTCGGGAACGCATCATTGCGCTCGTTCGTCAAGAGGTAGTGCCCGCCATTGGTTGCACGGAGCCGATGGCTGTCGCGCTCTGCACGGCCAAGGCCACTGAGCGCTTAGGTCGCCGGCCAGAGACCATCGCCGTGAGACTGAGTGCTAATGTCCTGAAGAACGCCATGGGCGTGGGTATTCCCGGCACAGGCATGATCGGACTGCCCATCGCCGTTGCCCTCGGTGCGTTAATAGGCAAGAGTGAGTATCAGTTGGAGGTGTTGAAGGACTTGACGCCAGAGGCGCTGGCCGAAGGAAAACGCTTCGTCGACGAGAAGCGTATCGGCATCAGCGTAAAACAGGGCCAGTGTGACAAGCTGTACATAGAGGTGACCTGCATGGCTGCCGGTCGTAGCGAGACCGCCATCATTGAGAAAAGCCATACGAACTTTAGGGGAAGTGAGAGTTTAGAGTGTAGAGTGGATAGTGTAGAGTTTGCTATCGCGCCAGAATTGCCCTGCGGAGCGGTAGCAAACTCTACACTATCCACTCTAAACTCTACATTATCTATGCGTCTCGTCTACGACTTTGCTACCACGGCTCCGCTCGATGAGATCCGTTTCATAGAGGAGGCCAGGCACATGAACATGAATGCAGCTCGCGAGGCGCTGAAAGGGAACTACGGACACAACCTGGGCAAGACCATTGACCGTCCGCTGTCGAAGGGCATCTTCGGCAACACAATCTTCTCTCACATCATTTCTCGCACCGCCTCGGCCTGCGATGCCCGCATGGGCGGGGCCATGATACCTGTGATGAGCAACTCGGGTAGCGGTAATCAGGGCATCTGTGCCACAAATCCTGTCTGTGTCTATGCCAAGGAGAACGAGAATACCGAGGAAGAGCTGATTCGTGCCCTCATGCTCAGCCATCTCACCGCCATCTATATCAAGCAGTCGCTGGGCAAGCTCTCCGCGCTCTGCGGCTGTGTTGTGGCCTCCATAGGCAGCAGTTGTGGCATCACCTACCTCATGGGCGGCGACTATGAGCGCATCTGCTGTTCGGTGAAGAACATGATTGCCAACCTGACGGGGATGATTTGCGACGGCGCCAAGCCCTCCTGCTCACTGAAAATTACCAGCGGTGTCTCGACGGCCCTGCTTTCCTCGCTGCTCGCCATGGAGGGCAAGTGTGTCACCGCCGAGGAAGGCATCGTCGACGATTGCGTCGACAAAAGCATCCGCAACCTGACCTCGATAGGAGCCGATGCTATGTGCAAGACCGACGAGCTTGTGCTGGACATCATGACTTCGAAAAAATGATGATATGAACCGAAAGACAAAAACCGATATGAAAAAGCATTATACTGCACTTGCCGTGCTTTTTGCACTGCTGCTCCTCTCCAGTCTGACCAGTCTCGACAGTTTCCGCACTACGAGGCAGATGGTGAATGACGATATGGAAAGGGCACTGGCCATCACCCTGCAGGAACAGCAGACGGAGGTAATCAGCCAAGACACCATCCGCACGTTTAACCGTCATCTGCAGATAGCCGCCCTTCGGGGCAAGGCCACGCTGGCCGTCGATGCGCAGAACAGCCAGTTCAAGGCATACGCCCGTTGTTCTGAGGCCACCATCTTCAGCCTTTCCGACCAGCGGCCTGCCGCTCTGCTGTGGATGCTTACTTTCCTGTGGACGGCGTTTGTTTGGCATCGTCGCCGCCAATGGTCGGCACAGGCAGCTTTGACCGTTGCCCGCAGCTATGGCGGACTGACCTACTCTGAGGCAGAGCACCGTTTCTATGCTGCCAATGGGGAGGCCGTTCAGCTGACCCCCATGCAGCATCAGCTGATGGAGATGTTCTTCCATTCGCCTGCCCATTCCCTGACGAAGACAGAAATCTGTGACACCCTTTGGCCGAAGAAACCTGATGCCAGTGAGACGCTCTACACGCTCATCAGCAGGCTGAAGCCTGTCGTGGAGCATCATTCAGAACTGAAAATCGAATCGGACAGGGGTAAGGCTTACTGCCTGAAAATGAAATAGATAGGCCTCTGTCAGACAGATGACAGACTGTTGATGGACAGTTGTCAGACAAATGTCAGACAGTTTCTGCCCCCTCTTTGCGGGATTGTTGTTAGCTTTGCATCGTCAAAACGCAAAGCAACATGCAACAAAACACTTTTTCCAGACTAAACAGTTTCATGGCAGCAGTGGCTTTCGCCATTGCTACCACGGTCTATGGTCTCACGGTGGAGCCGACGGCCAGCTTGTGGGACTGTCCTGAGTTTATCACCTGCGGATACAAGTTAGAGATTGGTCATCCGCCCGGCGCACCCGTCTTTATGCTGATGGCCAACGTGTTCGCTCAGTTGGCTGGCGACCCGTCGCAAGTGGCCCTGATGGTCAACCTCCTGTCGGCGCTGCTGAGTGCCGGCTGCATCTTCTTCCTGTTCCTCACGATTACCCATCTGGCCCGTCGTCTGGTTGCGCCCTCCATGTCCTGCATCCCGCTCTCCAAGGTTGTCATGATAGAATCGTGCGGGGTGGCAGGTGCCTTGGCCTACACCTTCAGCGATACGTTCTGGTTCTCGGCTGTCGAAGCTGAGGTCTACGCCTTCTCCAGTTTCCTGACGGCGCTGATGTTCTGGCTCATCCTGAAATGGGAAGATGCCTGTGGAAGTACGGACAGCGACCGATGGATCCTGCTGATTGCCTATATCACGGGACTGTCCATCGGTGTCCATCTGCTCTGCCTGTTGTGCTTGCCCGCCATGTCTTTTGTGGTCTATTTCCGCAAGACGAAGCAAGTCACAGGGTGGGGAATCATGAAAACGCTCCTGGCAGGCGGCATGCTGGTGGGCATCATACTCTACGGACTGATTCCTGGAGTGGTGAAGGTAGGCGGCTGGTTCGAGCTGTTGTTTACCAATGTGCTTGGCTGTCCCTACCATACAGGACTCGTCTGCTATCTCGTCTTGGGGACAGGCTCCCTGGTCTTTGCCTACTACAAGGCGCGGAAGAGGCTTGTCAGGCTGTCGCTGGCCTTTCTCCTCCTGTTGCTGGCAGGCTACAGCAGCTATGGTGTCATTCTCATCCGGGCCAACGCCCATCTGCCGATGTGCGAGAATGCGCCCGACAACATCTTCTCGTTAGGCAGTTATCTGAACCGTGAGCAATATGGACAGACGCCCCTTCTCTATGGCCCTGCCTATTGCAGTGAACCTGACTATGAGGCAAAGGACGGCTATCTGGTGCCGAAACAGACAGAGGGGAAGGCTGTCTACCGCCCTGTGGCAGACTCTGCGAAGGCACAGTATGAGGTGGTGCGCCACGAGACCAGCTATGTGTATAAAGACAGTCAGTTCTTCCCCCGGATGCACTCTGCCCGCCATGCGAAGGCCTACGAGGCCTGGCTGGGCGGTGTCAGGAAAGAAGGAAACCTCCCTTCGACCGCTGCCAACCTGCGCTTCTTCCTGACCTATCAGCTGAACTTCATGTATTGGCGCTATTTCCTGTGGAACTTCGTGGGACGCCAGAACAACATTCAAGGGCACGGCGAGGCAGAGCATGGCAACTGGATCACGGGCTTCCGGTGGATAGACGACTGGCTGTTGGGGTGCGACACGTCGAAACTGCCGTCAGACCTCAAGGAGAACAAGGGGCGCAACGTGTTCTATGCACTGCCGCTCCTGTTAGGATTGGCCGGCTTGTGCTGGCAGTATCGCCGGGGACGCGAGGGAAGGCAACAGCTTCTGATCGTCATGCTGCTGTTTGTCATGACGGGACTGGCCATCGTTGTCTACCTCAACCAGACACCTCTCCAGCCGCGGGAACGGGACTATGCCTACGCAGGCTCGTTCTATGCCTTTGCCATTTGGATAGGGTTAGGCGTGGCTGCCATCAGTGACAGCCTGTCGAAGATGGTCAGGAAGGAATCCGTCTGGCTCATGGGCCTTGCAGGTGTCATGGGGCTCTCAGTGCCCTTGCAGATGGCTACGCAGACCTGGGACGACCACGACCGCTCAGGGCGCTATGCCTGCCGCGACTTCGGAGCCAACTATCTGGAAAGCATGCAGCGCTCAGGCCATCCTGTCATTCTGACCAGTGGCGACAACGACACGTTTCCCCTCTGGTATAATCAGGAGGTGGAAGGCGTACGTACGGATACCCGCGACTGCAATCTGGAGTATCTGCATACCGACTGGTATATCGACCAGATGAAGCGTCCGGCCTACGACTCGCCTGCCTTGCCCATCAGCTGGCATCATGAAGACTATCAGGAGGGTAGGAGAGAGTATATCCCCGTCCGCCCCGACCTGAAGAACGAGGTGCAGACGTTCCAGAAAGAGCATCCTGCAGAGGCCAGGGAACTGCTGGGCGAGGAGCCTTTCGAGCTGAGGAACATCCTGGACCGTTGGGTACGCAGCGAGCGGCCCGAGATGCAGTGCATACCTACTGACAGCATCACCGTCGGCAATGGGAAGAAAACCGCCATGACCCTTTCGCTGAAAGGCGTCAGGGGACTGTACAAGAGCGACCTGATGGTGCTCGAAATGCTGTCGCATGCCGATTGGAGCCGTCCGGTCTATACCTCTGTCAGCTTAGGTCCCGACAATCTGCCCTATCTGCGTGACCACTTGGTGCTCGAAGGACTGGCTTATCGCGTCAGTCCGACGGCCACCAGTCAGCAGGTGGATGTGGAACGGCTCTACGACAACGTGATGCACCGTTTCCGCTATGGCGGTCTTCACGCGAAAGGCATCTATGTCGATGAAGACGTGAAACACCTGGCCCGTACCCATCAGCTCGTCATGAGGGTGCTCATCGATTCCCTGCTTCGTCAGGGAGACCTGAAGCGGGCCTTAGCCATATGCCGTAAGTGGCAGCAGGAACTGCCGGCCGAGAGCATCCCCTATACCGATTCGGCACTTTCCATGGCTCACTGCTTCTATCTGGCACATCGGTTGGAACAGGGCGATGCGATTGTCAGCAATCTGCTCCGTCGCTCCCATGAGTGGCTCTCGTGGATAGAGACCATCACCCCCTCGCGTCGTCGGGGGTCACACAGCTCCCGCTACACGTGGATGCAGACCATGGAACAGGCGCTCGCCCTCGCTCATCAGTTTGAACGAAACGAAATACTCAACCAATACATTCATCCCTATGAACTTCACATCGGACAAGCTCAGCATGAAACACCTCATCCTTAAACGCCGGCATATCCTCATCCTTGCCTGCGTCCTGATTGCCGTTGGCTATCTCCTGATGGCAGGCCCGGCTGACGCCGACATCTTCTCAGACCGTCGCATAGTCATCGCCCCGGCGTTCTGCCTTATCGGCTATCTGCTCATCATCGTTGGAATACTTTGGAGAGATTAGAGCGTGACGGTTTGTAACTGGCTGGTAATTAATGCGTTATAATTCAGTATGAATTAGCTCGTAATTCGGCCTGAATTAGACTGTAATCTGGCCTGAATTGGCCGGCAATTCAGGCCAAACCATGGAGCAGGCTGTATGGGACGAAGTGAATAATGTATAAAAGATGCGAACGAGAGGCGGTCATTTGTCGTAAAATGTATATCTTTGTCGTCACAAAAACTATAGAACTAAAGACGATGTACAGACAAATCATCCTCACTTTTCTGCTTGCCCTTCTCTCATGGACAGGATGGGCACAGGGCACACAGCCCTTTACGAGTTATCTCATGGTGTATCACAAAGACCAGGATCACGGCCTGCACATGGCCGTGAGCGACGACGGCTACACATGGACAGCCCTGAACAACGACCGTCCCGTGATAGGTGGTGACACGATTGCGGAGCAGCACGGCATCCGCGATCCGCACATCTTCCGCGGACCCGACGGGGCGTTCTATCTCTCGATGACCGACCTGCACGTCTTCGGCAGGCGCGACGGCTACCGCACTACCGAATGGGAACGCGACGGCAAGCGCTACGGATGGGGCAACAACCGCGGACTGGTGCTCATGAAGTCGAACGACCTGATCAACTGGACGCGCACGAACATCGACTTCTCCAGACTGCCGGCACAGGAAGGCATGAACTGGCAGGAGGTGGGCTGCGTCTGGGCGCCCGAAACCGTCTACGACGAAGAGAGCAAACAGCTCATGATACACTTCACTACCCGTGAGGGCAACGGCAAGAACATCATCTGCTATGCCTACGTGAACAGCGACTTCAATGCGCTCACGGGCCAGCCACAGCTGCTGGCCGAGGCTCCCGGAAGGGCCTATAACATCATCGACTCCGACATCATCCGCGTGGGCGACACCTACCATCTCTTCTACGTCAGCCACGAGGGCGGAGCCACGCCCAAGCATGCCACCTCGAAGAAACTCACCGGCCCATACACGTTCGACGACTATTACAGCGACGGTGAGCGCCAGGGGCACGAAGCACCCAACTGCTGGCAACGGCTGGGCACAGACACCTACGTGGTGATGTTCGACAATTTCCGCCGCCGGCCCATGAACTTCGGATTCGTGGAGACGAAGGACTTTGTGAACTATAAGCCCATCGGCTATTTCGACGCCCCCGGCTGCCCCATGAAGCGCACCAACTTCAGCGAGCAGAAGCATGGGGCCGTTACCTACCTTACAGCTGAGGAGGCGCGTCGGCTGCGCCGTCACTGGCGGAACGCAAGGAAGGACGTGCCAATCGACTCGATCCGGCTGAGTGACCCTGCCGTCCTGGCTGATCCGAAAACGAACATCTACTACATGACGGGCACGGGCGGACAGATGTGGCGCAGCCGTGACCTGAAACTGTGGGAAGGCCCGTTCCGCGTGACGGACTTCAAGGCCGGCTCGTGGATGGGGCCACGCCCGATGATCTGGGCAGCGGAACTGCACCAGACGGGCGACGGCTATTACTATTATTTCGCCACGTTTACCAATCAGGCGGTGAAGATTGACACGGTGAAGGGGAACGTGATTGAGCGCCGTGCCTCGCAGGTGTTGCGGGCCGACAACCCCATGGGACCCTATCGCGCGTTTGGCGATGAGACGTATCTGCCTGCCGACCGTCCAACGCTCGACGGAACGTTCTGGCAAGACACTGACGGCAAACCCTACATGGTGTTCTGTGGCGAGTGGCTGCAGAACTGGAACGGGACGATAGAGAAAATCGAGCTGAAGCCCGATCTGAGCGGCACCGTGGGCGAGCCGAAGGTGCTGTTCCGGGCAAGCGACTCGCCTTGGAGCCGTGAGAAAGACGAACAGGGAAATGTGACGTGGAACAAGGTGACCGACGGCCCGTGGCTTTTCCGTACAGGCACAGGCAGGCTGGGCATGCTCTGGACTTCATGGATCTACGATGTCTACACGCAGGGCGTGGCCTATTCTGCCAGCGGCACGCTCGATGGGCCGTGGATTCAGGAGCCGGAACCGATCACGCCTCCTGGCTTCGGCCACTCCATGCTCTTCCAGCGTTTCGACGGTCAGTGGATGATGTCGGTTCATCATCACTCGCGCGATGCACTTGGCCGCACCGTCCGCATCCCCCATTTCTTCGAGGTTGACCTGAGTGGCGACAAGCTGGTGGTGAAGATGACAGATGAAAGATGACTTCTTTCATATTTAACGCACAATATATTTCTTCCCGTTCTGGATATAGATGCCAGGGGCCAGACGTGCTCCTCCTGCCTGCAGGTCTGCCTGTATTCTCTGTCCGTTCAGGTTGTAGCAGTCCTGACGGCTGTTCACGTTGCGGACAGCCATGATATGATTCTGCTCGGCCTTCGGAATGAGGTAGGCCGCCTTCAGGTTGACTGTGTTGTTCCAGTCTACTTTCAGGGCGTTCAGGTGTACGAAGTCGTCGTAGCGGTTCACGCCCTCACTGGTGGGTGCCGTCTTCAGGTCGTCCAGCGGCACAATGAGCACACCGAGACCGGCATCCCAATAGGGGCTGTAGGCATTGAACGACACGTTCAGCTCCTTCCACGGCCCGTGGGAGACGATGCGGTTGGCCAGGATGCGGACGTTGCCGCCCGTGCCACGCAGCACCAGGCTCTCATAGCCGGAGAGGTCGGCATACTGGTTGTGGTTCACGTTGACGAAGCCGGCCAGTGCCGTACCGCCGCCGGCGCTGTAGCCAAAGTTCCAGTCTACGGCGACCTGCTTGTCAAGAGGCTGTGCATTGCCACTGCCGTCAGTCCATTCACGGAACATCGAGGCCGTCAGCTTCTCCCAGTTCTCAGGTGCCTCGAAGTCGTCGATGTCCACATAGTTCAGAATATAGCCGAGCACATTGTCGCTGCGCACAGGAAAATACTGCGTCAGCAGGCGGTTGCGCTCGGTCTGGTAGGTTCCGTCGACGGTGCAGAGCTGATAGCCGTCGTGGCTGTTGTAGCGGTGAACGTCGCGCCGATAGTCGCCCCAGCGGGCCGCCTCGTCGTAGAGTGCGGCGTGGATGGTGTGGTAGAGGCTGTCCCATACTTCACGCACCGATGCCTCGCCCAGCAGGCCGTCGGTGCACAGCACCTCCTTCGCACGGCGCACGTAGCGGCGGGCAAACTGGCTGTTCTGCAGCAGGCTCTGGAAGATGCCTGTAGGGAACTCCCGGCCGTTGTTCTTGCTGAGCACGTTCTCTGCAGGACTCTCGAAGATGATCTCCGAGTCCCAGCAGAGGAAGCGGAACCCCTCACTGTCGGTGCCACGCCGGCGAAGGGCATACCAGTTGTGATGATCCCAGTCGGTGTTG
>Ga0310697_10007539_pt1 | contig 10243 bp, 12 predicted proteins | sample 172DNAGHGlowgp2_FD_203883 | JGI IMG/M metagenome (GOLD analysis project Ga0310697, IMG submission 203883) | Sheep rumen microbial communities from Palmerston North, Manawatu-Wanganui, New Zealand - 1728 DNA GHGlow gp2 (v2) (version 2) | ecosystem: Host-associated > Mammals > Digestive system >...
GACTAGCTGCCGACCGACGGATTCGAGCGTGTCATGCGGTCTGCCATCCAGTCGCACCGCAACGTCTCGTACATCTTCCTCGGCAGCCGCTACCACATCCTCAGGCGCATGTTCACAGACCACAACCGCCCGTTCTACAAGTCGGCCGTGACGATCCTGCTCGACAAGCCGCCGGTAGAGGAGAGCGTCCGCTTTGTGGTCGAACGCTTCGCGAGCGCGGGCAAGACGATTGACCGTGAAACGGCCGAGCGCCTTGTCGCGAAGATCGAGAACATCCCCTATTACATCCAGCAGCTCGGCTTCGAGACGTTCCGGATTGTAGACGACGCGCGCCGGAAGTCCGCTTTGCCGACAGACGTTGACTCCGCATTCGCCCATCTTTCAGGCTTCAACCGCGACCAGTACGAGCAGCTGATGCTCACGTTGTCCGTCTCGCAGAAGAAGCTGCTCATTGCCCTTGCCCGCGAACGGACGGATGAATTCGGCGATGCGTACCGTAGGCGGTATGCCCTTGGTGTTTCGTCCACGGTGAATTCCGCCAAGGCCAAGCTGATGGAGGACGGTCTCATCGAACGCTCCGACGGACAGTATGTGGTCGCCGATCCCTTTTTCGCGCAATTTCTCCGTATGGCGTGACCATTTGGCAGCCTAAGAATTTGTGGGCCGAGTGACTTGCCACGGCGGCGGGGAAATGGTAGAATATCGGCGTTTGCGAGGCAAGTTGGCCGAGTTGGCGAGAAGCTTTTTGCTGACGAATTGCCAACAAGCTTTGAAAACGCGGGCAAACAGTGCCCCTGTAGCTCATCTGGACAGAGCAGCTGCCTTCTAAGCAGCGGGTAGCAGGTTCGAGTCCTGTCAGGGGCGCCAGTTGCGTTTGCGGACCCGTAGCTCAGTCGGTCAGAGCTGGGGACTCATAATCCCTAGGTCGGGGGTTCAAGTCCCTCCGGGTCCACCATCAGGTGAAGCGCAGCAGGATGAGCTTGAAGATGTCGCGGAAGCGGATTGGCCAGAGCCGCGTGGGACGGTCGGCCTGGAGGGGGCGTTTGAGGAATGACGGCATCTCCGGGAAGAACTCGAGACCGGACAGCTTTTCCAGCTCGTCGATCGTGACGATGCTATGCGCTGGGAACGCCCAGCGATCCGTGGCCTGCGGCATCAGGACGGCGAGAGCGCGCACGCCGTCGTCGGACTGCGCGACGGCGATCATGTAGTAGCGCTCCGGCACATCTATGCCGTCGGCGCCGAGCTTCTCCCGGTCGGTGGCTGAAGATGCCGGAAGCGCGCCGACGATCACCCATATCTCGCCGTAGCGAGCGGTCCAGAGATCCGCGATGCGCAGCTCCATCTCGCGCCACGGGCCGCGGTTGAGGGCGGGCGACTGCGGGGCGATGTTCGTCATAAGGAAAGTCTTGCGCTGCTCGTCCGGGCCGAAGCGCGTGACGATGGCATGGTTGGGCACCATGTGGCCGCGGTCGTAGCGCGCTCCCTTGTATGCTTCGGGGGATGGGGCTGAGGCTACGTTGCGGTCCTTGGCGAAGGCGGGGCGCTTGCCGAGGTCGAAGCGGGCGTCGCGCGGGACGTGGTAGGCGGCCCAGACGGGACGCTTGAGAGAAGGGGACCAGCCGATCGCGAACTCGCCGCGCTGGAGGACGGCGATGTCGGATGGGGCGGGTGCGCCGACGCGCTGCGGCTGTCCGGCGAAGAACACCTGCCCGCTGGGGATTGGGTCGTCGGAATCGTAAACGGCGTCGTGTCCTGTCCATCCGAACGCGTCGGTCAGCAAAGCCGTGCGGTCGCCGAAGTAGACCAAGGGCGCGGTAAGGAGCGACTGCCGTTCGGCGAGCCATTCGGAAGGATGGTGCACGTACCAGTTGCCGACGGCGCAGAGCGCCGCGATGGCGACGACGATGGTGGCCGTGAGAACACGCGCGGCCTTGCGCGCCGGGCTTGTCGGCTGTGGTTTCTTGCTTGCGACTTTCTTTTCGGCCTTGACTTTCTTTTCGGCCTTGACTTTTTTCTTTGGCATGGCTAATTCTCCGGGATGGGTCTGAGCACGTAGTCGTAGATGTGCTCGAGCGCGAGGGAGAACTCGCCGAACGTGAAGGCGTCCGGCGCGATCTCGGCGTGCGGGTCAGGGATTAGCGAGACGCGCGCCTTTGGGATCTTGCCACCGATGCGCTCGAGCGTGGCGGAGTCTGGCAGGATGATGGCGGACGCATGGCGAAGTGCTGAGATTTCCAGGTGGCGCGCGAATGCGGCCTTCGGCCCCTTGAAGAAGCCCGGCGTTGAGAGCGGGCGGTGTATCTCCGCAACGTAAGGGTATCGGCGGACGGTTCCGCAGTCTATCGCCCGAGCGATGAGCGCGCCGTCGTTGAATCCGTGCAGGACGGCGTAGTCGCGCCTGGCCGCGAGAGCGACGCCTCGGAAGAACATCATTACGGCGGTGACGAAGCGGCGGACTGATGGGCGCTGCGTAGGGTTGTCCATGAACGGCACGTGCGGCGCGGTGAAGACGCGGGCAGAAGGATCGATGGTGGCCGTGAGGAGGGGGGCGATGCGTGGAACGAGCACGTCAACGGCGCGACCTTGCTCGCGCAACGCGGATACGGTGTCCTGTATGCGGAGAATCTCCTGTGGATCCGCATGGACGCGCGTGGAGGCGACGATCAGGACGGCGGACGGCATGATCCCTTCAGATGTCCGAGAGTTCGATGCGGATGGTGCGCGACTTCATGGCGTCCAGCTGGGCCTGCGTGGGGGACTGCTCCGGCGGCTTTACGACGATGTGCGCGCCGCAGGCCGGACATTCGACCGCCTGTCCGATCTTGGACGCGTCGGCCTCGATCTCCTGGCGGCAGGAGGTGCAGATGAAGGATACGAAGAGCTTTTCCTCTGACATTGCCTTGCTTCCTTATTTCGCGAAGGGTGACGCCTGCTTCACAAGCTGGATGTAGCGGATCGCCTCGACCACGTCGTCGAGGGATACAGGGAATGGTTCTGCCGTGCGGATCGTGGCGTACAGCGCCCGCCAGAAAGCGACGGGGCCGGACTTCTCTGCCGAGGGAGGGAGTGTCGCGGGGACGTCCACGATCTTGAGGTTCTCGTGCATGTCGTCAAGCGGAGGAGTGCGGACGCTCGAGCGGCGGCGCGGGAACTTGAATCCGGGATCGACCATGTGGAACACGCCTTCGGTGGCGCCGGGCGCCACGGTGAAGGTGCCGCGCGAGCCGCGCACGGAGAATGAAGGCTCGCGGGCGGCCAAGTCGCCGCCGTTGATCTCGATGTCCGCCGTCACGTCGCCGCGCGACTTGAGCACGATGTGGGCGAAGTCCTCTGCGTCGCCAAGTGACGCGACGCGCTTGAGCTCGCTCCAGAGCTGCGCCGGCTGGGTGCGCATCAGGGCTACGGCCTGCAGGACCGCCTCGAGGCCGGAGTACCAGGCGGCGCCTCCGCCGCAGCGCTTGACGCTCTGCCAGTCGTCGCGCCGCAAGTAGTCTTGGCGGCGCACGCGCACCTCGTAGATGTCGCCGAGCGACAGGTTGTCGAGCGCGGCCTGGGCGAGGCGGAAGTCGGGGGCGAAGAGTCCGGGCGTGTACGCGAAGAGACGTCCGCGCGCCTTCGCGGATGCTGCCTTGAGGATCGTGGCGCCGTCGTGCGTCAGCGCGGGCGGGGTCTCGACCACGGTGTACTTCTCGCGGTTCAGCGACTCGAGCGCCGCGGACTGGTGGTCCGTCGAGGGCAACGCGATGTCGACGAGATCTATGTCCGGGTCGTCAAGCATGTCCTCCAGGCGGCGGTAGGTGCGGATCTTTGGAAAGTCCTTCTCTACGATGGCCCGGCGCTCGCGCAGCAGGTCGCAGACCGCTGTGACACGATACAGCTCCGGGAGCTGCTTCAGCGCGGGCAGATGCTCGTGCAGCATGGCGCGCCCGAGCCCTGCGAGCGCGATGCGCACTGGCGGGCGATGCATGCCGTTGTTGTTGTCGTTGTCTGTTCCAGTATCCATTTCTCGTCTCCGTTTGAAAACTTAACAGTCTGCGTCGTTGGTTTGAGGCAAGTTTACCGAAAACCATGACGCGTGTCAAGCGATATGGTATAATAATGTCGAAATGAACGGTTATCCAGAAATAAGGTTGCGCAGGCTGCGCAGGACGGCGGCGATCCGCGACATGTTCGCGATGCCCGCGCCGGGGCCGGAAAAGTTCATCTGGCCGGTGTTCGTCGTGCCGGGCGCGGGGCGCAAGGAGCCCATAGAATCGATGCCGGGGCAGTTCCGGTATTCGGCGGACGAACTCGTGAAGGCGCTCGCGCCAGTGGTCGCGCAGGGCGTGAGGTCCGTGCTACTCTTCGGCCAGCACGAGGGCGATGGCAAGGACGAGATCGGTTCGCCTGCCGCCGATCCTCACGGCGCGGTGCAGCGCGCGATCCCCGCGCTGCGCTCCGCCTATCCGGATCTCGTGATCCTCACGGACGTCTGCCTGTGCGCGTACACGGCCCACGGACACTGCGGGCCGCACGACGCCGACGGCGACATCGACAACGACGCCGCCTGCGAGATGCTCGCGCGCGTGGCCGTAAGCCATGCCCGGGCGGGCGCTGACGGCGTGGCGCCGAGCGCGATGATGGACGGGCAGATAGCGGCCATCCGCCGCGCGCTGGACGAGGAGGGCTTCAAGAAGACGCTGCTCATCGCCTATTCCACGAAGTTCGCATCGCAGATGTACGGCCCGTTCCGCGACGCGGAGAACTCCGCGCCGTCGCAGGGCGACCGCCAAGGCTACCAGGCCAGCTTCCGCGACCCCAGGACCGCGATTCGCGAGTCGCTGCTGGACGAGTCGGAGGGCGCGGACGCGCTCATGGTCAAGCCCGCGCTCTTCTACCTCGACCTCATACGCGAAGTCTCCGCCCGATCGCTCCTGCCGGTGATGGCGTACAACGTGTCGGGCGAGTATTCAATGATCCATGCGGCAGCCGAGAAGGGATATTGCGACCTGTACGCGACTGCGAGGGAATCGCTCTACGCCATCTTCCGCGCGGGAACGACGCAGGTGATATCCTACTGGGCGCCTTTCTACCGGAAGATTTTCGGGGCTTCGTGATTTTTTTTTCGCGTGCCACGCAATAAGTTCCGGTCTCGTTCGTTTACGCTCCTATCATCAACAACAACTCCAAAGGAGAAAAAATGAAGAAACTCGGAATAGTCATAGTGGCGGTGCTGGCGACCGTATGCGTCCTGGCCCAGGACAAGCCCCGGCGCGCCGGTAAGCACCAGCGCGGCGAGCGCGCGGCGATGGGCGAGCGCCCGATGCGCGGGCCTGGCCCCATGATGCATCAAGTTCCAGGAGCGTGGGTTCCGCGCATGCTGTCCAACAAGGCGAACCTGGAGAAGATCGGCGTGACGGACGAAGCCCAGGGCAAGAAGATCGTCGTCGAGCTCAAGCCGCTGAAGGAGCAGGGCGAGGTGCTGGAAAAGAAGATACGCGAACTTTCGCGGGAGCAGTTCCAGCAGATTCGCAGCCTGCTCAAGGACAAGGGCGCGGATCCCAAGGCTGTGATGGACAAGATCGACGAGGTGGCCAAGCTCCGCGCGGAGCAGGGACGCCTTTCGGTACGTGCCATAGTCGTGCTGCGCGACAACCTCACGCCCGAGCAGCTGGAAAAGGCCAGTTCACTCATCATGGAGCGCGGCCGCGAGCGCGGCAGGATGCGCCATGGCATGGGGCCCGGCGGCGAGCGTCCAGTGCCCCCGCCCGACGGCAGCGCCCCGCGCAACAAGCCTTTCGAGGCCGCCAAGTAAGGTCGACCCCGTGACGCCGTCCGCCGACATGCGGAGCGACGACGACCTGATCGGCGCCTTCAAGGCTGGCGACAGCTCGGCCATGGAGGCGCTGTTCAGGCGATACCGCAGGCCCGTGTTCGCCTGGCTCCTCAGGACTGTCCCGGACCGCGCGGACGCCGAGGACATGTATCAGGAGGCATGGCTCAAGATAGTGCGAGGCATCGGCGGCTATTCGGCGGGCGGATTCAGGGCATGGCTCTGGCGCATAGTGCGCAACGTCGCCGTAGACCGGTCCCGGAAGAAGATGGCCGTGCCGATTCTGGACGAGCCGATGTCGGACGAGGCGGACGCGGGGACGCGCATCGACCATGTGACGGACGTGGACGCGGTGTCCGCGTTCATGCGGATGGAGGCCGGTGAACGGAGGGCTTTCCTTCGCCGGGCGGTGGATGGCCTTTCGGCGCGCCTGAAGGACGTGGTGCTGCTGCGGATACACGGCGAGCTGGAGTTCCGCGAGATTGCCGAGATGCTGGGGTTGCCGCTCGGTACCGTGCTAGGGCGGATGAACCTGGCCGTCAAGAAGCTGCGGGAAGCGGTGGAAGGCGAGGGATTGAAGTGATAAAGGACAGAATGCAAAGGACAGAAGATCTTGAAGCGATGCTTCGCGAGGCGCTCGATGCGGAACCGCCTGCGGATGCGGATGCCCGTATCTGTGCGGCGATAGGTCTCGCGGCGGCAGCGCGTCGCCGCAAGCGGCGGTGGTGCGCCCTTGCCGCAGCGGCCGCGATGGCAATCTTGCTCGGCGGCGGCCTGTGGCAGTATAGCCGCGACCGCACCGGGATCGCGCAATGCGATGCCATCACGGACGAAAGCGAGATCATGCTTGAGATCATCGATATGGCCGAGCCTCTGGACTTAGAGGTATTTCAGGTGGCGCAGATGTAGGCTCTGTGGCCCTGCCGTCAGATAGGCTTGACGACGATGGCGATGGGGGCGGCGGGGCAGTTGCTTTCGCACGCGCCGCAGCCGCGGCACTTGGACGTATCCACGACCGGGCAGTTCACGCCGTTGTGCTTCACCAGCTTGACGGCCTTGTAGGGGCAGTACTCGTCGCAGACGACGCAGTATTCCTTCTTCTCCCACGCGATGCACTTCTTGCGGTCTACTACCGCAATGCCGATTGGCTTTGCGTGCTTCTCCTCGACCGTGAGCGGACGCAGTGCGCCCGTGGGGCACACCTGAGTGCAGGCGACGCAGTCCTGGAAGCAGTATTGCTCCTGGTCCGGGTTGATGCTGCGAAGGCGAAGTGCGGGCGTGAGCAGTCCGTCGATCCCGCTTGCACCGAGGTCGGGCTGGATCAGCTGGTATGGACATGCCCTCATGCAGTTGCCGCAGCGCGCGCAGAGCGCGTTGAACCGGTCAATGTCTGCGCCCGGCGGGCGGATCGCCTTGCGTCCGTTGGGGCCGAGCGCCCGCTTGGCGACGAGTCCGGCCGCCGCGGCCGGGATGGCCGCGAGTACGGTGCGGCGCGTCGCGGAGGCGGCGGAGAGCGTCGACGGCTGCGGCGCGTCTGCTTTCGCATGACGGAGGCGGCGAGCGAGGAGCATGATGGACTCCTGGAGCCCGCCCAGGGGACAGACCCTATGGCACCAGACGTTCGGGACCGCGACGCTCATCACGATGATCGCCATGAACCCGATGCCCGTTGTGGCGGCGGCCCACGTGAAGGGCTCGCGCCATGCGGCGAAGAATCCGTTGAAGATGCAGAGCGGGTCGAGCCAGATCAGGAACGGGTACCCGCAGGCCGCCGTCACGCCGATCACGAGCGCGAGCGCCTTGTTGAGCGCAGGCACACGCTTGACGAGTCCCTTGCCCCACGGGTTCAGCTTCCCGGCCGTCTCAGATACGAACCCCATTGGGCAGAGGCGCCAGCAGAAGACGCGTCCCTTGAGGAAGGAGAGCACCAGCAGGGGAATGCCCAGCAGCATCAGCCATCCGAGCCACTCGCGCGCGGCTAGCGCGCCGAAGAGGCTCAGGATCGGGCTGAGGCGCGGGAGGATAGAACCGAGCTCCGGGTGGGACTCGGGAAAGTAGCCCAACGCGAGGGCGGCCGCGCCCAGCGCGATCAGGATACGGATGGCGTTGCGGCGCAGCCACTTCATGTCGGCTCCTTACACTTCGACGCGCTCGATCTTGATGCTGTCGATGTCGGCGCAACCGACGCCGAGTTCCGCGGCGAGGCGGATGTGCGGCACGTCGTTAGGCTTCTTGCCGAAGAGCGAGGCGGCGTACGTGTCGGCGGCGACGGGATCGGTCGCGAAGATTATCTCGTGCGGATGCGCCAGCTTGCCCGGGCCTTGCGGACCGTGGTCGAGCATGATGCGTGTGGCATCGATCACGATCAGGTGCGGCTTGAGGAACGTACTGAAGTCCGCGATGCACTGGTGGAGTCCTTCGCGGTGCCAGGCGCGGCGCGTGTTGTTGTCCACGGCTCCCATCCAGTTCTTCATCGAAAGGGTGAGGGTGGCGCCGCTGTGATGCTTGGCGACTGGCATGTTCACGAGGCAGTCGGCCTCCAGCAGGTCGCGCGAGACCTTTGCCTCCTTGCATGTCTTGCCCTTTGGCACGGAGACGGCCTTGTACTCGGAAGGCCTCGGGCGGTAGAGCTTCGCGGACGTGCCCTTGAGCGCGTCGAGCGCTCCGCTCGCCGCGAATGTCTTCTTCTCGGGATGGCAGGTGTTCTCGGGGATCGTGACCTGCTTCACCTTGCGGGCCTCGGCGGCGAGGACGATCGAGCGGAGGATGTCCGGGTGCGTGTTGCCGCCTTGCTCGGGCGTGGAGTTCCAGGCCAGGTTCGGCTTTAGGGCCACCTTGCAGCCGGGCTTGAAGAACTTGTCCCATCCGCCCATCTTGGCCATCCCGTCCTCGATCATCTTGGGGATGTCGGTGCCGTGGACCACGACGACCGTAGCCTTCGGCTCGGCCGCCTTCGCGGACCTCGGCAACGCGGCCGATCCGGCCACTGCCGCCGCGCCGGCCTTGATGAACGTGCGACGCCTGATCGTACGTGCGGCATCTGTGTCTTTTTTCGCTTCGCGCTTCATGTTTTTTTCCTTCGGGTTGTTTGTGAAAACATTATATCACATGGGGCGGGGGATTTGTGGTAAAATAGTAGGCGTGCTGCGATACATAGCCAGAAGACTTTTCGAGGTGATACCGACGACGTTCGGGATCATCGTGTTGACCTTTGTCCTTTTCAACGTGGTTGGAGGCTCGTCCGCCGAGGTGGTGCTGGGCAAGAACGCCACGAAGGAGGCGATAGCCGCGTTCAACCACCGGCACGGGTTCGACAAGCCGCTTCTGCTGAACACGGAGAAAGATCGGCCGCTATGGGACTCGCAGTTCTGCCACTTCGTGGTCGACCTCGCGCACGGCGACTTCGGCGAGTCCACCGAGCGGCGCGAGCCGGTGATCAACGTGCTGAAGCGCGGCGTCGGGCCGTCGCTCTCCCTGACGGTGCCGATGCTAGCGGGCGGCACGCTCGTGGGGCTTGCGCTCGCGCTCCTGTGCGCGGCGTTCCGAGGAGGGAAGGTTGACAGGATGGTCCTCTTCGGCTCCACCATCCTGATGAGCGTCAACTACGTGGTGTGGGTGCTGGCGGGGCAGTTCATCCTGGCCTACAAGTGGCGGCTCTTCCCCATCTGGGGATACGAGAACGCGTTCTACCTCGTGCTGCCGGTGCTTATCGGCATGCTCAGCTCGCTGGGCGTGGACGTGAGGTTCTTCCGAACCGCGGTTCTGGACGAGATATACAAGCCGTACGTGCGCACGGCGCGCGCGAAGGGTCTATCCGGGGCGCAGATACTCGTGAAGCACGTGCTGCGCAACTCGCTCATCCCGATCGTCACCTACGTGTCGCTCTCGATCCCGTACCTCTTCACCGGCTCGCTGATGCTGGAGTCGTTCTTCGGCATCCCCGGGCTGGGCAGCGTGTCGCTCAACGCGATCCATTCGGCAGATCTGGCGGTGGTGCGCGCGGTGGTGGTGCTGGGCGCGCTTCTCTACCAGGTAGTAAACCTGGTCACAGACCTCGCCTACGCATGGCTCGACCCGCGAGTGCGGCTGGGGTGACGGTGTTGCGTGTCGCCTTGCGGCGCCGGTGAAAAACTGCTAGAATGGCAGAAATCTTGTTAGGAGAAGAGACCAATATGTCGGAGAAACGTCGAATAGTAGTCACGAGCGCGCTCCCCTATGCGAACGGGGACATCCACCTCGGCCATCTGGTCGAGTACATCCAGACCGACTTCTGGGTTCGCTTCCAGAAGATGCGTGGCAACGAGTGCGTGTACGTGTGCGCGGACGACACGCACGGCACGCCCATAATGATACGCGCGCGCGCGGAAGGCATCGCGCCGGAGGCGCTGATCGCGCGCAGCCACGCGCTCCACCTGAAGGACTTCACCG
>Ga0310697_10007544_pt1 | contig 10236 bp, 9 predicted proteins | sample 172DNAGHGlowgp2_FD_203883 | JGI IMG/M metagenome (GOLD analysis project Ga0310697, IMG submission 203883) | Sheep rumen microbial communities from Palmerston North, Manawatu-Wanganui, New Zealand - 1728 DNA GHGlow gp2 (v2) (version 2) | ecosystem: Host-associated > Mammals > Digestive system >...
CAAACGCAAAAACAATTTTTTCTGGATTTTCTCAAGAAAAGGAGTTTCTTCCGGTGTCAAGAAAAAAATTCATAACCAAAGCAACTATAAGGTTTTCACGATAAAGGACTTGTTCGCATAAGTCAAATTACGGTCAAGGGGGCACCGATTTTCTGGGCGAATTCGCGCATTGTTTCTAGCGAGGTGAGATTGTCGTTCGAGCCGTACAGAATCTTTGTCGGGACGCGCCATTCAATCGGATTTTCACGCACGTAGTCAGCGTTCCCGCCCTTCCCGTGCACGTAAATGACAAGGGGTTTCATTCGCTACCCTTCGAATTTCCAGCCGCAGTCGTTGTGGTAAATCATCTGGCGGGTCATGCCGCCGTCGATGCAGATGTTTTCACCGGTAATGAAGCCGGCCTTGTCACTTGCAAGGTAAAGTACCATGTTCGCAATGTCCAAGGGGTTCCCGACGCGGCCTGCGGGCTGCTGTGTGGCATCGGGGCCTTCGTAGGTCTTGAAATCCGTATCAATCCAGCCCGGCGAAATGGAATTCACGCGCACGCGGCCCGCAAAACTCACGGCCAGCGCATGCGTGAGGGCCGCAATCCCGCCCTTCGCCGCCGTATAACTTTCCGTCTGCGGTTGGCTCATGCGGTCGCGAGACGATGAGATGTTTATAATGCTTGCTCCCCTCACAAAATGCGGTGCAAAAAGCTTCGCGAGATAGAACGGGGCCGTAACGCCAACAGCCAGCGCGTAGCTGAATTCCTCGTAACTACATTCGTCTATGCCCTTCATCAGCGGGAGCGCGTTGTTCACCAGCACATCCACGTGCCCGTATTTTTCGATGACGAACTGCGCAAATTTTTCGAGGACTTCCTTTTTCGACAAGTCCCCTACAAAGCAGGGATTCTCGCGGATGTCGATATACGCGACCTTCGCGCCCTCTTTCTCGAATTCACTCACGACAGTAGCGCCAATCCCGTGCGCCCCGCCCGTCACCACGACCACTTTATTTTCAAACGATTTCATGTTGGTAAATATACATCCGTCAACGCACAAATAACGATTTTCAGCATTTCAAAGGACCAAAATCGTCCAAAACGCACCTCCAACTTCAAAAAATGCACTAATTTCCCGCAAAAAAAGTATATTCCTAAAATCCACCCTACAGGAGAAAAGATGAGCAACCCATATTCACGACAAAACACGTTGTCCATAACAATTCAACCATTACACACGTTTATCATGACTCCGATGATGGTACTTGGCAATCCTGCACATAGAACTTCAAAATCAGACCGTTGAAAAATAACAAAGTAGATTTTCAAAAAATAAAAACGATTACGACATGAAATATTATAGATTAGATAATTCCGTTAACACGAAAGAAATAGGGAGACATTTTCTACAGGCAACTTTTGCCGATAAAAAAACTTTGGATTCAGGATGTAGTCTGGTTAGAGACGAATTCCCAAATTTTAAGCCAGACTTGAGATTTGATTTGAAAAAAAATTCCAAATTGACGGATGTCATCAATTCGTGTGTTGAAGTGCCAGGGTTCACAATAAATGAACGGGTAAAAAACATTTTTGAACAATGCAAGTTGCCTGAACATCGGTATTATGAAGCAAAAGTTAAAGATCTTAAAGGAGTTATTCACCCCTACTATTGTCTCCATATTTTGCCTAATGATTATTCTATGATCGATTTCGACAAAACCATATTCAAAAAAACAGAAGAACCTATGAAAACATGGCCGGAACTGGCATTTTCGAATGTGAAGAAAATTAAGGATGCACCAGAAATACAAATAAAAGACTTAGAAGAATTAGAGAAATATAAAGAGGAGTTTTTCCCTAATGATTTGTATGTTGTTTTAGATGTATTAAGAATACATGACAGCGAAAAATACGACATGCTTTTTTTACCTGATGTAGATGTATGCACAAAATACATTTCAGAGAAATTAGCAAACATGTTGAAATCTGAAAAGATTACAGGAATCGGATTATACCCATGTGACGACATAGAGAACCTTGAATGAAAGGGACGTAAAGGGAATTTCTAAAAAAAGGATGATAGAATTATGGAAAAAGAATTCTTTAAGGCGATAGGCTTATATATTGATTCTCAATATATTAAGGTCTATACAAAGTATTGGGTGTATGAACGTGGACGGTGTTCAACAGTCCCTGCATTCGTATTACGTAGAGATTGTAGCGATGAGGATTTATTGAAACATATCAAAATTTGTTTTGAAAACAGTAAATATATATCCGAAAAAGAATACGACAATCTCGGTGGATGGGATGTTCTATGGGATATTCTAAAGAAAGCATTGAAAAAGAAATCGCTAAAAAATTTCTATCAAACTTCTGTTGGCTTTTGCTTGGTATGGGAGCAAGAACAAACTGAATTCTTAAAAAAAGAAGGAGAAACGGAAGTTCACGTAGAAGTATGGAAATATTACGTGGGAAAAGCGGCGTCGCAGAGGCCAGCAGATGAAAAGTTTGATTTGAAATACGATGAAGCATCTCCTGCGAAATTTGTGGTAAGGCTTCGACAAATCATGGAAGAGATGTACGAAAAATACCACGTAAAATCGAATGATGAAATTCGCCAAGCGAAAAAAAAGCTTGGAAAAAGAGAAATCAACAAAGCGATAGATGAATTAAACAAAAAAGATACGTCAATCAGAAAGAATGGTGCAAAAAAATTCGGGTGGAAACAAAGTAGTTTCATCAACTGGAAAGTTGAAGACGGATATTATTTTTATTTGGAACATCTCAATTGCTATGGTGAAGCTACTTTGTACGTCAAGCCCCTTTATATAGACGACTTATGGTGGGATGTTTTTGAAATGTCCAGCAACAAAAAAGAACCCATGAGTTTGAAGGGTAAAGGAGCATTCGCACTAGATGGCGTTAGAATAATGGAAACACCCGATCTATTCGACATTAGAGCTGAGGAGTCAGAATATGAATTGGAAAAAATACAGAAATATTCCGATGAAGATATCGAAAAGATTTGGGACGATGTTTTTCAGCAAATTGAAGATGAGGTAAAACGTTTTCTCAAAGAGAATCCCGACCCTGATTCCTATTTTCCTGGAGAGGAACATTGCCATGGATATTACGCGCTTATCACGTATTTGCATGCAGGAGACAAGCAAAAAGTTTTGGACAAGATTGCGGAGTTCCGAGCGACTCCAGGCCGAATATGTGGAACGCTTGCAAGATCATTTGATGACGGCAAAACAAGAGACGGACTTGACTTTATCGAAGCATGGTGTTTGCGAGAACTCGCAGAGCAAGGCGATGTGATGGCTCAGTACAAACTTGGAACGGCGTATGAAGAAGGTTCTTGTGTTCACATAGATAATGAAAAAGCCGTCTTTTGGTATCGCAAAGCGGCGGAACAAGGAAATTCATCAGCTCAATACAGTCTTGGAAGGATGTTCGATTACGGGTGCGGAGTCCCCGAAAACAAACAAGAAGCCATCATTTGGTATCGTAAAGCAGCAGAACAAGGCGACGGGGATGCTCAAAACGATCTTGGCGTTATGTATCTTACCGGAGAAGGCGTTCCCGAAGACAAATCTGAAGCCATATTCTGGCTCCAAAAAGCCGCTGAGCAGGGAGTCGCTTTAGCACAAAATAATCTCGGCATAAGGTATCTCAACGGAGATGGCGTTCCTCAAGAAATGTCGCAAGCCGCCATTTGGTTCCGCAAAGCCGCCGAACAAGGACTTGCCGCAGCTCAATTCAGACTTGGCAAGATGTATGATGACGGAATCATCGTTCCTGAAAATAAGACTGAAGCAGCAAATTGGTATCGCAAAGCAGCCAAACAAGGTGACAGGGAAGCCCAAAACAATCTTGGCGTTATGTATCTTAACGGAGAAGGCGTCAACCAAGACAAATCAGAAGCCGTATTCTGGTTCCGAAAAGCTGCCGAGCAAGGGGTTGCAGAGGCTCAAAATGAACTTGGCGTATTATTCCTTTACGGAGAAGGCGTCAACCAAGACAAATCAGAAGCCGTATTCTGGTTCCGAAAAGCTGCCGAGCAAGGGGTTGCAGAGGCTCAAAATGAACTTGGCGTATTATTCCTTTACGGAGAAGGCGTCAACCAAGACAAAGTTCAAGCCATTTCATGGTTCAGCAAAGCAGCTGAGCTAGGGCTTAAAGAAGCTCAATATAATCTTGGCGTACGATACCTTTTTGGAGAAGGTGTTTCCGAAGACAAGTCGGAAGCCTTTACCTTGTTTCAAAAAGCAGCGGCACAGGGATTCGCATCAGCTCAATTCAGGCTCGGCAAGATGTATGATGACGGAATCGTCGTTCCTAAAAACAAAACTGAGGCGGCAAACTGGTATCGCAAAGCCGCCAAACAAGGCGACAAAGAAGCCCAAAACAATCTTGGGGTTTTGTTCCTCAACGGAGAAGGCGTACCCCAAGACAAGTCAGAGGCGGAGTTTTGGTTCCGTAAAGCAGCCGAGCAAGGGGTTGAAGCAGCTCAAAACAATCTCGACTTAATATTACAAGACAACCAAGATGCTCAGGCAAAAGGGATAAAGCATTTTATAAAGCGTTTAAAAGATATAATCAACTAGGAATTAAATTACGAATAAATATTAGGCGTGAGCGAGGTGCGAACGGCAGCAATCGACTATATAGTCATATATGCTTTTAGTGGAGTCGCCATACACCCATGTACGGCCTCCATTTTCGCCCTTTTCAATCAGCGAAATCGCAAAAGCAAGTGCGTCCCCAAACCTTTTCCGGTATAGCATTTCAAGCATACGTGCCAGGTCAACATTTTCGCTTAAACCAACGGAATCATTGTTTTCAAGAGTGAACGACTCGACATCGGGATTCTTCGACAAGAAGGCTTCCATCTGTTCTTGCAAACACTTGAAAACTTTATCCCAAACCATTTCACAATTTTCCGTCGTAAAATCGTTGTTTTTTATCAAAGGAATGTCTCGCTTAGACAAAAGAAAAGCAGGTGCATAAGATGCGATCGCTCGATAGCTGTCAGGACAATTCCAATTTTCTCTCTTTACATCGTTCCAGATTAAATCATCATAATAGCAGGGCTTCACGTAAAAAGAAACCTTTCCAAAATCAACATGCGATGCATAAAAGAAATAGCCGTCCTTAATCATCCAATTGCTCCAGGACGATTGCTTAAATCCATATCGTTTTCCGATTTTTCTACGAGCGGCATCCTCTATTTTCTGTATTTCTTTTGGCGTGATAGTCTTTTCTGCAACAACATTTTCTGCAACGGCTTTGGTGGCTGACGGAGATTTTTTCAGTTTTAATTCTGCACAACCATCCAAAACAGAACGGCGATACGCATCAGAAGCCAAAACAATCACACCCGTTTCATGTAAAGTAGAACCATTTTGTTTCAATACAGTTTCCGCCGCTTTAAACCACTCAAAAGGAATGAAATCAATTTCCTTATCAAGTTGGCATTCTAAATTTTGAGCAAATTCACCTTTGATCACGCAATCTATCGTTTCTTGCGACAGCTTCGCCAATAACTTCGCATCATTGCTTTGATGTATCCGTTTTACAAGATCAGAATCAGAAGAAAATCTTTTGTACGTTAATTCAACAACTTCCAAAAAGCTATTGACATTAGCTTCATCCATTCCATCCCACCACAAATCTTTTACGTGAGGATTTTCTTCCTTCGAATAATGTACTCGTTCTTCATCGGACAGGATATAGGAGATTCTTTTGTATGAATCACGAGGTATGTCGCCTATGGTATAGCCCCACCTCGTTGTAAGCGAAAGAGAATATTCCCCTATAAACATAGAATCGTACCACCGACTAACCGTCAAGGACAAAGTAAGGTACAAATCACCATCCACCTTCATTTTGAAAGTTCCCGTCACGCCAGTCTCTTTGAAGTACATAAATCCCATCGACTGTAGCCGTCGCTTTAATTTGGATATCAATTTTACTTGTGTCAATTTCATCATGCGCATCTTGTTAAAAAAACATGTTTGGCCTTACAACAGCACGTACACTTTGTCCATACAAGCGATAATCGCCCTTCAAATTTCCTCCTAATTCCCAAAATCCTAAGCTATAGCCGCCATCAGGATATTTTTTGTCAAGCGAAGATGACCAGATATAACAATATTCACCTACTTTCCCGAAATGTGTGAGGCAACGATATCCCGCGGCAGGGAAAAATATAGTTTGCTTGTTCTTTTTACTGGTTCCGAACAATCCCGCAACACCACTGCCGTTAAAGTCTTGTACAAATTCCCAAATACAATTTTTATACAGTTCAGTCAATTCAGCAATAGAAGGCATTCGCCATTCTTTTCCCCATTTTACAGTGGCCACATCATCTTCTTCATCTAATACAGCCTTATTATCCACAACCCCGTACTTACGCAATGTACAGTATTTTGATTGAGTTTTATGACTATCCAAACACCATTTATACGTTTTCCAACTGTAGTCATTCTTGGGGCATGTCTCACCCCATGCAAAATAGTCGCCAAATTCGGTTGGCTTACTGGCTCCCACATTGCAGGTGGCCCATTTCAAACCGCTTTTTAGTCCGAGATCTACATAGGCATACCCACAGATTTCGCCAGATACCGAGACACCGTCATTAAACATCAAATTATTATCCATGTTTTTCCGCGTCATTGATTTTCCTACGTTTTCCTCTTGATGATGGCCATTAAAAATGCTACCACACGACATACAAATTGCGTTTATCCGCAATTTTCTTTAGAGTTTCGCTGTCGATGCATGTAAAGAAATGCAAGTAGTATTCATAACCCATATAGAACTTAATTTTTCTTTTTCTATTGCTGAGGCTTAAATTAAATGCATTGCGTAACATGAGTTTAAACAGATACATGGCGATGGGAATCGTGACCCTATTTTTCGCCTCGATTTCATGGATTAACGTCAAACATTCCGATTCGTCAAAACTCGGATCCAACTTACAAACGTCTTTAATACGATCCCTAAAAACTTTTTTTTCGTATTCCCAACTCCAATTTATTGTTAAATAGCGACATCCTGCTATGTCTAGGCAATCGTTAACAAATGCGATAAAGTTGTTTTCCACCTCCAAGTACTCTTCTATAGATAGACGTTTCCCATCGAAAAGCCTACCGATGTCAGAGAATTCGGTCCATTCATCTTTAGTATATACGCCCTTCGCATCATAATACTTGGGATTATACTTTACTATAACACGTTCTTTTATCCGTTCGTTCATTCGTAAAAGCCCTAAAATTCATCGATTAAGTTTTTCAACATTTCCCTGTTTTAGCACAAAATACGCCTATGACAAATCAAGAAAGTATTGATTAAAAATACACTTTTTAAAGAGATTTGCCCTGTTCGAGGGGGTAAAAATGCGAAATTTTTCAAAACATGATTTTCGTCCACCTAAATTCACACAAAGCCTTGACGATTGAACGCAGCCATACTATTCTTTCATAAAAAGAATCACCCATGCTCCAGTTTTTCGATGTTACAAAAGATGCCCCCTGGTTTCCGCAGGTCAAGGCGCTGTACGAATCGGCGTTCCCGGCAAACGAGCGCATCCCGATAAAGCACTTGCTCGACGACAAAATCAAGCGGGAATTCTGGGCGTTTTTCGAAGACGGGTTCCGCGAAAATAACGGAGAAAATGGCAACAATGAAATTGCCGCAGTCAAGAATACCGCGACCGAGATTGCCGCGGCCCCCAGATTCTGCGGGTTCTCAAATTCCATTTCACACGGCGACATCACGAACATCGTCTATTTCGCGGTCGTTCCAGAACTGCGCAGCCGCGGGTACGGCTCGAAAATTCTACAGGCCATCCGCGAAAAGCATCCGGACTCCCGTATCGTCGTCGATATCGAAGTCGAAGAAGATTCCAAGGACGCGGAAGAACTTAAACGCAGGAACCGTCGCCGCGAATTTTACCAGCGCAACGGCTTTGACGCCTCCCCCGTCGATTACGTCTGGCAAGGCGAGCACTACCGCCTACTTTCCGCCGGCGGCACCGTCACCGAAAAAGAATTCCGCGACTTCTGGAAAGAAATCCTGAAAGATATTCCCGGAGCGAAGTACCCGTAAGATTTTACAGCGGCTCTTCACACAATCTTTTCTCAATTTCCTCAATAGAGGGCATTGTGCCTTCAACCTTTTCAGGGTAGAATTTTTCCAATTCATATTCCGAAATGCTGATAGGTTGAGTACTTGATTCCAGTGCGTACTGTGCCTGCACCTTGTCCTTTTCCTTGCAAATCAGCAGACCGATTGTCGGGTTGTCGCGCCCTTCCTTTTTAAGGATATGGTTGCATGCCACCATGTAGCCGCCCAATTGCCCGATATCGGCAAATTCAAAACGCCCGATTTTTACCTCGACAACGACATAGCAAGAGAGATTCAGGTTGTAAAAAAGCAAATCCATGAATTTCTCCCTTTCGCCCACCATAATGCCATATTCCCTGCCGACATAGGCAAATCCCGTGCCCAACTCCACAAGAAAACGGGTAATGTTGTTCAGCAGGCTATCTTTCAGCAGTTTTTCGTTGTAGCGGCCCGTAATACCCGTAAACGCGAAATTGTAAGGATCTTTCGTCAGTTCCTGGGCCAAATCGCTTGTTTCGGCGGGGAGAGTCCGTCCAAAATTCGTCAACGCCTTTCCCTGGCGCTCGTAAAGGTCACTTGAAAGCGCATTCAAAAGGGACGAACGGCTCCAGCCATTTTCTACCGTCTGGCGGGCAAAGAACAGGGCCTTTTGAGGGGCGTCTGAGCACTTATCGATGAGCAACATGTGGTGCCCCCACGGAACAGAGAATAATGTAGATTCAAGTCGTTCTAAAGGACTTTGAGATTTTTCAGCAACCTGCTGAAGATTTTCTCTTTTCAATTTTTCAGCAACTTGCTGAAGATTTTCCAAGACAGGACTATATAGTTGGAAAAACCTTTTAGAATAGCGAATATTCGATGGAGACAGCCCTTCGGCGTTAGGGATTGCTTTCTTTAAATCGGTACTAAGCGTACCATAAAAGTTGCTCCCATATTTATTTTCAGCCTGCTTGGTTACAATATCGCGCCCCAATTCCCAGTAGTAGCGCAACATTTCGCTATTTACCTTTACCGCCGCCTTGATCTGGCTCTTGCGATAACGGGAAGAAAGTTCATTGACCCAGTGAATGTAATCCTTGTCCAAGATGTTGATAGATTTTTTCGACATAGATACCCTCTTTAAAATGGTTGCACAACGGTGCGAATACACCGTAAAAACGACGCACTATACGCCCGTTCTTTTTTGTTTTGTTATGGAGTTTCCACGATTTGCGTGGAATGGGATGATCTTGCAATTCTGTTGGCGGGGGCTTTCCCCGGCGTTACTTATCACTCTTTCGAGTGAACTCGAGTAGGTTGTGTTCCTACCAGCTATCCAACAGGACCGTCAAGAAGGTTGATGGGCCCCGCCGCGAATGCACGTACGGACCGAATGGTCTATGTCGACTGTCGCGAGGATTATCGAATTACGATTGTAATATAAGTAAATGTGTATTCCCGTTCAAGGGGCACGCCGCTAGTTTCAAACCACCAGAGTTTCATCTTCTTCAAGAAATCCGCATCCAGTGGCCACCCTGAAGCATCGGGGATTACGGAATCCACGGCGCAATAAAGGCACAATGCCGTCCGACGACGAATCGCCAATATAATCGAGCCCCGCTCCACAGTCTGCCTGCTGAGCGTCTCCGACAGGGAATTCCTGGAAATCTACAGTCATTTCGGCAGCACCAGGGCTCCAAAAAAATGGCCCAAAAGCCAAGAATCTATCCAATTCTTCTGATTTTTTCAGCGTCAAACCGCTTGCGAACCCGCATAAAATAAGGTAACTTCAGAAAGAAGGTCTTATAGGGGCTCTTTTGGGGCAGAGGTAAAACAAAAAATGAATCAATCAATGATAATGCCTTTTTTGGCTTTTTCTTCGCGATTTTTCCAATATTTTTCAAATTCTTTTTCAACAGCGTTAAAGAATTTTTTCGCATTAGGATCTGTATGTAATAATAAACCAGCCAAATCCTTCATCCATTGGAAACGAACCAAATGTTCAGCGTCGTCAAAAAATTCTCTAGTGATTTCATCCTTAGTAGATTCTTCGTCTTTAAAAAGCTCATTGATGGCTTCGTCATCGCCGAAGTCGTATATGGTCTTTTTCCCCAAATTTGAAAAATCTGTGCTAA
>Ga0310697_10007545_pt1 | contig 10236 bp, 8 predicted proteins | sample 172DNAGHGlowgp2_FD_203883 | JGI IMG/M metagenome (GOLD analysis project Ga0310697, IMG submission 203883) | Sheep rumen microbial communities from Palmerston North, Manawatu-Wanganui, New Zealand - 1728 DNA GHGlow gp2 (v2) (version 2) | ecosystem: Host-associated > Mammals > Digestive system >...
AATTGTCTCCTTTTGTCGGGACTTTTATGCCTGAAGAAAAACGTAACACATCAGGAGCTTATCAAGGTCCAAAGTTTTTCAGTTACAATGGCCAAACGCTGGATGATTTAAGAACGGAGATGGAAAGTTTGTCAATGGATTGATAATCATCAATATAAAACTTCTTTCCTGCAAAAAAAGGGACTTTTCCCGTTTGCCTACTTCCCGTACATCTTTCTCACTCTCTCCTCCAAATACCGCTCTGGAGAAGGTGCCGGTGCCTCGCCAATCTTATTGCCCTTGCGGATGAGGATGTATTCGGGGAAAGTGCGCACATTATAAGCTTCCAAAAGCAGGATGTTGTCGCCGAGATCGAGGAGGGGCCAGTCCATTCGTTTTTCGGCGAATTGTTTTTTGAAGGATTCCATTTTTTCGGGAGGGGCAATGGTCAAGATTTGGATGGTGTCGCGCCATTGGTAATGCAGGTTCCGCAACTCTGCAAACTGGTGTTCGCTGACTGCCGAGGTGCCATCGACGAACTGTAGCAACACCAAACCATCTTTGTAGTCGGAGAGGCTGACTGCGTTGCCTTCGCTGTCGTTCAAAGTGAATTTCGGAGCGTCAGCGCCAGGGGCAAGACGGTTGAACTTCGTAAAGAAGTCGCTGATAATAGTCTTGTGTTCTGAGTATTTTGTTTGTGCTTTGATGTAATTCAGATGGTCCTTGGCAAGATGGCTTGTGCTGCGGTCGCCGTAGCAGAGTTTCTGCAAATTGTATATGGTAATGAGTTCGCCGAGTTGCGGGTTTCTATTCATGAGCGGGTCGGAAATCAAGTATTTTTTGAAGGCAGCAGGACCTTCGCCAAAGGCATCGTTAAGCAGGTGGCTGTCGTAGGCGGCACTGTTGAAGTAACCGTCAAACAGTTCCTTGAAAAGGTCAATATAGGCGCTTTGGGTATAAAGCACGGGTTGCCCGTCATAGTAGTCCTTGATGATTTTCTTGCCACCGTCAGTGCTGATACCCAATCGGATTGCGGCAATCTTATATCGGTTGTGGTTTTTCACATAGTCTAATTTGATGTCGGGCACCTCACGGTTGATGGTGTTCTGTATGGAGTCGAGATAGCGCAGCTGGCGGCCGCGATAGATTTGGTTGAAATGCTCGATCATGTATGCGTTGATGATCTCTTCAGAATAGATGATTTGGCGATAAATGCCCTTGTCGGTGGCCCGCTTCACACGGATGGTCGGCAGCTCCTTCTCGAAATAGGAGACGTTGTCCTTTTGTTCTGGCACGATGATTTCGATGTCATAACTGGCGTTGGGGGTGAGGATGAGGTCGACGGATTCAAGGCCGACGAAAACGCGAGCTGGAAGGGTCTGCTTTACTGAACCCTCGAGGATGAAATGCCCTTGGGCATCTGTCTTGCTTTGGTCGAGGAGTATACGGGTCTCGTTGACGAGGTCTTCGTAGGCGAAGAGCCTGATCAACGTGTTGGTCTTGTTGCTTCGTCCGGTGATGGTTACGCTTTGTGCGCTTGCCGCGAAGAGGAGCAGGTAGAAAAACAGGGTGATAATACTTCGTTTCATGTGGTTAAAACGAAAAAACAAAGTGATTATTGCTGACAAAGTCTTTTTGAAGACATAGATGCCTATGTTATAACGACCGACAAAGGGGGATTATAAGTCGCTCCTTTCGGTATGAAATCCTTTCAAAGAGGCGTTTTATCTTTCTGGCAACTTCACTTCGACAGGAAGGAATTTGGAGGTATCGCCGCCGTTTTTGTAGATGTCGCGTACGACGCTCGACGACACACCCACCAGTTCGCTCTCGGTGAGCAAGAAGATGGTCTCCAACTCGGGGTGGAGGCGCTTGTTGGCATGGCCGATCATGTTCTCGTACTCGAAGTCGCTGCCACAACGCAAACCGCGGATGATGGTGTTGGCTCCCACCTTTTTGCAGAAGTCGGCGGTGAGGCCTTGGTAGCTTTCCACCTTCACGTTCGGGTAGTCGGCGAAGACGGCCTCGCACCACTTGATGCGGTCTTGCAAGTCAAAGGTGGAACGCTTTTCCATGTTGATGCCGACGGCGACATAGATCTCGTCGAACATGGGGAGGGCGCGAAGTACGATGGAACGGTGACCCAAGGTGATGGGGTCGAAGGAACCGGGGAATACGGCTATTCTTTTCATTGGTTGTTCTTTTTGACTGACTGCCTTTGTGTCATTGCGAGGAGGAACGACGAAGCAATCTAGGAATTAAGTTTGTTTACTGGACTGCTTCGTGCCTCGCAGTGACGCGAAGCGTGTTCAATGACTATCAGTTTCAGCCTGCAAAAGTATTACTTTGTAACGATTTGACGCAAATCTTCGCCTAAAATTTCACTGATGGAACGGAAAGTGTTTTTCAAGAAGTCTTCAATCTCTTCATTCCCAATGAGTTTTATCTCGGTGATGCCTTCTTCTGTCTGAGGCTTGGGCTGGATGGTCTCTTCGCTCTCCATTAGGTACCAATAGGTGCGTTTCAGTGTCCATACGTCATGCTCTAAGTAGCAGTGCCAAGTGGAAGGCAACTCATTGAGGATGTGTAATTTGCCTATGCCTGTCTCTTCCTCCACCTCGCGCTGGGCGGCGACTTCGGGTGTTTCACCTTGTTCTATATGTCCCTTGGGCAGGTCGGGGATGCCTTTGCGCACGATGCTGACGATTCTGCCGTCTTTCACGACGATGCCGCCTGCTGCGGGCGCCATCTTGAAGTTCTCTTTTAGTGCTTGCGCCACCGCGTTTTCACCAACTTCGTGGATGAAAGTGTCGCCAGGGTCGCGGTCGTCGAGCCATTCAGGCAAAAAATCGCACAAAAGTTCGGCGTCGTATCTATCGGATTCTTGGGGCGTTGCGTCAAATTTTAGCGAAGCCCCTTCAATTTTTGGAAAAACCAGTGCTTTGTTTTCTTGAAAAATCTTGTACATTTGCAGTCTGTTTGTCTTGTTTTCAAGCGACAAAGATAAACAAAATAGTTGAATGTAAGACTGTCACATCGTGGCAGCCGCCGAAATGAGAGAAACAAATCGAGCAACCATGAAATACGAAGATTCAGCATTGACTTTGGCCCAGCATCTGCTTCAGATCAAGGCCGTGAAACTCAGCCCGAAAGCCCCGTTCACTTGGGCGTCGGGACTGAAAAGCCCTATTTATTGCGACAACCGCGTGACGCTTTCCTATCCTGCCGTGCGCACCTACATCCGCCAGCAGTTTGTGGAGAAGATCATCCAAAACTATGGCAAACCTGATGTGATTGCAGGTGTGGCCACTGGTGGCATTGCCCAAGGTGCCTTGGTGGCGCAGGAATTGGGCCTGCCATTTGTGTATGTGCGCTCCGAGAAGAAGTCGCATGGGATGCAAAATCAGATTGAGGGTGTCATCAATGCCGGACAGTCGGTGGTGGTCATCGAGGACTTGGTCTCTACGGGTAAGTCGAGCCTGATGGCAGTGGATGCATTGCGCGAAGCCGGTGCCATCGTGAAGGGCATGGCGGCCATCTTCACTTATCAGATGGAGATTGCCAAGCATAACTTCGAGGAAAAGAACTGCTGCCTCTATACCTTGTCGAACTACGAGACGCTGATTCACAAGGCTGTTGAGGAAAAATATGTCACTGAAGAGGATGTGCAGTCCTTGAAGGAATGGCGGACGGATCAACAGGCCTGGAGTGACCAGTGGAGTTAAATTGAATAAGATTAGGGAAACAAATCTGACATCAATCATACATACAGCAATAAAAATAGAACAGCCGAACTTTCGTCGGCTGTTCTTGTTTTTGTATAGACGCTGCGTCTCTTCGGAAGCCTCCCTATAACAAGAATTTGATTTCCTTGATGTCAAAACAATAGGAATTGTCTGATTCGTCCATCATCGTCAATCGCCCAAATGGGTCAATCCCCGTCATGAATAGTCGCAGCGTTTCTCCTTTGACTTCATAGTCCGCCCAAGTATGGTAACGGAATAACCTTTCCAGATAGGCTTGCTCAATGGAGGTGGGGTTGCTTTTCAGCTGTTCCACCTTTATTATTATATGCTCTGCGATTTGCTCCAAAAGTGCTTGCAAATCGAAATCCTTGCCCATGATCATCTTCATTGAGATCGGGCGTGTAGGCCAGTCCTGGAATCGCATCTGGTTGACGTTCAGTCCGATGCCGATGATGGAGACGTCCATCATGTTGGCCTTGATGGTGCTGTTGATGAGGATGCCAGCGAGTTTGTGGCTTTCGTAATAGATGTCGTTGGGCCACTTGATACTGAGTTTCTCGGAAGGCAAGATGCCATCCAGCACCTCGATGATGCCCAGCGGCACGGCCTCGGAAAGCAGGAACTGTCGCTCGGCAGGCAGAAAACCCATGTCGACGGCCAAAGAGAAAGTGAGGTTCTTTCCCGCCTCGCTTTCCCAACCGTTGCTGCCCATGCCTTTGCCTGCGGTCTGTTCGTCGGTGCTGACCACCCAGTTGCGTATGTCTTGCCCCGTCTGCATTCGCTGCAGGTAGGCATTGGTGGAGTCGGTATGGTCGAAATGGTAGTATTTGAGCTTCATTTGAAGTGAAAATAAATACAAAATTAGCCAATTTTTCAAAAATGGCAAAATTTTTGACCGTTATTGAAAAAAGTTTCTTATTTTTGCATGATAAACTATATAGATGTCTAACAATTAAAATTATAACTATGAGAAAACCCTTTTTTACAATGATTCTGCTGGCTCTGGCCAGCTTTGTTTCGGCCCAATCGCTGCAATTTGAGTACAATGGTCAGGTCTACGAGAATGGCGAAAGGATCATTTGCACTAATGTTCTTGAATGGGGCGAGTTGCAACAAGACATGCAACTCCACAACCTAACCAATGACAATCTTGAAGTGCTGGTTGAAAAGGAAGAGGTTCAGATTGTCGAAGGCACACAGAACTACTTCTGCTGGGGCAGCTGCTATACTCCTGCAGTGTACGTCAGCCCAAGGCCTGTATTGCTTGCGGCGGGCGAAGTGAGCGGAGAAGGCAGTCTTTCTTTCCATCACCAGATTGACCCCGAAATGTCGGGCGATCCGAACAACTTCATTCCCGGCACCTCGGTGGTGAAGTATTATGCTTATCCTTCTGGCGAACAAGAGAATAAGATTAGCATAGAAGTTTGGTTCACCTACAATGCCGAAAGCGTTCCTGAAATGCCTGTGGCCAATATGGGTCACGCCTACCCGAACCCCGTTTCGTCAATGGTGCATTTCGACTACAACCTTATGTCAACCGACAAGGCTTCCGTTTCCATCTATAATTTGCTGGGACAGGAAGTGATGACTCAGGAAATCAACGCTTTGCAAGGCTCGGTGGCCCTCTCGGTCGCCGACCTGCAGGAAGGCATCTACTTTTGTACTATGATGGTCAATGGATGTGCTTATGCCACTGAAAAATTCGTGGTCAAGAAGTAAGCTCTTTTGACAATGCCAAAGAAAGGGTGATGCGATTTTACATCACCCTTTTTTTGTTCCGAACAAGCTGTTTTTGGGTTTGAATTGAATTTTATGCACTTTTTTCCCGTTTTCGTTTGTGGATTGAAAAACTTTCCTTTTCTTTGCAAATTTAAAATAGGTAACAAAACAATCTTTATACTTTCTTTATACTATGACTAACCGCCATTTTACCAGACCGATTCTCGTCATGTTGTTCCTTTTCATGGGCTTTGCTGCCATTGCGCAAAATGACAATAGCATCAAAGGCTTCGTTTATGAGGAATCAACGGGCGAACCTATGATGTTCACCAATGTCTACCTCAAAGGCACCACATACGGTGGCTCGACAAACGAGAACGGTTACTTCAATATCAACCGTGTTCCCGACGGGCGCTACACCCTGCTGATTACTAGCGTGGGCTACGATACCATTTCGGAGGTGTTCAACCTGTCGAAAAGCCAAACCGTCAGCCGGAAATACTACATGAAGGAGACCAGCCAAAAACTGGAGACAGTGACCATCACTGCCGACAAAATCGAGTCGCGTACTGAAACAAAGACCTCGGTGATTACCGTCACGCCCAAGACGATAACCAAGATTCCGAGCGTAGGTGGCCAGGCTGATTTTGCACAATATCTACAAGTGGTGCCTGGTGTCATTTTCACTGGCGACCAGGGTGGTCAGCTCTATATCCGTGGCGGTTCTCCCATTCAAAACAAGGTGCTTCTTGATGGTATGGTAGTCTACAATCCCTTCCATAGTATCGGATTGTTCTCGGTGTTCGATACCGACATCATCCGCAACGCCGATGTCTATACTGGTGGTTTCGGTGCCGAATATAGTGGCCGTATCTCGTCGATTATGGACATTTCGACCCGTGATGGCAATAAAAAACGCATCTCCGGTAAGATCGGAGGCAACACCTTTGGCGCTAAGGTGATGGTGGAAGGCCCGCTGAAAAAAGCCAAGAACGCTGACGATACTTCCATATCTTTCATCCTTTCTGCCAAGAACTCCTATCTGGAGAAGACCAGCAAATCATTGTACGGCTTGTATAACGAAGATATCAAGAAAAATGGCCTGCCTTTCAACTTCCAAGACATCTATGGGAAGGTGTCCCTCAATGCAAACAATGGCAGCAAGGTCAACCTGTTCGGATTCTCGTTCAACGATCAAGTGAACAACTACATGTCGCTGTCCGACTTTAGTTGGAAATCCTATGGTGTTGGCACCAACTTCCTCATTATCCCAGGCAAGGCGCCTGTCATGATCGAGGGTAATATCGCCTATTCAAGTTACACTTCACGAATGAAGGAGGAGAGCAGCCCTGACCGTTACAGCAACATCAATGGCTTCAATATGGGCTTCGACTTTAGCCAGTTCATGGGAAGAAACACCTTGAAATACGGTATTGAGATGTTGGGTTACACTACGGATTATCTCACCTATAGTGTCTATGGCAACAATAAAATTGGCAGCAAGCTGAATTCAACTGAGATTGGTGCCTATGTCAAATACAAGGCGGTGCTGGGCGATTTCCTGCTCGAGCCGAGCTTGCGTTTGCAGTATTATGCCTCTTTGCCTGACTTCTCGCCCGAACCGCGTTTGGCTGTGAAGTACAACGCCAACGACCGCCTTCGTTTGAAAGCCGCTGCAGGCATGTATTCACAGAACTTTGTGGCCGCCACTAGCGACCGCGACGTGGTCAACTTGTTCTATGGTTTCCTCTCGGGTATCGACAACTTGCCTAAGACCTATGATGGCAAGGAGATTAACAGCTATCTCCAGAAGGCCAATCATTTCATTTTGGGTGCCGAATATGACTTGACCGACAAGGCCACAGTCAATGTGGAGGGCTATTGGAAAGACTTTGTCCAGTTGACCAACATCAACCGTAACAAGATTTATGCTGACACGCCGCAAAATGCCGAGATCCCTGACCTGCTTAAAAAAGACTTTACCATGGAGACCGGCGATGCCTATGGCGCCGACATCTCTTTGAAGTATGAGGACAAGCATTGGTATCTGTGGGCCGTGTATGCCTTGGGTTTTGTCAGTCGCGAGTATGAGAAAGCCGTTGAGAATGGCGTCGAGATGGTGCAATATGCACCGCACTTCGATCGTCGCCACAACATCAACCTTATCTTGACCTATACGGCAGGTGCCAAACGCGAGTGGGAGTTCAGCGGACGTTGGAACTTCGGTACGGGCTTCCCCTTTACGCAGGTGCAAGGCTTCTATGAGTACTACTCCTTCCAGGATGGCATCAACTTCGACTATACCACCACCAACGGTGAGTTGGGCGTGCTTTATGGCGAACTCAACCAAGGCCGTCTGCCAACGTACCATCGTTTCGACATCGATGTGAAACGCAAGTTCTATTTCACTGAGAACATCATGCTTGAGGCCGACCTCAGTGTGACCAATGTCTATAACCGCAACAACGTGTTCTATGTCAATCTGGTCACAAGCCAGATAGCGCGTCAACTGCCTATCCTGCCTACCTTTGGCCTGACGTTCTCGTTCTGACGGTTTGGGAAAATAGCAGGTGACGAAAAAAGCAAAAACAAACAGCGAAAACGTCTTTGCGAAACCGCCTTATGCAGCGGATAGGGATATTGTGCTCTTGTGGATGAAACACTTCGCCAACTTAATATAGAACACATGAAAAAGAGGTAGAAGTAGCTTGTGGGAATAGAAACATGAAAGAGGTAATACTTAGCGCAGACGGAGACAGTATTTTATACTTGGTTCCAGTCCTTGTCGCGGAAAACCTGGAAGAATACTGCCTGAGGTTTTGCTCTGACTGGCTATGGAATAGTCCTGATGCTGAAAGATACAGAGTCGGGAATTCGGTATGTTATACGGAAAAAGATTTCATAGAGTATTTGAACACCTATGTTTTCCCGGACTGCGAATCAAAGATGATCAAAAATCTTGGGTGGACAGATCTTGGACAGAACCTGCCTAAAGAGTATATGAAACATCCCTATTTTAATTTCTAAACCACAAATTGCATCAGGCCTTGAAAAAGGCAAGGAATGTTTTCCATGAAAAACCGTTGAATCTGTGTCCGTTTTTTCCGTATGTTTGCAAAAATATCCAAGATGACAGAAAGTATCCATGTTTCCCCCAAGGCAGCCATCCGTCCACATGCGATGACGATACACGGCCATACCCGTGTCGACAACTATTATTGGCTCAACGAGCGCGAAAACCCTGAGGTTTTGGCGTATCTTGAGGCCGAGAACCAATATGCCGACGCTTGCCTAAAACATACCGAACCGCTTCAAGAACAGCTGTTTAAGGAAATCACCGGTCGTATCAAGCAAGACGACAACTCTGTGCCGATCAAGATACGCGACTATTACCACTATACGCGCTACGAGGAAGGGAAGGAGTACCCCATCTATTGCCGGAAAAAGCATAGTTTGGAAGCCGAGGAAGAAGTCATTCTCGATGGTAATGCCTTGGCCGAAGGCCATGCCTTCTTTGAAATCGGTGAAGTTGGTTTGAGCGAGGACGACAGGTTGTTGGCTTATTCGGTGGATACCGTGAGCCGTAGGATTTATACGGTGTATGTCAAAGACTTGCAGACGGGTGAAATGGTGGGCGAGCCGATCGAAAACACATCGGGCAACGTGGTTTGGGCGAGCGATAGCAAGACATTGTTTTATGGCGTGAAAGACGAGACGTTGCGGCCTTGCAAGATTATGCGGCACCAACTCGGCACAAATCCAAGCGACGACGTGATGGTTTTCGAGGAAACCGACGAGACGTTTGTCACCTACATCAGCAAGACGAAGTCGAGGAAATATTTGATAATCAATTCTGAATCGACACTTTCTTCGGAATGTCGGATTTTGGAAAGCGACAGGCCAGAAAACAGTTTCCGCGTTTTTCAGGAACGCCAGCCCGACATGCTTTACGGTATCGACCACTACGGCGAGTATTTCTACATCCAAACCAACGCTGACGGTGCGAAGAACTACAAGATCATGCGGACACTCATCGGGCAAACAGGGAAACAGAATTGGGAGGAAGTCATTGCGCCACGCGATCACGTGATGATTGAAGGCTTCACGATTTTCAGCAAGTTTTTTGTCATTGAGGAACGTGAGGGCGGTTTGGTGAAGATTCGTGTGAAGACTTGGGATGGCCAGACTGACTATTACATCGACTTTGGCGAGCCTACCTACACCGCCGGTGTGGGCGCCAACCCTGATTTCGACGCTGTCACATTGCGCTTTGCTTATACCTCGATGACCACACCGTCGTCTGTCTTTGAATGGGACATGGAACGGCGCACAAAGACCTTGCTCAAGCAACAGGAAATCGTTGGTGGCTACAACCCAAACGATTACGTTACAGAGCGGCTAATGGCACCTTCACACGACGGTGTTATGGTGCCGATTTCGATTGTGTATAAGAAGGGATTGACCAAAAATGGACAGAATCCGCTTGTGCTTTACGGTTACGGCTCATACGGTTCCAGCATGGATGCTTATTTCTCATTGGCGCGACTGAGCCTTTTGGAAAGAGGCTTCGTTTGGGCCATTGCCCACATTCGCGGCGGCGAGGAGATGGGACGGCAGTGGTACGAGGACGGCAAGATGCTCCACAAAAAGAATACTTTTCTTGACTTCATCGCCTGTGCGGAGCACCTTATTAATATAGGCTACACTTCATCGCAAAAGATGTTCGCCATGGGTGGCAGTGCTGGCGGTTTGCTTGTTGGCGCGGTCGTCAATATGCGGCCCGATTTGTGGA
>Ga0310697_10007546_pt1 | contig 10236 bp, 18 predicted proteins | sample 172DNAGHGlowgp2_FD_203883 | JGI IMG/M metagenome (GOLD analysis project Ga0310697, IMG submission 203883) | Sheep rumen microbial communities from Palmerston North, Manawatu-Wanganui, New Zealand - 1728 DNA GHGlow gp2 (v2) (version 2) | ecosystem: Host-associated > Mammals > Digestive system >...
CAACACTAAAGTCTAACAAAAACATCCTTTGGAGTTTCCCTGTCTCTCCGCTGATTATCAGTTAGTTGCAACAAAGATAGAGAGTTGTAGCGGTTTTGGCGAAGTGCACCGGCACAGATGCGGCGCACTCTGATTGGAACTCCGGACAGGAGTCTCCAAAATAAAAAAAATGCCTGAAAATCAAAAGTCTCCCAAAGGTGGGTATGTTTATATAGATTATGTGCCGGCGCAGGTGTGCGTGGGCAAGATTACCCGCATTGTCTATTATGCCAAGAACCCGCTGTCCGAGCGACTGGAGAGGGTGGTGGTGAAGTGCAACCGCGTGCGGCAGAAGGCCGAGCGCATGAGGTATGCCAGGAGCATTGCCGACAATATCAACGAGAAGCTCCGCCGGGGGTGGAACCCGTTCGTCGACAGGATGTCGACCGAGGGATACACGTTGCTGGTCGATGCGGTGGAACAGTTTGTGCATGAGAAGGAGCGCGAACTGCGCAAGGACAGCATTCGCAGCTACCGTTCGCTGGCCAAGGCATTCACCGGGTGGCTCGAGGCTCAGGGGTACGCCGGCAGCTATGCCTGCATGTTCAACGAGGTGTTCGCCAGGAAGTATATGGAGAGCCTGGCGGCCGACGAGGATATCGGTGCACGGACATACAACAGCTACCTGCGGTTCCAGCGGACGTTGTTTTTCTGGATGGTGGAGCGGCGTTATGCCACGGAGAACCCCTTCCAGAACCTGAAGGCCAAGCGCGTCGACGAGAAGCAGCGGCAGGCGCTGCCGCCCGAGGTGAAGGAACAGATACACGCCTATGTGGAGCGGCATGGCATGAGGGAGTGGGACGTGGTGATGCAGCTGTGCTACCGTTGCTTTATCCGCCCCAAGGAGATTATGATGCTGCGTGTGCAGGATGTGGATCTGAAGGAGTGGGTCATCACCATCCCGGCCACAGTGGCGAAGAACCACCACGAGCGGGTAGTGGCTATACCCGGTGTGCTGCGCGACTTCTTCGCCGGCCTAGAGGGGCTCCCGCGTACATATTATATATTCTCTACCGGCTACCGACCGGGCCGTGTGCTGAAGGACACCCGCGATGTCGGCAAGTCGTGGGCGGCGATGCGCGACGAGCTGGGCTTCGACAAGTGCTATTCGTTCTACAGCCTGAAGGACACGGGTATCACCGAGATGCTTGAGGCGGGTGTGCCCGCCAAGCTGGTGAAGGAGCTGGCCGACCACCACAGTCTGGAGATGACAGAGCGCTACACCCACCGGAGTGCAGCGCAGAAGGTTCTGGAATATGACGACGTGCTGAAGCTGTGACTGTCATTCGCCCAGCACCTGGGCTATGCGTCGCAGCTCGGCGATGGTGTAGTAGTATCCCTGCCCGGTACCACGACGTCGGGCCAGGTCGGCGAGGCCATTGTTGCGCATCCAGCGGCGCACCACACGATGGCCTACGCCATAGTAGGCGGCAAGCTCTTTCATGGTGCGAGGGTGGTCGCTGAGCATGCCTTCGCCGAAGTCGAGAGAGAGTTGTTTGTCGGGTACGTTCATAGGCTCTGGTCTATTTTGATGTGCGCGCAGGCGTGTTTGTCGCCATGGAGGACGGCCTGCTTTACCTGTTCTTTCATCTGCTCGATGCGGGCAAAGGTGTCGGGGTCGAGGTCGCGCTTGCGGTACTGTATGTTGCCGGTGGTGTAGAAGAGGTGGAGGAAGGTGGCATAGGTGAAAGCCTGCTTGGGCACCTGGTCGAGGGCGTGGGCCACAAGGTAGATGTCGACGCCGTACTGTCGACGGCGGATGTAGAGGTAGTTGGTCGACTGGCCGGTTATGCAGCCTATGTAGGCGCGCGCGTCGTCGATCACCAGACTGCCGCCATAGAACGAACGGGCGATGAGTGCGATATCGGTGTCGATATGGGTAGGGTCGGAGCACACATAGCGGGCGGCGCCCTGCATCTGGTATATCTCCTGGGCGGTGGTTACCTTGGGAAGGTGGCGCCATTCGGCCTCGTCGGGTGTCAGCACAAGCACCTTGTGCTGCCGTTCTACCACCTGCTGGCGGATCCAGGTGGTCTTGCCGGTGCCGTTGATGCCTACCACCAGATCGAGGCGCGTCTTGCGAGGTGTCCCTGAGGCGGTGTTGGGGGTATTGTCGGGCATGTCGATTAATTTTTTTTGCTATGTTGAAATTTGTTACTGCTCTTGGGATTTGTCTGCTTTCTCCATCTTCTCCTGTTTGCGGTTCTTGCGGGCGGCGCGCTCGGCTTCGATGGCGGCCTGTTGTTCTGCCTGGCGGGCCTGCTCGGCCTCCTGTTCCCGGCGGCGTTGTTCCTCGATGGCGGCCTGGCGCTGCTGCCAGGCGATGAACACCTTGGCACCGTAGATGGTGACAATGGTGGTGATGAGCACTGCTGCCGGCGAGGCCTGCACGTTCTTGGTACCAAGGTACTGCGCCCAGGCGTCGACGAGGGTCTCCCGCTCGCCGTCGTCGAGCTTAAGGCTCTCCTGTTCGCTGCCTTTGAAGATGAGGGCTATGACGATGGGCAGCAGGGTGTCCATCACACCCACTATTACCGAGGCGGTGGGCCGCTGGATGCGCTGCATGTTGATCACACTGGAGGCATCCTCGCTGCTGACGCGCGGCGCGTCGGCATAGGGGTGGTCGTCGAGGTACTGCGCCTCCTCGACTTCGGCGGCCTCTTCCTGAGTGGGTTCCGACTCAGGCATCGGCGGCACCTCAAAGTCCTGTATCTGTTGGCCCATGCTGTCGTACCAGGCCTGTGCATCGTCGTTGATATTGTTGCTCATGGCTTTGCTTTTTTGAGTGGGGTGGATGTGTTTATTTCAGCAGCTCGTCGAGCAGCAGTTCGATGGGCATGCGGGAGAACATGGTGGTTATGTGGTCGCCGGTGGCACCGTAGAGGCCGCCGCAGACGGTGCCGTCGGCACCGCGGCTGACAATCAGCACCGGCTTCTCACCGGCGGCCAGCTCGCACTGTGCGGTCACCTGGTCGAAGACGCGGCTGATGCTCTCCTCGTTGACATACTGGCGCGCCAGCGGCTTGACGGCCGCCAGCAGCGGGTTTGTTTTTGATTTTTTTTCGTTTTTCTCTGTCATATCAATATTTTTTAGTATTTTTGCACCGTCGAAAACGCGATGATGTGTGGCGGCGGATGGCTTTATACCACACACGGCTAATCGAGACGGCATACCGTCACCGTTGGTGGAGTGCTTCGCGGGCCACCCATAACAAAGCCGATTTAGAAACAGCTGAACGTCTACGAGGTTCGGCTGTTTTTATTTCCCAGAATTTATCTTTTAGTGAATAGTTCAAGTCTATGGCAGCAACTTTTGAAAGTTTTTCATCATAGACGACTAACAGTAGTGAAGTACCGCTTCCGCGCCTAATCTGGTTAAAGTTGTTGCATACTGTTTTGACAAAAGTCAAAGCATCCATACCAACTCCATGCAGTTCTTGCCCGTGTGTGTCTTCAATATGTTTTAGATAATTCCTGCTTACATAAATATCAGCAGCTGCGACGTGAACCGCTGCAGCTATGTTCCTGCGTAATCGACCTACTTTTATATATGGTTCATGCAATTTCATATTCTCATTTTCATATCTCGACAGCCTCCTTGGCTTTGGTCTTGAGGTTTACACCGAGTTTGCGCAGCTCGGTGTCGCTCACGCTGCCCAGATCGCCGTTGAGCATGCCCTTGATGAAACGGGCGTAGACGAAGAAGTTGACGACATGACTGATGCTCCAGGGCTGGCCACGGCGGCGGCTCTCGCGGGCGGCCACGTACTCCAGCACACGGATGTTGTCCGGTGTGAAGCTCACAACGCGCTGGTTCTCGCCGGGAGTCAGCTCGGCCACCCGCTGCTCGTTCTCCAGCTGCAGCTGGTTGGCACGCTCGGCATTCTTGTTGGCATCGCCCTGCGCTGTGGCCAGCTGCTGCCGCAGGTCGGCCAACTCGCTGTCCTTCTGCGCTATGGTGGCATTGGCGGCATCGAGTTTCTGCTGCATCTCGCGCGTGCGGTCGGCCACGCGTTGCGGCTGCTCGTAGCGGTCTACCAGAGCGCCGAAGAACTGGCCGTCGGTGCTGATGCCAGACATCTCCTTGAGGTTCTTGAAGCGGGCTATGGTATCCTCTTCGGTGTTCACGGTGAATTTTTTCAACGGTTTCAGGGTGTTTTCTTCTTCCATGGTGTTTGTATTTGAGGTTAATGTATTGATGTTTAGCGATTTAGCTTACAAAATGTCACATTTGTGTCACATTTGTGTTGTGTTTCTGTCGTGTTTGTGTCATGTTTCCGTCACGTTTCTGTAACACTTCTGTCACGTTTCTGTTGTATTCTATTGCTCTTGTTTACAGGCAAATATACAACTTTTTCGGATACTGTGCAAAAAATGTTTACTCTGTATCCCAGCCGCCATCGCACGCGGTACCGTGCTGTTGTTTATAGAATAGGAGAGCCTTGAATTATATGGGAAATTTTAGTACTTTTAGTGCTGGAGTGCTGAAAAAAGTTATATTGCTGACACTCAGCAAGTACCGTTCATTTTAGTGCTTTAGTGCTTTTTCGTGCTGTTTTAGTGCTGACGAAAAATCGTTGTAAAGTGCTGACAATGTGGCAGCACTAAAATTTAGTACTTTAGTGCGCACTAAAGCACGAAATTTTAGTCATTTTTTTATAAGTATACTTATAATCTAAATAGAGAGAGGGTATATATTATTATATGTCAGCCAATTGCTGATTGAGGGAGCCCTGCCGCCGTCCACCGCCCCCCTCCCCTGCAGGCCGCCTGTGGCCAATTTTAGTGCTGGAGGTACAGCCCACAGTACTGTAGCACCCACTCTTCTCTTTCATGTGCAATAGGGGACGCGGGGAAAAGCGGCCTGGCGGCCGCCAGCAGGAGTTCAATAAAAGAATACTACCGGCAGCGCATAAAGAATACTACCGGCAGCACATAAAGAATACTACCGGCAGCGAATAAAGAATACCACCGGCAGCGCATGAAGAATACCGCCGGCAGCGCATGAAGAAAGCAACCGCCGGACGAGGGGTTGGCCCTGTCCGGCGGCGCAAAAAAAAAATGCTCTCGTGTGTGTGGTGTAGGGTCTGCGGCTACGGCATGTCGGCCCTGATGCATTCGCCCAGGAGCGACTCTATTGTGGCTTGCAGTTCTACTATTCTGTCCTCGACCTCGGAGGCCAGGTGCTGGACGACGGGATCGTTGTCGCCACGGCGGAGGAAGTTCTCCGTCTTGCCACGCAGGTCGCAGGCTTCCTTGTATGCGGCCACCACCTCCTCGGTGTTCTTGGATATGTTTCCGTTGAATGTGTACACGCTCATGCCAGGCCTCCTTTCTTCAGCAGCTGCTCGAGCTGCTCTTTTGTGAGGGTTATGGCGGCGGATCTGTCGGATGCCTCAGCGTCGTATACGCGCTCGAGGAACTTGATGGCGACGCTGGCCTGGTGGATTATAGGGCGCAGGAATTTCTGATCCAGGGCCGATAAGGTCAGCAGGGCCTCAATATCGGCGGGACTGCCGAAGCAAGAGAGCCCGTGTTTCCCCTTGGTCTTCACGGCCAGGATGAAGGTCTCCACATCGCTGTCGGCGGCGAGGATATCTTTCACCGCAATTTCGAGGACTTCGCGTGCTGTCATGTCTTTGAGGTCTTTCATCGTGCACCTCCTTTCTGCTGGTCGTCTTCTTCGAGCATCCAGCCGCGCAGCTTGCGGCAGTCTCTGATGCACTGGCGCAAGCGTTCCGGGGAGACTCCAATCGCGCGCGCCGCGTCGGTTTGGGTCGGCCACCACCTGAGGGTGCCGTCGTCGTGGCGCCCTGCCACCGGCTTCACATGGCAGCGCCTCTTTTCTTCCTGCAGGCGCTCGATGGCTTTGCCCAGCGGCTCGCGGATGCCGTTCTCGCCGGTAACGACGACGGCGGCCAGCTCCTGCTCCTGCCGCTGCCGCTCGACCTGTCGCTCGGCCTGCTGTTCGTGCAGTCGCTGCTTGGCGGTACTGGGCCTGCCGCGTCTGGGGGCGGGGGCGGCTGTGGGTGCGGGGTCTTCGGCCGGTGTGGGTGCCGGTGCCGCTGGGGGTGCTACAGGGGCAGGCTGGAATGCCTGCGCGGGTTCCGGCGCCGGCATGGCGGCCACCGGCACGGCCAGCCGGGCGATGAGCGTCTGCAACTCCTGAAGGGTGCAGTCCTGATTGATATGGTGACATTCATCGTGCACCTCCTTTCTGCACCAGGGCGGTGCCTTGGTTGCGGCGGCCGCTGAAGAAGGCGGCCAACTTCTGGATGGCGGTGGCGGTGCGGCGTCCCGCAGCGGCGGGGCTGTCGGGACACACGCGCATGAGCGCCTGCAGGCGGCGCACCCACGTGCCGTTGTAGTCGTCGGCGTCCACCAGGTGCAGCAGCGGCACCGGCTGCGCCGCTTCACGCTCGAGGATGATGTAGGCGGCGCGGTTCTGGCGGTCCACCTCCCAGCCCAGGATGCGGCGCCCCAGAATATCGGCGCTGCGCAGCTCGGCCCAGAGGCTCCACGGCGTGGTCATCACGATGGTGCGGCCCTCGCCGATCCCTCGGCGGCAGCTCGGCAGTTGTTCGGTTCTGTTGTTCATCTTGTAAAGGTTTTTGACGTTTTGCGGCCCGTGGTGCGGCGGCCGCTGCCCGCTGTGTGTGGTGCATAAAAATGCGGATGCCCACTTCCCGCTGTCAAACTACCTTTACACTGGAGTCGCCAGGGCTATTACAGCCGGGGCACGGGGTTAAGCATCCGCTTGTCTGCTATTGCTTGCCGGGGTGGGGGCATAAAAAAAGCCCTCCACTGATACCGGGGGCAACCTTCTGTCGTCGCTCCAGTGTTATTTGTAGTTTGACGGCGCAAAAGTACAAACATTTTCCGATATGGCGGGATTTTTTTTCGGTTTAAGGTTTAAGGTTTAAGGTTTAAGGTTGTTTCCCAGCGCGTTGTGCATAGAAAAATTTTTGCCCGGCAAATGCCCGTCAAATGAAAAAAGCCACCTGCAGGGGGTGGCTGTGCGGTCTTTTTTCGGGGGTGGGGCGGGTCTGGAGGGGTGGCTGGAGTCTAATTGATTTTAGACTGGGGGATGCCCAACTGCTTGCAGATGCTCTTGACTGTCATCTCCTGAATGTCGGGATGCCGGGGAACGGCACTGAAGTTTCCGTTGGCCGGGTTCTGGTACAGGCTGTGCCGTTTGCCTTCGCGCAGCAGCACGCAGCCGTTCTGTGTCAGAAACTTGATAAAGACACCTCGTTTCATAGCACGGCCACGCGGCGATAGAATGTTTTTTTGCCCGTGTAGAGGCTGCGGGTGTGTTCTTTCTTGTAGTCGAGTACCGTCTTGATGGCATCGGCCATGTTCACCTTCAGCTCCTCGAGGGTGGCCCCTTGAGAGATGGCCTCGGGCACTTGCTCGCACTGGCCGGTATACCAGCCGTTTTTGTTCTTTTCTATGATAATAGCGTATTCCATATTGGCAAAAGTACAAACATTTTCCGATATGGCGGGATTTTTTTTCGGTTTAAGGTTTAAGGTTTAAGGTTTAAGGTTGTTTTCCAGCGCGTTGCGCATAGATAAATTTTTGCCAGGCAAATGGCCGTCAAATGAAAAAAGCCACCTGCAGGGGTGGCTGTGCGGTCGTTTTTCGGGGGTGGGGCGGCCTACCATAGGGCCACGCGGCCGAAGCTGCCCAGGTCGAGGGTGCCGCTGGTGGCGCCGAGGGCTTTGAAGATGCGCTTGACAACGGTGAAAGTGGCGGCGTTGCCGCGCTCGATCTTCGAGATCTGGGCTTCGCCCACGCCAACGCGCTCGCCCAGCTGCTTCTGGGTGAGGTTCTGCAGCTTGCGCTGCGCCCGGATGGCCTCGCCCAGGCGGTAGGCCTCTATCTCCTCCTTCAGCTCGGCCTCAAAGCGGTCGCGCCGGGGCGTTCCTTTCTTTCCAAGATGTTCGTCGATACAGTCTTCTAATTTGTAAAATTCCATAGCGTTATCTTTTGTTGTAGTATTCTTTCATGATAGTTTCGGCCACTCCAATCTCTTTTGCTGGTGTTTTCATCGTTTTCTTGACAAACCCATGGGTTGCAATTACCAGTGAGTGGCGGTCCTTGTCCCAAAAAGCCAGTATGCGGTAGGCCATGCTTTCGTATTGGGTGCGTAATTCCCATATTTCTGAACCTTCCAGCTTTTTGAATAGTTCTTTGTCGATGATACCGGCTTCCACCTTTCGGATATTGTAGTATATTTTCTCCCTCACTTTCAACGACTGCTTTCCTATAAAACCTTTTGCCTCAGCCGATAATATTATTTTTATCTTGTTCATTCAGCCCTGTATTACGTTGCAAATATACAAAAAACTTTCCAATATGGTAGATTTTTTTTCAGGATCTCGAGACCACACGAACAGTGCGGCCAGCTTGGCCAGCGGTCCGATGGCCTTGTTGCTGACACCCAGGTTGACGCCCAGGCTGATGGCCTTGTCTTCGGCGGCTCGGCGGCTCGCCTCTTCCTGCTTCTTCTTGTTGACGGCGACGACGGCGACGGCGGCTATGGCGGCTACCACGACCACAGCGGCGACGATTATGATTACGGTCTTGGTTTTCATATAATATATATTGAATGGTATATGACATTATTTTATCAGGGCACCGACGCCGGGGATGGCACGGAGTTTGGCCTTGAGACCTTCGACCTGGTTGCGGCCGTAGAGGAAGGCGGCCAGCAGGATGGCGTCGGTTGCCAGGATGAGCACCAGGCAGACAATGGTGAGTATTTCGTTGCGGGTCATGATGATTTTTTTTTGTCGGTTTAAAAAATGTTCGTATCTTTGCAGCGTCAAATAGGGATCGATGTCGCTGTACTTGGTACGTAACGGGCCAGCGTCTATCCGCTGATGTCGGGCCTTTTGCGAAAGCCCTAACCGAAAGACAAGTTACCTGCCTCGAAGAGAGGCAGGTTTCTTTTTATACACAAGCGGATACCTGGACAGACGTTTGTCGTGCAGTGGGAAGGCAGATTTCACGAGCCAGAAGCCATATAATCCGCTCAGGCGTATTTCGAGGCCGATGGCGGCCACCTTTGCAGGTCTCACCGGCACTACGAGCAGATAGCTGTCTCCGCTGCCTCTTCTTATCTCTTTGTAGTTTGCGAGTACGTATGCCACCAGTTCCTCGGGGGTTTTGCCCAGGGCGGCAAGCTCTCGATGATGGCGTGCGTCGATATGCGCCATGACTTCGTTGGTTACAAATATGCCTGCGGACGTGATATTGGCGGCAGCAGCTGTCTGCTTGCCGATGTGCCCGATGCAGTAGAACGGCTTGTTGAGTTTGATTTTCATTGTATTCTTTTCCAGTTTTTGCAAAACTTAGCAGTTTTGTCAGAAGGCGAACACCGACTGGGGGTCTATCTTCTGGCCTGCCTTGTTGCGGAGGGTGAAGTGCAGGTGCGGGCCGGTGGTGTGGCTGCCGCTGTTGCCGCTGAGGGCGATGCTCTGGCCGCGCAGTACACGGTCGCCGCTGCCGAAGTGGTAGCCGGAGAGGTGGGCGTAGCCGGTGGTGAGGCCGTTGTCGTGCCGGACGAGCAAGGAGCGGCCGCCGCCGTACTGGTCGTCGTACCACACGCGCTGCACGGTGCCGTCCCATGGGCAGAGGACCTCGGTGCCTTCGGCTACGGCGATATCGACGCCGCGATGGCTAGAGCTGAACCCTTGGGTGACGCGACCGGCGACAGGCGGCAGCGGCGTCTCGGTGTCGCTCTCGGCGTCGGTGCGCCGGCGGCGCAGCACGATGTACATTGCTGCAGCCACAGCGGCCATGGTGGCCGCGACGGTGAAGAGTACGCGGTGTTTCATCGGTGTCGGGTCTTGAAGGTGTCTACGAGAACCAGGATCACGAGCACTGCCATAATGCCGATGAGCAGCCACGGCTGCTCTTTCTTGTCGGGCTCAGGGCAGGGCACCATGACGGGCACCTCGCGCTCGAGGATGAGGGTATCAGGGCGCACCTCGCCCTCGATATCGACACCGCCATCGGTGACGGTGACGTTGAACGTGTAGTCGGGCCGCTCGATTTGGAACATGCCGTTGTGGTCGAGGCTGTCCCAGCCGAGGTGTTCGAAGATGGCCACCGGCGGCGGCACCACGGTGTCGACCAGGTGCAGCGTGTCGCGCTCGAAGCATTCGGGACAGAGCTTCTGCAGGCGGG
>Ga0310697_10007549_pt1 | contig 10235 bp, 4 predicted proteins | sample 172DNAGHGlowgp2_FD_203883 | JGI IMG/M metagenome (GOLD analysis project Ga0310697, IMG submission 203883) | Sheep rumen microbial communities from Palmerston North, Manawatu-Wanganui, New Zealand - 1728 DNA GHGlow gp2 (v2) (version 2) | ecosystem: Host-associated > Mammals > Digestive system >...
CGACCGCTGCCAGCTGCCCGTCTGCCACACGCGCCCGTTGCGCTCCACCGCGCGCACGAGCGCGCGCCCCTCGCGCAGGTCGTGCGAGAACGGCTTCTCGCCGTAGATGTCCTTGCCGCAATTCGCCGCGTAGACGCCGATCACGGCGTGCCAGTGGTCGGGCGTCGCCACGATCACGGCGTCGACGTCGTCGCGCATGCAGACGTCGCGGAAGTCACGGCACGTGGCGCAATCCCTGTTGCCGTAGCGATTGTCCACCTCCGCCTTCCCGCGCTCGCGCTTCCCGCGGTTCACGTCGCACACGGCAAGGACGCGCACGTCGGGCATCCCCAGGAACGCGCGCATGTTGCCCATGCCCATGCTTCCAGCGCCGATGAGCGCCATCGTCACCTGGTTGGACGGCGCGGCCGCGCCCAGCACGGACGCCGGCACCACGTTGAACAGGCCAACGCCCGCGCCCGCCGTCAGAAACGCCCGGCGCGAGACGCCGGCGCCAGAATCACTCCGCTTCATCATTTCGCCTCCTTCAGGCCGAACGCGGCCGCCGTCTTCTTGATTTTTTCGAGCCGGGCCTTGTCCACGCCCGCCTTCACGTCGATCTCGTGGATGGACCAGTAGTTCGAAGGGCGCTCGTCTCTCTGGACGATCTTCACGTGCCGGGCCGCGCACCCAAGGCGGATCTGCGTCATCTTCTCCGTCTTGTCGTCGCAGGTCGCCACGGGGCCGTTCCAGTTTTCCCCGTCGAAGGAGACGAACACGTCGCAGCCCGCCGGCGTGTCGTGCGGGGACTTCGTGGTGTCGAGCGTCATCGTGTCGATGAACACGCGCCTTCCAAGGTCGAGCGAGAACCAGACTCCCTTCGAGTGGAAACCGGTGCTCCAGCGCGTTTCCGGCTTGCCGTCGCACGCTCTTTCCGGCTTGTCGCCGCCGTTGGCGCGCGACGCCGCGCATTTCCACGCGCTCTTGGGGGGCGACTTGGGGGAACCGCCGTTATTCAGCACCTCGCGGGCGATTTCGCAGTAGACCTTTTTCGCAGCCTCGCCGAACGCCGCGTCTGCGGCCAACCGCTCCCACGTGTCGAGCGCGTCAAGCCCTTTGTCGCGCGACAGGAATTCCTGCGCCTTCTTGCGTGCGGCAGACCTCCCCTTCTGCCAGGCTTCAAGTATCGCTGCCTCCCGGCCTGCCGCGTCGAGCGGCTTGACGACGCTCGTCCAGAACACGTTCCCCGCCGCGTTCGCCTCTTCATCCTTAATCGCATGGAACCAGGCTCGAACCTGCGCGTCCGTCGCGTAGGACGCCATCTTCCCGAACGCCTTCCACGCCGCCTTGCGCGTTGCCGCGTCCGACGACGCGATAAACGACTTCCAGCGCGGCAGAAGCTTCAGCTCCGCACGCTTCGCAGCCACAGACAGCAGCGCGGTATCTTTCGACGCAAGGTCAAATATCTTCTCGCCCACGCCCGGAAGGCTCGCCAGCGCCTCTTCCGCGGCCAGGCCCACCTTGCCGCCGCGCGTACGCGCGCCGTTCAGCAGATCCACGTCGGCCTCGCTTCCCAGCGCGCCCAGGGCGGCACATGCGGCTGCGGCGACGTCCTCGTTCGGATCCGCGACGCGCGCGGCTACCTCCTTCGCGCAATCCTTCGCGCCGTCTTGCGCGAGCCGTGCGAGGATCGCGCACGTAAGCGCGGGCGAGGCGCCAGCCAACGCCTTCTTGAACTCCCGGGAGGGAATTGCGATCCCGCGTCCGAAAGCGGCCTGGCGCACGTTCTTCGCGGGGTCGGACACCACTTCGGAGAATGCCGCCGGATCGGCCATGAGGACGATACGCGCGGCGATCGCGCGAAGCGTATCGGAAAGGTCCTTTCGGGCGAAGACCTTCCGCGCGGTCTCGGCGACGGCCTTCGCACACTCCTTGTCCGCTTGGCGGGCCAGCGCCGCGCCAAGCGTGAACTCGCGTTCCTGGCGTCCACGCCAGTCAGATCCGGTGAAGGGTTTGTCGAGGACGACCGCCGCAAGTTCGGCAATGGGCGGGACGTCCGTTTCCCCAGGAGTACCGTTCCCAACGGACGAGACACCCGTTCTGCCAGGGGCATCATCCGCCTTGAGCGTCCCCATCGCGTAGGCGAGGCCCGCGAAGATGTGCGCGCGGGTATCGGCCGCGTCCCAGGCGCGGCGGTCGTGCGCGAACGAAGTGTAGAACACGCGCCCGTTGCCGTAGCGGCGAATCCACGAGACGGCGAAATCCTTGTCCGCGCGCTTCATCCCCTTTACGCCGGCGGTGGCGGGATCGGAAAGGTCGAGCGAGACGAGCACGTGCAGCTTCGCGCGGTCGTAGAACGGCGAGGCCTGCTGGTAGATTTCCTCGCCGCGCTTGAACTTGCCGTCGGCGAAGCCCTTGAACGGCGCGGTGAGCGGACTCTCCCTGTCCTCCACCTTGAACGCCCACGTTCCGCCCGATCCCCACGGGTGGCCGTCGAACCGCCCGCCGACGAGGTCGGCGCAGTCCGGCGCGTCGTAGAAGTTGTCGGCCCCCGCGTGGATCGCGCAGAGACCGCCGCCCCAGCGCACGTAGGAGCAGATCGAAGGCGCGACGGCAGGATGGTCCTTCGTCTTCATGTGCGTCGTGTTGTTCAGGACGAGCGCATCGTACTTGGCGAGGTTGCCGATCTCGAGCGCGGCGTAGTCGTCCGAGAAGTCGACGACGAACGCGCCTTTCTTCGCCGCCGCCTCCATCATCTCCTTGCACGCCGCGATGGACGCCTTGTGGTTGAAGCCCTCGCATCGGCTGAACACCAGCACCTTCTTTGCATTTGCGGCGGTTTCCGCCGCCGATGCGGCTGCCGCCAGCGCGAGGACGGCAACCGACGGCAGGATTCTTTTCATGTTCATGAGTTTGCTCTCTTTCGCCTAGTAGATGACAATGTCTTTGCGGCGGGCGGGCGGCGTGACGACGAGATTTCTCACCTCGCCGTTCTCCACGCGTCCCTCGACCGTCGTGTTGCGCGGCGCGTGAAGCTTGAAGTCGCAGTTCCAATCCTTCGGCCACGCCGGCAGGAGGAATATCCTGTCGCCCTCGTATTGCATCAGCATGGACTGCAGGGAGTTGACGAACACGCTGCCGTCGTCCTGATCCGGACACCAGTCGAAGTTCGGCCCCCAGTACGCCGGCCAACGGTAAATCTCCTTCGAATGGGTCAGCGCACGTTCGGCGACATGTTCCCGCGCCTCCTCGGCCAGACCGAGATACGCCGCGTTCAGTTCGTCCTGCGCCCATCCGCGATACAGCTTGTGGAAGCGCCCGGCGGCATACGTGCGCCGGCCGATCTCGGCGTTGGACTTCTCGAACGAGCAGAGGCGGAACGGGAACACGCAATACAGTTCCGGCGTCTCCACGTTGCGGTGGTTCGCGAACTTTTCGGCCGGCGCGAACACGACGTTGCCGTCGTCGATCCTGCGCGTGGGCGGTTGCGGCGCGCGTGCGCGAATTTTCGCGAAGAGGGCACGGTCTTCGTCGGGGAGCAGATCGTCTGGCATGGCGAGCAACAGGTCGGTCACGCGGATCAACCCGGAGACCTCTGGCATCGGATTGGTGCAGTCCCACCACGTTTCGAGGGCCTGCGCCGGATACATGAGGTAGCGCCCGTTCCCGTCGAGCGCGTAGTGCTCGTCGAAGTAGCGCACGAACGCGCGGATCGCCGGGAGCGCCTTTTCCCTGAACCATGCGTCGTCGCGGTCATGTTGCCAACGCATGACGGCCATGAGCGAAAGCTCCAGCTGCCCCACCCACTCGTACTTGTGGTAGCCGCTCTCCTGCAGCTTGTCCCTGCGGTCCTTCCATTCGCACTCCGGCCCGTACGTGTCCATGAAGTGGTCGCCCCACGGCTGGATGCACTCGGGGAAATACGCGCCCCCGTGTCCGAGGTATCTTCTTGTGCGCTTCAGGTTGAAGTCGAGCAGCCCGAAGTACATGCGGAAGAGCGGTTCCGTCGAGTCGACGTCGCCGGAGGCGAACATCGGATAATACGGCAGGCGCGTGTTCTGCCACCAGTAGCCGCTGCCCCAGCGCCGGTAGTCGGGATCGCCTTTGTAGGGAACGGTGAAGATCGAACCGTTGAAGCGGATCGGCAAGCGTCCAAAGCCGGCGCAGAGCGAGACGTACCGTTGGCAGGCGTAGGCGCGCGTCACGCCAGCGCATTCCTCCGCGAGCGTGAACCTGCCCCTTTTCCGCATCTTCTCGCCGCCCACGTCGATCTCGACGTCGCCGAACGGCGACACCGACACGGCGACATCCGTCTCTCGTCCTGACGCCACCTTGGCGGGATGGCGGTAGATGTCCACGCCGACGATCAGACGCAACCGTTCCTGGTACAAATCGACGAGAAAGCCGTCGTGTCCTCCCGGCGTTATGTTGTCGAGCAGCCGCTGCGGCCTGGTTGCGTCTTTCGTGACGAAACGACACGCGAAACGGAAGCCGCCGTTCTTCGCAAGCGCATCCGCCGCCTGCGCCACGACGGCATTCGCGATCTTCTCGCCCGTCTTCGGCGCGCCGGAATAAGCCTTCTCGCCTCCGAAAGCCACGTCGGCCGTCACGAACGTGCCGAGGAAGCGGTTGCCGCCTTTCGAATCGACGCCAAAGCTCAACGGCAGCTTGGGATTCAGCGGGAAATCACGGCGCGGAGACCTCGACGATGCGCCCGCGCGCGGCGTCACGTCTATGTGGCTGCGTTCCCAAAACGCGGCCCACGCCCTAACATGCGCGGCGCGTTTCGCGTCCTCGCCGTCGGACGTCCAGCCGTCCCTCGCGAGCATCGCCTCCGTGCGCCGCCGCCACTCCGCCTCGTCCCTGCAAGGGTGGAGGCTCGTCACGGCGGTGAGGAACAGGACGCGCGGTCCTTCCATCTTTCTGGTGATCGCGCCAAAGACGCGATTCGACAGCAAGTCCGGCTTGCCCAAGTCGCCTGTCGCCTGATAGTAGTCGTAGGCCTTCATCAGCTCGGCGACGGTCTCGTTGCGGTTCACGTGACACCATCCGCCCGGCACGAGACGGTCGGCGGCGATGGTGAACTTCTGGCCCGCCACGTTCTCCTTGAACTTTCCCCCGTAGAACCGGATGCCGAGTTCGTATTCGCCCACGCCGAACGCCTTCGCTCCGCCGGGATAGAGACGCCAATTCACCACCTTCGCGTCGGCTGCGGGCGCGCCTTTCACGTCGCACACGACAATGGAGTCCGTGCCCTGCTGGATACGGTAGCGGAGCGACACCGCCTCGCCGCCGCTCTTCCACGAGGCCTCGAACTCGCCTCGCGCCAGCGAAAGCTCCTGCCGGAACGTTCCTGCGTCGACGGGCTTCTTCGTCTCGTAGTCGATCGCGCCGGTCTTGACGTGACGTCCGCCCTCGTTCCAGGTGTCGGAGCCCTGGAGAATCGTATGGAGCGCACCGTCCGCCGTCACCCATGCGACGGCCCCCAGCTCCCCGTTGCCGAGGAGCATCGCGCCGTTGGCGTCCTCGGCCGGCGTATCGAACACGACAGGCTGTGGCGTCCAGCCCTGCGCCGTCGCGACAAGCGGCGCGACAGCCAGCGCGAGCGCGACGGCCTTGGCCCACACCGTTTTTCCGAGCATGCTTTCCCTGGACATTGCCAAATCAGACCTTGCACATCTGGCGGATAGCGGCGAGGTCGGCCTCTCCCTGCGTAAGCCCCTTCTTCGCGGGCTTGATACGCGAGGCGAGCGCCACGCACACGTCCACGGCCTCGGAACTCTGGCGGATGAAGCGGCGCATGCGGTCGATCGCCTCTTCCTTCGTCGTGCCGCCGTCGCAGCGGAGCATGTGGCAGTCGAACTCGATGATGCCTTTCCAGCCGCAGTCCGCGAGCGTCCGGAACATCCACACCGTCTCCTTCAGGCCCTCGGGCCCCACGAGCGGCGGGAAATCGTCGTCGAACTGTCCCTTCATCTGCGAGCCGAAATGCAGGAACTTCAGCTTCCTGCAGGCGATCAGATACGAGACGGTGAGGACGGAGTTGATGAGGCACATGCCCTCGTGCTGGAGCAGCTCGGGATTGACGCCCCAGAAGTCGGGCTTCTTGAGACGCGTCATGATGAAGCCGACGGAATGTCCGCTCGTCGGCAGGAACATCGCGCCGCGCGGCTCGTTCGGCTTCGGCTCCACGGTGCCGCCCACGTAGTTCTTGAGGCCCTTCTTCCCGATGTAGTCCGTCACGTGGTTCAGCCCCTCGGCGAGCCAGTCGTAGCAGCGCTTGAAGTCGCATCCCGGATAGCTCTCGAAGCCGTCGCGCGCCACCCAGTAGACGTAGTGCCGCGCGCCGAGGAACGCGCCGATGCGCAGCGTGCGCTCCACCTTCTTCGCCGCCAGCGCGCGAACCTTCGGATCGGGATTGCAGAGGCCGCCCGCCCTGAACATCGGATGCCCGTGGAGCGAGCAGATCGAGGCGTTCACCTTCACGCCCGCCTTACGGAGGATCTTGCGGATCGCGACGAGCTTCGCGTAGGCGGCCGACTTCGGGTCAAGGTCGTCCTCGGGGTGTTCCGGATCCCACGGCACGAGATCGTCGTCGTGGTAGCTCGTCATCTCGATGAGCCCCTCCTGCTTGGCGTCCGCAATGATCTGCGCGACCTCAAGCGAGTCGAGCTTCGGCTGCACGGGGCCGCCGAACGGATCCCCAAGCGGGTTGGCGACGCACCAGAACGGCATCGAACGGGCGTTTACGCACAGTTTGTCGTACATGTTTATTCTCCTTTGTTTCTCTAACGAATGATGATGACTGTCGCGCCGAACTTGACCTCGGCGGAAACTGCGGTCCGCGCCGCTCCGTCCACCGTCACCGTCTCCTGCTTCGCCTTCGCGATCCAGTTCCGCGGCAGCCCCGTCGCGACCGGCAGCGCGGCCAGCTCCGCGTCCGTCAGCGTCGCGCCGGGCGCGAGCAGCATGAGTGGCACGGTGAAGAACTGTTCGTTCGCCGCGCGCGCCGCGATGCCCGCGTGCGTGAGCGCGCCCCCCTCCTCGAACACGATCGGCCCCTTCAGCACCACGCCGTACGGCAGCGTCGGGTCGTCCGGCGCGCAGAGCGTGCCGCCCGCCATCACCGTCACCGCGCCCGGAAGCGCGCCGACGGACGCCGGCACGAGCGTGCCGCGCCGCACCACCGTGCCGCCCGTGTAGGCGTTCGCGCCGGCGAGCACGACCGTGCCGTCCGCGTAGACGCTCAGCGCGCCCGGACCCGCGATCGGGCAGTCCACCCGCAGCGTCGTGTTGGATCCGTAGGCGTTGAACCACGCGCCGCCCGGGTACGGGCGATCCGACGCGAGGTTGTTGGTGGAGTAGCTCGCGCCCGACCCTGCGTCGTCTTCCAACGTGCCGCACGTGCCGCCCGTGTTGTAGAGCCAGATGCCGCGGTTCGAGTCGTCGAGCGTCACGTTGTTCGTCACCATCAGCCCCGCGCCGTTGAACTGCAGCTGCCGTTCCGCAAAGGCCGGGGGATTCGCGCCGAGCGACTCCTCGCACGCGATGCGGCAGTAGAAGTTCGTCTGGCCGCGCGCGTAGACGACGCCATGGAAGTTCGTGTTGGCCGCGTGGAGGGCGACCGTGTACATCTTCGCCCCGAACGCCGGGTTGCCGTAGCCGTACATCTGGAGCTGGCCGCAGCCGGACAGCTCGGAGTAGAGGTCGAGCGTCCGCTTCTGCGAGGCCGAGTTGAGCCCGAGCGCGTAGTCCCCCACCGGCGCGAGGTGGAGGTCGCCGTCGATCGTCACGTTGCGCGGCGTGGACACCCACCAATCGGACTTGTTTATGCACCATGCGTTCGTCAGGTAGCTGCACTGCGTGTTGTTGGCGCTCTTGAGGGTGATGCCCAGGCCGTCGAACACCAGCTTGCTGCCGGGGAACGTGTACACGCTGCCCCTGTCCGGCGTACGGAACACACCCCAGTTGACGACATAGGTGTTTCCCGCCGTCGCCGCCACGGCCTCCTCGTTCGCGTCGCCCCTGTTGTGCTTCCACGCCTTCGTCGTGAAGGCGGAGGTGTCGATCACGTCGCTCACCGCATGGTAGTAGACGTTCGCCGAAGGCGTCCGCGTGAACAGCAGCGTCTCCGTGCCGTCGCCATTGTCGCGCACGGCGAGGTCGACCGTGTCGGGATGGCTGGAATAGAGCCAGCCATGGGCGAGCGCCTCGGAGAGCGCATGCCCCGGCGCCTTCACGAGCTGGAACGTGACACCATGCACGCGCTCGGGGACAGTGGCGCTGGTGTCGTAGACATTGACCGCCCCGGCATGCGCGAACTCCATCGAATCGGTCACGACGAGACGCGGCACGTCCGGATCGGCGTCGCCGAGCGACACCCAGAGGTTGCCGGACCTGAAGACGAGACGCGCGATCGTCAGTTCGTTCGAGGAGACGCCGAAACCGGCCGTAACCGTCACGTTGGGAAGCGAGACGGGATTCGGCCCGTCGAACCACGTGACGCCGCGCTCGAGCGAGATCGCCCCCGTGTAGTCCGCGAACGAGCCGGTGAAGTGCACGACGCCCGAATCGCCCGTCTTGACGATCGGCCCCGCGCCCGAGATCGGGCCGCGAATCCACGCCGTCGCGTAGCTGGACACCTGCAGCCGCATGCCGGGATAGCTCGAACCAGAGGAACCCTGCGTGTTCGGCAGGGTAATGCCGCGTGTCGCCGCCGTCTCGAGATTGTTAGTGATGATCCAAAGCGGTCCGTTGATCGTGATGGCGTCAGCAGTCGTCGTGGCGGGAACGGCGCCGAACGCGACGTCCGAGTTGACCGTGAAGTTTCCGCCGCCCGCCGCGCGGAACTTCCCCGTGAATCCGGAGTTGTCGCCCTCCAGCCGCACGTACTTGGTCTTGGACGTCACGAGGTTCGTCATGGGCAGCATCAGCCAGATCTCCGTGCCGGGCCCCGAGATCGGCGCCTTCACGACGATGCCGCGCTCGTTCGGCTCGACGGTCTGGAGACGGAAATCCTTGCCGCTCTTCACCGTGATGTTTCCGGCAAGGTTGAAGTAGGTGTTGTCCGTGGCGTTCTGGATGTAGCCGCCGTCGGCGATCAGGTTGGGGACGGTGATCGTGGTGCCGCTCTTGCCCTTGAACCCGATGTAGGCACCCGTTCCGGAAAGCGTCAGCGAATCGCCGCCGAAGGTGTGGTCAGAGGCCGAATTGTTCGGCGTGCGGAGCATGGCCGTGGTGATGTAGTCGTTGCCCGCGCACGGCGGCTCGGTTGCCGCCACGGAGGTGTTCGAGTTCAGCACCCATTTCCCGATCGCGTTGAACGAGGTCGTACCGCCCGGATCCTGCCCGCTCATCTTGTACGTCTCGCCATGCGCCGCCACACACAAGATCGCAGCGGCGACGAAGAGCACCCGATCACGCCTTTTGTCAAATTCCACCATAATTGCTCCTAACGGTGTTGTCAGTTTATCATGTTTCCGCAAAAGCCGCAATCGCCCGTGCCGCAAGCAGCGCGCCGCCCACGGCGGCGGAGTCGGACACGTCGAGCGTGCGAACCTCCGCACCGAAGATTTCGCGGATCGTCGCGAGGATGCCCTTCGAGCGCGAGGCGCCGCCTGTCACGTAGATGGTTTTGAAATCGCCGATCCAGCGCGTCCGCTCGCGCATGTTGGCGACCTGCCCTTCCACGACGGCGCGGATCTTCACCTCGGGCGCGGCGGCGTCCCAGTCGAAGTTCGCCTCGATGCCCGTCGCGTCGTGCTTCGGCGTGAGTTCCGTCTCGAAGTACGGAAACGCGCGCTTCCCGCCGTTGCCGGACGGCGTGAGGGCGAACGCCGTCTCGTCGAAGAACGTCCAGTCCACGCCGCAGTCCCGCCGCACGCGGTCGCGCGCAAGCGAGCCGTTCTTGAAGCAGGAGAGCGACATGAAGCCGCCCGCCGGATTGCCGAACACGTGCCCGCAGCCATCCGGATCCGTGCGGAACTCCGGCATCGCCGCAAAGAAGGTGTCGCTCGTCCCGAGCGAGATCACCGCGCAACCGGGCGTCGCCGCGCCGCACCCCACGAGCGAGGCGGGATTGTCCCCCGTGAACGGCGCCACGGGGATCCCGGGATTGAGGCCATATTCCGCGAACCGCGCCGCAAGCTGGAGCGGCGCGTCGCCCGGCTTGTGGACGCGCGGCAGCTTCGCGAGCAGGCCGGGCGCGGCGAATGCGCAGATTTCCTCGTCCCACGCGAGCGTCTGCAGGTTCAGGA
>Ga0310697_10007552_pt1 | contig 10232 bp, 5 predicted proteins | sample 172DNAGHGlowgp2_FD_203883 | JGI IMG/M metagenome (GOLD analysis project Ga0310697, IMG submission 203883) | Sheep rumen microbial communities from Palmerston North, Manawatu-Wanganui, New Zealand - 1728 DNA GHGlow gp2 (v2) (version 2) | ecosystem: Host-associated > Mammals > Digestive system >...
TAAAAACAGATACAATGAAAATGGGCGTCATCCATGCCACAGCTACTACTATGACTTTGGCAAAAAGTAAAATTAATGACGATAAAATGGAAATAGAATATGTCACCACTCCATTGCTCTGCGAGTGTTCATCCTGTATCACTCCGTAGAGCACTTCAACATCTTCACGCAAGAGCCCACGATGGACCTTTCGGTCCGAGCCGTGGGCCTTAAGTTCTCGGTCTGCCTGCCTTGAAGAGTTTGCTCCGGGCAAAGTGGGAGTTTGGACGTAGCAAAATTCTGTTATGTACAGAGGTGGTGATAGGGGCAGTTTTGGCAGCGGTCGGCGACGGGCGTGGGGGTGAAGGGCTGCGACGGGTCGAAGATGTCGTTGACGGTCGTTTGCAGGCCGCGCACGAACTGGTCGCCGTCGGGTGTTGCCACGTCGTTGATATAGTCGGTTCCCAGCTTCAGAATGGGGTTGTAGTCGTCGGCTGCGGCGTGCTGTATGAAGAGCAGGGCAGGTGCTACGGGCGTGTCCGGATGTTGGTTGCGCACGATGCGGGCGTAGAGCATGGTCTGTAGGTAATAGCCGCCCTGGCTGTGTGCCTGTGTGTTGTCGAAGATGTCGTCGACGGTCTTCAGCGGCTTCAGGCGCTGGGAGCCCGTCTTATAGTCGATGATGCGTATCTGTTGACCGTTGCCGTAGTTGACCAGATCCATGCGGTCGACGCGTCCGCCGATGGTGATGGTGGCGCCGAGTGTCGCCACGGGCATCGGCTGCGTGACGTCATCCTCGAGCTTGAGGATGGTGAAGGGTGCCAGCCGGCGGTCGATGTCGACGAGCTGGCGCAGGTAGTGGATGATGACTTCGCGGTTGATGAGTCCGATGCCGCCCAGGCTGTTGATGTCTACCTCGTTGGCAATGGCCTCGTCGACTGTGCGCTCGATGTCGACCCTGTTCTTGAGCAGGGCTTCGAGGTCGGCGGCCTGGATGTAGGTGCTCTTCTGTGTCAGTCGCTCGTAGAGGGCTTGTGCGGCATTGTGGAAGATGATGCCGAAGAGGCGGTTGTCGATGACGTCGTCCTCGGTGTCGTCGGGTTCGCGCAGGCCCTCGACGTAACAGTAGTAGAATTGCAGCGGACAGGTGATATAGCGGTTGATGGCCGTCGGCGACAGCAGGTGGTTCAGGAACCGGTGGCGCAGGGTGTCGACGATGGCGGGCGTCTTCTCGATGGTGTGGGGCTGGTGCTGACGTGTCTGTTGGCGCGACGTCAGTATGCCTCGGCATATACTGTGGTAGTGGTCCTCGACCAGCAGTTGCTGCATGAACCGGCTCATCTCGGCCGTCTGTCCGTCGGTGGTGGCGTTGTTGTAGGCGATGGTGACGTCGGCGGCGCGGCTGAGCAGGCGGTTGAAGTAGTAGGCATAAATGGCCACCTTATGGTCGGCGGTGGTCAGTCCGTAGGCTCGGCGGATAGAGTAGGGGATGAACGACGAGTCGCTGAGACCTCGCGGCACGTTGCCCTCGTTGCAGCTGAGCAGCAGCAGGTGGTCGAAGTCGAGGTTGCGGGTCTCGAGCACGCCCATGATTTGCAGGCCGACAACAGGCTCGCCGTGATAGGGGATGGTGGTCTGCTGGATGAGTTGCAGGGTGAGGCGTTGCAGGGTGACGAGGTCGGCATCGAGGTCGCCGCTGGCGATAAGCGTGGCCAGTCGGTTGAGCAGGGTGTAGGCGCGGAAGAGCGACTCAGCCATGAGTGGCGACGGTTCTATCTCTTCTTTGGATTTTCTGGCTACATCGCTGATAATGTGCGCGATATGCGCAACGACGCCGCTGTTAGGAACGATGCTCGTCAGCATGTCTGCACCGTCGATGAAGCGGGCGTAGGGATGGCTCATGACGCGTGTGACGTAGCGTTGGCGGTAGCGATTGCGCTGACGGTCGTAGCCCTGCAGATAGAGTGTGAGCAACTGCTGTATGAGCGAACTGACGGGGGCGTGCTGCAGGGGGTAGCCCGTGGTGATGTTGACGTGCTCGACGCTGTCGGGCAACTGGTGGACGATGGTCTGTAGCAGTCCTTCGTTGCAGAGCACGATGGCCGTGCGCCGCCCGTCCTTGATGCGGTCGGGGTTGGCTTCGAGCCACTGGCTGATGTAGCGCGCCTGGATGTTCTCGGTGGGGGCGGCGAGGTAGTTGACGGACTTCGGACGCTGGAAGTTGCGGTATATGTCGTCGTCGGCCGTGTCGAGCTCGTTGGGGAAGTCGTCGAGATACTGCGCTATGAAGTGGCCGGCCTCGTTGCCCATGTAGTAGTGGTCAAAGTCCCAGTAGAAGGCTGCCTTCCCCTCGCTGCGCAGGCGCTTGAAGAGCCGTTGCTCGACGGTCTGTAGCAGGTTGAAGCCGATGAACAGATAGCGGTCGTGGCTGAAGTCGACAGCCTCGTCGGTAGCCACCTGACGGTAGAGGGCGCCCTCGTAGGCCAGTCCCTGCTCGGCCAGCCGGCGGTTGAAGTCGTGATAGATGTCGCCCATGCGCGACCACAGCCGCAGGAACCGCTCCTTCAGTACGGTCGTGTGATTGTCGTCGAAGTTGCTGAAGAACTGGCGGATGATGGCTTTCTGCTCGTCGGTGATGTAGCTGTCGTCGTCGAGTTCGTGGATGTCGCGCAGGTTGGCAAAAACGCGGTCGGCGGGAGCCATGTTCTTGTCGACATCGTCGAAGTCGCTGATGAGCAGCTGCCCCCAGCCGTAGAAGTGGTCGAGGGTCTCGTCGTAGCCCGTGACGGTGGTATAGGAGCGGTGCAGGTCGCACACGAGCTTGATGGGGTCGGCGACATGCAGGGTGGAGTGATTACGGAACAACTCGCTGATTGTTAGGTATTTAGGCGCCCACAGCGGGTGTTCCGACTCGCGTGCCAGCGCCTCGTTCAGGAATAGGGCGGCACGCTTGTTGGGGAAGACAACGGCCAGTCGCGATAGGTCGGAGCCGTACTTGCTGACGATGTCGTGGGCTACGTGTTCGAGGAATGTCTTCATACGGATTCGATTTTGTTGCTATAGACATACCACAGGTAGCCGCTCACCTGTTGGTGACCCATCGAACGCAGCAGTTCCATGTATGTGCGCACCTGGTCGTGGTATTCGGGGTTGGGATGGCCGAACTTGAAGTCGACGACTATCCACTGGTGGCCGTCGGTCATGACGCGGTCGGGGCGGTGTTCGACGACGTTGCCGTCCTCCACACTCAGGATGGTACACTCGTTGAACAGCGTCCATCGGTCGGAGAACCAGTCGGCCACCCGAGGGTGCTCCAGCCGCTTGCGCAGCATGGTGGTAACGCGGTCGAGGGTCAGCTGGTCGTCGTAGAGCACACCTTCGGACTCCAGTTGCTGCAAGGCGCTGTCGATGTCGGCGCTGGTGCGGATGGTGGAGAAGACGCGGTGCAGGATGCTGCCCAGCTGGATGTAGCTGGTGGCTGGCGACTCCTCGTCGTTGCCGCTGACGAACTCCTGGCTCTGGTTGCTCTGCCGGAAGATGGCTTTTGAGCGATAGTTGGTCAGGGGCACGTCGCAGGGTTGCAGGGGCTGCAGGAAGACGTTGTCGGTCTCAGCCTCCTTTTTCTTGGCGCTGGCGTAGTGTGGGCTGCCGTATTCGTAGACCAGCGGCTGGTCATCGGCCTCAGCGCCGGTCAGGACGCCGTCGAGCGGCAGATTGGGCAGAGCCTGCTCGATAATCGCCGACCGCGAGTTCTTCAGTCCGCGACGCCCAATAATAAAAAGGTTTTGGCGCGCGCGCGTGAAGGCAACGTAGAGCAGGTTCAGGTTGTCGACCACGTTCTGCAGGTGCTCATGGTGGTAGTCGTCCTCGTAGATGGTGCCCAGCATGCCCCGCTGGCTGTAGTCGATGGGGGCGATGGGCAGCAGGTCGAACGGCGACTCGGTGGGGTAGCACCACAGGACGTTGCCCGACTTCTCCAAAGTCCAGTCGCAGAAGGGACAGAGCACGTTGTCGAACTCCAGCCCCTTCGACTTATGGATGCTGACGATGCGTATGCCGTCGGTGACATCAGTCTGGATGGTTTTCGCCGCGATGCTCTCGTCCCACCGTTTCAGGAAGTCGTCGATGGTAGCGGCGGTGTCGATGGTGAAGTTATTCAGCTGGTCGAAGAAGGCGCATACGTAGGCCGACTCTGCATCGAAGACGTCGAGACGGAAGTCGGCAAACAGACGCTCGGCAAGCTCGTAGAGGGGCATCGTCAGGTAGTCGGCCCGCTGCTCGTCGCCGATGCTGGTGCCGACGGTCTTCTTGAGGAAGGCCTGAGCCAGCTGGTCGTCGGGATGTGCCAGCACCCGCAGCGCATGGATGATGATATTGACCGGCAGCGAGGCATCGAGACGGAAAGCTTCGTCGCTGATGATGCGTACCTCGGGACAATGCTGGGCGAAGTAGTTGGCGATGAGCGGTATGTAGTTGTTGACGCGTACCAGGATGGCAATCCTGCTGGTGGGCACCTGATGGGTTCTCAGGTCGCTGACGATGTCGACGAGCCGGCTGAGTGTCTGCTCCTGATAGTCGTCGGCACCGTAGAGCGTCATGTTGACGTGGCCGACATCGGGCTGGCCTTCTGGTATCAGCTGTTCCACGTCTTCGTATGCACGTGTCAGTTGTTCGGCCTGGGGCTGGTCTTGCAGTTTTTCGTACTCCAGTCTGGCGGCTTCGGCAAAGAAGGCATTGTTGAATCTGATGATGCGGCTGTCGGAACGGCGGTTGGTTTTCAGTACCTCCGATTGCAGCATCTGTGGCGGGAACTGCAGCTCGATGTTGTTCAGTAGTTGCCAGTCGCCGCTGCGCCAGCGGTAGATGCTCTGCTTGACGTCGCCGACGATGAGGTTCTCGCTGCCCTTGTGGCTCATCGTCTCGAGCAGCAGGACCTTGAAGTTCTTCCATTGGATGGTGCTGGTGTCCTGGAACTCGTCAATCATGATATGCTCCAGCTGGGTGCCTATCTTTTCGAAGATGAAGGGGGAGTCGCTCTCGCTGATGAGGGCGTTGAGCAGCTTCTGAGTGTCGCTCAGCAGGAAGCGGTTGGCGTCGGTGTTCAGTTCGTGGACTTTCTGCTCGATGTTGCTCAGCAGGCGCACTTGGTTCAGATGGCGCAGGGTGAGCTTGGCCGACTGGTAGAGCCGATACTGGCGGGGACGCTCGTCGACGGCTTGGCGCAGAAGATGGCCGAGCACGCCGTCGGCCAGGATATGTATCTGTTCGCGGCGGGGACTGCTCTTGGCGTACCATTTCGCCGGGTCTTCCAGACAGTTGGCAACCGTCGCGTTCACGATGCTTTCGTCGAATATGCCATCCTTCAGCTTATAGAAGAAGCTGGCGATGCCGCGCTTCTTGTTGGCCAGGTCGTCGGGGCTGAGTCCTTCGCTTTCGAGGGTATCGAAGAACGATTCGGCGATCGTGAGCATGCGCTGGCGGGCACCATCGCGCAATTCGCGCAGCGTACGGGTATAGTTGTCAAAGAAGCCTTTCTCGTTGAAGCGTTGGTCTACTTCCTTGCTGACCTCCTTGTAGATGTCGCTGAAGATGGTCTTGCCGAATTTCTTGATCTGACTGATGACGTTCCATGAGCGGTCGTCGTCGATGTTCTCCATGATGTACTTCAGTATCCATTGTAGCACGGCGTCGGTCGTCTGCAGGTCGTCAATCATCTGGTCGACGGCCAGCTCTTCAACCTGAGTGTCGTTGAGCTCAATGCGCAGGTTAGCGGTCAGGTCGAGCTCGCGGGCCAGGTTGCGCAGCACACTCTGGAAGAACGTGTCGATGGTCATCACGCGGAAATGATTGTAGTTGTGCAGGAGCAGGTTCAGCGCCTGGCCCGCACGACTACTGATGACGTCGGGGGTGAAGCCGTCGTCCTTCAGTTTTTCATAGACCGCGTCGGCATACACCTGGGAGTCGGGCAGTCGGCGCCAGATGCCGTAGAGCTGGCTGAGGATGCGGGTCTTCATCTCCTCGGTGGCCTTGTTGGTGAAGGTGACAGCAAGGATAGTGCGGTACGACAGCGGGTTGCGCACGACAAGCTGAATATACTGTACGGCCAGCGCAAAGGTCTTACCACTTCCTGCACTTGCCTTATAAATGGTCAGGGGTTTTACCATCGACGGAATAATTCAAAGGTGAATTTGCAATCGAAGCCTTGGAATTCAGAACCCAGGAAACTGGTGAACAGTCCGATAGAGACAAAGCGTGTGGAGAAACCGTAGCCATACTCGGAGTAGGGGCGTGTCCTGTCGATACTCAACGCGCTGAGGTAGAAGCGCTCTCGCTCAAAGATACGTCCCAAAAGGGGTATCCACGACGCTACCAGGAAGGGGGACTCGTAGGAGAGGTGGGCACGGGCGTAGTATTTCGACTCGTTGTACCAGCGGCTGTCCAGTAGCTGGAAGTCGCCCGACCAGTCGTCGTCCCAGCCGCCAGGTAACTTGTTGTCGCGGAAATGGATGTAGTCGACGAAGTAGTTGGTCTTCTTGCGGGTGTAGAAACCGCCTCCGACTTTTGCATTCAAACGGCGCTGGGGCTCCATAGCGTGCTTGAGGGATCCGTCGAACTCCCAGCGCTCATAGTCGCTGTCAGCTCCGAGGATGCCCTTGATGCCTCGCTCGTAGTCGACGGAGAAAATGGGGCCTTTGCGCCAAGGCGTGATCTTGAGCGTCAGCATGGGGGCGAAGCTGTTGTAAGTCTGCGGCTTGCCGTAGTGCCACATCTGTTCAGGCTCATAGGGGATACGACGGTGATAGGTAAAGCCTGTGGCCAGTTCGAAGACCTTGTTCAGCTTGATGTTGTTGGAGATGGTCAGGTAGTTGTCATCGAAATAGTCTAACTCTTTGGAGTCAATATCCACCGTGTCGCCCTGTTCGCTGCGGATTTCGTCGATGATGCTGCCGTTGGTGATGCGGTTGCCGTTGCCGTAGACTATCATCACCTGGCCGTTGCGCTGTGGATTGTAATTATAATAGAAAGGCAACGTAAAGTAGAACTTCTTGTACTTGAAGTTGTAACCACACCAAGGCTGGAATTCAAGGGAGCGTCGGCTGTCGATGTTATAATTGGCACCAAGCTTGATTTTGTAGGCAAAGCCATGGGTACTACTGTAGCTGATGTACTGAGGGTCGAGGATGGGGGACATCTTCACTCGACCACGCTCGTTCTCGAAGCGGATGCTCGAGATGAGGTTGTCGCCGATGGCATCCTGCAGGACATTCTTGACGAAGCTGAAGTGGTGGCTGTCGGTGGCTGTGGTATCAGCAACCTCCGTGGTGTCGGGCTGATGATTGGCTGCCCACTGGTCGCGAATGATTTGCTCCTCGTTGTTAAGGGGGATGGGGCGGATGCTGTCCATGCGTGCCAGGTTGAAGTCGTCGTCCAAGGAATCGGGAACTTCGGCGTTGCAGTCGTAAACGGCTTCGTTGTTGAAGTAGACGGAGTTGCCCATGAACTTGAATACGAGATGGGTCTTGCAGCGGTTGGGAAGCAGGGAGCGTGTCTCTCCGACACCCATCGTGACCTCCGTGTGGAAGCGCATCATGTCGTACTCGCCGTCAAACTTAACCTCGATGATACGTCCTGTCTGCTTGTCGACGGTAGCCTCACCCGAAATAAGTTGGGTATTCTTCAGGAATCGTGGCTTGAAGGTGAGGATGGCGGTGTCGGTATCGTCTCGTCTGATGCGGTAACGATAGTAGTGACGGTTATGCCGGTTGAAGGGTGAGAGGATATGGTCGGGATAGAGGCAGGTGTCGTAGAGGTTGGGCATCAAGTACTCCGTTGTGATAGGCATCGTATGGCGGTTGTGGCGGATGGTGCTGAACGAAACCAGACAACGCGAATCATAGTCGTTGAAGTCATTGAATCTCACCTTATTGTAAGACTCGGTGACGTGTGAGCGGTCACCGCCTGCTACCGAGTACATGGAGGGTATGACCCATAGCGTGAAGTTACGCTTCCAAATATGAAAGTTGCGCTTGACATAGATGTATGACGTATGTCCGCTGATGCCACCTATCGTATAGTTACGGCGATAGTTGAACATACGTTGCAGTATCAGAGAGTCGGGCCTGTTCTTGGAAGCTGACACAGCATGACAGGGCATACCGTTGAATAGTATGCCGAGCAGGAAAATCAATGTCAGCCTATACCATTTCACACTTGGAATCCTGTTCTTAAACCAGCTCCACCTTATTTATATCCTGTTCCTTCTCGCAGTAATGACAGGTTAGGATGCCATTGGCCACGTGGAAGTGTGTCTGCATCGGTTCGTTGTTGGTGATGCACTTGGGATTGTTGCATTTGACAATACCTCGGATATCATCGGGCGTGATAACGGTCTTTTTCTCAGTCACTTCGAAGTCGCGGATGATGTTTAGCACGATGTTGGGAGCAACCACGGAAAGACGGCTTATCTCCTCGTCGGTAAAGAATTTGTTCTCAACCTTGATGATGCCTTTCTTGCCTAATTTCTTTGAACGGAGGTTGTAGCCGATGGTGACGGGAGTGTCCATCTCGGCTAATTTCAAGAGTTGGGCTACCTGATAGGTCTTTTCTGAGGGTATGTGGTCAATAACGGTACCGTTTTGGATAGCGGCTACCAGCATTTCGGTCTTGTTCATAGGATGATGGTTTTATCGTTACGTACTTCATCGAGACTGATGCCCAAGACATCGCAGAAGATGGCTTGGCGGGCAAAGAGACCATTGCAGGCCTGCTGGATATAGTAGGCGTGCGGGTTGTCGTCTACTTCGTAGGCAATTTCATTGACGCGGGGTAGGGGATGTAGTATTTTCATATTGGGCTTAACCTGGCGCAGCATGTCATTGTTCAGGATGTAGACGTTCTTGACGCGCTCATACTCCATGAGGTCTGAGAATCGCTCTTTCTGGACGCGCGTCATGTAGAGAATGTCGGCATCGGCAATGACTTTCTCATTGAAAGACGTGTGCTCGCTGTACTTGATGTTCATCTCCTTGCAGTATAGCTTATACTCCTGAGGCATCTGCAGTTCCTTTGGGGCAACGAAATGGAAGGTGGGGTTGAAGTGGCGCATGGCCATGAGCAACGAATGCACGGTACGACCGTATTTCAGGTCGCCCACCATGTAGATGTTCAGATTCTCAAGCGTGCCTTGTGTCTTGTAGATGGAATAGAGGTCGAGCATACATTGTGAAGGATGCTGGTGAGCACCGTCTCCAGCATTGACGATAGGTATGGGGGCTATTTCCGAAGCATATTGGGCGGCTCCTTCAATATAGTGGCGCATCACAATGACATCGGCATAGTTGGAAACCATCAGAATGGTGTCTTTCAGAGTTTCTCCCTTTGTACCGCTGGTAATCTTGGGGTCTGCGAAACCGATGACGCGAGCACCAAGGCGATTGGCGGCTGTCTCGAAAGAAAGACGGGTACGCGTAGAGGGTTCGAAGAACAAAGTAGCAACGACTTTACCCTTCAGCAATTCGCGGTTGGGATGCTTCTCGAACTCTTGGGCCATCTCGATCATATAAAGGATTTTTTCCTTCGTGAGATTGGCAATAGTGACAAAATTATGCTTTTCCATCGTCGTTTTTAGTAAATGATGATGCAAAATTACACATTATTTCTTGATTTCGTGCGATATTTTCAGATAATTTTGTATTTTTGCAAGCAAAATCAAGAAATATGAGAAAGTTTTTCATTCGTTCCTTGTGGGCGTTGCTCATTATCGGGGTTGCGGCTTTGGCTGTGGCCTTTTATGGAATCAAGGAGGGGTGGATTGGCTATATGCCGCCAATTGAGGACTTACAGAACCCAATTAATAGGTATGCTACTCAGGTGTATTCCGCCGACGGAAAGATTTTGGGCACATGGAGTTCTGACCGTGGAAACCGTGTGATGGTCGACTACTCTAAATTGCCAAAATCGCTGGTTGAGGCGTTGGTGGCTACTGAGGACGTGAGATTCTATGAGCATTCTGGTATCGACTTCTATGCATTAGGACGAGCAATCGTCAAGCGCGGGGTTCTGGGACAGAAGTCTGCTGGCGGTGGCTCTACCATCACCCAGCAGTTGGCCAAGCAACTGTTTACTGAGAAACCGGCACACTCGACGTTGGAACGTGTCCTCCAAAAACCGATAGAGTGGGTAATTGCCGTGGAGTTGGAACGTAACTATACAAAGGACGAAATACTGACGATGTATTTGAATAAGTTCGACTT
>Ga0310697_10007553_pt1 | contig 10231 bp, 19 predicted proteins | sample 172DNAGHGlowgp2_FD_203883 | JGI IMG/M metagenome (GOLD analysis project Ga0310697, IMG submission 203883) | Sheep rumen microbial communities from Palmerston North, Manawatu-Wanganui, New Zealand - 1728 DNA GHGlow gp2 (v2) (version 2) | ecosystem: Host-associated > Mammals > Digestive system >...
GAGGAAGTCTTTCTGCCAGCCGTCGCGGGGCTGGCCGGTGGCAGGATCGGTGATGCTGCCTGAAATGTACACTGTCTTGTTCATTGTTTCGTCTGATTGTTGATACTGTTGCTATATTTTTGGATTCTTGATTTTGCGCCATCTGGGGTGTTCCTTCTGGTCTGTCTTATGCTGCAGGCGTTTGATTCTCCGCTGCCATTTCTGGCCAGACTTGCTTTCACGATACATGCTGATGCGTTCGTCCATACGGCCGTCATACTCCTCGCGGTATCGGACGTGCGTCAGATGCCACCCGCAACAAGCCTTGCAGTAGTACGGACGCAAATTCTCGCCGCCTGATATCTCGTCGGCATTCCAGCGCAAGAAGTCCTGCGCCTTCCGCTCCGTCTCGAACAGCATCTTCTGCTTTCCGCAGTCCGGGCACATTATTCTGTGAGTTGGTTTCATACGCTCAGTCCTCCTTAATCAGTTTGTGCTTGTTCGCCTTCCAGTCCGGCTTCTCCAGGGTCTTCGCCTTGACCTGACGGTCGAGCCTGCTCACGCTCTGGAATGCCGGTGCCAGCACCGCGTTCCTCTCGCTTAACCGCAGCCTTGAAATTGTAAATCGGCTTGATGATGTCCACGATGCGCACGGTGTCCTTGATGCTGTCGATGATTTCCTGCATGGGCTTGTAGACCATGGGGCTCTCGTCGATGGTCTCAGGGCATACGCTGGTGGAGTAGATGCCGCTCATCTGCTGCTCGAACTCCTGCATCGAGAGCGTGTCGAGAGCCTGTCTGCGTGACATCAGGCGGCCTGCGCCGTGGGGTGCCGAGTAGAGCCAGTCGATGTTGCCGCGTCCCTCGCACAGCAGCGAGCCGTCGCGCATGTTCATCGGGATAATCAACCGCTCGCCGTTGAGCGCCCTCACGGCTCCCTTGCGCAGGATGCGGTGTCCGATGTCGATGTAGTTGTGGATGGTGGTGAAGTTGGCGAAGTTCCTGCTCATCCATCCCATAGCGTAGCAGATGATTCTCGACATGGTATAGCGATTCTTCTGGGCATACAGCTGGCACAGTTGCATGTCGCTGAGGTAATTTTCTGCATCCTCGCCCTCGATAAAGGACAGTTCTTTGTCAATCTTCGGCGCCTGCTCCTTGGCCTCGCGGATGGCGGCAGCTATCTCGCGCTGACGGCCCTCTGTCTTCAGGCGGGCGATGATGGCCTGCTCGTCGTAGCCCAGCCGACGGCAATAGTCCTCCGCCCGCTTCTGCCAGTATTCGCACACGCGCTTGCCGAGGTTGCGCGAGCCGGAGTGGATGACCAGATACTTCTCGCCGTCGCTGCCCTCGTCCACCTCGATGAAGTGGTTGCCGCCGCCGAGCGAGCCGATGCTGCGCTGTGCCATGTCGCTGTCGATGGCTGCACGGCAGTGAAATTCGTCAACATAAGAAATCTTTGCCACAGGCTTCTCGTGGATATTGAAGCCGGACGGAATCTCGTTGTTCACCACGCGGTCGAGCCGTTGCAGGTCGATGTCGCCTTTGCCGAGGTGTACCACCAGCATGCCGCAGCCGATGTCAACGCCCACGGTGTTCGGTACGATGCGGTCTTTCAGCGCAATCACCGTGCCGATGGTGCAGCCAGCCCCTGCGTGGCAGTCTGGCATGATGCGCACGGTGCAGTCCCCGTAGGCCTCGCTTGTTGCCATTTTCTCAATCTGTGCCTTTGCGGTGTCCTCCACCGTTCGGGCGAAAATCTTCAGTTGTTCAGTAATCATAATTCCTTTGTGTTTAATGAAAAGGAGAAAGAAGCCTCGCGGCATACACCGGTAGGGATTGCACCTACATTTTGTCTTAGAATACCCATCCGTATCCTTTCCACGTCCTGGGCTTTATGCGCCTGAAGATGGCAGGCGCATCCCGACATTAGACTACGGCATGACTTACGCTACTACTCCTTTCTCTTGTTTGCTATTGTTTCGTCTGTTTGTTTGCCTTAAAGTTATCGCCTCGGTCTGATGTGCAGGGCCTTGGCATGTTCGAGCATTTCCTGCAGCCGTTCGTCCATGCACTCAAAAATCTTACGCTCCAATACTGTGGCATCAGCATCTTTGATGTCGATGTGCATGAGTTCATGGAAGTCGTCTTCCAATTCGCGCCGGAAGTCGGCGTTCATGATGTTGGCGTAGAAGTAGCGGTCGTAGTACTCGCGCACCTTCCCGGCTATGCGCTGCGTGGTGAACGTCAGAGGATAGACCACCGTATCAGCTGAACATCTGGTTTCAATGCCGTTGCTGTGCAGACGGTAACTCTGCCTGTCTTCCTTTTCCAATATCTCGACGTAGCAGAGCTTCGCAGTGCTGTCGTACACCCACATGCCGGTGGTGCAGTCCTTCATCTGCCGCTCCGGCTTGCTGTAGTAGTATGGGATTTCTTTCTGCTCCATATTGTTTTGATTGTTTGATTTGTTGATACTGTTATACTATTCTATTTCCATCCATATCCACGGTGTGCGAAAGCAGTTCCCTGTATGCTCCTGGCTGCAGATACTGCTGCAACAGCTTGCGCGTCGATTCCTTCAGGTAGATGGTTCTGCCGAACGACTCCACCACCGTCACGATGCGCCGGATGGCGGCACCGCTCTCTTCGACATTGTAGTAGTCCTTCTTCACACCGCTGCGCAGTCCGAGCTTGAAGTGGTCGCACCACGGCATGGCCTCACGCACCATGCGCTCTGAAGCTCGCCATTCTATCACCGGCTCGATGCTGGCAAAGGTGGAGAAGCCTAAGCGGTGGAGGTGCCGCATCGCCTCTATGCGGTCTTGGTTTGACGATGCGTTAGGTTCCATGTCGTCGCGGCCCGTCAGTGTAAAGCCAAAACTGATGTCCTCCGGATAGAACGTACTGGCAAGAAACGTCTGCATGGTTCTGCCGTAGATGTCTATCCAGCTTGCATCCTTGGTCAATATCTTCACGGGAATACCGTGCATGTTGGCAAAGGACACTGCAAACCTTGTCAGCTCCCGCGTCTCAGGAATCATAGGGTCTGTGGAGAACGAGAAGAAGATGCCTGTCTGCCGAAGATACTCCTGATATCTATACATCTCTCTGATAAACACCTGCTTTGCGTCCTCCTCGTCCTTGAAGCATTTCTTTAACCGTACCTCCGTGCCTCCGAGCGCCTTTTTCGTGATGCCGCGTTTCAGGTAGCAGTACTGGCACCCATGAGGACAGCCGGTGTAGAAGTTGCACCCGATGCGCCCGTACTCCCAAGCCGCGCCCTTCGTAGTGTAGAGCGCCTTGCCGTTAATGGTGATGTCTTTGCTCTCGTTCATAGTTCTTTTGCTTTTATAATTCGTTCAATTAGTGTAATTCTTTCAGTCGCTGTCGCTTTGTGAAAGCGCTAACTGCGGTTCTATTCGTTTCGTCTTTTCCAGTGTCTGCAAACCGCATATCGTTGCCGACAGACGATTGAACTGTTCTTCGGTGAAAATCAGCTCTCCATTGCGAAGATAGGTTGTCATGCGACGCTGATAGTTTGCAACCTTCCGTTTCCACTTGGTGTTACGTGGATAGTCCGAGTGGTGCGCCTTCTTCATCTTGCGTGGCATACGTCCCAGTTGGTGCTGTAGCTTTACATTCCACTTCGACGGCTTTTTTATCAACTTCATAATTTCGTCACTTGGCTCTTCCATGTGTCCCGTGAACGTGGTGTTGAAACCCTTTGCGCTATAATCCGGCCTTGCGTCACCATCCTCTTTGTAGGTCAGCATTCCTGGCTTGATGCTCACGGCCTCGCCGAGCGGGATTGGATGTGCATCGGGGTTATCCTTCAAGTCTTCAACGCGACAAAAATATAACTTGCCAAGTCCGGCAGGCATCTCGTCTTTACCGACATCGCCCATTTCTCTTTTCAGCTTCTTTTCGAGAGCATCCAGCATTCTTTCTGCAATGCCTTCTGCTATACATTTTGATACTTCGTCTTCCATAAATTCATGTCAATTAGTGAAATTCGTGTTCAGTTTTGTTTCCTCCCTCTTGAAGTACTGGCACTGTCCGAGCACTCCTTTCGGGGTCATATCCTCTTCGCCCTGCTCGCAAAAGAACATATACGGGCCATGAGTGTAGTCCCAGAACACATCATCCAAGTGCTCGCAAAAGAGGCAGCCGTTCGGATGAGCCATGCAAGCGTAATCGTCGCATTCATACCGCTCTGTGAAGATGTCGGCATATTTCTCGGTAGGCTTAAATTCAATCATATAATTCGTGTCAATTAGCAGAATTTGTGGTTCTGTCCTCCTCGTCCTCCATGTAGTTATACACCATGCAATCAATAGCCTTGTAGAGTTCCTCTGCCTCGTGCTTGGTCATGGTGATAACGGTCTTTGGCGCATCGGCCTTTGCCCCATCGTAGTACGTCACTCGCAGATGGTTGCCTTGCGTCGCCTCAATCTCCGCCCACGGCTCATTAGCGTTAGTGCGGAACAACTGTAATTTTTCGCTTGATGTCTTCATAATCCCTTTTAATAATCTATTCGTTCAATTTGTGAAATTCTTTCAGTCGCTACGCTTGGTGAAAGCGCTAAAGCGATTACGTGTTCGCCTTATTTCTTTCCTCCGATTATCTCCTGCCACCGGTCTTCTGGCCCGCAGCAGGTCATATAAACTTCTTGCAGGACTGTATCGGCATCACTTCCGATAATCGTTTCTATCTTGTCGATGCGCCACCGCCATTTGCGATAGTCCTTTTCCTTGCCGTCCATCGTTATCACAAACTGCCCTTCTTGCAGGTTCGGTACCAGACACGGCACGCCTTTAATCCACGCACCGTCGATGTAGTCTATAAAGTGAGTTTTTACTTCCATAAATTCGTTCAATTCGTGTAATTCGTGGTTCAGAACGGCATGGAATCTGCGTATAACCGCAGCTGCTTCTTGGTATTGCCGATGAACTTGCGCATGGCATCGGCGTAGAAGTCCCTCATGCGGTGAGTGGCACCGCCCGAACACTCCAGCATGGCAGACACGGCATCAAGGCAGGCTTCCGACTTGCACAGGAACTCCACGGTATCCTCCTTCTGTTTGCTGTTCTTCTGCCGCTCGGCACTTAACTTCTGCTCCAGTTCACGTATCTTGTCGTTCAGCGTGCTAACCTCGCGGAAGTGACAATCCTGGACAAGGGTAGCCTCGGTCGGGATGACTATAGGTTCTGCCAGCACGTAGCGGTCAAAGCGGTCTTTGCGGCGGACGAAAATCTCCTTGTCGTCCAATTTGTACTGAGGCGTATTGTCGTCCGTCCGATTGACACAGGTGTCCAGACACGAATAGCTGTTATCTTCGGGGTTGATCCCATGCGGTTCCTTGTAGATATTCACCTGCTGACGGCCACCCTCGAAGTTGAATTCCATCAGCCATCCGCGCAACAGCCCGCGAAGGCATGACTTGTGCGACTCCGGCATATCCTCGCTGCTGCTGGTGTTGGTAAGCACGAGGTTCCAATAACTGTCCTTCTCGTTAATCTCTACTGCCCAGTCGAGTGTATTCAGCACTTCGGCTGCAATCTTGTAAATCTTTCTCATTGTTTCGTATTTCTTTTAATTTATTTTACTGTGAATTTATCCCATTCTGATACTCGCAGGCCGCCCAGCATCTGTCTGCGCCATTCGTCATAGCTTGGCGTCGTAGAGTCTCTCCTCCACTCCGCCGTCTCGCGCTTGGCGAACATCACCTGCCCTGGCTTGTAGAGTTTGGCTATCGGCAGTTCGTCGATGTGAACGTATTTCACAACCTTCCACCCGCCTCGCTGGGCTATCTGCTCAAGGACATCGAGGCTGTCGGTAGAGCGGCAGTAGCATACCACCTCCGTACCCGCAGGCCAATCGGGAAATTGGAACGCCTTCTTTACTTCTTCCTCGCTAAAGAAGCGTGAAATTTCGTCGTGGGTCATCATCGTTCAGCCCTCCTTACCTGCAATCCCAATAGTTGAACAGTTCCTCCAGTTTGGCACGGGCAGAGATAAATGCCGCTGCGTGGCCACGGTCGTAATGCGCTCCCTCGCTGCTGGCATTGGGTGCCTTTGCGCTTTCCTGAAACCGCTCTGTCTCGCTGACAAGCCACTCCCAAAACTCCATCAGCTTCTCAATCTCAAAATCCACCCGCGTGTTCAGTAGCAGCATGTCAGAGAGCTGGTGGAACTTCCTCACTTTCGCAATGGTGTATGACTTCTTTTTGCCACCAAAATCAACACGGATATACACTGGCAGATTCTTCTCTGCGTCCATGTTGCCAGTCACAATCTTCAATTCTTCTAATGTCATAATCGTATTCCTTTAACTATTTATTCCTGCGTTTCAATTGTGCTTTTTGTCCACACTGCTGGCAGACGATGCGAAACGAACCGCTGCGTGTCTGTTTGAACTCACCACCGCACTTCGGGCAGCGGTGGGTGGCGAGAAACTTCTGTGCCATCTCGTTCCGTCCCTCAGTGGTGTGCTGACGGAACACGGGATAGTCTTTCCACTTCTCGGGTTCCAGTCGGCGCAGGGCATTGACAATGCGTCGATACTCACGATTGTACCTCGACCGCTCTGGTCCTGGCTCCGTCTCTGCAATTATCTGCCCGCAGGTGTCAAGCTGCCTGTAGAGGAAACTTATTTGCTCACGCTTCTGCTCGCCGGTCATTGTGTCAGTCCTCCTTGATTATTCCCAATTCCTTTTTAATGAAACTAATAATGCTGTCAGCTGACTCGCTGACCTTGATTAATCCTTCGCTTTCAACGGGATGGTCGCAACGTGAAGCCCACTTAATCATGGTGTCGGCTTGCTCGTAGTCCTTGCACAGTCTTTCGTGCAGACGGCTTTCGATTTTACCATTCCACCTTATCATGCCCTTCATTTCGGCACGGTGGGCTTCGTCCTTGGCCGCGAGTGCTGCCTGCAGCGACGCAATCTTGTCGAGGGCAACCGCAAACCTGTCGTACTTCCGCAGTCCGTAACTCTGACGCATCTGCTCGTATCTGCGGAACAGCTGCTCGTCGGCAACCTCCCAGCTCACCCACTTCTGCGCCATCAGTGCCTCCAAATCTTCGTCATGGTTGAAGTAATACTTCTCCGTGTGGCAATTCAGGTTTACCATCACGTCGTGCTCAATACGAGGCTCCACCACTTGATACTCCATGTGCAGATGCACCTCGTCGTTGAACACGTTCTTGGCCGAAGCCTTTATGTCCTTGATGCAGCAGATGGAGTCCTGCGAAACGTGCCACCACGAATCGCTGCCTGCATCAAAGAACTTGCCTATCATCCAGCCGTACCTCTGCCGTGCCAACTCGGTCAGCACCTCTGTGCGCCGTCTCTCACCCGCCAGCAGCTTGCGTATCAGTGAACGCTGCTTCTGCACTCCCTTCAAGAACTCATCTTGTGTAATTTTACCGTTTGCCATTATTGCTAAATTTTAATTTGTTTACTTTTTAAGTTATTTATTCGTGTCAATTCGTGAAATTCTTTCAGTCGCTACGCTTGGTGAAAGCGCTAAGGCGATTACGTGTTCGTTTTTAAGTGAAGAGGAAAGAACTACCGCCAAAGCACGGCAATAAGCATCAGCACAGCCAGGAGCCAGCCGGCAACGGTCCAGATAAAGAACTTATTGCGGAGCATTTCGGCCTTATGCAATATGCTCTTGGTCTGGTTGATGTTCGCCATGTGCTCGCCATACATACTCACGAATGTGTCTTGCACAAAGCCTTTCACGTGTTCGGCTATCTTCTCCCTGCTCTCCTGCGGAATGATGTAGAGAGTCTTTCTATACTCGCCCGTTGGCGTAATCTGATATTCAGCACAGTCAACTGTGAATACGTCACGCTCACACTCCACCTCTCCGAAATACTTGCGGTAGAATCTTCCTGTGAACTCAATCTTTGTCACGCCCTCCTTGTCGTAAATCTCACGGGCACGCTCCTCAATCTTCTTGGCTTTCATTCGCGCCAATGCTACGAGGTCGTTGTATTCCTTCTGCGTCAACTCCACCTTGGGATTGACGTAGGTGTCTTTTAGGATTTTTTCAATCATAACAATTCCTCCACTAAGTCATAAACGTCCTTGACCGTACAGCCTTTGATATGCATCTTTTCGTCTGGGACCGATATGTCAAACTCACGCTCTAACTCCATGACGATTTCCACAGCGTCAAGTGAATCGGCACCAAGGTCGGTTTCTAATACTGCGTCATCCTTGATCTCGCTGTAATCTACACCTAAAAGGTCGTTCAACATGTCGTTTACTTTCTTTTCGATTTCGTTTCTTTCCATAGTTTCTTTTAACTTATTTATTCGTGCCTATTCGTGTTCAAAAAAAAAATCGTATAATCCGTGTCATTCGTGTTCGTTAATACTTGCGGTAGAAGTGCCAGACGTAGAATCCGTCGCGGGTGACTACCGAGCCGATGTGCTCGATGGCCCCGTCGGTAGTGCCTGGGTCTGGCATCCTGTGGCCCGTGCCGAAACAGAGGATTTCCACCTTCACCAGCGGCATGTCGGGCGTACATTCGTACCAGATGCAGGGAGTGCCCTGCTGCATGGCCACGTGGATGATCTTATAGTCCTGTGGCAGTTTCACAGTCTGGCAGTCGCAGACGTCGAGCTTTGTCTTGAAGATTGCTCTCATGAGTCAGTCCTCCATAATCTTTGGTTGCAGATATTTCAGGTTGCGGTTAATCATGCGGATGAGTGCCGTTTCGTGCTGTTTGAACTTGCGGGCGGCTTCGGCCTCGCTGTCAAGAGTTGTCACATCACACATGCTCCGCTTGCAGCACGACAGCGTGTAGTGCAGGTCACTCATTTCGTGCTGGTCAACATCATACTCGTAGTCGTAGGCCATATAGCCGCCGTCTTTGATGTCGGGGTACATCTCTCGCGGAATGGCTACCTTGAAGTCCTCGGGCGCAGCGGAGTAGTTGCACCACTCGCCCCGTTCGTTCAGCGTCGGTTTCTGCCCGATAAAGATGCGCAATCGGCCAGGCAGACAGCCCTGCGTGTTCTTGTCGCGGCAGATGAATAGTCTCGGTGCTTTCACACGTCAGTCCTCCGTAAATTTATACTTGTTCCTATGATACACTACCAGCCAGCCGATGTTGTCGATGGCGCAGCACAGGCCCCAGATGAACATGGACACTTTGAGCGAGGGCATGAACAGCAGGGCGCAGGCGTAGCCGGCGATGCAGCAGATGCCGCACACCACGTCGTTGTTGTTGTCATAGACCTCGCGTTCGTGCTCGTTCCACAGCTTCGGTCGGAAGGTCATCAGACACTTGCCGACGAACTCAGACACCAGCGTGCCGTAGAGCAGGCAGGCGATGGCCAGCACCCACACGTTGTACTCCACGAAGCAGAGCCACATGCCGACGCAGAAGCCTACTGCCGACTCGACGACGCAGAGCACTGTGAACCACCGGATGGCCCAGCGGCGCAGCCGGCCCTTCCATATCATGCCTATCACGAGGCCCACAACGCTGTAGGTGAGCGACTGGAATGCCAGCCACTCGGCGGGCAACTCCGTCACCCATGCCTTGTCGATGGCAGGTCCGACGTAGGCATCCAGCAGCCCGACGACGAACAGTGTAGATAGCGTCCACCGCTGGTTCTCGTCGGGGTGGATGTTCAGCAGATTGAGTAATCGCTTGAATAGTTTCTGCATCGGTCAGTCCTCCTTAACTTTTATCTTCTTGTTGATATGGCAAAAGTTAAGTGCGTGTTGCAGTTCATGAACACCCCTTATCTTCAAATCGTTCATGGCACGATTAGAGCTGAACGCTGCACCGACAGTGCCGCCTGGGACATATATAGTAAGTGTCTGTCCGATGGGGCAGGTATGATTGCCGCTGACATGGATGCTTGTCTCTCCGTTGCACCAGTCCCATGCCGACGTACACCCTTTCCTCAGTTTGAATCCGTTCCGCTCCAGTATTTCGCCTGTCAGCGGTATCGGCTCAATCTCGTCGTAGTCGTACAGGTCGTTGTAGTCCAGCATCACCATATGCTCCCTAATCTCGCGCACCTGCTCTGGCTGACGGTTATGGGTGCTATATACCCAGTCACCAATCATCAGTTCTCTTGCTTTCATATCGCCTTTGTCTGGTTTAACCAATCTCAATTTCGTAGCGTATCCTGATGCGGTTGCGACGTGCCACGGCCTCAAATCCCTTGCGGGTGACGCTGTAGAAGATGCTTTGCCCAAGTTCGCCCGTGCGCTTGGCA
>Ga0310697_10007554_pt1 | contig 10230 bp, 8 predicted proteins | sample 172DNAGHGlowgp2_FD_203883 | JGI IMG/M metagenome (GOLD analysis project Ga0310697, IMG submission 203883) | Sheep rumen microbial communities from Palmerston North, Manawatu-Wanganui, New Zealand - 1728 DNA GHGlow gp2 (v2) (version 2) | ecosystem: Host-associated > Mammals > Digestive system >...
TCAAAGCGCTTCGCGACGGCGGCGTGATCGCGGTCATGCTGCCCGCGACCTCGTTCTATCTCAAAAAGCCGTACGGCGATTTCCGCGGCATGATCGACGCGGGCGTGCCCGTTGCGGTGGCGACCGACATGAACCCCGGCTCGACGCCGAACCTCTCTCTGCCGTTCGCCATGACGGCGGGCTGTCTGTACGGACGGCTCACGCCCGAAGAGATCCTCACCGCGGCGACGTTGAACGGCGCGGCTGCGATCGGCATGGCGGAAACGCTCGGCACGCTCGAAGCGGGCAAGCAGGCGGACCTCGTCGTGTGGGACGCCGACAACCTCGACCAGCTCATTTACCGCTACGGAACCAACCGCGCATCCGCCGTATTCAAAAAGGGCGTGCGCATGACAGGAAAGGAGTAATCTATGGACCAATTGATCGATTTGACCGTATCCGGATTCACGGACGTTCTGAAGAGCAACGCGCCCGCTCCCGGCGGCGGCTCCGTTGCCGCGCTGTTCGGCGCGTGCGGCGCTTCGCTTGCCGTGATGACGGCGAACCTTACCGTCGGCAAAAAGAAATACGCCGACGACTGGAAGAACGCGGAAACCGCGATCACCGTCGGCGAACCGCTGATCTCGCAGTTTCTGAAGGCCGTCGACGACGACACCGAAGCGTTCAACCGTCTTTACGACGCGATGCACCTTCCGAAAGACACCGACGAGGAAAAGGCGATCCGCCGCGCCGCGATGGAAGACGCGACGAAGGAAGCGGCGAATATGCCGTTCCATACGCTTTCGCTTTGCGAACGCACGGTCGCCGTGCTCGAGCAGCTTGCGGGACGCATCAACCCGAACTGCGTGAGCGACTTCGGCGTGGGCGCGGCTGCGCTCGTGACGGCGGCGCGCGGCGCGTGGCTGAACGTCTGCATCAATCTGCAGTCCCTTTCGGACGAAGCGTTCGTGCGCGATCTGTACGCGCGCGCAAAGGCGATCTACGACGACGTGACCGCCCGCGCGGAAGCGCTGTTCCTCTCGGTCGACGAACAGTGCCGTCCCGTTTGCAACCAATCCGAGGCATAAGCGGTATTCCTTGCAAACGAAGAAAGGAGCAACGCTTATGAAACGCTTGCTTTGCTGTATCCTCACGGGTCTTTTGCTGTTCTCCGCCGCGGCGTGCACCGAAAACGGGCAGACCGCCGCAAACGGCGCGACGAACACACCCGCTGCGGAAAATCCCGCTTCGGAGATCACGCCGGAGCCCGCCTCCCCCGATCCCGCGGTTCCGCTCACCGATCCCGTTTCGCCGATTTACTCGACGGACGGCGCCGTGCCCGACGTGCACGGCTACGCCGATTTTGCCGACCTGCTTTCCGCGTCGCTGCTGACCGGCACGCAGAACCGCAACCTCTCGCCGATCAGCGTCTACCTCGCGCTTGCGATGCTCGCGGAAGGCGCCGCGGGCGATACGCAGGCGGAACTGCTTGCGCTGTTGGGCTGCGCATCGCTCGAGGAGCTGCGCGGCGTATGCGGCGCGATGCTCAAAACGCTTTCGATCGACGAGGAGGACAGCACGCTCGACCTGCACGATTCGCTCTGGATGGCGGACGAGATCGCGGGCGAGAAGGTGACGTTCCGCGACGAATACCTCGCCGTTCTGAGCGACGGATACCGTTCCGAGGCGAACACCGTCCATTTCGGATCGCTCTCGGCGGCGCAGCAGATCGCGGACTGGATCAACGAGCACACGCGCGGCAAGATCGACGTCACGGCGGACGCGTTCCGCTTCGATCCCTCGACGCTCGCGGTGCTGATCAACACGATCTACCTAAAGGACGGATGGTCGACGGCATTTGACGCCGCGCAGACCGAGCCCGGCGCATTCGAGGGGCTCGACGGCGCGTTCGACGTCGATTACATGTACCGCTTCGACAAAAACGCCGTCATCCGCTTCGGCGACGGATGGGTCGCGTACCGCGTCGGTCTCAGAAACGTCGGCACCGTCACGTTCGTCCTGCCGGACGAGGGAATCGCGCTCGAACGGCTTCTCGGCTCGCCCGAGGCGATCGGAAAGCTCCTGCGCGACGGCGTCGAGAAAACGGTCAACGTGAGTTTCAAACTCCCGAAGTTCTCGTTCAAGGACAAGATGCAGCTGGAACGCGTGCTGCAGACGCTCGGTCTGAAGCTTTCCTTCACGCCGGCGGCGGACTTTTCCGGCATGAGCGACGCGCCCAGCTGCGTCGACAGCGTTTTGCAGGAATCGTACGTCGGCGTCGATGAAAACGGCATCGAAGCCGCGGCGTATACGATGATCTCCGTCAAGACGACTTCGTACAATCCCGTGGAACTCGAAACGGTCGATTTCCATCTGACCCGCCCGTTCTTCTATGCGATCGAATCGTACGACGGCACGCTGCTGTTCGTCGGCACGGTCACGAACCCGACGCCGCACGCCGACGCAAGCAAGTAACCGGCCTTTTCCGCGCTCCTCCTTCGGGAGGAGCGTTTTTTTTGCAACCGATCCGCGTTTTGCCGGGTATTATTGGCAAAACAAGAAAGGAATCATCCCCATGAAACGACTGTTCTGTATTCTCTTTGCTGCTCTGCTGCTCGTCGGCTGCACCGCGAAAAACGTGCCCGTCTCGCCGACGGAGCCGACGGAAAAACCCGTAAACACGACCGCGCCCGTAAACACGACCGAACCCGTGCAGGGCGGGGAGATCCCCGATATCGACGGATACGGCTCGTTTGCCGACGTGCTCGCCTCGAAACTCCTGGACGGCACGGCGAATAAAAACCTCAGCCCGATCAGCGTCTACCTGGCGCTTGCCATGACCGCGGAAGGCGCCAGCGGCGAAACGCAGGAAGCGATGCTCGCCCTTCTCGGATGCAAAACGATCGAGGAACTGCGCGGCATCTGCGGCGCGATGCTCGAATCGCTCTCGATCAACGAGGACAACAGCACGCTTGCGCTCGCGAACTCGATCTGGGTGGCGGACGACTTCGGCGGCGTCAAACTGGAGTTCAACAGCGAATACATGAAGACGCTCGCGGACGTGTACCGTTCCGAAGCGCGCGCGGCGGATTTCGCTTCCGTCGAAACCCGCAAGCAGATCGCGGACTGGATCACCGAGCACACGCGCGGCAAGATCGAACTCGATCCGGATTCGTTCCCCTTCGGATCCGACACGATCGCCGTCCTGATCAACACGATCTACCTGAAGGACGTGTGGATGGATGAGTTTTACGAGGGCGCGACCGAATCCGGCACGTTCAAGGGACTTTCCGGCGAGCTCATCGTCGACTACATGAACCGTTTCGACCGCGCGTCGTCGATCGTGCAGGGCGAAGGGTATCTGCGCTACTCGCTGCCGCTCCGGCGCATCGGCCGCATGACGTTCATCCTGCCGGACGAGGGCGTTTCTCTTTCCGACCTTCTCACCTCGCCGGAATCGCTGCGCGCGGTCCTCTCGGGCGGAAGCGCGATCCGCGCGGACGTTTCCGTCAAGCTGCCGAAGTTCAAGTTCCAGGATAAGTTCGATCTCAAGGACGCGCTCATCGAGCTCGGCATCGCAAACGCGTTCACAGACGGCGTGGCGGACTTCTCCGGCATGAGCAACGTACCGGCGCGGATCTCGAACGTCATTCAGGAATCGTACATCGGCGTCGATGAAAACGGCGTGGAAGCCGCGGCGTACACGATGGTCGTCGCCGACGGCGCAACGGCAATGCCGCCGGAAAACCTGCCGCAAATCGATTTCCACCTCACCCGCCCGTTCCTGTACGTGATCGAATCGTTGGACGGCACGGTGCTGTTCATCGGCACGATCGCCGCGCCGGCGTTCGAATAAGCCTCCTTACCCGCTTCCCCTCTCCCCCTCGATTCGGGAAGCGTGAAAAAAGGAACCGCTGAAAAGCGGTTCCTTTTGCGTTCCGTCGCTCACGCCCCGGGTTCGTCTCCGGGGATCGCGGCCGGCATCAGATACAGAACGGCGGGCGTCCCGCCGGAAACGGTCAGCCGCAGCAGACCGTCCTCCTGCAGCTCAAGCGTGACGTTTCCCCGATCGGCCGCAAAGGTCAGGGCGCCGTTTTCGACCGTGCCTTCGTACTGCGCAAGGCCGAGCAGCGCGCCGTTGACGCCGACCGTCGTTCCCTCGATATACAGCTCCGTGTCTTCGCCGATCGCGGCGGACAGGACCGTTCCCTCGCCCGCGGCGGTGTAATACGACTTCCAGTACCCGTCAAAGCTGCCCGCTTTCGCGCCGGAAACGACGTTCGCGGGCGCGTAGCATTCCGGTTTTTCCCGGCTGAACAGCATGCCCCGGGACTCCCGGCGCAGCACGTCTCCGACCGGCAGCAGCGGGTCGTTTTCGTCGCCGTCGAGCACCACGACGCCGTCCTTCGCCTCCCAGGTTCCGGAGTACGCTTCCGCGCCCGGGAACGCCGCCGTATAGCTGCCGTCCTCCGCGAGCGTCAGCGTAAGGACCGCGCCGGCATATTCCGCGAACCATTCGCCGGAAACGCTTTCAGACAGCGGTTCCCGTCCGTCCTCCGCCGGCTCGTATTCCGGGTCCTCCGGCGCAGGCGGCATCGTTTCATCCGGTCCGGGCGTTTCCGGGACAGTCCCGCCCTGCGGCGTTTCCGTGCCGTTCTGCGGCGTTTCCGTGCCGTTCTGCGGCGTCTGTGACGGAGCCTCCTCCGTCGTACTGCAGGCAGCGGCGAGCAGCAGCAGCGCCGCAAGCAGAATCAAGAACCATTTTTTCATAAACGCATCCCCTCCCGTTTCAAGAAGCGTGCCCGTTCCGTCAGTACCACGTCGCGTACGGCGTGGTGCATTTCTGCCCGAGCGCGTCTTCGACGTACAAAAAGTACTGGGTGTCCTCGTATTCATACGTTTCCGTATCCCGATGCCAGAATCTGGTCCGCTTCGGAAGCGTCAGCGTCAGCCGCTTCATTTCCGCCGCGGTATTCACCACCATGTAATCAAAACTGGTCGTGTTGAACGGATCGGCGTTGTCGTCGTACGTACGGTGGACCCACACCCGGTACGGTCCCGCGCCGCCGGTGAATGAGAACTGGTAGACCCAATCCTTCTCACCCGAATGCCGCGCCGGTCTTGCGGACGTACATTCGAGCTTTTCGGTCGCCGCGCAGATCCGCGACCACGTGTACTGCTGATTGGACATATCCACGACTCTGCACTGATACATGCCCGGGAGATCGGTCCGGTACGATTCCGTTCCCGCGGTCCCGACGAGGTACCAGCGTCCGTCGCCTTCCCATTCGCGCCAGTACCATTCGTAAAGCAGCCATCCGTCGCTGCTTCCTCTGACCGCCTTGCAGGACAGTGTGAAATCGAATTCTCCGTCCGCGTTCTTTTCCACGACCTTGTTTTTCGGCTGCTTCAGGATCAGCGGCGAGGGACCCGTATAGTCCACCGGGATGTCCCTGCTCCAGACGAACCGTCCGTTCGCATCCTTGACCAGGCAGCGGTACATCCCCGGCTCGAACGCGTAGCAGCTGCTCACGTTGCTGTCGAGCTTGCGCCAGATGTACTGCTTCTGCGTGTACGACCAGTCGCCGATCGACCAGTCGTAGATATACGGCTGCGTGCCGCCCTCCGCCTCGACCGATAGGACGACGTAGTTGTCGGAATCCGTGAGCGTCGCCTGCTCCGTCTGCGACCTGATCCGGAAGGTGAGGCTTCTGACCGTCACCGAATCGCTCATAACGGACCGGTCTTTTCCGTCCACCGCGAGGATCGAACAGGTGCACGGATGCCAGACCTTGAACGAGGGCTCGTTATGGCTGACCTGGCTCGCCTTGCCGTTGCAGTAGAGATAGTAGGTAAACGGGCCTTCGCCGTCCGAAAACTCCGCGCTGACCACCACGTATCCGTTCACGGGCAGCTCGCCGCCCTCCGGCTGCCGCACGACCGAAAGATGCCGCTCCGTGATCGTGCAGGTCGCGGTGAGCACCTCCCGCCAGCTGTCCGCGACGTGGAACGTATAGACGCCCGGTCCGACGGCCTCGGCAAGGGACCCGCCCTCGCCGTCGCCCTCGTAATCCTCGGACTCGATGGCTTCGCCGTCCTTGTCCCACCAGATCTCATACGGGTACGAACCGCCGATGAACTGCGTCTCCAGAGCCATGGTCTCGTCCGGTCCGAGCGAGGTATCCGCCGGGAACTTCATCAGCTCCAGGCGCGGTCCGGTATAGACGGTGCACAGCTCGGAATCGACCGTTTCGCCGGTCGCGTTGTCCTCGACGGTGCAGAAATAATCGCCTTCCGCAACAACCGGAAGCGAATCGCCCTTGCCCAGAAAGACGAGATCGCTGCTGTACCAGCGGTAGGTATAGTCGCCGGAGCCGTCCGCCGCCGCGCAGGTCAGCGTGACCGACGGAACGCCGATGAGGTTGCCGTTGTCCGGCTGCTTTGCGACGCGGATCCGGTAGCCGACCCGCGCTTTTTCCGAAGTGACGCTGTTCCCGGCGGAGTCGGAAACGATGCAGTAGTACTGTTCGTTCCCCTCGGATACGGTCAGCGTATCGGTGTCGGACAGGGATTTCTCCAGCGCCGCGTCCACCTCTTCGGGCGTCACGCCGAACAGTCCGACGAACCATTTGAGCAGATCGTTGATCCCCTCCTGCTGCCCGACCTCCTGCGTCGCGGAATGCCATTCATAGGTGTATTCCCCGTTGCCGCCGGACGCCGTCACGTGCATGGTATGCGTTTCGTCCTCCCACCGCGTCAGATAGCCGCCCTGCGGCTGCTCCGCAATGACGAGCGGAGGCAGGTCGCGGGTGAATACGCTCGAAAAGTCGATGCCGTGGAGCCAGTCGAATACGATCCCGATCCCGCCGAGCTCCTCCTCGAAGGTATGGGAGGCGTCGCGCCTGCAGGTATGGGTGACGACGCCCGGCTTAAACCCGTGCGGCTCGACCGTAACGACGCCCGTGTCCCAGTCGTGCCCGAGCGCGGCGATCGTTTTCTGCTTTTTCAGGACCGCATTGCAGCGCGCGCATTTCTCCCCGTCGGTCAGTCCCGTTTCGGTGCAGGTCGCGGCTTTGCCTCTCACCTTGACCGGGCTGTGCCCGAGCGCGGCGATCGTTTTCTGCTTTTTCAGGACCGCATTGCAGCGCGCGCATTTCTCCCCGTCGGTCAGTCCCGTTTCGGTGCAGGTCGCGGCTTTGCCTCTCACCTTGACCGGGCTGTGCCCGAGCGCGGCGATGGTCTGCGTCTTTTGCTTCTTACAGCGGGAGCAGGTAAAGGTCTTTACGCCGGTTTCCGTGCAGGACGGCTGCTTCGTGACCTTGCCGGAATCCCATTTGTGCCCCTTTGCGGGGGACGCTTCCCCGTAGGTCTGCCCGCACACCGTGCATTTCCAGACGCGCTTGCCGGACTTTGTGCAGGTCGCGGTGTCCTCCTGAACGACCCACTTATGCTGATGGGTCGGATCGCTGTCCGGCGGATCGGCAAACGAAACCGCCGGCAGCAGCGTGAACAGCAATGCAGCAAGCAGCAGGAATGCAACCGCCTTTTTCCCCGTTTTCATATGCGTTTCCCTCCTTGTTCCCTGATAAAAAAAGCGGCCTGAAAGACCGTTTCAAGCCGCAGAAACCGAAGGCCGACTCTGTCGCCCGGCCGCCGTATCCGTATTTCCGATCCGTGCCGCGTTCCGCATGACGAGTTCCTTACATTATATATGATTTACAGTATGATCATATCATACGGTCTTCCAAAAAGCAAGGCGGTATTTCAGGAAAAAAGGACGCCGTTTCCGGCGTCCCGTTTTCTTTTCATTTACCGGTCGCGATAGATCGCGACGAGGTTTTTGAGCACCTTGACCGAAGCGTCCATGCCCTCGACGGTGATGTGCTCGTACGGACCGTGGAACGCGTATCCGCCGGTGCCGAGGTTCGGGCACGGCAGACCCATGTAGGAAAGGCGCGCACCGTCCGTGCCGCCGCGGATGGGCTGTACCTTCGGGGTGACGCCCGCATCCAGCATCGCGCGTTTTGCGTTGTCGATCAAATGCATGCACGGCTCGATCTTTTCCTTCATGTTGCGGTACTGGTCGCGGATCGAAAGTTCGACCGTGCCGGCGCCGTACGTATCGTTCATGACCTCCGCGATCTTTTCGAGCAGTTCCTTGCGGCGGGAAAAGCTTTCAAAGTCGTGATCGCGGATGATGTACGAAAGGCTCGCCTTCTCGGTCGTGCCGGACAGATCGACCATGTGCCAGAAGCCCTGATAGCCGTCCGTGTCGCGCGGGGTCTGTCCCTTCGGGAGCTTTTCGTTGATCTCGCACGCAAGCAATAAGGCGTTAATCATCTTGTTCTTCGCTTCGCCCGGATGGATGTTGAAGCCGTTGATCGCAAACGTCGCGGCTGCTGCGTTGAAGTTTTCGTATTCCAGCTCGCCCTCGGCGCCGCCGTCGCAGGTGTAGCCGAAGTCCGCATGAAAGCGTTCTACGTCGAAGTGGTCCGCGCCGCTGCCGACCTCCTCGTCGGGCGTGAAGCAGACGGAGATCCTGCCGTGCGGCATGCCTTCTTTGAGGATCTCCTCAAGCATCGTGACGATCTCCGCGATCCCCGCTTTGTCGTCCGCGCCGAGAAGCGTCGTGCCGTCGGTAACGATCAGCGTGCGTCCTTTCAGCGACGGCAAATGCGGAAACTGCGCGACCGAAAGCGTTCTGCCGCTCGTGCCGAGCACGACGTCGCCGCCGTCGTAGTCTTCGATGATGTGCGGGCGCACGTTCTCGCCGGAAAAGTCCGGCGCCGTATCCATATGCGCGATGAATCCGATCTTCGTCGCGTTTTCATATCCTTTCGTCGCGGGAAGCGACGCGTACACGTAGCACAGATCGTCGACTTCGGCGTTCGGTACGCCGATGGCGTGCAGTTCTTCGACCAGCATCCGCGCCAGATCGAACTGCCGCGCGCTGGTCGGGACCGTTGTGCTGTTCTCGTCGCTCGTCGTATGCACGGCGACGTACTTCAGTAACCGTTCGTATGCTCTCATCTTTACCCCTTTCGACTATGCTCTGGTTCCCATGACCTTGACGGTGAACCGCCGTTCGCGCGGACCGTCAAACTCCGCAAAATACACCGCCTGCCACGTGCCGAGCATCGGCTTGCCGTCGTCGATCATGATCGTGACGCTGCTGCCGATGACGCTCGCCTTCATGTGCGCCGCGCTGTTGCCCTCGGCGTGGCGGAACTCCGCGCGGTCCGGATACGCCTCGTTCAGCGCGAACAGCAGGTCGTTTTTCACGTTCGGATCGGTGTTCTCGTTGATCGTGACCCCCGCGGTCGTATGCGGACAGTACACGGTCAGCATCCCGTCGAACACGCCGCTCTGCCGGCACGCGTCGCGCACCTGTTCGGTGATGTCGATCATTCCCTCCTTGGGGGTATTCAGACGGTATTCGTACAGCATGATTCCGCCTCCCTTCCTTCCCCTTTATTGTACCATTCCCGCGCCCGGACCGCAAGCACGAAAAACGGGACGGCGTTGCCGTCCCGTTTGTGTGTTTCGATTACGGAAGCTTGATTTGCGAAAGCAGACCCGGAAGACCGCTGCGGACCCATTCCTTGAACGCATCGAACGGGCCGGTCAATACGCCGGTCAGCGCAAGGATCAAAAGAATCAGCGCGATCGCCAGCAGCAGCACCAGTCCGCACCAATACGAACGCGCAAAGTTCCGGAGATTCACGTTCTTCGCCGTAAACGAGAAGACGATCAGGAGGACGATGCCCACGACCGGGATCAGAAACAGCAGGCTGAATCCGAAATATGCCCACGGGCTCAGCGCACGGCCCGTTTCCGGATCGGCAGGCCGCTCGAACAGCTTCTGCGGCTCGACCGGCTGCGCAGGCGCCGTGCGACGGGGTTCAAAGCGCGGCGCTTCCGGCTCCGGCGCGCGGAACGGTTCGGGTTCGGGTTCCGGCTCCGGGACCGTCACCGGCTTCGGCACGAAGCGAAGCGTTTCCTCCTGTGCGGGTTCCGGCTCGAATACGGGTTCGGGTTCCGGAACGGGGCTCGGCTCGAATACAGGTTCGGGTTCCGGAACGGATTCCTGCGTCGGCACGAACGTCGGTTCGGGTGCGGGTGCGGCGGGTTGTTTGACCTGCGTGCCGCAGCGGTTGCAGAACCGCGCACCGTCGGGAAGCGGATTCCCGCAATTTCTGCAAAACATCGGGATACCTCCTTCGTTTTCAAACGTTGAAATGGATTTCATAT
>Ga0310697_10007556_pt1 | contig 10224 bp, 7 predicted proteins | sample 172DNAGHGlowgp2_FD_203883 | JGI IMG/M metagenome (GOLD analysis project Ga0310697, IMG submission 203883) | Sheep rumen microbial communities from Palmerston North, Manawatu-Wanganui, New Zealand - 1728 DNA GHGlow gp2 (v2) (version 2) | ecosystem: Host-associated > Mammals > Digestive system >...
CACGATGGAACCCAACGACGATCTTGCAGGTATCGACAACGACTACGTGGACTATAGCGGCGCTAAGGACGGCGTGGAGTATCAGGACCTGGCCGAGGTCAGCGACGACTATCAGAACGATGCCGACGTGGAGCACTATGCTGCCGGCGACGATCACACCTACGACCTCGACGGTACCGATGCCTACGAGTCATACACTGCCGACGCTTCCGACGAGTACAATGCCGACCCTGCCGACGAATATGTCGTTGACGACTACAATGCCGGAGCCGACCACGACATGGCTTACGACGACACGCCCGTGGACGATCCCTACGACGTGGTGTAGCGAATGAAGAAGAGAGAAAGATAACTAAAAACAGAATGTGATATGCAAAAGAAAGTATGCCCTAACGGTCATATCTACGACCCCAGTATCTATGGTGACCAGTGTCCGATGTGTCCTGCTCCCGGTGCTCCACAACCCTCACCCGCCCAGCCCACCGGACTGCCCTTTAACCCGACGCCCGCAACAGCATCGCCGGGACTAGAGACCCATGTGTCGCCCCCAAGGCCCGTCCAGAACCGTCCTGATGTGAACGGTCCCACCCTCGTGCGCCCCGATGCCAGGCCCGGTGCGAATGTTGCTGCCGAAGGTGCCCACACCGTGATACGCCGTCCGGGACTGCAGGCCGGACAGCAGCAGGCCGTTCCCGGACGCAAGCTCGTGGGATTCCTCGTCACCTATCGCGACCCCTTAGGCAAGGCCTACAACCTCTACGAGGGCCGCAACTACATCGGGCGAGACCACAGTTGCGACATCTGCATCAACGACGACGACCAGCTGAGCGGACGCCACATGTCCATTCTCTATCGAAGCGTGGACAACAAGTTCAAGTTCCGAGACGAGCAGTCGAGCAACGGCACCTTCATCAACAAGCAGCTCATCGACGACGGCGAACTGCAGAACTACGACATCATACGTGTGGGCAGTACCATCTTCATCTTCATTGCCATTCCCCGCATAGGCTAGACCAATAAAAATTCATCAGCAAGAAATGGAAAACTATATCATAGCAAACAAGACCGACGTGGGCAGAACCCGTCAGGTAAACGAAGATAGTATGATTACGTTCGACTCGCCTAACGGCCGCGTTGTAGCCGTTTGCGATGGTATGGGCGGACAGGCTGCCGGCGACGTGGCAAGTCAGTTGGCTTGCAGCATCATACGCAGCATTCTCGAAGACAACACCTTCAGCACCCCTGAGGAGGCCATCACCAGCGCGATGATGGCCGCCAATCAGGGCGTGCTCCACAGGGCAGCGCAGGAACCCCAGCTCGAAGGCATGGGCTCCACCTGCGTGATGCTCATCATCAAGGACGGGCTCGTTCACTACGGATGGGTGGGCGACAGCCGTATCTACTACATCTCCAATCACACCATCCGACAGCTGTCCCACGACCAGAGCTACGTGCAGTCGCTCGTGGACACCGGCCAGATCACTCCACAGGAGGCCGCCAGTCATCCGCAGAAGAACGAAATAACCAATGCCATAGGCCTGCAGGGCATGACACCGCCGATGCTCGGGCAGGCACCCATCCGGCCGGAGCAGGGCAGCGTGTTCCTCCTCTGCAGCGACGGACTGAGCGGCATGGTCGACGATGCGCAGATAGAGCGCACCGTGAGCAAGCTGACCATCCCCTTGCAGGACCGTGCCGAACAGCTCGTGGCTCTGGCCAACCAGCATGGAGGCATCGACAATATCACCGTGCAGATGGTGGAGTTCCCGCTGGGCAGCGGCGTGGGTGCCAGCAATGGCTCATCACTGACCGATGGCATGCCGAACAATCGCAACCGCAACATCATCTACGGAGTGGCTGCCCTACTCGTTGTAATCCTCCTCGCCGTGGCCGCATGGCTCATCTTCGGAGGAAAGGAAGAACCGAAGCAGGAACCTGCAAAGGTGGAACAGAAAACAGATACTGACACCCGTAAGCAGGGTTCTGAAGCCGATAAGGCAAGCGAACAGGCTCCAGCTGAATCACAAGCCGGTACTTCCCAAAAGACAAGTACTCCAACAAAACCTAAGGTCAAGAGTGAAAACAAGACTGAAAACAAGGGTCATGATTCCATTGCAGGTTCAGTAAGAAATCAGATAGATAAGAGTAGTATGTTGCAAGAATTGGCACCAGCTATCTCTCCTGATGATATTATAAGGAAAGGTGGAGGAGCAACTCGTGAAGATAATTCAGAACAAGACCCTAACTGAGTAATACCATCTACTGAATGAGACAGATTTCAAAATATCAGGTAGAGGACTTGCCGCTTGGTATTGGTGGCATGGGACAGGTGCTGAAGGGCTATGCCCCCGACGGCACCCCCGTGGCCATCAAGGAGATAAAGCCCGAGTTCGTGCTTGACCCGGAGTTCCGGGCCCGCATTGAGGATGAGGTGCGTGTGCTGCGGAGGCTGAATCATGAGAGCGTGGTGAGAATCTATGACAACTTCGAGCTGGACAACAGGCTCTACATCGTCATGGAGCTTATCGAAGGCATGAACATCGAGCAGTATGTAGGACACAACGGGGCCATGACGGTAAGCCTTGCCGTGGACCTGTTCACCAAGATTCTCCAGGCCATGCAGTATGTTCATGAGGAGCATATCGTCCACCGCGACATCAAGCCCGGCAACATCATGATCCGTTCCAACGGCAATGTCTGTCTGCTCGACTTCGGCATTGCCAAGGACACCAATGCGGCCATGACTGCCCGCACCCGCACCATCATCGGCACCATCATCGGCACCGACGGATATATGAGCCCCGAGCAGGCCAACGGCATGTCGATAGACCATCGCTCGGACATCTATTCGCTGGGCTGCGTGTTCTTCTACATGCTCACCGGCCACCATGCCTTCCCCAAGCTGGCCAGCGAGGTGGAGACGCAGCTGAGCATCGTCAACAACGACTTTCCCAAGCTGAGCAAATATGTGAAGGGCATCCCTTCGGGCATACAGAACGTGCTCGACCATGCCACCGACAAGAACATGATGAAGCGCTACCAGTCGTGCCGCGAGTTCCTCTCCGAGCTGATGAAGGTGTCGGGGCTGGGCACGCAGATCAACACCGGCAACCGCACCGACGAGGTGAGCGTCAGCATAGGCCGCGAGAACTGCGACATCTGTGTGGCCACCGACAACTACCGGGTGAGCCGCCACCATGCCGACATCAAGCTCAAGGAGTTCACCGGCGGCGTCTTCTACGTCTACACCGACTGCTCATCGAACGGCACAAAGATCAACGACGAGTTCTACACCAAAGGCATGTCGTGCAACATCCCAGCCGACAAGACTCCCGCCATCTACCTTGCCGGCGATGCCGCCTGCCGGCTCAACTGGGAAGAGGTGCGCCAGGTCATCGCCATCAAGCTGAAGGAGCGAAGCAAGGCGAGCAGCGACGACGGCAAGACCGTCACCCTCTCCGACGAGGAGATAAGGGGGCTCCTGGGCGGCGCGGATGACGGCGGAGTCACGGTGTGGCAGAAGTTGCTGGGCGTATTGTTCTCTTTCCTCTCACCTCTTTTAGGAGGTGTCCTTTGGATGATCTTCAAGGACAGCAAGCCCGACCTTGCCAGTCTCTGTGGAAAGGTGGCCGTGGTGTCCTTCGTCATCAACATGATAGTTATTATTATTATGGGCAGCCTATAAAACCTTCAAAGTAATGATACCCGTCGACATTCTCAACTACCGCCTCATCCGCCAGCTCGGTGCCGGAGGCATGGGCCAGGTCTATCTGGCTCAGAACAAGAACATACAGCAGTTCGTGGCCATCAAGGCCCTGCACCCACAGTATGCCAACAACCCTGCCCTGCGCCAGCGATTCAAGCAGGAAGCGATGATGCTCAGCTCGCTCAACCATCCGAACATAGTGAAGTTTCTCAACTATGTGGAGAATGAGTACGGCGTGTTCCTCATCATGGAGTATGTCGACGGCTACACCCTCGAAGACTTTATCAACAAGAAGAACGGGCTCATCGTGGAGAAGCGGGCCTACCCCATGCTCTGCGAGATTCTCGATGCCTTTGCCTACGCCCATCAGCGAGGCATAGTCCATCGCGACATCAAGCCCAGCAACATCTTCATCAACAACGAGGGGCATATCAAGGTGATGGACTTCGGTATAGCCCAGATTCTCTCGCAGGTGGACCAGAACTCCGGTCAGGTGATGGGTACGCCCGAATATATGAGCCCCGAGCAGGTGTTTGGCCATGCCGTCGATCAGCGGTCGGACATCTACTCCCTCGGCGTGCTCATCCACCAGATGCTCACGGGGCGTGCTCCCTACGATGCCACCACCCTGAGCGAACTGGAAATCAAGCGCCGCGTCATCAACGACACCCTCCCCCGCATGAAGGACTACTACCCCTACGTGAGCGACGAGATGCAGAAAATCGTGGACAAGGCCACCTCGAAGAATGTCGCCATGCGCTTTGCCGACTGCCAGGAGATGAAGAAGGCCATCAAGAAGGTGCTCGACCCCGACCCCATCGACCGCACCAAGCTTTACATGGGTGCCGGCATTCTTGCCGTGGTGCTGCTTGTGGGACTGGCTATATGGGACTATTACCGCACGAAAGTCTATTACTACAAGGACTATGCCGAGTACCGGGGCGTGCCGGAGGGCATCTATGAGCTGTCCTCAAGGGAGGTGAGCCATCGCGCCAGCTCCTACCGCATGGAGTACAGCAGGCACAAGCTGCGCCGCATGACGCTCGTCAACTCCAAGGGCAAGCCAGTGGGCTATAGCGACACGGAGAACACCGCCACACGATATATCGACACGGAGTTCTTCTACACCGACAACGGACAGATAGACTATAAGATTGTCTACGACCAGTACGGCAAACTGCTCTTCAAGCTCGACTACGACCAGCTCAAGACCGCCTCCTTCCAGTATAACGATGAGTTCGGCACCGCCATGCCCGTGGGCTTCAACACCACCGACTTCCACCGGGGCTACAAGGCCGGGCAGAGCGGAGGCACCATGTCGCGCTACCTGCTCTACTACAACGACGACACCGGACTGCTGGAGAAGATGCTCTATGCTAGCGGCGACGGCAACGTGCCGGTGGGCGACAACGACAATATCTACGGACAGGCCTTCGAATACGACGAGAAGGGACGCATCGTCACCGTGAGATACCTCGGAGCCGACGGGCAGCCACGCAACAACCACTTCGGACTCGGCATTCGTAAGTTCACCTACGATGACAACGACGACTGGGCCACCGTGGCCTACTATTCCGCCGACGGCACTCCTTCCCACGACGGCAACAACTGCTCCTACGTCAACTTGCAATACGACAAGTGGGGCAACCGCATCGCCGAGACCTATACCACCGTCGACGGAAAGCCCTCCTTGCGAAAGGACGTCGGCGTCTTCGGCTATAAATATGAATATAACGACGACGGCCTGCGCGTCAAGACCACTGCGGTCGATGGCGAGGGCAAGCCCATGGTGAGCAAAAACCGATGGACCACTGAGATGCTGGAGTACAACGCCGACGGCTACGTCACTGCCTACCGATTCTACGGGCTGGACGGCGAGCCCGTAAGCTATGTGGACGACGGAGAAGCCGTCAGCATCTATGCGTTCAAGCTCGACGACAAGGGACGAGAGCTCGAACGGGCCTTCTATGCCCCTAACGGCGACCTCATAGAGCTTAGTGCAGGATATGCACGTGTAGTGCTCGACTATGACTCACTGGGCAATGTGTCGCGCGTGGACTTTTACAACAGGCATGGCAGCCTGGCACGCTATAACGGCTACAACACCTCTTCCACCATTGTCTACGACGATTTCGGGCGAGAGGTGGCACGACGCTACTATGACGACAAAGGCAATCTCACCGACTGCGGCGACGGCACCTGCGGCTACGACATCGTCTACGACAAGCAAGGCAACGTGAAGACCTATACTTGCATAGGCCCCGACGGCAAGAAACCCGTGCGCTGCAACAACGCCTTTGCCGTTCAGGAGAAGGACTACGACGACATGGGCAACAACACGCGCATCTCCTATTTCGATGCCAGCCATAATCCCTGTCTCAACCGCTCCGGCAACCATAAGATAGAATATGTCTACGAACCGAAGAACAATCTGCTCACGGACATACGCTACTACGACCTGTCATCGCTCAAATATGCCCAGCACTACGAATACGACGCGAACGGCAATGAGGTGAAGGAATGGGCCACCAACGCCAAGGGACAGCTGCGCGACGGTACGGAGGTGGAAAACAGTGCCTACGACAAGAACAACCGGTTAAACCACAACTGGTACACTAACCTGCAGGGCAAGATGGTCAACAAGACCGGAAAGAAATACGCTCAGGTGAAATACAAGCGCGACGAGCTGGGCAATGTCACTGAGGTGGTGTTCCTCAATGCCCAGGGCGGTGCGGCTGCCGACGAGGACGGAGCCCACAAGCGCATCAGGCAATACGACCAGGCCGGGCAGGTCATCTACGAGAAGAACGTAGATGCAGCGGGAAAACCCACCAACGGAAAGAACGCCAGTCCGGAACTGAAGGTAGAATACGACGAGCGAGGCAACCGTACTGCCGAGATGTCCCTCAACGGCAATGGTAAGCCGTGTATCAATAACAGGGGATATCATAAGCTTGTCTATACCTATGACGACCACAACAACCTCACATCATTAGTCTATACCGACCTGAACAATACGATGGTAAACCCAAAGGACGTTACCTATGCCAAGGTGGAATATTCGTATGACAATAAGGGAAACCAGACAAGTGAGAAGTATTATACCAAGAGCAACAAACTCGACTATCAAGTGCAAACCACTTACAATGAGCGAGGGCTCTTTACCAAGGCTGTGCTGCTCAATGCCAATGGAAAGCAAAGCGATGAGAAGTACGGCTTCAGCAAGATAACTATGGAGTATCAGAACGACGGCACTACGCCTTCCCGACGCCGTATCTACAGTGCTTCGGGGCAGTTGCTCGTCACCGATAAGTTCAATACCAAGACCCAAAAGTGGGAAAGGATGTAGACTGATTATTAACTTTAAATACCTTATTTCAACATGAACAAAGCAAGATTCTTCCTCGCCGCCGTGGCTCTCTTCGTCTGCGGCAGCATGGGGGCACAGAAAAAAGCGACCCTCAACGATGTGCAGAAAAAGGCACAGCAGTCACTCATCGAATACCTGCGCACCAAGCACTATTCACCCACCATCGACACACAGGACCAGAGCGTCTGCTTCAAGAAGAACGACCTGCTCTTCTGGGTCACCTTCGAGGGCAACACCGCACCGCTGCTCTATACCATTCACCGCGAGGGCATCAAGTTCACCACCGACAAGGACGGCAAGGAGAAGGTGAGCCGCAAGCGCGAGGTGGCACAGATGGCTGCCAATGAGGTCACCGCACGGCGCACCGTGAAGGCTTTCCTCAGCAGGGGGGGAAGGGTGGAGTTCTGCCTGCCCGTCTATGCGGCCACGCCCGAGGAGTTCCAGAACGTGTTCGAACGCTCACTGGCTGCCTTCAACGACATCAAGAAGACCTTCGACGACTACTACAAGAAGTCACGCAACGTCATCGACTCCATCCACAGCTACTGGTACGACCTCGACACCACATCGGTGGTGCTGGAACAGAAGAACGTGCCAGGAACGGTGGAGGCTAAGAACCTGAAGATTTCGGGCATCTCCGTGCGCGTGGTCAATGCCGACGGCTCCGTCGTCAGCGACTACGACAAGGCCATACGCAGGGGCCAGTGCCGATTCCTGCAGGAGAAGGTGACGCTCACCTCTGCCAAGGACGGCGCCTTCAAGATTGGCGTGAAGCTCTACAACAAGGACGGCAAGCTCTTCGTCCCTCACAAGGGTACACGCTTCACCACCGTCACCACCATTGATGTGCCGAAGGCCGGCAAGGTCGTTGAGGCCGAGCTGCTGAAGTTCGGTACCGACGAGGAGGACTACTGGAAAGCAGGCGAGTACAAGATTGAGTTCTACGAGGACGACACGCTCATCTACACCGATGCCATCAATATTCTCTGATGCCCTACCTCGAATCCTACCAAGTTGTTTATTAAAGGTTACTAAATAATCAAATCGATGAAAAAAAGTCTTTCTTCACTCATTCTCCTGCTGGCCGTAGTGCTGGCAGGAGCCTTCACGGGCTGCAAGCAGTCACCCGCTGAGCAGGCCGATGCCATGCTTGCCGAAATGGCCGGAAAGGTGGCGGTCCCCGTCAAGATCAATGAGAACACTACGCTCACGGCCTGCTACTATGCCGACAAGATGCTCACCTATCGCAACGAGACTACACCCAAGGTGCTCGCGGCCATCGACGTGGACTCGCTGAAGAATCTCACCCTGGAACGCCTGACCACTAACCTCAACTCGCAGAAGCTCTGCGCGAAGATTGTAGAGATTGGCGGCAAGGTGCGCTATATCTACGTGGCCGAGTCCGACTCCATCATGTTCACCTTCTCTGCCGACGACCTGCGCAGGAAGTAATCCACAGGCTATGGAATATATCAACAGCAGATACGGCTTTGCCGGCGCCGTGGACTCGCGCATTGGCGGGCGCGGCGAAAACCAGGATGACTATGGCATGGCCGACACTCCGCTCGGGCTGCTCGTCGTGGTTTGCGACGGCATGGGCGGTGGCCCCGCCGGCAGCACGGCTTCCAGCCTTGCTCGCGAGACCATCATCAACCTGCTCCTCGCCTCCAAACCCGGCGACCAGCCGGAACGCGTGCTCACCGATGCGGTGAGTGCGGCCAACAGTGCGCTGCTCGGGGCCGTCAGCGCCAACGAGGCCCTACGCGGCATGGGCACTACCTGCGTGGCCATACTGCTCACGCCCAAGACCGCCTTCGTGGCTCATGTGGGCGACAGCCGATGCTATCAGCTGCGAGGAGGGAAGGTGGTGTTCCGCACCGCCGACCACTCCTACGTGGCGGAGATGGTGCGCAAGGGGGAATTGACGGAGGAGGACGCAAGGCTGTCGGCCCAATCGAATGTCATCACACGCGCCATTGGAGTAAGACCGGTCGTGGAGACCGACATCGACCAGCTCAGCGTGAAGCCCGGCGACCGCTTCGCCCTGATGAGCGACGGCATCTGGGGGATGATGGGCGAGCAGCACCTCGTCAACTTCCTATCGCAGGACGAGCAGCTCGACTTTGTCGTGGCGGAACTCGCCGACCGAGTCGATGCTATGGGACATAACAATGGGGGCGACTACGACAACCTCACGCTGGCACTCGTCACCCTCCCAGCCCCGCAGACTGTCGCCGCTGCTTCGATGCAGAACAGTACACCTGCATCTTCACAGGCTTCTGCCGAGCAGAAGGCTGGGACACCGGTGCCGCCCGTCATCCCGGCCTGTCTTCCGGAGGAAAACAACAAGACGGGATGGTTCACCATCGCCCTCTCCGCCTTGCTCGGGCTTAGTCTGGCCATCAATATCTATTTCCTGCTGCGCAGTGAGCCGCAGTCCACTGTTTCACCGGCTGCGGAGAGGTTAGCTGATCAAGTGGTTGATGAAAGGAAGAGTCTGGTCAGCAAGCTGCAGAAGGAGAATGAGGAGCTGAAGGAAAACAAAAGGGTGCTCATGGACGCGATTGACTCGCTGAACGTTGTTATTAACCGGGAAAGAGCGCAGGCGCAGCAGCGTTCTCAAAGTGCGCAGCAGCGGGGGAACGCTCGCAATGACAGCCCCTCTCGGGGCAATTCCAGGCAGGGCTTCCAGCTGAACACCATCAACAAGACGCTCGACCAGGCCGTAGAGGGTCTGCAGAGCTTGCAGGCTTATGACCCGAAGCTGAAAAATGAAATGAGGGATTCTAAACAGAAAAAGGACTTTGCTATGAAACGCAAGAAAAAGTTTTCTTCATCTACCATCGGCAGGGTGAAAGAGGCCTCCAATCTTAGTAAGAAGCAAGGTGAAGCAGAACTGAAGCAGCGGTTCGACCAGCTGGCCAGTGATATGGATAAGGACATCAAGCTCTTCGACTGCGACTCAAAGGGGCGCACTACGGCTGAAGGGCAAAAAAGCATTCAGAAGTTCATCAATATCATCAACAAGCTGAAGCAGCAGTAAGTCTCCTATCTTTACTGCTGCAGCTCCAGCAGTCCGGCGGGGAGGTTCATGACGATCTGTTTCTTTTCGGTGTCGATGGCAGCGATGAGGTCGTCGGTGGCGGGG
>Ga0310697_10007557_pt1 | contig 10223 bp, 8 predicted proteins | sample 172DNAGHGlowgp2_FD_203883 | JGI IMG/M metagenome (GOLD analysis project Ga0310697, IMG submission 203883) | Sheep rumen microbial communities from Palmerston North, Manawatu-Wanganui, New Zealand - 1728 DNA GHGlow gp2 (v2) (version 2) | ecosystem: Host-associated > Mammals > Digestive system >...
CAACCCGTTCTTCAGCGTGTACTCGCGCACGCCCAGCGGGTCGTTGTCATAGGTCTTGTACTCGTACTTCTGTGCGCTCACGCCCGTGAAGAGCATCGCGGCCACAAAGCACAACATAACACTTATTCTTTTCATCTTTCTATTTGTTTATTAATTATTTATATTGTTTTCCATGTGGGTATTCCATCTGCAAATATACGAATAAAATCCGATACTCCAACCGAAAACCGCCACAATCACCACAATTCGTTACCTCCCACCCTCCGACCTCCCACCGGATACCTACCCGAGAGGTACATAATTCGGCATTTCTTATATCGTTCTTATATCGTTCTCATATACTTCTCATATACTTCTTATATAGGTGATATAAGAAGTATATGAGAAGTATATAGGAACTATATGAGAAGGGCCGAATTTGACCCCTCCCAAGGGGGGAGTTATGAGTTAAGAGTTATGAGTTAAGAGTTAAGAGTTATGAGTGGGGAGTGGAGGGTATTTGCGGAGTTTTCAACGGGTGGGTTTGATAACTTTTTTTGATTGGCGGTGCGGGATGAGGAAAAATGTTGTATTTTTACATTCGGAAAGATGCACTGCGGAAGTAGTGCATGGTGTTGATTATTAATGGTTAAGTATTAAAAACAATATATATCATCAAGATGAAAAAGGGTATCAAAGAACTGACCGAGGGCATGCAGCGGCTGTGTGCCATAGCGAACCGGATAGTGGCTCACGGCGACGAGGTGAGCCCGATAGAGCGCGATTTGCTGCTGGAGGATTTGCGCAAGCTCTACGATGTGGCGCTTTGCCTGGGTGCCGAGGAAAGCGGCGAGCGGAGGGCAGAGAGCGGCGAGCGGCGAGTGGCAATGCCCGACGACGAGATTCTGTCGTCGACGGTGATGGCCACGATGGCGGCCATGGCCCCGGCACCGGTGGCCGAGGCGCAGGATGCCCCGACGGTGGCGGAAAAGCCCGCCCCAGTTGTCGTGGAGAAGCCGGCCCCAGCCGTAGAGACGCAGCGTGCTGCGTCTCCCAAGGAGACAGAAGATACCCCGGCCAGCGGGGAGACGCATGCGTCTCTACAGGAGGAAAAGGTTTTGCCCGTCGAGGAAACGGCGTTGCCTGCCGAGGAGACGGTGGCGGCCGAGCCCGAGCCCGAACCTGCCCCCATGCCCGCCATGGAAGAACTGGAGTCCAACGGCAACAGCCTGCTCTTCGACGAGGTGATTATCGAAGAGCCCACCCCGGCCGTTGAAGAAGAGCCCGCCCCGACCGTAGAGACGCGGCATGCCGCGTCTCCCAAAGAGACGGAAGATACCCCGGCCGTCGAGGAAACAAACGATACCCCGACCATCGAGGAAACGGCGGCACCCGCCGAGAGCCCCAAGGCCGCGGCGGAGCCGGAGCACAAGGCTGCCGGCACGCAGGCATCGCTGCTCGACTACCTGAAGCGTCCCGTGGAGGAGAAGCCCACGGTGCGCACGCTGGGCGAGAGCCTGGGCGGCGCGGAGAGCGCTGAACGGAGAGTGGAGAGTGTGTTGACGAAGAAGGTGTCGGACCTGCGCACGGTGATCAACATCAACGACAAGTTCAGCTTCATGAGCGAGCTGTTCCACAACAACATGAAGGCCTACAACGACTTCATCCTACGCCTGAACGCCATCGACACGCGCGACGAGGCCCTGCTGTGCGTGAGCGAGGTGTCGGCCCAGTACCACTGGGACGAGAGTTCGCTGGCCGTGCAGTCGTTCTACAAGGTGTTCGACAAGAAGTTTTAGAGTCGTAGAGTTTTAGAGGCGTAGAGTTTTAGAGGCGTAGAGTTTTAGAGTTTTAAAGTTATAAAGGAAAAATCATGGGAAAAGCGATATTGTTTTCGGCACCGTCGGGGTGCGGCAAGACGACCATCATCAACGAGTTGATGGGGTCGGAGGCCAGCGAGCATTTGGACCCGAAGGATTTGACGTTCAGCATCTCGGCCACCACGCGCGCCCCGCGCGGCGAGGAGCAGCACGGCAAGGACTACTACTTCCTGAGTCGCGAGGAGTTTATGCAGAGGGTGGGGAAGGACGAATTCCTGGAGTGGGAGGAGGTGTACAGCGGCACATGCTACGGCACGCTGAAAAGCGAGATAGAGCGCATCTGGAACGAGGGGAAGGTGATTGTGTTCGACGTTGACGTCAACGGCGGCCGCAACATCAAGAAGTACTTCGGTGGCGACGCGCTGAGCATCTTCGTGATGCCGCCGAGTGTGGAGGTGCTGGAGCAGCGCCTGCGCAGTCGCGGCACGGACAGCGAGGAGGCCATCGTGAAGCGTCTGGCCCGCAGCGCCGAAGAGTTGAAGCAGGCCCCGGCTTTCGACGTGACCATAGTGAACGACGACCTGCAGCGCGCCGTCGCCGAGACGCGCAGGGTGATAGAGGATTTCTTGGCAGTCAGGAGTTAAGATTTAGGAGTTAAGAGACAGGAGATGAACAGGAACCGACTGATAGGGGTACTGAAGAAATACGACTACGTGGTGGTTTTCTTGCTGCTGGTGGTGGTGAGCGCGGTGCTGATGTCGCGCACGAGCTACTACCAGGGTTCGAAGCTGGTGGCGTGGTCCAACGCCGTGGCGGGAGGCTGGTACCAGGGGGTGCACAGTGTGGGCGGATACTTCGACCTGAAGGGGGAGAACGACCGCCTGGCGGCGGAGAACGCCATGCTGAAGGCACAGCTGGAGTCGTCGTACATCAGCTATACCGACAGTGTTTTCACCGTCAACGACACTACCTACAAGCAACGCTACAGCTATACGGAGGCGCGGGTGATCAAGAACTCGTGGAGCCAGCAGAACAACTTCATCATGATCAACAAGGGCAGCAAGCACGGTATCAAGGTGGACCAGGCTGTGGTGTCGCCCGACGGCATTGTGGGTGTGGTGATGTCGGTGTCGAGGAACTTTGCCACCATCATGCCTGTGCTGCACAGCGACAGCCGCAACAGTGTGAAGGTGAAACGCACGGGCATCAGCGGTTCGCTGGTGTGGGACGGACTGGACTACCGCTATGCGCAGGTGGTCGACGTGCCGGCGACGCACCAGTTCGAGGACAACGACACCATAATCACCTCCGGCCTGGCCAACGACTTCCCCGAAGGGGTGCCGGTGGGCTATGTGGTGGAGGCCGAGCCGTTGAGCGGCAGCGGTTTCTACAAGGTGAAGATACGCCTTGCCACGGACTTCAACAAGCTGGACCATGTGTACGTCATCAACAACCGTTTCCGCGAGGAACAGGAGGAGCTGATGGCGAAAACGGAGAAAAATGAGGGTTGACGTTTATTGGACACGAATAATTAAATAAAAAGGATATATGAAAAAGATTGTTTCTACCCTGATGCTGGTGCTGGCCTGCACGGTTGCCCAGGCACAGATACTTTACCGCATTGGCGGCAATGGGCTGGAGAAGCCCAGCTATATTGTCGGCACCTATCACCTGGCGCCGTCGACGTTTGTGGACAGCATCCCCGGTGCCCGTGCGGCGTTTGATGCCGTAGAGCAGGTGTATGGCGAGGTGGACATGCTGGAGACCCTGAAGCCCGAGAACATGGAGAAGATGCAGAAGGTCATGATGTTGCCCGAGGGTACGACGCTGTCGTCGCTGCTGGACAAGGATCAGATGGATCGCCTCAACGCCCTGCTGCGCGAGGTGATGGGTGTGGACATGACCAACGAGGCCGTGGCTGCACAGCTGGACAAGCTGTCTCCCTCCACGCTGGAGACCCAGATTTCGCTTCTGGTATATATGAAGAACATGCCGACCCTCGACGTCACCTCCCTGATAGACAACTATTTCCAGCAGGAGGCTGTGAAAAAGGGCAAGGGCATTGGCGGACTGGAGACGGCCGACTTCCAGATGGAGGTGCTCTACGGTGCCTCGCTGGAGAAGCAGGTGAAGTCGCTGATGTGCTTTGTGGACAACTTCCAGGACGGCGTGGAGATGGCCGAGTTCATCACGGCGGCCTATTTCGCCCAGGACCTGGAACAGCTTGAGGAGCTGAACCTCGAAGAGCAGGAGGACGAATGCTCCAGTCCCGAGGACAACGAGAAGCTCATCTATGGCCGCAACGCCGACTGGGTGAAGAAGATGCCGGAGATTATGAAAGCCAAGCCCACGCTCTTCGTGGTTGGCGCGTTCCACCTCTGCGGCGAGCGCGGAGTGCTGAAGATGCTCGAGGCACAGGGTTATACTGTTGAAGGTGTAAGAAAATGAATAAAATAGTCTGGAGAAACATTGGACGTTTTGTGCTGCTGATGGCATTGCAGCTGCTGGTGCTCAACCATGTGTACCTGGGTGGCTACGTGATGCCGATGCTCTATGTGCTGTTCATCCTCATGCTGCCGACCGACATGAAGCGCATACCCATGCTGCTGATAGCCTTCGGCACAGGTCTGATTGTCGACGTAATGAACAACATGCTGGGCTTCCATGCCCTGGCCTGCACGGTGGTGGCCATGCTGCGTATCCTCTTCGCCGACCGCATACTGACGCGCGGCGAGCCTGTCACCATCGACACCCCGGGCATCTACAGCGTCACGCCGCAGTATTTCATCAGCTACCTTATGCTGATGCTTGCCGCCTTCTATCTGGTCTTCTTCACGCTGGAACTCTTCGGCTTCCGCAGCCTTGGCGGAGTGCTGTTGGCCACGGTGGCCAGTACCCTGGTGACCACGCTGCTGGCGGTGCTGTACCAGTATATATTTTTAAAGAAGGAGACAACGGTATGAAAAAACAGATCGAGAAGCTTGAGGGCGGAAGGCGGAGATTGTTGTGCGCGGCGCTGCTTGTGGCAATCCAGTTCCTCGTGTGCAACTCCGTGCTGGCGCAGACGGCTGTGGGGAAATGGCGTTCGTGTCTCGACTACTCGAGGGTGACACATCTGGCCTATGCCGGCGACCGCATCTATGCCGGAGCCATCGGCGGCGTGTTCTGTTACGACATCGGCAACAGCACGTTGACGCCCATGAGCAAGGGCGACGGATTGAACGACGTGGGCATCGCCACGATGGCCTACGACGACGCCACGCAGAGCCTTGTCGTGGCCTACAACAATTCCAATATCGACATCATCAACGAAGGGGTCACCTACAACCTCTCCGACATCAAGCGCAGCGAAATATCGGGCGACAAGAAAATCTACCATGTCCGCTTCTGGAAGGGCAACGCCTATCTGGCCACGGGCTTCGGGGTAGTGGTTCTCGACCTGCAGCGCATGGAAATCAGGGAAACATGGTATCTTGGCGCCGGCGGAGGCTATACGCCGGTCCACGACCTGGCCTTCGGCAGAGACAGTATCTATGCCGCCACGGGCGAAGGCTTGAAGCACCTTTCGGTCGGCGAACGCCACCCCGGCATCAGCGACCGTTGGCATACGGACCATCGTCTCGACACCCTCACCGTCAGCCAGCTCTGCATGGTGGGCAACAGCCTTTTGGCCGTAGGCTATGGCACCAGTGCCTTCCAGAGCACGCTCTATCGGCAGACCGCCGATGGATACAGCGCCATGATGAGTGGCGAGCTGCGTTCGTTACAAGTCAACGGCAACCGTCTGGCCGTGGGTGTCGACGGCGTTGTACGCCTTTTCGACACAACGTTGACCCTCATTGCCTCCTACGACTCCTTCACCTGGGGTGCCCTGGAGGCCTTCGACGCTGTCTGCGGAAACGATGGCACCCTCTGGGTGGGACACGGCTGGGAAGGCTTGTTGGCTCTTTTCGCCGACGGCACGGACAAGACCTTTCGTCCCGACGGCCCTTTCTCCTATGACCGCTGCTTCCGCCTGCGCCCCTTCAACTATCGCATGATGCTCTGCCCCGGTGGCCACACCGAAACCTATGCCAGCGCCTACATCGACCCCAACCTGCTCACGTCCACGGGACGCCATTGGACGGTTCTCGACCAGAGCAACGGCCTGCTGGGCGGCATGACCGACTTGGTCGACGCTGCCGTCAACCCCATGGACACCAACGAGACCATGGCAGCCATCTGGGGCTACGGCGTGGCATCCATACGCAACAACAGCGTGCAGGCTTTCTACGACGCCGACAACACCGACGGGGCTTTGGTGCCCTACTCGCTGAGCGGCTACTCGCGTCTCAACACCGGCGCCGTCACCTTCGACCGCCAGGGCAACCTGTGGGTTCTCGTCTCGCACAGCACCCATGCACTTGCCCGCCGCAGTCGCAACGGAGAGTGGACGGGGTTCCAAACCACCCCCCTGGGGTCCAACCTCGAGGTGGACCAGATGGTCTACGACAGCATCAACAACTACATCTGGTTCCTCGGTCGTCGCAATGCCATCTATGTCCACAACGGCAAGGACCTCATGGCGCGTGTCGACCCCAACCGTGGCAGCAAGCTGGAGACGTCGACCGTCACCGCCCTTGCGCAAGACCAGAACGGCAACCTGTGGCTTGGCACCGACAAGGGCCTCAAGGTCATCTACGACGGCTACCGTGCCTTCAACAACGGCGGCAACGGCGAGCTGGCCCCTGTCAACTGCAGTAACATCACCATCACCAACGGCGAATTTGCCGAGTACCTCATGGCCTACGAGAGCATCACCGCCATTGCCGTCGACGGCGCCAACCGCAAGTGGGTGGGCACTGCCAACGGAGGTATCTACCTCCTTTCGGCCAACGGCATGGAACAGCTCGAGCACTTCACCACGGCCAACAGTCCCCTTTTCTCCGACAAGATAATCACCATCGGCATCAACGAACGCACCGGCGAGGTCTTCATCGGCACCGACCGCGGCCTGCAGGTCTATCGCGGCACCGCCACCTACGCCGTCAGCCGTCCCCTCGACGATGTCCATGCCTTCCCCAACCCCGTCAAACCCGGCTACGACGGCCCCATCGCCATCAAGGGCTTCGCCCGCAACAGCGTGGTGCACATCACCGACGCTTCGGGCCACACCGTCTTCTCCACCACCGCCAACGGCGGCCAGGCCATCTGGAACGGCCGCACCCTCGAGGGCGAGAAGGTGGCCTCCGGGGTCTACTATGTCTTCGCTTCCGACGACCAGGGCGACAACCGCGCCGTGGCCAAAATCCTCATCGTCCGCTAGCTCATACTTCACACCTTATACCTGAAAAAATGCTCCTCTCCACGCCAGGTCTAGTGCTCCACACCACCCCCTATGCCGAAAGCTCTGTGGTGGCCAAGGTGTTCACACGCCAGCTGGGCCTGCGTTCCTACATCATCAAGGGGGTCCGCGGCCGTTCGGGACGCGTCAAACAGAACCTGCTGCAACCCCTGTCGAGCCTCGACATGGTGGTCTACGACAACCCCCGGACCGACCTCAACTACATCAAGGAACTCACCCCCCGCAACCCCGGCCAGTCCTCCGAGCCGGTGACCAACTCCCTGCGCTTCTTCATGACCGAGGTGCTCTACAAAGCCTTGCGCGAAGCCGAGCCCATGCCCGCCCTATGGGATTATGTGGACTGTCAGTCGTCTGTCGGAAGCGAGCCTGCAGCCAATGTCCCGGTAACCTTCATGCTCAAGGTGGCCTACCACATGGGTATAGAACCGCTGGACAACCACTCGCACCGCGAGCCTTATTTCGACCTCCAGGAAGGCCGTTTCGTCAGCGAGCCCGACGAGAACACGCTCCCGGCCGCCCTCTCCCGGACCCTCCACGAATACCTCTCCTCATCCCGTCCCGATGCCTCAGCCCCTCAGCCCCTCAGCCACCCTGTTACTGCGTCCTTGCAGGAGCGGCTGACCCTCCTCGACGCCCTCATCGCATACTTCCAGCTCCACCTGAGCGGATTTGCCCATTTCCACAGTCACGAAATATTACATACAATACTGAAATAACATGAAAAAACACATCACAATCCTGGCCTTCGCCCTGGCGTGTCTCTTCTCCGCCTCGGCCCAGCAGGCCTACTGGGTGTTCCTCGCCGACAAGGCAGGCACCACCTTCGACCCCTACACCTACTTCGATGCCAAGGCCATCGAGCGCTACCAGCAGTGTGGCGCCGACCTCTACGACATCACCAACTACCCCGTCAGTGCCGCCTACGAGCAGGGTGTCAGCGCCCTGGCCACCGAGGAAATCGGCGCCAGCCGCTGGATGAACGCCCTCGGCGTCATGGCCACGCCCGACCAGGTGCTGGCCATCGAGGCCCTGCCCTATGTGCTCCGCGTGCAGCCCATCGAGGGCAACGGCATGCAGCTGGCCGACTGCAACGACGCCGACCCGCTGGACGGCCTCTTCGACATCGCCACCGTCGACGGTCCCCTCGAGGCCCAGCTGGTGCGCATGGGCGGCAAAGCCTTCCGCGACAAAGGCATCGACGGCAAGGGTGTACGCATCGCCGTGTTCGACGGCGGCTTCCCCCGTGTCAACACCCACGAGGCCTTCCGCCACCTGCGCGACAACCATCAGATCATCAAAACCTGGAACTTCCCCAAAAACAAAGAGGACGTCTACGGCTGGAATTCCCACGGCACCATGACCCTCTCCTGCATCGCTGGCCGCATGAACGGCGTCGACCTCGGCCTGGCCACCGGCGCCGAGTTCCTCCTGGCCCGCACCGAGATCAACTCCGAACCCTTCAAGGAGGAAGTCTGGTGGCAGATGGCTGTGGAATGGGCCGACAAGAACGGCGCCAACATCATCTCCTCCTCCCTCGGCTACGGCAAGGAGCGCCACTACACCACCGACATGGACGGCACCTCCTATGTGGCCAAGGCCGGCAACCTCGCCGCCCGCAAGGGCATCCTCGTCTGCAACAGCGCCGGCAACGAGGGCGACGACCGCCAGTGGAAGACCATCATCACACCCTCCGACGCCGACAGCGTGCTCTGCATCGGCGGCATCGAGAACAGCCTGACGGAGTACAACCACATCGAGTTCTCCTCCTACGGCCCCAGCGCCGACGGACGCCTCAAGCCCAATGTCTGCGCCTTCGGCTATGCCCGCACGGCCAACGTCAGCAGCGACAAGGCCTACCACTACGTCCACGGCACCTCCTTCTCTTGCCCCCTGGTGGCCGGTTTCGCCGCCTGTGCCTGGCAGGCCTCGCCAGGCAAGACCGCCATGCAGATGTTCGACCTCATCCAGCGCTCCGCCGACCTCTACCCCTACGCCGACTACAGCTACGGCTACGGCGTGCCCCAGGCCGCATTCTTCACCGGCGGTAAGCAGTCCGTCAGCCCCACCTTCCGCTTCGCCGTGCAGCCCAACGGCACCATCGCCCTTGCCCCCACGGCCTCCGTGCTCGGCAAGCCTGTCTTCTACAAGGAAACCTCCGGCGACGGCCACATCTACCGCTACGGCAAGGTCAACGCCATCCTGCCCGACACCGCCGGCCGCATCCTCTTCGACGTCCCCGCCAACCGCAACCTCGTCGTCAGCCTCGACGGCTACGCCGACAGCATCGCATCCACCCTCTACGGCCCTGGCGAGGTCGCCGCCTTCGGCACCCTCAGCGGCACAGGCCTCGTTGCGGGCGAGGAGTTCCGTAACCCCGACTTCGAGAACACGCCCTCCAAGTGGGGCAGCAACAGCAAGTACCGTTTCAACTTCTTCATCGAGTACGGCTCGCTGCTGACCGCCGACAATAATGAACTCAAGGTCGACGCCTGGTCGCCCGAATGGGGCTTCGGCTTCCGCTTCCTCCGCGCCTTCAGCAAGGTCTACTGCCTGGGCCTCAGCGCCGAGGTGCACTTCAACGACTACAACTTCGTCGACCAGGACATCAACGACCTCGAGTCATCCCTCGTCCCCATCGTCCAGACCATGCACAGCAACTTCAAGAAAGTCGAAACCCGTCGCGCCGAACAGACCGAGTGGACCCTCGAGCTCTTCCAACGCGTGCGCCTCCGCGCCCTCGGCCTCATGGGCAACGGCCTCCACTGGGACCTCGGCGTCTACGGCTCCTACGCCCCCAACTCCTACACCCTCGGCGGCACCATGCCCTCCGGCTCGCCCGCCGACTACGTGGAGACCACCTGGAAGGACATCGACGCCCTGAGCGCCCACAAGTGGAACTTCGGCGTCTCCACGCGCATCACCTACGACTGGATCGGCATCTACGCCCGCCTGCGTCTCAACGGCGTCGGTTCCGCCCCCGACGCCGGCAAGGTGCTCCTGCCGCGCCTCGTCATCGGCGTCCAGGTGCTTTACTAGCCGCCTGCCAACCGGGAGACGCAGCACGCTGCGTCTCTACAATC
>Ga0310697_10007558_pt1 | contig 10223 bp, 7 predicted proteins | sample 172DNAGHGlowgp2_FD_203883 | JGI IMG/M metagenome (GOLD analysis project Ga0310697, IMG submission 203883) | Sheep rumen microbial communities from Palmerston North, Manawatu-Wanganui, New Zealand - 1728 DNA GHGlow gp2 (v2) (version 2) | ecosystem: Host-associated > Mammals > Digestive system >...
CAAACCAGGTGAACCGTCCTGCGCCAAACCAGGTGAACCGTCCTGCGCCGAACCAGGCGAGCCGTCCTGCACCGAACCAGGCGAGCCGTCCTGCGCCGAACCAGGTGAACCGTCCTGCGCCGAACCAGGTGAACCGCCCTGCGCCCGGCCAGGCCGCGCCCCGTCCCGCCAACGTGGACAAGTACGGCCGTCCGATCAACGCCGGCAGGACGCCTGCCAGCGGCAGGAACGTCGACAAGTACGGCCACGCCGTGCCCAAGTATTAGCAGACTGCTGGGGAAAGGGCTTTCGGAGCCATGAGCTCCTGAAGCCCCCCGGCGGCTTCATCGCCTCCAGGCCGGCAAAAGCGTAGCGCATGGGCAGGAGCCCGATGCTGACTGGGGAGGCTGCTTCTCTTGTCCTGCCGGACGGCGCCTGCGCCGCCAGCATGGCCGCAGGCGCGTGAACGGGCTTTGCGGTCTCGGGCGTGGCGGCTCCGGCAGGGCTTTTCCGCCTGCCGCCTGCCTTGTCGCAGATTTCGCAGCCGCCGAGGCGCCAGATGCGGTGAACTCGCCGGGCAAGGCTGGCAGAACCTCCGCGCACAGCCAGCGGCATCCCCTGCTTGCCCGCCTTTTCGCGACGCCTGTCCGATTCATCCCCGGGCGAAGCCCTCTGCCCTCGGCATGCGCCTGGCGACGCGCTTTCGGCGAAGCGCCGTGATGCACCGTGCCTGACGTGCGGATGCTTTCGCCAGCGCCAGCGGCGCCATTGCCCTGCCGTGCCGCAGGCGGCTTCGCAGGCCTGCTTTTCGGCTCCGCCGTGTCAACTGCCATCCGCAGGACTGCTTCCCCTGGCGGGCTCGCCCGCGCCAGCGCAATCAGCCATCGCACGCTTCTCGCAGCCGGGCGCAGGACAGACGCCTGCCTTCCTGGCCGCGACTTTCCTGGCCGCGACCTTCGTCGCGCTGCTGGCGAGACAGCTGTCCGCATCGAAGCCTCTGCGACGCTTCATGCCGGGAATCCTCGGCCTGGCCGCGAAGATCAGGTCCGGCGTTCGCCTCGCGGCGCCGCCGCGTCCAGAAGCTATCCTTGTTGTGGAACGTCCGGAAACGCTCCGTCAACGTTCCGATTGAAAAATGGAATGAAAGGCGGTAGAGCTTGGCTTGCAGGGATTGGCTGTCTGATTCCTGCGACACTTATGCCGACACTTATGCCGACACTTTTGCATGGTTTGGCCCGGCTCTTTCGTCTTGCGCTGCACGTCTGCAGCCTGTCTGCAGCGGGCTTGGCCACCCCCGGGCAGACTGCAGGGCTTGGTTCTGTCTGGGCGCGCTCCGTGCCTCGGCTGGGCAAGGCCCCCAAAAATTGCTTGTATGCCGGCATGCTGCCGAGGCATGTGGCATTTTTTGCTCCAAGGTACGGCATGTGCATGTCCATGTGCAGAACCATGCGGGTGCCGTCTGCGTCCGCTGGACGCAGGGGGATGCTCCCTGCGCCTCGTCCCCAGTCTTTCTTGATTCTTCCCCCGCAGACGGGCGCACCGCCTGCCTGCGGCGCAGGCGCCGGTCCCATGAGTCCTGTTCCTTGCCCCTGGGATCCCGGCGCCTGCGGCAAGCCACCCCGTGGCGGGCCCTCCCGGCATGCCGATGCCTGGAGGGCCTTTTGCCTCTCAAGGCGAAGCCGCGGCGTTCTGGCGTGGAGTGCGCCCTGCACCGGCGCCTTGCCTGGCGCGGGCTCAGGCAAGGGCCTTCCAGATGCAGGCGAGGCCTCCGCAGGCGATGGCCGCCGAGGTCCAGCGGCGCATGGCCTGGGCCGAGATGCGGGCTGCCAGGGGAGCGGCCAGGACAACGCCGGCAACGGCTGCGGGAACGGCATAGCAGGCAAGCCTGGCCACCTCGCCGGTGTACATGCCGCCCCAGCCCTGGAAGACCCAGGACACGAGGCCTGCGCTCAGGAGAAAGGCGCCGACGGTGCCGAGGTACTCGCGCGGACTCCAGCCGGCGTAGACGCCGTAGGCCGCGGCCGGCGGGCCTCCGAAGGAGCAGGCCGTGCGCAGCAGGCCGGATCCGAAGCCGGCGGCCAGGGCCGCCAGGGCGCTTTCGCCGCGCGCCTGTCCCGGCTTTGCCCTGTTCCAGAGAGGAAAGGCCAGCAGCGCCAGTCCCACGGCTATCCGCAGGGCCGGCTCCGGCACGGCCTTGAGCGTCCAGAAGCCGGCCAGCGAGCCGGGAATGCAGCCTGCTAGCATGGGCAGCAGGGCCCGCCAGCGGCACCAGCGCAGATGCAGGGCCGAGGTGGCGAGGTTCATGAAGGGCAGGGTGATGCAGCTCACCAGCACGCAGTCGTGCATGGGGAGGAAGAAGGCCATGGCCGGCACGGCGATCATGGCTGCGCCGATGGCGCACATGCCGGAAACGAAGCCGCCGGCAATCCAGGCAATGACGGCGGCGAGAGCGGTGGTGTCCATGCCTTCCGTCTACTGCCGGCAGGAATCCAGTGCAAGCCCCCCGGCCGTTCCGCCTTGCCTGCCTCCCCTTCCCCGCCCGTTCCTGGGTCCTGCCCGCCTGTCTTTCCGCCTTGCAGAGCCAGGGCGTTGGCAGTAGCCTGCCGCTTGCCCGCGCCCGGCGTCCCGTCCCTGCGGCATGCCTCCGCCGCCGGCGGAAGGCTCAGGCACCGGGACTGCGGACGGGAAGGGTCTTTCTTCCCGGGGCCTCCCAGCGGGGGCTCCCCCTTCAACCGCAGACACGCACGAGAGGTTCCATGTCGCTCCATCCCCTTCTCGAGGCCATCGCCTCCCGCCTCCTTCAGGGCGAAACGCCCCTGGCCAGCCGGGAGGAGGCCGAAGCCTTCGGGCTGCTGCCCCGCTCCCTGAATCCCGATCTCTTTGCCCTGGCCGGGCTGGCCAGGGCGCGCTTTGCCAAGCCCGTCTTCACCTGCGCCATCGTCAACGCCAAGTCGGGCCGCTGTCCCGAGGACTGCGCCTTCTGCGCCCAGTCCGCGCGGCACAGGACCGACGCTCCCGTCTACCCCCTGGCGGACGCCGACACCCTGTTCCGCAAGGCCGCGGCCGCGGCCGCCTGCGGCGCTGCGCGCTTTGGCATCGTCACCAGCGGCACGGCCCTCTCGGACCGGGATCTGGACAGCCTCTGCGCCTCGGCTGAAGCGCTGCGGGCCAGGGTCGACATCGCCCTGTGCGGCTCGCTCGGCATGCTGAACCGGGAGCGGGCAAGGCGCCTCAGGCAGGCGGGCTTCACCTCCTACCACCACAACCTCGAGACGGCCCGCAGCCACTTTCCCGCCATCTGCACCACCCACGCCTACGAGGAGGATCTGGCAAGCCTGGCCTGCGCCAGGGCCGAGGGACTCAGGGTGTGTAGCTGCGGCATCTTCGGCCTCGGCGAGAGCTGGGCGCAGCGCGCCGAGCTCCTGGAGACCCTGGCGGAAGCCGAAGTCGACTCCCTGGCCGTGAACTTCCTCATGCCCGTGCCGGGAACGCGCATGGAAGGGCGTCCCCGGCTCGAGGCCTGGGAGGCCCTGCGCTGCGTGGCGCTGGCGCGCCTGACGAATCCTGCCCGCGACGTCGTCGTCTGCGGAGGGCGCCTGGCAACGCTCGGCGCCGTCGATTCCTGGGTGCTGGCAGCCGGCGCCAACGGCCTCATGACAGGCGACTATCTCACCACCCGGGGCTCGGGCTTCGAGAGCGACCAGCGCATGCTCCAAAGCCTTGGCCTGCGCTAGGAGGGCTTTGCCATGAACGGATTGCCGCGCGAGCTCAGGGGCTTCTTCGTGACCGGCACGGACACCGATGCCGGCAAGACTTTCGTCTGCGCCAGACTGGCGCGCCTGCTGGGCGGCCTCGCCGGCGGCAGGCTCAGCTACGTCAAGCCCGTGCAGACAGGCTGCACCCGCAGGCAGGACGTCGGCACGGCCGGCGGCTGGTCTGCTCCGGACGTGGACGCCGTGGCGCTCCAGTGGCCCAGGGCCAGGGCGCTCGCCTGCTTCGAGCCCCCCTGCTCGCCGCATCTGGCCGCCTCCCTTGCCGGCACGGCCCTCTCCTGCCGGGAGCTGGCCAAAGCCTGCGCCGATGCCGTGCCGGAAGGCGACATGGCGCTCGTCGAGGGGGCGGGCGGCTGCTGGGTACCCTTGAACGCCCGGGAGACCATGCTCGACCTCATGCTCTGCCTGCGGCTCCCCGTCGTCCTCGTGGCCGCCAACCGCCTCGGCTGCCTCAACCACGCCATGCTGAGCGTGGAGGCCCTCCAGGCGCGGGGCATCGAGGTCGCCGGCATCGTCCTCAACAGGACCTGTCCGCCGGCGCAGTGCGACGCCGGCTGCGGCGCCGGAGCAGGTCCTGCCGACGAGCTGCGCATCCTGCAGGACAACGAGGCAAGCCTGGAAGCCTTTGCCGCTGAGGCCGGCGTGCCCCTGCTGGCCTCCCTGCCCTGGCAGGAGGATCCCCTTGCTCCACTGCCCCAGCTGGAAGCCGTGGCTGGAACGCTCTTCGACAGGTTCCGGCGCCAGGGCGCCCCTCGCGGCGCCATGCCTTCCTGGAGCGTGCCGGCGGCAGGCGAGAGCCCGGAGAGCGCGGCAGAGATCCTTGCCTTCGACAGGGCCCACCTCTGGCACCCCTACACCTCGGCCCTCAACCCCCTGCCCGTGCGCCAGGCCGTTTCCGCCAGGGCAAACCGCATCGTCCTTGCCGACGGCACCGAGCTGGTGGACGGCATGTCCTCGTGGTGGTGCGCCGTGCACGGCTATGGCAGCCCTGCCCTCAAGGCCGCCATGTCCCGGCAGATCCACGCCATGAGCCACGTCATGTTCGGCGGGCTCACCCACAGGCCGGCCGCGGCCCTGGCCAGGCGCCTGCTGGATCTGGCGCCTGCCGGCCTCGAGCACGTCTTCTTCGCCGATTCGGGCTCCGTTGCCGTGGAAGTGGCCCTCAAGATGGCGGTGCAGTACCAGATTGCTACGGGACGCGCTTCCCGCCGGCGCTTCCTCACGCCCCTCGGCGGCTACCACGGCGACACCCAGGGGGCCATGAGCGTCTGCGATCCGGTCAACGGCATGCATACCCTCTTTGCCGGCCTGCTGCCAAAGCACTATTTCATGGAGCGCCCGAGCGCGCGCTTCGACCAGCCCTTTGATCCCGCAAGCCTCAGCGAGGCGGCCCGCATCCTGGAGGCCAGGCAGGACGAGATTGCCTGCGTCGTGCTCGAGCCCATCGTCCAGGGCGCCGGCGGCATGTGGTTCTACCATCCCCGCTACCTCGAAGGCCTGGCCGGGCTGTGCCGGCAGTACGGCATCCTGCTTGTCCTCGACGAGATTGCCACGGGCTTCGGCCGCACGGGCCGGCTCTTCGCCTCGGAATGGGCGGGCGTCGCGCCCGACATCATGTGCGTCGGCAAGGCGCTCACGGGCGGCATGATGACCGGCGGCGCCGTCCTTGCCTCGGGCGCCGTCGCCCAGGGCATTGAGCAGGCGGGGCCGGCCGAGGGCGGGGGCGTGCTCATGCACGGGCCGACCTTCATGGGCAATCCCCTCTTCTGCGCGGCGGCCTGCCAGAGCATCGATCTGCTCCTGGCATCTCCCTGGCAGGAGCGCGTCAGGAACATCGAAGGCTGGCTCAGGGAGGGGCTCGAGCCCTGCCGGCGCCATCCCGCGGCTGCCGACGTGCGCGTGCTCGGCGCCATCGGCGTCGTTGAAGCCAAACGTCCCGTGGACATGGCCAGGCTCCAGGACTACTTCGTCTCCAGAGGCGTCTGGATCCGGCCCTTCAACCGCAACGTCTACCTGATGCCGCCCTTCGTCTCCCCGGAAGAGGACGTCGCCCTGCTCTGCGACGCCATACGCGGGGCCTTCGATGCAGGGCTGTGCTGAGGGAAGGCGCCTTCCGGCAGGGGCGCGGGGCTCTGCCTTCCGCAGGCAGGACCCTGCCGGCGCGGCCTCGCAGAGAGGAAGTGCAGCCGTTCAAGATGGAAGCTCTGCCCTTCTGGAAGAAGCTCTGCCGGTCAGAAAGGAAGTCTTGCCCTTCAGGAAGAAGCCCTGCCGGACAGGGAGAACGTCATTCCGTTCAAGGAGGAAGCCATGCCGTTCAAGAAGGAATCCAGGCAGTTCAAGGAAGGCGGCGGCTGGAAGGCCTGCCGCGACGCCAGGACGGGACGCTGCACGGCGTCGAGCTTTAGCTGCGACCGGGAGGGCTCCGAGGAGGAGCTCTACGAGATCCCCGAGTCCGTGTTCAGCCAGCTCAGGTCCGGCACCTTCGAGCAGAGCCTCGAGTCCGGTCGCCTCATCCGGGAGCAGGGGCGCCTCCTCTACCGCTATGTGAACAACTGCCACGGCGGGCCCTACAGCGTCGTCTACGACGAGCGCTGGCGCGAACTCTGCGCCTGGCATGACAGCGCGAAGCACGACGATGAGCACGCCATGGACGCCGGCGCGATTGCCCGGGCCCTTTCCCGCAGCCAGCACTCCGGCAAGTAGCTGCCAGACGGCGCTGTGCCGAGGGAACCCGGCACGGCCTTTTCCAGACGTCCAGGCGCGCAGGCGCCCAAGGCGCTGCGCCGGGGAGAATCCTGCGGTGCCGGGGAGAGGCCTGCTGTCCCTGAGAGAGCCCTGTGCCAGCATGGCGACAGGGCAGGCCAAGCGGGCTGCTTGACGTCCGGCCCAAGGGCCAGCGGTCCGGTGCTCCGGGTGCCGGCGTCCTGCCCGTCGCGCCAGTGAAGCGGTATTCTTCAAGCGATGCTTGAGGTTTATTTCCGCCTCAGCTGGCAGAATGCGGCAATGCTTGCAGAAAAACTCTACTTTTCCCTGCCCCAAGCCTGCATGTCTTCTATAACAGCATGAACTCGGCATGGCCGATCTGCAGGCGCTGTTCTGCAGAGCGGCCGACTCCCGCCCCGGGCGGGCAAGGCGCCTGCACTCACAGCGCAGGTCCTTCGGATGCCGGGCAGGCAAGGGATGCGCCTTTGCGCCGTGCAGGCGGAAGGCGCACAGGGGGAAGGCGCCAAGGGGACCGGCCGTCCTGTCCAAGGGGAAATACGGCAGGGCCGGACAAGGCCAGCGCTCTTCCAGTGCACAAACAGAAGGGAACAAGCATGAAACGGCTCACTACGCTCCTGCTCTCCGCAGGCTTGATTCTGGCTGCCTCCACCGAGGCCATGTCCATCGACTTCAAGGCCAAGGGCGAATGGCTTGTCGGCTTCACCGCCGGCGACGGCGCGCTCGTCAAGCGCGTGCGCGACAACACCGGCTGGCACAAGCACCAGGACAAGGACAGGGACATCTTCGGCGCCAACCAGCGCGTCCGCTTCCAGCTGGACGCCGTTGCCTCGGAATCGCTCTCCGGCACGGTCTTCTTCGAGATCAACAGCCTCTGGGGCAGGGCTGCTGAAGGCGGCGCCCTCGGCGCCGACGGCAGGACCATTGCCGTCAAGAACGCCTACATCGACTGGGCCGTGCCCGATACGGACCTCAAGTTCCGCATGGGCCTGCAGACCATCTGGCTGCCCAACGCGGCCGGCGGCACCGCCATCATGAAGGCCGACTCCGCGGCCGTGGTCTCCAGCTGGCAGATCAACGAGAACGCCGGCGTCGGCTTTACCTGGTTCCGTCCCGCCAACGACAACTTCGAGGGCTTCAACAGGCGGGGTGGCGGCGTGTCCAGCCAGAACTACCTGGACAACCTGGACCTCTTTCTGCTGACGGTGCCGCTCACCTTCGACGGCATCGAGGCCACCCCCTGGCTCATGTACGGCATCATCGGCAAGAACACCCTTGACGGCTACTACAGCGTCGATCTTCCCAACAACATCTACCACCGCAGTCGCCGCTCCGTCCGCGGCGCCGGCTGGACCGGCACCAGCGGCGGCCTTGACCAGACCCTGACGGGGCGCTTTGCCGGCTTCAACCTGGCAAGCGACATCGGCTCGACCTCCAAGGGCTACGGCTCCCTCTTCTTCGCCGGCCTGCCGCTCAAGCTCACCCTGTGGGATCCCCTGAACATCGAGTTCGACTTCAACTACGGCTACGCCGAAGCCATGGGCAACTTCAGGGCGACCGTGCGCAACAATGCCTTCGACACCCGCAGGGGCTCCAGCAGGCGCGAGGGCTGGCTGGCCAAGCTGCTCGTCGAGTACAAGCTCGACTGGGGCGTTCCCGGCATCTTCGGCTGGTACGCCTCGGGCGACGACGGCAGCATAGGCAACGGCTCCGAGCGCATGCCCTCCATCTCCCCGGCAGGCTGCTTCACCACCTTCATGGGCGACATGGAGTACTGGGACTGGGCTCCCGACGGCCTGCTGGCCGACCGCGCCCTCTCCTACGCCGGCACCTGGGGCATAGGCCTCCAGCTGCGCGACATGAGCTTCATCGAGAACATCAAGCACACCTTCCGCGTGGCCTACTGGGGCGGCACCAACTCGCCCTCCATGGTGAAGTACATGGCCCATCCATGGTCCTGGAACGAGGGCACGCTCTACGACGGCCCCTACCTCACCACCAACGACGGCATACTCGAGTTCAACCTCGTCAACTCCTGGCAGATCTACGAGAACCTGGAGGCCAACCTTGAACTTGGCTACCTCGTGAACTTCGTCGACAAGGGCACCTGGAAGCGTTCCTGGATGAACGAATCCTTCCAGAAGCAGGACGCCTGGAAGGCCCAGCTCATCTTTGCCTACCGCTTCTAGCGCCGTTCTGGCAGGCCCTCCCCTGCCGGCCCCGCGTTCCTCGGCGCGTCGAGGGCGCGGGGTCTTTTTCCTGGGGCTGTCCGCTTCCGCGGAGACCCTTCTGGCCCGGCTGCGCGCGAGTCCGCCAAGCCGTTCGCTTTCACGGACGAAGCAGCGGAGGAAAGCCCTGGGTGAAGTCAGGTTCGTGGATCTGGCAGAGGCATGGAACAGCGGCTGAGAGCGGGCAAGAAGCTGAGAGCGGGCAGCCGCGCGCCTCGGCAAGGCTGGGCGCCGGCTGCCGCGGGGACTTCCTGCCGCTGCCTTGTCTCGGCTCCGCCGAATGCCGGGGTCTGGGCGCAGGCCCGCCTGCAGGGCGAAGGCGCCCTCGAGGCCCGCTGGGGAGGAGCCGGGGCTGGCTGGCGAATTCTAGACCCAAGCTTCCCCGCTTTTACGCTCCCTGCAAAAAAATATCAATAATATTAGTATGTTAAAAGAAATTCAGCCTTGACAAGCGAGGACATGGCAACCCCTCGCTGCCCCCCCCCTGGGTGCTTGCAGAAAAGCAGAATGATTCCAAGCTGCTGTCGATATTGTTCGTGAAGGGGCGTAAAGTTGAGGGAAGTTGGGGTCTAGAAGTTCACAAAGCCGATCTGGCGGAGAATGGCGAGCATGCCTTCCGCTGCGACGTCATCGGTGATCCTGCCGTCGGCATCGAAGCGGTAGAAGTTCATCACCGTGGCCGAGAAGCGCCTGCCGGTGGGCTGGCGCCCCAGGAAAACGCCGTTGTGCGTGCCCGTGCACGTCCAGCGGACGGCGACGACGTCGCCCTCGGCCGCCATTTCCTCCAGCTTCCACTGCACGTCCGGGAAGCCCTGCCGCATGAAGCGCACGATGCCCAGATAGCCTTGGGGGCCGTGCACGGGTTCGCTGGACGCGGGGGTGATGAAGGACGCGTCCGGATTCACCAGCTCCTCGGCCAGCGCATCGTCGCAGGCGTTGATCATGGTTTCGAAGCGCTTCATGGCTTCCTTGTTTCGCTGAATGGACATCGGCGTCTCCTTGTCTTGTCTCCGTTGGCCCCGGCACGAGCGCTGGGTCTGCAGACGATGCCCGGCTGCAAGGCGCTGTCAATGCGCACTCCGCAGTCTTCGCTTCATCCAGATCCATGGCGGTCTTCAGCGAGAGGGCCTTCGCGAGCGCAGCCACGCTGGCGCGACGGCCCGGAACAAAGTGTTTTCAGACAGCCGCCCGGAACCCTGCAGTTCATCCGCCGCATGCGGGCACGGCGTTCTGCAAACGAGGACGACAGGCCTGGCGCACGGACTAAGCCGGCATGGACTTCATGCCTGGCTGATCACAGTGCATGCTTAAAAGCCCTCGGGAGTCGATGCCCGGCAGATTCAACCGTGCAGTTCTCCTTTCGGAGCCAGCCTCATCTCTGGTCGGGGGAAGGCAGAGTCTCCCACGTTGCCCTGCCTTCTGCGGGGGAGCCAGACAAGCTCTGGCAAGATGAAATCCCCGTGCTTGCCATGCCACGGGCTTTGATGGATCTAGAGCTCGTCTAGGCGCCCTGGCCCCCTCC
>Ga0310697_10007563_pt1 | contig 10219 bp, 9 predicted proteins | sample 172DNAGHGlowgp2_FD_203883 | JGI IMG/M metagenome (GOLD analysis project Ga0310697, IMG submission 203883) | Sheep rumen microbial communities from Palmerston North, Manawatu-Wanganui, New Zealand - 1728 DNA GHGlow gp2 (v2) (version 2) | ecosystem: Host-associated > Mammals > Digestive system >...
TCATAATCACTCACTAACACTCAGATAAAATGTATCTGATGTATCCTTTGGATCTGTACTTGATATATTAATATTTTTTGTATTATCATTATTGAAAACAAAAACGTCCTCTTCATTACCTGCAACCGTAATATTGATTCATCATACGATTGCTCTCCTTCAATTAATTGTATTATCCCTTCATCACAAAATATTAGCATATGATGCTCATCATCATATTTCATTCTTTTTTCATCATACAATTACATCTCATTCATTTTTATTCACTATTTTATTTCATTCTCACCCAAGCATTACTGCACTTTTACCTACATTACCATCTAGTGTATTCCCTTTTCATCATAGAAGTGTTGCATTTTCATTCGATGGATTTACAGTATTTCATTCTCATGCAATAATTGTAACATTCTTTGAATTTACTGTATTACCCATTCATCACAAAATATTACTATACACATCAGTTGATACTTTATTACTTGGATATATCATATCATTACTTGTTTCAGTTGATTTTGGATTCACTATCACTGGTTTTGGTGAAATATACACAGATGTTCATTTAAGTTTGATACTATGTATATCCTCTGAAATTTTAATTGGATTTACAAACTTCACCTCATAGAGTGTCTCAGTTTTATCTGTTACTCATACATACTCCAACTGTTGTACATCCTGTGGATTTACATACACTTGCTCTGCTAATGATACTTTCGATAGCGAGAAAATTGCTATTGCTCATAAACACAGTATTCATGATAGCATAAATAAAAATGCAGTCAGAATATTACTAGTTGTAACCTCCTTTTCCTGCAATAAATTTTTTACCTTTCGTTTTTGTTTCATTGGTCTTTTTAAATGATAAAATCATCTCCCAAAATTATATTTTTTTTCATCACATTTGTCAAAAATTTAAGAAAAAAACTCTCATTTCTTCTACTTTTTTAATTGACTTTTTCTTTAAAAAATATGTAATATATTTTAAACAAAAAAAATTCACACAAAGACACTCAAATCATATATCCACAAAATAGAATATTCGAGTTGAAAACTAAAATATTTTACATAATAAAATATCGTTTATTACTACTACTAGATGAAAAGAATTTTTAAAAACAAATTGAATCGATTATTATGCATATTTTTTGTAGTGATTATTTTTTCGTTAATCGACTTTAAACTCTGACCATGATATGAAAAACAACCAGAAAAAGAGGAGTTTAATTCAGATAATTTCCTTGATAATTTGAAAGTAATTTCGTGAACAATCTTTCAGTGACCTAGTCAGGAACTTTACTCTCAATATGGAGAGTTCCTAGATTCAACGGATAAATATTTGAAACTTGAGACATACGATTTCACAAATAAGTTCTTCAAAACTCGTTTTCAAAATCTTTGAGTTCCAGTTCAGATAATCCTGGAAAATAATAAATATCAAGAATATGGAAATACTTTCCGTAAATTACAGAATTATTTTTCATGAGATGAAAATATCGAACTACGTGGTGATGAACAAATGTGAACAACTTACGTTCATGCGAAAATAACTTTGAATGAAGATAGCTTTCGAGTACAGACAGCAAATCTCACAAAATCAAGTTTTGAATCAAATCGTGAACATTTTTTCTATTCAAATGATTCAGATTTTCATGATAGTTTAGAAAAATTATTCGATGCTGACTGGGTTTGAGATGATTTATCGACTTTAAATCTTCATCCAAATTTGGTAATTTGTCCATTGAATTGTCGTGATGTTATCAAAACTTTACTTGAAAGTGCTGAAAAATCGATAGTGATTCAGACTCAATATATTGTGGATGATGAAATTCTCGATATTTTACGTAAAAAATCTGAACAAATCGATATGGCAATCATTGTCGCAGATACGGATGATAATTATGATTTAGTTTCATATTTCTGACCGTGAATCGCTAGAACTTTAAAAACTCATTACAATCACACCAAAATGATTTTAGTCGATGAAAAATATTTACTTCTCGGTTCGATGAATTTATCCGCAAATTCTTTAGACAATAATAGAGAAATCTGAATTATATTAATGGATACAGGACATATTTCTACATTTGAAAAATGATTCAAACAAGATTGGTTCGATAGTATATAAGAAAACTACCAAAATTTGGTAGTTCCTCCATTTAGTAACATTACTTCTGATTGAAGATAATGTAGGCAGATACAACACAATAAATAGCCGTGACAAAGTAAACAAGAGAGAATGTTAAATAAGCTCTTTTTTGTTCTTTGTCTTTTTCTCCTTTAACCCACCACGAGGCAAGGATACCTACTAAAAGATATACAATAGCTAAAAGCCAACCAACAATTGAAATAGAAGTTCCCATATTTTTATAATTTTTTTGTTTCGTATTGTATATACGTAAAAATATATCAAATTCAACATAAATTATCAAAATGTCAATTATTGCTGATTTTTAGAAATCCTTGTTTTTTTATAATGAAAACATATTATTTTAGTCAGATTTTTATTTTTCTTGATTAAATTTATGGCAACTTGGCATGATGTAGCAGAATTATTACTCCCAGGAGTAGATTCAGATATTCAGAAATTGCTTGATAAATATCCACAGCGTAACTGTGTATGTACACGTATTGCTCCGTCTCCAACTGGATATTTGCATTTTGGAAGTTTATTCACAGCATTGATAAACTGGAAATATGCGAAGCAAAATAACTGAGTTTTCTTTCTGCGTATCGAAGACACTGACCAGAAAAGAGAAGTCGAATGAGCTGCAACATCTTTGGTTCAATCTCTTAAAAAATTCTGAATTGAAATAGACGAATGACCACTTGGAGAAAATGAATCAGATAAATGAAATTATGGTCCATACATTCAGTCAAAGAGAGCAGATTTTTATAAAGTTTTCATAAAATATTTAATTGAAAAATGATTAGCTTATCCATGCTGGATGAGTGAAGAAGAACTCAATGAAATTCGTGACCAACAAATGAAGAATAAGCAAATTCCTGGAATTTACGGGGAATTCTCAAAATATCGTAAATTAAATCCAGATGAAGTAATCGCAAAATTCCACGAAATGTGAGATACATTCTCTGTAATCAGATTCCGTTCTCCTGCAGATTTGACCAAAAAAATCATCTTTTCTGATGAACTAAGATGAGTAGTTTCTATGATAGACAATTATAACGATATCGTAATTCTCAAGTGAGATGGATTGCCAACATATCATTTGGCACATATTGTAGATGATACTTTGATGAGGACTTCACTCGTGATGAGATGAGATGAATGGCTTACTTCAGTTCCTCTTCATTTACAATTATTCCAGGCATTTGGATTGACAGCTCCTAGATATTGTCATGTGGCTCCAGTTTCAAAATTGGACGAATGAAAAAAAAGAAAGCTGAGTAAAAGACATGATCCAGAAGCTGATGTCAGAATTTTATTTGAAAGATGATATTCTGTTCAGTGATTGATAGACTATATTTTGAATTTAGCTAGTTCATCATTTGAGGATTGGAGAAAAGAAAATCAATTAGCTCCAATTTCTGAGTTCGATTTTGAACTCCAAAAAATGTGAGTGGCAGCTCCTCTTTTTGATGAAGTAAAATTACAATGGATAAATAATCAGTATCTTTCAGCTATCTCTACTGAAAAATTATTTGATGAAACTTTGGAGCGAGCCGAAGCATTTGACCCAGAATTTGCTGAGCTTCTGAAATCTAATCCAGAATATTATAAAGCAGCTATGAATATCGAACGTCATACTGAGAAAGACCCAAAAAGATTTACAGTTTATCCAGATGTAAAAAATCAGATTCTTTTCTTTGATGATGAGAATTGGAAGAAATGAGCAGAAACTAGAAAAGCATTATTAGCTGAAAATGAAAATTTCTCAAAATTACAGGATTTCGTTCGCACATATATCGATGAAGTGAAACTGGAATGAGTAGACACATTATGACGATTTGAACAGCTCAAAGAAATCTGAAAAAGATTCGGTTTTGCAGCTAATAATGCAGAATTTAAAGAGTGATGATATGTAGGAAAAGTCGGAGATTTAGCAATGTTCTTACGTATTCAATTATGTAATGCTAAACAAACTCCGGATTTGTTCTCATTGATGTGTGTAATGTGAAAAGATAGAGTTGTTGAAAGATTAAGTGAGTATTTAAATTAATGTTTTGTGTCATTCTGAGCGTTAGCGAAGAATTTAAGTTAAATCTGTGAATAGTTTTTTCTGATTATTAGAAAGAAGATATAAGTAATTATAAACCATAAATCCTAGGCAATAAATGTTTTTTTGTGAATAATGCACAAGCATCCGTAAACTCGTTATATAATCTGTCTAAATTATATTTTGCTTCTGGAATTTTTTCATTAAGAGTAATCTCTGTATTTTTTTCTGTTTCTGTGTTATTTAATTGATTTTCTTTCAAATCTACAAACATTTTCCATTCATATATAATTCATGACAGATAATTTATTGTAGCATTTTTTAATGAACTATTTCATTTATAATCTCACACCATTTCTACTGCTTTGATTGATTTTTCACATACATCTAGTGCAGATCTTCCTTCTTTAACAAATCTTTTTTCTTCTTCAGATTTTGGTAATGATGCAATTCCGTCCATACAATAATCTGAACTATCTGATATTATATTATAGTAAGTAAATGCATCAAGTTGCTGTGAATCATCTGGTAATTCTGAATCAAATTTTAATTCTCAGTAATCATAATATTGAAATTTTTTTATTTCATTATTATTAGCAAATAAGAATAAGCCATTTTTTTCATTATTATAATATTTTTGAATTTCTTCAACTTGTCAATTTTCATCATAAAAGATCTGATTACCATGCATGATTGCTTTATTGTTTTTATCAGTTCACAACAAATCATATTTAACTTTTATATTTCAATTTGGATATCGAAGTATCATATGTCATGGCTCTATAAGTTCATCTCAACTCCATATTGGCTGACTTTTATACCCTTTAGCATTACCATTATCAACCCATTCATCTAAAGAATCGAGTGCTATATATTGTTCCATTTCATTCTCTTCAAAAAGTTCTTCTTTATATTCTCATGGAAGTTTTTCTGAAAACAGTTCATAATATCAATACATATACTCATCATCTTCATCTTCAAATATAGCATCTTGTTCTTCCTTAGACATTTTTTTTCGATCATCCATTGGATATCTATTTCATTTAATTTCAATTCGAACTTGATTTCATTTTTCATGATATACTTTATAATCAATAACACTTTCTTTTGTTTCAATATTCTGTGTCGAACGGTATTGGATAGTTAAACCATCTAATACTCAATCTTTATAATTTATTGTAGATTCTAATCGTCATGTTGGTTTTTCTTCAATTTCTGTTGGATCTCCTCCATATCATGCCATTATTTTATCTCAAGTCATGAAATATAAATAGTTTCAATATGTTGGGTAGTATAAAGTTTGTGTGCCTTGTATAACTCAATTTTCAAAATATCATTCACTTTTAATTTGCCCATTTGAATAATAAGCTACCCATTTTCATTCTGGCAATCATTGTTCGTTATATGTTCAAGTTGAATAAATATACATATTCCATTCATCATCAATTCATGCATAAGTATAATCAGAAAAATCTAATCAAAAATCCCTAGCATTTCCCTCCTGTTGATTAAATGAATTTTCTATTTTTTCATCTACTTTCTCATTTGAATTACATCACGCAAGCATCAAAAATGTAGAAATTACAAGTGTAATAATTAACGATTTTTTCTTCATTTTAATGTATTTGTATATAAAATTAATAGATTATTTTCACATTAATTTCTTAGCTCAGGCATAATCCGTTCGCTTGATATCTCAATTTTTATTTACACATTTCATATCATTTTCCCGATTCCAATCAATTGTTGTTTTATCATAACATGTCCAATCTTGTTCCGATTGAATTTGAGAATTAAAAAATGATATATAAAAAATAGTTAACAATATTATATATCATATTCAAACTCTTTCTGGATGTTCATCACTCATTACCGCACAAGCAAGTCACCAGAAGATATAAGAGCAAATTGGTATTCCAAGCAAACAAATTAAAAAAGATACTAAAATTGAATCTTCTGGGAAATTTATATATTGGCGCCATGTAAACAAAATAATGCTTGGTATACATGTATATAATACAACAATTCGTTGCCAGTTGGTTTTTGTCATTAATTTTATAAAAGTAAAATTTTATAAATTATGCTAGTATCACTTTTTTACATTAACATTTACAACATATGGATTTAGTACGGTTCATTGTTTACCGAGACTACTTGTTAATCAATTATTCCTATAAACTGTATTTGTAACTGTCTTTGTTGTTTCTTTTATATTTCAGTTTGAGACCGTTCAACAGGAATCATCAAAAGAAATATATCAATTGTATATATCTCAGTCTCTAAATTCTCATACAGCAGTCATGAATCAATTATAAGATTTCATTCAATATTTTAGATTAAAATTTTCGTCAAAGTCTCATATTATAGTTACTCAACTATTCTTATTGAACATTTTTCATGATTCTAATATAGAAGCTCAATTATCAATTATTGTTCGTAATCATTTTAAAGCATCTCCATTAGAAAATGATACTTTCCCAGCGATAAAAGATCAATTATAGAAATAACCATCTCTAATTTCTCAATTTGATGTAATCAATTTTCACTTTCAATTAAAATTATGTCACCATACATCTCATACATACGTCCATCAATCTTGTGTTTTACAATTTGCCTGTCATTCTATTTTATCAACTCACTGTCACACACAAGTCCAGTTTCAAATAGTTTCAGTAATTTTTTTTGTAGATGTATCACAAAATTCATCGCATCACGTAAGGAATAACAATACAGCACATAAAAAATATAAAAATTGTAATTTTTTCATGTTAATGATGGATTAAATTATAAAATCCCAATTGGCTGATAGTTATCTTTAGGCTCTCAAAATGAGGTTTTATCAATATAATTCACTAAGAATCTCCAACTATAGTATATTAACGCACATCGCCCATCCTCAAAATTTTTTGTATCATCTACTTCATCGTGCAATAACTCCATAAACTTTTGTTGATTTGTTTCTAATTCAGGAATTGCAATTCCAAAATCTCACAAGATATCTATTAAAGTCTCATCCCTACATCATTCATAGAACTCTTCTGTTGTAAATTTATAGTCTTCATTATTAACTAGAGAAAGAACGCCATTTAATCTTCTTAAGAAATTAAACATGTCCAATTTTTCTTTACTCATTTGGTTCATCATAATTACTTTTTATAAAAATAAAAAGACGGCTAACTCCTGCTAGTCGCCAAACTATAAACACTCTAGTTTCCAATAGATAGAAAAGAGGTCGGAATTAACCGTCTTAACTCATCTATTAGAAACAAGTTCTAGATAGTTTATAATTTGGCAATTTGAGAATATTAAAATCTTTCTAATTGTCAAATCTTTATTAAAAAAGGGATTCTTCGCTTCGCTCAGAATGACAAAAACTGTTTTTCCATTGAAAAAGTAAAACATAACACTAAAATTAAAGTTAGATTTATTATTTCATGTGAAAAATAATGTTGGATCAAAATGTGATTTTATGAGAATTAGAACAAGTAAAAACTGCTGAAGCTTTGGAAGAACGATTCCAAAAATATTTAGGTAAAAAATGACTTTTGCCTGCCGAATTTAAAGTAATGGGAAGCCTTTCTCCTGAAGAAAAAAGAGAAAAATGACAACAGCTTTCTGCTCTCAAGACAGCTTTGGAATCTGCTTATGAGAAGAAAAATAGTGAAATGTCTTCTGCTGCTATCAATGAAATGCTTGAAAAAGATTTGATAGATATTTCTCTGCCTGGAGCTAAATTAGATCAGTGATATTATAACTTACTTGCAAAAACTAGAAGAGAAGTAGAAAATATCGCACAGTCTCTATGATTCATAGTAGATAACTCTACAGATATAGTTACTAAATTTGAAAACTTTGAATCAGTGAATATTCCTATTACACACCCTGCGACTGAGATGCACGACACGATTTATGTGGACAAGAAAGACCATAGGTGAGAACCATTCGTTTTGAGAACTCATACTTCGTCTGGTCAGAACTTCTTGATTAGAAAGTATGGACTTCCAATGAAGGCTGTAATTCCATGAAGATGTTATCGTTTCGATGAAATGGACGCTACTCATGATACAATGTTCTATCAATTGGAATGACTTTACGTGGATAAGGATATTTCTATTGCTAACTTCAAAAGTATCATAACTACATTCCTTTCAGCTATACTCAAAAAAGAAGTAGAAATCAGAATGAGACCAGCATTTTTCCCATTTGTGGAGCCAGGATTTGAAATCGATGCTAGATATGATATGGTAGACCCTAAAACTTGAGCTAAAACAAAATCTAAATGGCTTGAAATTTTGGGAGCAGGAATGGTTCATGAAAATGTATTGAAAGCTGCATGAGTAGATGTGAGTGAATGATGGACTGGATTCGCTTTCTGATTATGAATTAATAGAATAACTGCGATGAAATATGGAATCAGAGATATTAGATATTTCACTAACGGAGATCTCAGATTTGTAAAAAGTTTCTAATTATTTGCAAAATAGTTTTATTTTGTTTATAATTATGTAGTTTTATTTCATTATCTATAAAGGAAATGGTAGCATTATTAATTATTTTAATCATTGTTTTATGATTTGCTGGTTACTACATTAAATTAAACAATAAAATTGTAAGTTTAGAAGAAACTGTAGGAAACGCATGGTCAGATATCGACGTTCAACTTAGAATGAGATTTGATTTAGTAGATAATCTAGTAGAAACTGTAAAATGATATGCAAAGCACGAAAAAAGTACATTTAAAGAAGTAGTGGAAGCTAGAAATAAGTTTGCTAGTGCAACAGATGTAAAATCAAAAGCTGAAGCTGATAATATGCTTAGTGCTTCATTAAAGTCATTATTTGCATTATCAGAAGCTTATCCTGAGCTAAAATCTAATGAAAATTTTCTTAGTCTTCAATCTGAATTATCTGATATTGAAAATAAGATTGCTTCTGCCAGAAGATATTTTAATGCTGCTACAAGAGAATATAATACTTTGATTAAACAATTCCCTGCTAATGTATTATTCCACAAAGAATCAAAAGATTACTTTGAAGGAATAGAAGAAGCAAAAAAAGCTCCAAAAGTAAAATTTGATTAATAAAGATAAATTATCAATAAAAATCCGGTTAGTCTTACCTTTCCGGATTTTTATCTTGAATTTTTTATTTGTTACATTATATATTTCAGTATATATTTTATGTGCATAAATAATAAATAATGGCTCTCGACATTAAAAAAACAGAAAACTGAATCTTAGTAGAAAATAAGTTCTTATTCAATCCAACAGAAATAGAAGTCTGAATTATCAACCTAATGCCAACAATATGAGAAGAAATGGCTTATGATAGAGGAAATTTACTTTCAATAGATTTCCCTGGAGAATACGATATTGGATGAGCTTTCATCAAAGTTTATGCATGAAACGGAAATAAATTGAATTTCTTGGTAACTTACGAATGAACAACTTTTGCTATAATCCAATCACCTGAAGTATTAGAATTAGATGAAGTTTGTGATATGGCCACTTGGATTTTTCCAGATGAAGCAGTTGCTAAAAAATTGGATCAACTAGAAATGGAATGAAATAGAATCAATCTTGCTCAATTAGATGAAATGTGATTTCAAGAAGCTACACAAGACACCCAAGAAGAAATTGAAGTAAAAATTGAGTAATTAAAATTTATCACAAAGATTATAAAGTTCACATCCGTGAACTTTTTTTATTTAACCAAAAATTCCTTGATTTTTACACAATTTATCATACACTATTCTCCAATGAAAAATTTTTATTTCTTATTTTTTTATACACAAATGAAAAAAGCTCTTTTATTATTAGGATTACTATCAACAGTTTGTCTAACTGCTTGTTGATCCAAAGATTTTAACATGACTTTCGAAGAAGCTTTAGAAGCTGCTAATCATTCTGAATTACAGGATATTTTATCTCAAAGTGATACATTCGAACAAGATTTTAGCATATCTGGTAGTTATGCTGCTGATTGAACTAAAGTAGATGCGAACATCTCTTCATCCAGCAAGCAGAATCTAAACAACAAAAATTCTGA
>Ga0310697_10007564_pt1 | contig 10218 bp, 9 predicted proteins | sample 172DNAGHGlowgp2_FD_203883 | JGI IMG/M metagenome (GOLD analysis project Ga0310697, IMG submission 203883) | Sheep rumen microbial communities from Palmerston North, Manawatu-Wanganui, New Zealand - 1728 DNA GHGlow gp2 (v2) (version 2) | ecosystem: Host-associated > Mammals > Digestive system >...
AGGGCTGGGATGGTATCTGCACAGCATCGTGCCCGAGGAGCAGCTGAACGACAAGATAACTGAGTATGCCGAGTACATCAAGCTGACAATCGTAGGCCTTGTACTGGTAGCCGTGGTCTACGTGGTTGTGAAACAACTATTCAAGAAGAAAACATTATAACACTATGGCAAAGATCAACAATCATCTGGTAATCATGGCCGGCGGCGTGGGTAGCCGATTCTGGCCGATGAGCACAGCCGAGCGTCCCAAGCAGTTTATCGACGTGCTGGGCACCGGCAAAACCCTGCTACAGCTGACCGTCGAGCGGTTCGGCTCACTGGTACAGCCCGAGAATGTCTGGGTAGTGACCAACCAACAGTATGCAGAGATTGTGGCAGAACAGCTGCCCGACATGCCCCAAACAAACATACTCTGTGAACCCTGCCGGCGCAACACCGCACCATGCATCGCCTACATCTCATGGCGCATCAAGTCACAAGACCCCAAGGCAAACATCGTCGTCACGCCGTCGGACCATATCGTCACCAACGTGCAGGAGTTCCAGCGCGTCGTCAGCGAATGCATGAAGTTCACAAGCGATACCGATGCCATCGTGACGCTCGGCATGAAGCCCACCCGCCCAGAGACGGGATACGGCTATATACAGGCCAACCTGGCCGCCAACTCGCTGCGCAACAAAGGCATCTTCCGCGTCGACTCCTTCCGCGAGAAGCCCGACCTGACAACGGCCTTGCAGTATCTCAAGCAGAACAACTACTACTGGAACGCCGGCATCTTCATCTGGAACGTCAACACCATCGTCAACGCTTTCCGCATGTATCAGCCATCCATGTCGCGCATCTTCGAGTCGATGAGAGACTTGTATGGCACGCCGCAGGAGCAGCAGGCCATCAACGAGCGATTCCCCGAGTGCGAGAGCATCAGCGTGGACTATGCCATCATGGAGAAGGCTGAGGAAATCTTTGTCTGCCCGGCCGACTTCGGATGGAGCGACCTGGGCACATGGGGCTCACTCCACGTACAAAGCCACAAGGACCTCTACGGCAACGCCTGTATAGGAAACGACATCAAGATGTTCGAGAGCTACAACTGCATCGTACACACCATGCAGGAGAAACGCGTCATCATACAGGGGCTCGACGGCTATATCGTGGCAGAAAACAACAATACATTACTTATATGCAAGCTGTCGGAAGAACAGCGCATCAAACAATTCTCAGAAAATGGACAATAAGAAAATAGCACTTATAACCGGCATCACGGGCCAGGACGGTTCTTATCTGGCAGAGTTTCTTATCGAAAAAGGTTACGAGGTTCACGGACTGCTGCGCCGCTCGTCGTCGTTCAACACCGGACGTATCGAACACCTGTATCTCGACGAGTGGGTGCGCGACATGAAGAAGGCACGACTCGTCAACCTGCATTGGGCCGACATGACCGACTCATCGTCGCTGATACGCATCATCGGCGAAGTGAAACCAACGGAAATCTATAACCTGGCGGCACAAAGCCACGTGAAGGTGTCGTTCGACGTGCCTGAGTACACGGCCGATGTCGACGCTACGGGCGTCCTGCGACTGCTGGAGGCTGTTCGTATCTGCGGACTCGAGAAGGAATGTCGCATTTATCAGGCTTCGACCTCAGAGCTGTACGGCAAGGTACAGGAGGTGCCGCAGTCGGAGACAACGCCATTCTACCCCCGCTCGCCATACGCCGTTGCCAAGCTCTACGGATACTGGATCATGAAGAATTACCGTGAGTCATACGGCATGTACTGCTGCAACGGCGTGCTGTTCAACCACGAGTCGGAACGACGCGGCGAGAACTTCGTCACACGAAAGATTACGCTGGCAGCCGCACGTATCGCCCAGGGACATCAGGACAAGCTCTACCTGGGTAATCTGAACTCGCTGCGCGACTGGGGCTACGCCAAGGACTACATCGAGTGTATGTGGCTCATACTGCAACAGCCTGAGCCCGACGACTTTGTGATTGCCACAGGCGAATACCACACCGTGCGCGAGTTCTGCACCTTGGCATTCCGCGAGGTGGGCATCGAGTTGGAGTGGCGCGGCGACGGTGTCGACGAGAAGGGCTACGACAAGGCTACTGGCAAATCGATTGTCGAAGTCGACCCCAAGTACTTCCGTCCCGCCGAGGTGGAGCAACTGCTGGGTAACCCGGCAAAGGCCAAGGCCAAGCTTGGATGGAACCCGCAGAAGACCTCGTTTGAGGAACTGGTGAAGATTATGGTGCAACACGACATGAAGTTCGTGCGCAAGTTGTTCATTAAAGCACACATGGACGATGCTCAGTAAGGACAGTAAGATATACGTTGCCGGGCATCGCGGACTGGTAGGCTCGGCTATCTGGAACAACCTGCAGCAGCGTGGCTACACCAACCTCGTAGGGCGCACGCACGCCGAGCTTGACCTGACCGACCAAGAGGCGGTAAGACAATTCTTCGACGAAGAGCACCCTGACGCCGTTGTGCTGGCAGCAGCCTTCGTCGGCGGCATCATGGCCAACTCGCTCTACCGTGCCGACTTCATCATGCAAAACATGAAGATACAATGCAACGTCATCAGCGAGGCGTACGCACACAGTGTGAAGAAGCTGCTGTTTCTCGGCTCGACGTGCATCTACCCCAAGAACGCCCCGCAACCGATGAAGGAGGACTGCCTGCTGACATCGCCGCTGGAGTACACCAACGAGGAGTACGCCATCGCCAAGATTGCCGGACTGAAGATGTGCGAGTCCTACAACCTGCAATACGGCACCAACTATATTGCCGTCATGCCCACCAACCTCTATGGTCCCAACGACAACTTCCATCTGGAGAACAGCCACGTGATGCCCGCCATGATGCGTAAGGTGTATCTGGCTAAGCTCATTCACGATGGCGCCTGGGACAAGATTGCCATCGACCTGAACAAACGTCCTGTGGAGGGCGTGAAAGGCACGGCCACCAAGGAAGAAATACTGAAGGTGCTCGGCAAGTATGGCATATATAATAATAAGGTGGTGCTCTGGGGTACTGGGACGCCGCTGCGCGAATTTCTCTGGAGCGAGGATATGGCCGACGCGTCAGTCCACGTACTGCTCAACGTCAACTTCAGCGACATCATCGGCATCGAGAAGTATTCGTCCGTACACTTTGGCGCAAGTACCGACGGAGCCGTCGACCGCAACCATTCGGCAGGGCGCGGCGGAGCCATCCCCAAACTGGGCGAAATCAGAAACTGCCACATCAACGTCGGCACGGGCAAGGAACTGACCATCCGGCAGCTATCAGAGTTAGTGGCAAAGGCGGTGGGCTTCGATGGTACCATCGAATTTGATGCCACCAAGCCCGATGGCACCATGCGCAAACTCATCGACGTCGATAAGCTACACTCGCTGGGCTGGACGCACAAGGTTGAGATTGAGGAGGGCGTAAAGAAGCTGTTTGAATGGTATGAAACCAAATAACGCACAAAGACAGCAAAAGAAATCACAAAACCTAACGTAAATATGAAGACTGACATACAAATAGCACGAGAGACAGAACTGAAGCCCATTGGCGACATCGCATCAGAGCTCGGTATTGACCCCGAAAAGATAGAGCCCTACGGACGGTATATGGCGAAGGTGCCCATCCAGCTTATAGATGAGGAAAAGGTCAAACAGAGCCGACTGATACTTGTGACGGCCATCAGCCCCACAAAGGCGGGTATCGGCAAGACGACCGTCAGCATAGGATTGACGCTGGGCCTGAACAAAATCGGCAAGAAGGCCGTGGTGGCCCTGCGCGAGCCCTCCCTCGGCCCTTGCTTCGGCATGAAGGGCGGCGCTGCGGGCGGCGGCTATGCCCAGGTGCTGCCGATGGAGAAGATTAACCTGCACTTCACGGGCGACTTCCATGCCGTGACGTCGGCCCATAACACCATCAGCGCCCTGCTCGACAACTACCTCTACCAGCATCGCAAAGACGGATTCTCGCTGCGGGAAATCTTTTGGAAGCGCGTGCTCGACGTCAACGACCGTGCCCTGCGCAACGTGGTGACAGGACTGCGAGGCGACGGCGTGGTGCAGGAGACTGGCTTCGACATCACGCCGGCCTCGGAGCTGATGGCCATCCTCTGCCTCGCCACCAGCGAAAAGGACCTACAACGCCGCATCGAGAATATCGTTCTGGGCACGACTGCCGATGGCAAACTGTTCAAGGTGAAAGACCTCGGCGTAGCAGGAGCCATCACGGTGCTGCTCAGGGATGCCCTGAACCCTAACCTTGTGCAGACAACTGAGCACACGCCGGCCTTCATCCACGGCGGACCCTTCGCCAACATCGCCCACGGCTGTAGTAGTGTGGTGGCCACGAAGATGGCGATGAGCTTTGGCGACTATGTGGTGACGGAGGCAGGCTTCGGTGCCGACCTCGGTGCCGAGAAATTCTTCGATATCAAGTGCCGCAAGGCCGGTCTGCAGCCACGGCTGGTGGTCATCGTTGCCACCACACAGGGCCTGAAGATGCACGGCGGCGTGAATATTGAGCATATCAACGAGCCCAACGCCGCAGGACTGACGGAGGGCCTGAAAAACCTGAACCGCCACATCCGCAACATGCAGGGCTTCGGCCAGCCCGTGGTGGTGACGCTGAACCGCCACGACACCGACTTGAATGAAGAGATAGACATCGTGCGCAAGAACTGCGAGGATCTCGGCGTGGGATTTGCCGTCAACGAGGCCTTCCTCAAGGGCGGCGAGGGAGCCGTCGAACTGGCGCAGACCGTTGTCGACACCATCGACAAGCAGCAACCTCTCCCCATCCGCTTCACCTACAAGGAGGCCGACTGCCTGGAAGACAAGATCGAGAAGGTGTGCAAGGGCATCTACGGCGCCTCGGCAGTAGAATATAGCAAGACGGCAAAGAAGAAACTCGAATCCCTGCGTGCCACCTTTACCGACGAAGACGGGGTGATTGCCCACTATCCTGTCTGCATTGCCAAGACGCAGTTCTCGTTTACTGCCGACTCCACCCGCTATGGTTCGCCGGAAGGGTTTGCCATCCGCATACGCGACATCATCCTGAACTGCGGAAGCGAGATGATTGTAGCCATCGCCGGCGACATGCTGCGAATGCCCGGACTGCCCAAGAGTCCTCAGGCAGAGCGCATTACCATCGTAGACGGCGAAATCGAAGGACTGTCTTAGAAAGTGGCTATCAGCTCGTCGGGTGTCACGAGTCGCTGCTCGCCCGTTTCCATATTCTTCAGCGTCAGTTTGCCCGCGTTGATTTCATTCTCACCCGCCAGCACGACATACGGAATCTGTTTGGCATTGGCGTAGGCCATCTGCTTCTTCATCTTCGTGGAGTCAGGGAAAATCTCCGTACGGATGCCTGCCAAACGTGCCTTGGCTACGGTAGGCATACAGTAAGCCGTCTCACGGTCGCCGAAATTGATGAAGAGCAGCTGCGTGCCGTTAGTGGCATCCTTGGGATAAGCATCCAGCGCGTTGAGCACGTCATAGATGCGGTCGACGCCGAACGAGATGCCGACGCCTGAGATGCCCGGCATACCGAAGATGCCCGTCAGGTTGTCGTAACGTCCGCCGCCAGTAATAGAGCCTATCTGTACGTCGAGAGCCTTCACCTCGAAGATGGCGCCTGTATAGTAGTTCAGGCCACGGGCCAGGGTGAGGTCGAGCTGGAGTTCGTTGTTGAGGGTCGAGCCACCGTCATTGGTCAGCGAACTGAGTATGGTGCGAAGTTCCTCTACGCCTCGGAGACCGGTTTCGCTGTCGCGGAGTACTTCGGCGATGGTGTTCAGCTTTTCGTCGTTGCTGCCCTCGAGCTGGATGATGGGCTGTAGCTTGGCTATCTGCTCATCGGTCAGCCCATCTTCACGCAGTTCGGCATTGACGGCCTCGATACCAATCTTGTCGAGTTTGTCGATGGCCACCGTGATGTCTACAATCTTGTCGGCAGCACCGATGACCTCGGCAATGCCGCTGAGAATCTTGCGGTTGTTGATCTTGATCTGGACGCGAACGCCAAAGCGGGTGAAGACGGTATCGACAATCTGCATCAACTCCACCTCGTTGAGCAACGAATCGGAGCCGACAATGTCGCCGTCGAACTGCCAGAACTCACGATAACGCCCCTTCTGCGGACGGTCGGCACGCCACACGGGCTGCATCTGGTAACGCTTGAACGGCAGTTGCAGCTCGTCGCGATGCATCACCACATAACGGGCAAACGGAACGGTGAGGTCATAGCGCAGTCCCTTCTCGCAGAGTCGGGCTGCCAGGTGCAGGGCGTTGCGCTCCTGTAGTTCCTCGTCGCTCACCTTGTTGAGGAAGTCGCCAGAGTTGAGCACCTTGAACAGCAGCTTGTCGCCCTCCTCGCCATACTTGCCCATCAGCGTCTGGAGCGTCTCCATTGCGGGTGTCTCTATCTGCTGGAATCCGTAGAGCTGGTACACCTGCTTGATGGTATCGAATATATAGTTGCGACGGGCCATCTCCTGCGGGCCAAAGTCGCGCGTCCCCTTGGGAATACTTGGTTTCTGTGCCATTTACTTACGAACAATGGTTTGTGCACGGTCTGGGCCGATGCTAATGATACAGATGGGTGTCTCAAGCTGTTCCTCCAGGAACTTGATGTAGTCCTTGAAAGCCTTCGGGAACTGCTCCTCGCTGGTGAAGCCCGTCATGTCGGTCTTCCAGCCGGGCAACTCCTCGTAGACGGGCTCTATGCCATCCTCGATATTATATGGGAAGTAGTCTATCTGCTTGCCGTGCTGCTTGTAGGCCACACACGCCTTGATGGTGTCGAAGCCGTCGAGCACGTCGCTCTTCATCATAATCAGTTTCGTCACACCGTTGACCATGATGCTGTACTTCAGCGCAACCAGGTCGATCCAGCCACAGCGGCGCTCACGTCCCGTGACGGCACCATACTCATGGCCCAGGTCACGGATGGTCTTGCCCGTCTCGTCGAACAGTTCCGTGGGGAATGGTCCGGCACCGACGCGGGTACAATAGGCCTTCATGATACCGAAGACATCGCCAATCTTGTTGGGGCCGATACCCAAGCCCGTGCAGGCTCCGGCGCAGATGGTGTTTGAAGAGGTCACAAAGGGATAGGAGCCGAAATCGACGTCGAGCATCGTACCCTGTGCACCCTCGCAGAGCACGGACTTGCCGCTACGCAGGATACCGTTGATCTCGTGCTCGGAGTCGACAATGGGGAACTGGCGCAGGTATTCGATGCCCTCAAGCCACTTCTTCTCGACCTCGGCAATGTCGTAGTCGAAGTTGAGCGATTTGAGGATGGCTTCGTGACGGGCCTTGGCGGCAGCATATTTCTCGTCGAAGTTCTCAAGGATGTCGCCCACGCGCAGACCGTTGCGGCTCACCTTATCAGTATAGGTCGGGCCGATACCCTTGCCGGTGGTGCCCACCTTGTTCTTACCCTTCTGTGCCTCGTATGCAGCATCGAGCACGCGGTGAGTCGGCATGATCAGATGGGCTTTCTTCGAGATGTGGAGCCGGCTCTTCAACTCATGGCCACTGGCCTCGAGTGCCTTTGCCTCGTCCATGAACAGGTCGGGAGCCAGAACGACGCCATTACCAATGATATTCACCTTTCCACCCTGGAAGATGCCAGAGGGGATGGAGCGCAACACATACTTCTCGCCTTCAAACTCCAGCGTGTGGCCGGCATTCGGACCACCCTGGAAACGGGCTATCACGTCATACTTGGGGGTCAGCACGTCGACCACCTTTCCCTTACCTTCATCGCCCCACTGCAATCCGAGCAGGACGTCAACTTTACCTTGGTTCATTGTCTTTTTTATCTGTTTTTGATGTTTTCTTCATGTTAATCTGTCGCGTAATCCTTGCCTGGCACGTCGAGCAGATACCATATATATATAAGGTGAAGCCATCCTTGCGGAAACGCTTCAAGTGGAGATCATTGATGGCCTGAGTTATCTCGGGCGACGACACCTCCGTCACCTTGCCACAGACGGTACACATCTGGTGACAGTGGGAGTTGTTGTCGTAACACGCCTCATACTTTGTCGAACCCTGAAACCGATGACGGATCACCAGTCGCAACTCCATGAAGAGATTCAGCGTGTTGTACAACGTGGCCCTGCTCACAGGGAACTTATACTCTCGTGATAGCTTCTCGCCTAACTCGTCCAGCGTGAAATGCCCGTTGGTGCTATAGACGGCACGCAAAATCGCATAACGCTCAGGCGTCTTGCGATGGTTGTTCATTTCCAAATAGCTGTCGAGTATCCGCTCTACAGCGGCTATTACTCTATCTTTCATCTGATGTAAACTTCATAAACCTGTGCAAAGTTACAAAGAAAAAAGGAAACTAACGAGCGTTTAACAACATTTTTATTTATAAACAGTCCATTTTAGCGCGACCCGATATAAAGGAACAGCATACCGAGCAGCACCAATGCCAGGTCGAAAGCCTTCGCACGTAAGTTCTTCTCATGGAAAATCAGGGCGCCAAACAGGAAACTGACGAGCACCGAACCGCGACGCACCATCGACACGATACTGATCATGGCCGACGGCAGAGACAGCGAGTAGAAGTACATGAAATCGGCCGTAGACAGGAAGATGCTGACGCCCACGATAGACCACGCCCAGTGGAACGGGGTGGTCTCTTTATGCTTAGGCCACCATAGCAGCAGGAGCATAGCCAGCATCATACCACACTGGTAGATGTTGTACCACGACTGCACCAGCATACGGTCCAGTCCTACCCCACCCTCGCTGGCGGGAGCCATCAGGTACTTGTCGTAGAGACCGCTGATAGCCCCCATGACAGCCGAACCTACAATCATGTATATCCAGTGGTCGTGCTTGAAGTCGATACCCTCCTTCTTACCCGACCGGCTGAGCATGAAGAACGACGCAACGGCCAGCACCACGCCTATCCATTGCCAGACATTGAGACGCTCGCCGAACACCAGCAAGGCACCCACCAGCACCATCACCGGCCGGGTGGCATTGATGGGGCCGACAATGGTCAGCGGCAGGTGCTTCATGCCAAAGTATCCGAGAATCCACGACGACAATACGATGACCGCCTTCAGAATCACATATTTATGCACCTCCCAGCCGCCCGATGCCACATGCAGGATACTGTTGTCGAGCACGCTGCTCGTGCTGCTCAGGATGATAAACGGCAGGAAGATGAGCGACGAGAACAGCGTATTGAGAAACAACACGGGAATGACAGCGTTATCCTTCAATGCCTCTTTCTTGAACGAGTCGTAACAACCCAACAAGGCTGCCGACATAAATGCTAATAATAACCACATGGCAATTTTACAGTTTCACCTCCTAATATTTCAATACGTTATGTCCTCAAGAAACAAGGCGTGGGCAGGCATCGACTCGCCTGCCGCCGTCCGCTTCTTCCCTTCAATGATTCGCCTGAAATCGTCCATCGACGTACGGCCACGCCCCACCTCTATCAGCGTCCCGACGACGGCGCGCACCATGTTACGCAGAAATCGGTTGGCACGTATCTCGAAATACCACGTCGCGTCCGACGTCTGATGCCATTCGGCTACGGTGACGTGGCACAAAGTCGTCTTCACGTCGGCATGAGCCTTACAGAAAGCACCGAAGTCTTCATACTCCATCAACACTTTAGCCGCCTCATTCATCTTATTGAAATCCAACGGATAATGAATCTCGCATGAAGTATAGCTTAAAAACGGATTCTTCTCCGTATGCAGGTAATAGCGATACATACGGCTGGTGGCCGAGAAACGGGCGTGAAGGTCGTCAGCCACACGCTCAACCCTGCTCACCGCAATGTCGCGAGGCAGTAGTTTGTTGAGCTTGTAGGCCAGTTGCCGACAGTCAATATCGTCAGCATCGTCAAAGTGTGCCACCATCATACGGGCATGCACACCGGCATCCGTACGGCCAGCGCCAACCACCATGATGTCGCGTCGGAGTAATAATGACAGTCCGCGCTGCAACTGCTGCTGTACAGAGTCGCCGTTAGGCTGAATCTGCCAACCGTGATAGCGCGTTCCGTCATAGCTGAAAGTCACGAAATATCTCATTGCGGGTGCAAAGTTACGAAAAGTCGAGGGAAGAACAAAACAAAATTATTTGTTTTTTCTTCCGAGACGGAGTAACTTCGCCGTCGACACGGCAAAGTTACGAAAAAAGCTTGTAAAAGCGAAGCG
>Ga0310697_10007566_pt1 | contig 10215 bp, 9 predicted proteins | sample 172DNAGHGlowgp2_FD_203883 | JGI IMG/M metagenome (GOLD analysis project Ga0310697, IMG submission 203883) | Sheep rumen microbial communities from Palmerston North, Manawatu-Wanganui, New Zealand - 1728 DNA GHGlow gp2 (v2) (version 2) | ecosystem: Host-associated > Mammals > Digestive system >...
TCCCGGGGGAGCCATCCAAGTTCGGCGTTCTTCAGCACCGTCGCTTCTCAAAGACCAACTCGCGTCCTCCGGGGTGGTTGCCCCTGGTGGGTGGCGAACGAGGGAATAGTTTATCAAAACCCGCGGCACCGCGCAAGGGGGTTTTTTAAAAAAAGTGAAAAAAGTTTTGGGAGGCCCTCCAAGAGGGGTTTGAAGTGGTAGAATACGCCCGTTTGCCCGTGTCTGGGCAATTGAAAGGAACATGAAATGAAGAAGCTGATGATCACAATCGCAGCGGGCCTGGTGTCCGCAATGACGTTTGCCGCGCAGTGCGCAGGCACGACGCAAGAAGGCGCGCAGTGCAAGCGCGAGGCTGCGGAAGGCAGCAAATACTGCATCGGACACGCCCACCAGGCGAAGCCGTCCGCGCAGTCGAAGGAAAAGGATGACGGACATTGCTGGTCCGTCACTGCCGCAGGCAAGCGCTGCAAGCTCAAGAAGGTTGGCGACACCGACTACTGCGCGCTGCACGCAGTCGACAAAAAGCCTGCCAAGCCCGTGGACCAGTGCTGCGCCATGACGTGGGAAGGCACTCGCTGCACGCGCAAGCCGGACGAAGGATTCCGCTACTGCCCGCAGCACCGCAAACAGCCGGTCGCCGCAGCAAAGAAGGCCGCGCCGCAGCCCAAACAGAAGAAATAACGCCTGCGACTACCGCAACGTCTCGGATCCTAGCGCGGTCGCCTGCTGCACGACAGTCGTCTTCTCGTAGCAGGCGAACGCGCCGTCCACGAGCTCCTTCTGCGGCTTGCGGCTGAAGAGATTGACGATCGGCACGATCACGAGCCCGCCGATCATGGCGAGCGCGCCTGTGTTGATCGGCGACTTCAGGAACGCCGGCATCGCGTCACGACAGAACACGCCCACGAGCGTGAACGCAGGCGCGAGGATGAAGCACGCCCAGCAGGAGGCCGCCGTCACCTTTTTCGAGTAGAGCGCGTAGAGGAACGGCGCGAGGAATGCGCCCGCCATTGCGCCCCACGACACGCCCATCATCTGCGCGATGAAGGCAATGGGGCTCGTGCTCTTGTACTGCACGAGCGCAAGACCCGCCGATATGGCGATGAATACAACGATTAGCGAGCGGATGCAAAGAACCTGCTTCTTCTCGTCCATCTTCTTGACGATCGTCCCGTTGAGGAAGTCGATCGTGAAGGTGGAGGACGACGTGATGACGAGCGAGGAGAGCGTGCTCATCGAGGCGGAGAGGACGAGCACCACCACAAGCGCGATGAGCATCGACGGCAGCCCTTCCAGCATCTTCGGGATGATGGCGTCGAAGCCGTCCGCCGGCACGCCCTTCGCCGTCACGTTCAGCACGTTGGAGAAGAGCCGGCCGAATCCGCCCAGGTAGTAGCAGCCGCCCGCCACGACGAACGCGAAGAGCGTGGAGATGATGGTGCCCTTCTTGATGGATCCCTCGTTCTTGATCGCGTAGAACTTCTGCACCATCTGCGGAAGGCCCCACGTGCCGAGCGACGTGAGGATGACGACGAAGAGGAGGTTCAGCGGCTCGGGTCCGAGGAAGGACGTGAAGATGCCCGGCGTGGGCGAGCCGCCCGGCAGGACCGACGGCCCCTCGATGCGCGCAAGGCCGTCGAGCGCGACGAGCAGTCCGCCCTTCGACTCGAGAACCGCCCAGATCACCACCACGAGACCCACGAGCATGATGATGCCCTGGATGAAGTCGTTGATGGCCGTAGCCATGTAGCCGCCCGCGATCACGTAGATGGCGGTGAGGACTGACATCAGGACGACGCACCAGGTGTAGTCGATGGAGAACGCCATCCCGAAGAGGCGGGAGAGACCGTTGTAGAGCGACGCGGTATAGGGAATGAGGAAGACGAAGATGATGGCTGCGGCCATGAGCTTCAGCGCAGGACTGCCGAACCGCTTGGCGAAGAAGTCAGGCATGGTGGCGGAGTCGAGGTGCTGCGTCATGATGCGCGTGCGGCGTCCCAGCACCGCCCAGGCAAGGAGCGAGCCGATGAGCGCATTGCCGATGCCTACCCACGTGGCGGAAATGCCGTAACGCCAGCCGAACTGTCCGGCATAGCCCACAAACACGACGGCGGAGAAGTAGGACGTGCCGTAGGCGAACGCCGTGAGCCAAGGTCCGACCGACCGGCCGCCCAGCACGAATCCATCCACGTTCCGCGCGTGCCGCCGACAGGCGAATCCGATGACCACCATCACCGCAAAAAACAGAAACAACAACGATGCCTTGATCAGCATGTCCATGGCAACCCCGCCTTTTCCTTTTTTTCTATTTACGAGCCACTAACCACTAGCCACTAATCACTAACAACGAGCCACTAGCCACGAATAGGACTATAGCGCGGCACGAGCGTCTTCATGATGCACCATGCGATGAGGTACGCAACGGCGCAGAAGCAGAACACGATCATGTAGCCGGCGGGCTTGCCCGCATAGCCGAGGAAGGAAAACGCCTGACCCTGCGTCTCGGCGTAGGTGAAGAGCTTGCCCGCGCCCTTCTGGATTATGAACGAGCCAAGGCCGCCCGCCATCGCGCCCATGCCGGTGACGGAGGCGATCGTGGACTTCGGGAACATGTCGCCGACGGTAGAGAAGATGTTGGCGCTCCATGCCTGGTGTCCGGCGGCGGCAAGGCCGATAAGGCAGGCCGGGAACCACACGGAGACGCCGGCGAGCGGCTGCGTCACGAGCGCCGCGAGCGGGAAGAACGCAAAGATCAGCATCGCCCTCATGCGGCACATGTACGGGTTGCCGCCGAAGAACCCCTTGTCGATGAAGATCGTCGGCAGCTTGCAGCCGTAGATCGAGACCACCGTCACAATCAAGTAGAGCGTGAAAATAAGCGCCTGGCCCATGCCCGTGACTGGGCCGTGCCCGAGTTCCTTGAAGTACGCCGGCGCCCAGAAGAGGTAGAACCACCACACGCCGTCCGTGAAGAACTTGCCCACGATGAAGCTCCACGTCTGGCGGAAGGTGAAGCACTTGAAGAAGGAGATGGGCTTCTCGTCGGAAGCGGGCGAAGCGGCAAGAGTGCCGCTTCCCCGATCAGCGGATTCCTTTCGGGGAAGCGGCGCTCCCGCCGCTTCCGCCTTTTCATCCTGCTGCACGTATTCCAACTCGGCCTCGTTCACGAACTTGGACTTCTCCGGCTTCGTGTAGAGCCACTGCCAGAAGAACATCCAGATGAAGCCAGCACCGCCGATGATGATGAACGCCATCTCCCAACCGCACCACTTAGCGAGCGGCGGGATCGTGAGAGGCGCGGCGAGCGCGCCCACGGACGCGCCTGAATTGAAGATCGACGTCGCGAACGCGCGGTCCTTTTTCGGGAAGTACTCCGCCGTCACCTTGATGGCGGCCGGGAAGTTGCCCGCCTCGCCGAGCGCGAGGATGGCTCGACACGCGAGGAACAGCCACACGGAGACACCCGCAATCGCGGCCGCCGTGGCGCTGCCCGCCTGCACGGCGCGGAGGGCTTCCTCGGAGTTCACATCCTTCACGAACCAGCAGGTGGCGATGCCGCATGCGGCGTGGAGGCAGGCACCGACCGACCACACGAAGATGGACCACAGGTAGCCCTTCTTGGTGCCCATCCAGTCGATGAACTTGCCGGCGAAAAGACACGCGACCGCGTAGATGAGCGAGAACCAAGCCGTAATCGTGCCGTAGTTGTCGTCCGTCCAGTGGAACTCCGGCTTGATGAAATCGGGGAAGGTGAGCGAGAGCACCTGTCGGTCGAGGTAGTTGACGGTGGTCGCCACGAACAGCATCGCGCAAATCACCCAACGGAATTTCGTCATTTTCATTTCGTCTCCTTTTTCTTTGAAGTAGCAGTCGGAACCGGCTTCTCCACGAAATCGCGGATGCGGTCGAGCGTTGTCGCGCTGAGGATGTGCTCCATGAGGCAGGCGTCCTTGTCGGCCGTCTCCTCCGGCACGTTCAGCTTGATGAGAAACGCCTTGAGCAGGGTATGGCGGCCAAGCACGTTCGCCGCGAGCTTGCGTCCCTTCGCGGTAAGCTCGATGTCGCCGTACGGCTCCTGGTTCACAAGTTCGAGCTTCTTGAGTTCCGTGATCGCCTTCACCACGGACGGCATCTTGACGTGGAGGTCCAGCGCCACGTCGCGGACGCGCGCGCGCCCTTTCTGGAGGATGAGGACGTGTATCTCCTCAAGGTAGTCTTCAAGCGATTTGGTCATTTGCAACCTCCTGGACAGCTTCCGCTTCGGGCGCAGGCGCAGTGGGCTCGGCATTAGGCACAGCAGCCGTCGCGCGCGTTGGATTGCGGCGTGCAAACTCCTTCGCGAACGCGCGGTACGCCTCCGCGCCGCGGCAGGACGGATCATAGAATACGACTGGCTGGCCGAAGCTCGGCGCCTCGCTCGTGCGGACGTTGCGCGGGATCATCGTCTCGAACACCTTCTCCCCGAAGTGCGTACGCACCTCCTCCACCACGTCGGCGGAGAGACGCGTGCGCGCGTCGAACATCGTCATGAGGATTCCATTGAGCTCAAGCGCCGGGTTTGCGCCGTTCGCCTTAAGGCGTTCGATGAGGTTCTGCATCACGCCTAGTCCCTCGAGGGCGTAGTACTCTGCCTGCATCGGCACGAGGATGCCGTCCGCCGCCGCTAGCGTGGACGTCATGAGGATGCCGAGTGAGGGAGGGCAGTCCAAAAGGATGTAGTCGAAAACATTTGCGTCGCGAATCGCCTGCAGCACGTTGCGCACCACTTGGAGGCGGTCGGGACGCTGCGCGAGGTCGATCTCCGAGCCGGAGAGATTCACCTCGGACGGAATCACGTTGAGGTTCTCATACGGCGTGGGCTGGATCATGTCCGCGATCTGCTGCGTGCCGATGAGGCACGGGTAGAGCGACACGCCCTCCTGCGGCTGGAGGCCGAGGCCGGTAGTGGCGTTCGCCTGCGGGTCAAGGTCGATCACGAGCACCGTGCGGCGCATCTTCGAAAGCGCGGCGGCGAGGTTGACGACGGTGGTCGTCTTGCCGACGCCGCCCTTCTGGTTCGCGATCGCGATCACGCGCGTGTTGATTTGCATGTATCTAGCCTCGTCTGACGAGTTTGAAAAAACGGTCCTGATAGCGGTCGAACACGCCGTGCCTCTGGAGAAGCGCGCCGAGGTCCTTCACGAGCGACGGGTTCGCCTGCGCCTGCTCGAAAGCCCGCTCCACCTCCTCGCGCACTGCGCGCGGAGTGGAGTCCTCCATTTCCTCGCGGCGGGCGCGCTCGAACTCGCGCACGTTGACGGGGGCGGAGACATTGACGTGCAGCCAGAAGAAGTGGACGAGCGACACGTCCCATGGGTCGTCCACGCCCTTGATCACGGCGGCGAACGGATCCTCCGCGCGCTTCACCTCCTCCACCACCCGGTCGCCCACGGCGGCAAGCGTATCCGTGACGATCTGCTCGCTGAACGACTCCTGCGACAGGCGGTAGCCGTACTGGAGAATGCGGATCGAATCCTGATTCTGCTTGAGGAACTCAAGGTACTGGCGCGCCTGCTCGCCGAATCCGGACATCTCCTCCTGCACGTACGCCTCGGGCGTGATGAGAAGCGGCTTGTGTGCCTCCAGACGTCCTTCCCGCACGCGCACCTTGCCGGGCACGTCGGGAAGCTCCGCTAGATGGTAGTAGTGGATGCGCGTCTCCCCGAACGTCTCGAGGGCACGCGACGGCGCGTGCACAATCTGCGTGTTGTGCACGGCGTACCAGAAGTCGAAGGCTTTCTTTTCAGATGGCATTTGCGATAGTGTACCAAACCCGCGCGCTGCGGTCAAACGTGATGGCGGAGAGTGAGGGATTCGAACCCCCGGACCCTTGCGGATCAACGGTTTTCAAGACCGCCGCGATCGACCACTCCGCCAACTCTCCGTGGAAAGACGTTTATTATACCATAATTATTCGCGCGTGCGCAGCTCTCCGTCAAGAAAGACGGCGCTGACGTCGAATGTCTTCGGATCGAGCACGGCGAGATCGGCGATGTAGCCCTTCTCCACCTTGCCGAGTTTCTTGCCGAGGCCAAGGCCAATCGCCTGGTTCCACGACGTGACGCGGATGATGTCCTTGAGCGGAAGGCCGGTCACTTCGTGGATGCTCTTGAGGCCCTTGTTCATCCAGAGCGTAGAACCAGCGAGGTTGCCGCCCTCCACGAGACGCGCCTCGCCACCCTTGAGCATGACCTTGAGCCCGCCCATCTCGAAGGCGTAGCCGTCCGGCAGGTGCGAGCAGCGCAGCGAGTCGGTAATCATCTGGACGTGCGCGAGCGGGCGCTTCGTGAACACGAGGCGTAGCATGTCGTCGCAAAGGTGGATGCGGTCGCAGATCACCTCGGTGTCGAGATCGTCGATGAGGAAGCCCGCGCCGACCATGCCGATCTCGCGGTGGTGGAGCTTCGTCATCTGGTTGCAGAAGTGCGTCATGTGGCGGAGACCGTTCTTGTAGGCAGGCATCAGCTGCGCGAGCGTGGCGCCGGTGTGTCCACAGCTCGGCACGATGCCGTTCTTGATGCACGCGGCCGCGAACTCTGCGCCGCCCTTCATCTCGGGCGCGTACGAGACCTGCAGCACGGGCGCGATCTTCGCGATCTTCAGGACTTCCTTGATGTCGGGCTTCCGCACGAACGCGGGGTTCTGCGCGCCGCAGCAGGACGGATTGATGAACGGCCCTTCGAGGTGGAGACCCGGCGCCTTCGCGAACCGCTGGTTCTTCTGGTACGCGGCCAAATGCTTCGCGGCGGCGACGAGCGTTTTGTTGGCGACCGTGAGCGTGGTCGGCAGGAACGTGGTGCAGCCTTCCGCGAGCTTCGCCTCGGCGATCTTCTCGATGGCTTCGGGACGGTCCTCGTCGCACACGTCGTAGCCGCATGCGCCATGCAGGTGTACGTCTATGAATCCGGGCACCACGTACTTGCCCTTCGCGTCCACGACCGTTCCAAACGGCCCCGCGACGGGTTCAGAGGTGACGGCCTTGATCCGGCCCCTCTCGATGACGACGTTCGCCTTCTTGAGGTCGACGCCGGGACTGATTACATGCGCGTTTTTGATTAGTGTCTTCATGGCAGGGAGTATTTTATCACAATTCTGGCGTTTCTGTGCGCCGAAAATCTCCAATCGTCAATTCAGGGCTTTCTGTTCCACGATGTCCGCGACCCTTGCGGCGGCGTCAGGCGTGGCGGCCTTGTGCATGGCCAGCGCCTTCTCCACGAGCTCCTCGGGATTGAGAATCTTGTGGAGGAGGTAGTTGGCGAGGGCGCGCGGGGTGAGGTCCTTCTGTATGCCCTCGTCCGCGCCGCCGGCCTTCACGAACGACAGCGCATTGTAGTGCTGGTGGTTGCGCAGCGCCGTGGGAAGCGGGATGAAGAACGCCGGCTTCCCGACCAGCGCGAGCTCGAAGCAGGTGGAGGCGCCAGCGCGGGCAACAACAAGGTCCGCCGTCGCGAAGGCGCGTCCCATCTCGTGCTCGAAGGCGTTCACGCGCGCGGGGATGCCGGCCGACTCGTACCTGGCCCTCACCTCGGCCTCGTCCGCCACGCCCGTCTGGTGGATGACCTGGAACGCATTCTTCAACCCCTTCCGCTCGATGTCGCGCCGCAGAAGCACGAGCGCCTGCGAGGCGATCTCGTTCACCCGGTGAGCCCCCTGGCTGCCGCCGGTCACGAACACGCAGAACTTGTCGGACGGCATGTCGTCGAAGCGTGGCTGCCCGGCTATCTCGCCGCGCACGGGCAGGCCCGTGACAACGGTCTCGCGTCCGCGGAAGAAATCAGCCGTCTCGGAAAATGTGAGCGCCACCACAGAGGCATACCGGGAGAGGTAGCTCACAGCCCGGCCCGGCACGGTGTTCGCCTCGTGCAGGATCACCGGCACGCGGCGGGCGGACGCAGCCAGGACGGGCGGGAGGCTCGCGTAGGAACCCATCGCCAGCAGGGCATGCGGCTTGAAGCGCTTCATCTCGCGCCCGCACCTGAAACGGGAATACAGCAGGGAGAAGAAGTGTTTCGGGTGCAGCGGACGCGCCCGCGTGGAGAACGTGGGTCCGTCCCATCCCGCCAGTACGGAACTCTCGATCGACCGACCCGACACCCATACGACCACCTCGTGTCCGCGGGCCCTAAGCTCCTTTGCCACGGCGAGGCCGGGGAACGTATGGCCGCCGGTGCCTCCGCACGCCACGATGAATCGCTTTGCCATCGCTACCATTCCTCCGTCATGAGCTCGTGCGCGACACGTCGCGCTGCAACCTGGTGAGCGCGCCCCAGTGGAATACCGGAAGGTCGCGCCAGCGCGCGCGCAGGAGCCCCGCGAGCACGGGCTGCGTCAGCGCCCAGTACTGGTGCAGGTCGTCGCGCGTTCCGAGCGACAGTTCGCGGTTGTACTCCTCGTTGAAATGCCTGTCCAGTTCTGCGATCTGCTGTTCGAGGAAACGCCTTACGCCATGGCGTAGGATTCCGAACAAGGCGAAGCCCACCAGGCCCGACAAGGCGAGCACGCCAAGCGTCTGGAGGCAGAAGAGGAATACGTTGCGCCACCCGTGCGCCTCGCCCAACGAGATGCCGCAGGCGTTCGCCACGAGAAAGCCAGCCGCCAGGAGCAGTAGCGTTCCGCCCGCGAACATCGCCCGCGCCGCCCATTGCCGCCGCGCGACCGCGCGGCGGATGCGCAGGGCCACGCGGACGTGCATCTCAAGACAGGCCAGGTCCTTGTTCACGGCCACCTTGATGTTGTCCGCACGACGCGCCTTGGCGGACTTGATTTCGTTGACGATCTCGTCGCGCAGCGCGTCGAAGTCGTGCAGGTCGATGGTCGAGCCCTCGGCGTGCGCGCGCCCCGGCAGGTAGCAGTTGTATATCTTGGGGAGGTCCTTGATCGGCAACGCGTGCGCGATGTTCCAACAGAGCGCGCCGTACGCGCGCGCGTAGTCGTACATGCTCGTGAAGCGGTCGCACTTGTTGAAGATCAGACGCAGCTTGAAGAAGAAGCCGGTAAGCGGACCCTTCATCGCCTCGACGGCCTCGCCCGTCGTTCCCGGCTTGTCGGGGTCGAACATCATCAGTACGAGATCGGTGATCTCGGCGAGGAACTTGATCACGCCGAAGAAATCGTACCCGCGCGAGATTGACTTCTCCGATGCGTCGATCATGCCGGGACTGTCCACGAGCACCACGTTCTTCAGCACGTCGCGGTTCCGCACCTTCACGCGCACGCGCTGGACAAGTTCGGGGCCGAAGTCGTTCAGCTGCTTGAGCTCTTCCGGCAGCATCTCAAGCGCCGCAGGCCCAACGGCATCGCGCTCATTCTCTCCATGGAGGATGAAGGTGAACGCATCGTCCGTCGGGGCGATGCCGACGTCCTGTACGGAACTGCCTTCGAGAAGGTAGTTGATGAAACTGGACTTCCCAGACGAGTGGTTGCCGAGAAACAGCACGTACGGCAGACTGTTCGGCGACACCGTCGAGCGGCGGAACGTGTAGCAGAATCGGTCTGCCAGCGCGCGGTGGCGCGCGTAGAGACGCTGGACGTTCTCGTCAAGCGAGAGTTCTGGGGCCGGAGCCTCGATAGTAGATAGTGTGTCCATGGCACGTGTATTGTAGCAATTTCCCCTGCCTCCTGACAAGTCCCTTTTGTTCAAAGTCTGGGTCTTGTTACTCTCCTCGCCAACCCAGACATCCTTGAGATATTGCCGCCTTTCGTGCGAATTCGCATCACCATTACCGAAACCGCATCAAGAAAGGCCCATTGTTTACCGAACAGCCGATGCGCGGATTCGGATCGACTTGGCCGCGTCGGACAATCTTTGCGGCGTTCCATGACGGGGCGAAGAGAAAACGCGGCGGCGACATCGACGGCACGACAAGCGCGGCGGCAAGAAGAGTGGTTGTAAATGTCATGGCTCCTTCTCCTTCATTGTCAATTTCCACCCACACCGATGTCCAATTGAATCAACGGCTGACCAGATGAAAGAAGTTGGTTGGTTATTGAAGTGAAATGACGCTTGATAAGATGATTACTTTCTAGGGACGCCAAAACATGTAACGCCACCTCTAACCCGACTTTCCAAGAAAAAACGGGAAACTCCGGCAATGCTTGAGTTTCCCGTTTTTTTGACGGTTATGTGTCTGTTTTTCCACTACATCACAGTGTTACCTCCTCGATGGTCCTGCCGTC
>Ga0310697_10007568_pt1 | contig 10214 bp, 10 predicted proteins | sample 172DNAGHGlowgp2_FD_203883 | JGI IMG/M metagenome (GOLD analysis project Ga0310697, IMG submission 203883) | Sheep rumen microbial communities from Palmerston North, Manawatu-Wanganui, New Zealand - 1728 DNA GHGlow gp2 (v2) (version 2) | ecosystem: Host-associated > Mammals > Digestive system >...
TGATAATTACGTCGTACTGATTGTATTGCCCAGTCTCCTTGAACTTCCAGGTCCCGACCATAATGTCCTCGGTCAATGTGGGCGAAGTTGTGGTTACGGTCTTAATGAGGGTGCCGGAAAGGTCGGAAAGGGTAATGGAAGAAACATCGCTCACCAGTTGCTCCTCTCCCTCAATAACCATCTTTTCACCGCGCAGGGACTTTATTTTAAAGTTTATTTCATGGCCGTTACCAGCTGTACCGCTAAAAGTGTTTCCATTCAGCGTCCATGTGTAGGGCAGGCTATTGAAAGTGGCCGTATGGTCGTTATTGATGACTAATTTGGAAAATTTTAATGCATGGTCGCTCGGCCAACCCCACTCGCCCACAAGATTGGTTTCGCTGATGCCGTTGTCGTCATCGTCCTTGTTGCAGGACGAGAAAGTGAACATTGTGGCTGCCACAAAGAGCAGCATGGTCATTTTTCTGAGATTTTTCATTGTTGTTAGGTTTTTTATGTTTATCCTTTAGCAGATGACTACAATCTGTCTATTTTTCATCTATATTACTTTACGACAAGCTTTACGGTCTGACTGCCTGTTTGGTTTTTGTTATTTGATATTTGATGTTCAAGAATGCGTCTGATTTGTTTTTCTGATTCAATGTGGAAAACAGCAATCTCTCTCTTCAGGTATGAGATTGCTATAATATCATTGTCGGTTAGACATGAATCCATAGGGAGGGAGTAGTCTTTCTTGGGAGCATACCAGAAACTGACGATATCATTTGTGGCCACAGACAGTATTCGCTGACCTCGCGCAGGGAGGAGAGGTGGAACCAAATGGCGACACAGCAGTCCTGCACCAGCTCGCGGCAGGTGGTGTCGCTGTAGGACGAATGCCGCCAACAAAGGGTGCGTATCAGTCCCCTGTGCCGCGTGAGCAAGCCTTCGAACAGTTCATATTTAGGATCCCGTTTTATGTCCATTTTGGTCAGCTTCTCTGTATATATAATAACCACCAAAATGCCAAAAGGTGACACGCGAGGCGCAAATTAAGAATTTTTAACACTTCTTAAGTTCAATTCATAAACGCAACACTTTGAAAAATAAGTAATAGAATTACGTACAAGATTTTTATTGACTATTTTTATTGATGAAGGGTCAGACTAGGGAGTTTGCGTAGGGCTTTGGCCTTGGTCTTGTTCAGCAGGTTAATATTCATTGTGTCAATTATTTATGATTTTCATCCATTTTAAATCGGAAAATAAAGATACGAAAAGTTGTACAATTAGAGAAAAAATAGTAATTTTGCAACGACGAAAGCAACCATTATGCAACAGGATTACACCATAGCAAGAGAAAGAAATGCCATGTTTGGAAGTGTCATTTTGAAGGTGTATTTTGATGTTTTTTCTTCGAAAAAAGGACGTGGAACAACTCCTGCAAACATCTATGAACAATTCTGTTACGCTGATTTTATCCACTTCTCTTTCACCGGGAAAGAACGCGACGAGGAAACGGGGTATGGCTACTTCGGAGCGCGGTACATGGACCACGAACTGATGACCATGTGGCTCTCCGTCGACCCGCTGGTAGACAAGTACCCGAGTATTTCGCCGTATGCCTATTGCGCATGGAATCCTGTGAAATTGGTGGATCCTGATGGAAATGAAACAATGGAAAATGATGACGAATGGAAATACAATACTACATCAGGGTTATTGACGCATCTGAGTGACAAAGGAGGAAAAGACCATCAAACAGTAAATTTCGTTGAGGGGGTGGGGAACCAGGAAACTCTTAAAAAGTCTGTTTCTTTCGATGGTCAGATTCAAGATATGTTCGACTTCTCGTTTATCTCTGAAAAGGCAGACAAGATTACGGATGGGTTAATTCAAATGACAGGAGCAGTGTTTACAATCGGAGGAGGTGTTCTTGTGGGTTGTGGTTCTGGCGGGTTGGCTGCACCTGCTGGAGCTGTGATGGTCGGTTATGGATCATACCAGTTTACTGACGGATTGCATAACGTGTTAGATGGTATAATAAATGGAGGAGTAAATAAATATGATGTGCAAAACACAGTAAAAGATGCTTGTAAAACATTTGCCATTGATGTGGTTATGAATGGAATATCTTCAAAAATGACTCCTGGTTCATTGACACAGAATTTGTCAAAAACAGGAAAATTCATTACGAAAAATGGAGGATGGTGTTCTATGGCCGTAGGTTTAGCATGGTCCGCTTTGGAAGTTGGCAATATGCTTTTCCCGGAACTTAAATGCGAGAATCCTCGGGGGGCAACAGTGACCAGACCCAATTCCACTAATCGTCCAGGCAGGGGAGTCGGTTTAATGCCTTACTAATTCATTATGGATACAGTTCGCTTTACAAACCAGAAGAAAATATGGGAAGTTGTTTTAAGATACTTTATGTATCAGGCTTCCAGTATCCTTGTTGTTGTATTATTAGTAATGCTGACGTTGCTGGATCACATTACTCTTAAGCAGTTTGTCCTGTATGGTATGCCAGAAATATTGAAATATTTCGTAATACCGATATTCATACTCACTTTTTGGTATGGAGGTAGCAAGGTGATGTCTGTCGAGTTTGATTATGACAATAAGGCTCTCTGCCTGTGGCATTATGATTGGTTGTTGCGCCGGAGACATAGACAGATTTCTTTCGAAAACCTAAGCTTTAAGGTCTATCATGTTATCGCTCCATTCTTGTTTTATAGGGTGACGTTGATACTGATATCTGATAAATGCGCTAAGCGTACAGTGGCCTTCACAAGCGGCTTGGGTTGGAAAAGAAAACAGGTAGATAAAATCGGTGATTTGTTAAAAGAAATAAAAGAGCCTGTTGTGGACTGGTAATACCCCGTCGCGACGGATGTTCCCTCCGTTGCGGCGGATCTGTGATCCGACGCTGCTTGATATAAGGATTTTCAATCCGCAAACACGAATCAATTATATTCTTCAATCCGATGGTTAAAATCCCGTCACAACAGGCTGCCAGCATATTTCGCAATAAAACCACCACTTTTGCGTTAACTCCGTAAATACAAACCATTTTGCACCGAAACAGCAACATAACAGGCAATCTGAACAGCACTTTCCTCGCAGCCGGAATCTTCGATTTTTGGCATTTGCAACGCGCTGATTTTCAACATCTGTTTCGCTGCGAAAACACACCCTATTTCACCGGGAAAGAGAAGGACGAGGAAACGGGCTACGGCTATTTTGGTGCCCGCTATATGGACCACGAGTTGATGACCATGTGGCTCAGCGTCGACCCGATGGCCGACAAGTACCCATCAATATCACCGTATGCGTATTGTGCGTGGAATCCCGTGAAGCTGGTGGACCCCGATGGTAATGACTGGTATGAATATACTGACAAAAAAACAAAGAAGACCGAGGTAAAATGGACCGATTGCCACAGCCAAGATGAAATGAACAAAAAAGGATTGAATGGCAAATATCTTGGCGTAACGGTAGAGGATGGTAATACATACTATTCTTTGTTTGGTAGTATAGAAGAACTTGGAGCCCCCGCAGGAAATCTTGTCCGGGATATTGATAGAGAGGTTATAAAGTATGCTAGATGTTTGAGAACTGGGAACAGCATTGAAGATATTGGTTATAATGATTTTTCCGATGTTTATAAGTTTCAAAGAATAATGATAGGAGGAATGAATGCAGGTGGAATAAATGTGCATAATGGTAGCGATTTACATTATGCGGGTGCCGACATCGTACAAGTGATGGTTAATGATGTAGAGATGCGAGGCCGCCTGGAATCATCCAGCCCGACTACAACACCTCTAACAGGAATGGGGGGCGGGTATTCTAGAGTCTCAGGTTATCGGTTCAATATTGAAAGAGAGCATGGTAGTATAGATAAAACGATTGTAACATTTTCCTATAGAACTAAAAAACAGGCAGACGCTTTTACAAATAAAGTGAAAGCAATGTGTAATAAAAATATATATCGAACACTAAAACAAATGAGACGTGTTAATGGAGAGTTTCAACAAATTAAAGATCAGTAAATTATGCATAGATATTTTATCCTCAATCTACTAGAACTACTATTCTGTCCAATTGCTGTATGTTCTGCGCAACTACCATATGACAAATTCTGTGACAGCCTTAATAAATACGATCCTTCCGTTACTGAATTCATTATTGACGGTTCTGTTCATGCTTATTACAAGCATTTTTATCGCATGCCTGGAAACTATGACGATTTGTTACAATTGTTTCCCAAAGAAGATCAGGATTATCTGGTAACTCTTTGCGACTCTCTGTTCTATAAAAACCGACAACTAATCACGTTTATCCCCAATCCCGATTCGTCGGCACTGCTTTATTCAGGGAAGATTGTTATGGGATTATATAGTCAGTACACGTGCAAGATGATGTTGACAAACCCGGTCTCTATAGGTTTCCATATGGTAGATACATTGGGGCACTCTTACTATGATGATAGTATTGTTTCCATCATCAATAAGCTGATTTTGCCAGCAGTGTACAATATGGCACAAAAAACAAACTGTAAAAGACACTACATAACACTCAGCTCCAATATGATTCCATGCAGTATTCCTTATCATTATAATGTTATCGACAGAACACTGTCGGTGGCGGAGGACTGCAGGGAAAACAATGTTAAAACATGCGTCGAATTCGATAATATGTTGGAATCAGAATTGGGGAAATACGACTTTGGTAGCATCAAAATCATCACTTTCCCTGTCATTTTATATTTAGAGAATAATGACAAAAACAACACAACAGAAAAATGAATATATGAGAGCTTCCATACAACCACGTGAGTATCCTGATTACATTCCCGACATTTTTGTTGTAAGGCTTGAAAAAGAGCGATATCAATTATTCCCAAATAATTTATTTAAGCGAGAGGATAATTGGATTATAAATGGCAATGATATCTTTTATTGTCGAGGTGTCTTCATTCTACGTGATAATGATGATACAGAGTCATTCATAGGAAGAGAGCCCAATGCTGCAAATGTATTTTGGTATTAGTGGGGTGAATTAGGTAAACTATAAAAATAAAGTTCTGTATGATAGAAAAATTTCTAAAAATCACGAGAGTCGTTTTGATAGTTGTTGCTTTATTGAGCATTCTTTTCCATGTTGGATTCATTCTTGAACTTGGTGTGAATATAAAATATAATGTGATGTGGTTTTCTCCCGAGGATCTTGATACTTACTTTAAATATCTGAATCTACATTTTATTTTTTTATTGATACTAGTGGTATATTTGATATGGGAGTTAGTGAGGGATAGTAAGATTAGCAATTCCAACCACCACATCAACCCCGTTGAAGATGACGACTAATTGAACTCACCGACTTATTACACCATCCAACGAAAAAAAACGCAACATGGAAAATTCCATTAATCGTCCAGGAAGAGTAGTCGGTTTAACGCCTTACTAGTTCATTATGAACACAATCCGATTTGCAAACCAGAAGAAGTTGTGGGAAGTCGTTTTAAGATACTTCTTGTATCAGGCTTCCAGTATCCTTGTTGTTGTATTATTAGTAATGCTGACGTTGCTGGATCACATTACTCTTAAGCAGCCCCCCCCACGGCAAGAAAGTGATTTCTCGCCGTGGACTTTTTATTGGCAATGCAATAAATTGTGGCAAGAGTCGTTATTGAGGTATGGAGTCTCAAAATGTGGAATATAAGCAGTCGTGGAAGGACGACTACCTAAATGTCAAAAAAGACGATAATGACAACGAAAATGTCGTAAGTGATGCCGTAAGTTTGTCGCAAGTGTTGTCGGTAGATCCACGAACCGTCCAGCGTGACCTCGCAGTCATGCAGAAAAAAGGGGTTCTCATTCGCGAGGGCAATACCAGTGCCGGCAGATGGGTGTTTAATAAACAGCCCCCAAAAAACCACGACTTCTTCCAAAGATTAACAAATGAATTCATCTGCGTCACATAATCTCACAAATACGAAGATGCCGCACATCGACCAATGCACCACAGGGTACCACGAACGTTCCCGTTTCACCGGCAAGGAGCTCCATAAGGGGAAGTGAAAACCGATGAATAGAATCTACCATAAGTAACGCGACGTGAAACTCATGTGAAAGAGATGGGCCGGTATGGCCATGGGGGATTGGGCGAGAGGGGAGGAGGGTTAGAGGGGGATGTAGATGGTGATGGAGGTCTGTCCACGGCGGTTCTTTGCAGAGGAACGGGCTTCTGTGGGGGTGGCATCGGTGGGGCCTGGACAGCGAAGGAAGGCATAGAGATGGATTCCGGCAGCATGGCCGGTGGGGTGTTCCGGCGCGACGCTGGGCCATTCGGAAGGGAGCGTGACGGTATGGGAGCCTGCGATGCGAGGGACGGGTTCGGTCAGGATGCCGGCAAGGCAGGCGGGGCAATAGGCGAAGAGGTAGAGTTCGTCGTCGGGGTTGGAATTGCTGCACGACAGGCAAGGGTCGAAGTGAATGGTGACGGTTTGGCGATCCGATTTGTCGGGTGCCTGAATTTCCACAGAGGTGACGACCACCGGCGCCACGGTGCCATAGCTGATGATGACACGGGGATAGTCGATGGCGCCGTCAGGGGTGAAGCAGTCTTTGTTGATGCTACGGAAATGCAGATAGGGATACGTGTGATTGCGGCGGGCAGGATAGGCCAGCCCGATTTTGTGGGCTGCAGACATTTGGGACGATAGGCGCACAATGTCTGTAAATGCGCCCCAGTGGGCCCGCTGAATGTCGGTACCCGGCTGGTTCACATGCTCGGGGCTGGTGCGTACACGTTCTGTCCCATTGACGTTGTAGTGGATTTTCTCGTCCAGCTTTCCGCTGAGACTGCTGCCTTTTATTGTTGCCATGATATCAGGATAACGTTGGAGAAGAGGTATTATTGTATGGGAGGTGGAATTGTGCTCGGATATTGGTGTCTCGGAGGTGTCTCGGAGGTGTCTCGGAGGTGTCTCGGAGGTGTCAGCTTATTAGTATAGAGTTAATATAGAGTTGATATAGAGTTAATATGGAGTTGATATGGACGTGTTATGTGTTGCAAGTGGCTGATATATATATATATTCTTCTAAAGAAGAATATATAATAGGGCAGGGGGTATGTGGAGAAGTCCATGGTGATGGTTTTATTGTTTGAATATGCGCATGAGGCACTCCTTGCAGTCGAACTCGAGGCGGAAACGGCGGTCGTTGTTGCGGAGGACGAGTGTGTCGGAGGGGCGGATGTCCGCCTTCGGGGCGAAGGTGCTCTTGCCCTGCAGGCAGCATCCGAGTTCGTAGCGGAGGCAGTATTTGGTGGTCATGAGGGCTTTGCCGTCGTAGTCGCCGGTCTGCTCCAGGCCGCGCTCCAATGTCTTTGTTCCATGGTGTTTGTAGAAGTCTTCGGACTTCTGGTTGACGATGTTGGCGCGGTAGTCCAGCACGGCGGCGGCCTCGGCCATGCCCGGAGGGGGCACGAGGGGCGAGTCGGCCGGGTGGAAGTGCTCCACACGGCGCTGCTGCAGCAGCTCGACGGCACGGCGCCGCAGGTCGTTGAGGGCGAGGGCGGGGATGAAGTACTGCCCTTCGGTGGCGTCGATGACTTTGACGGGGGTGAAGGGGGTGTTGCCGAGTTTGGAGAGTTGCTTTACTATCAGGTTGGTGGACTTGACGGGGCTCTGGGCGGGTTCGTGGTCGGCCTTGAGGCCGGCGGTGGCGGTGACGCCGTCCCGGTCCTTGAGGTCGAGGGTGAACCCCCGCCGGGAGGCGCAGAAGAGCATCTCCACATCTATCTTGCGTTCGGCAGTACGGCCCTGCAGCTGTTTTTCGAAGGCTTGGTCGTTGTTGCGCCACACCTCCGTGCCGATGGCGATGTCGGGCATGGCGTTGGGGGTAAGGGTGCGCCCGTCGGCTTTGTTGACGTTGAAGCCCTGCAGGCGTCCGTTGGCATCGAAGAAGCAGAGGCCGTCGCCGGCGGCGAGGGGTTCGTTGCCGCTGAGGGTCAGCGTATAGCGTCCGATGGAGGTGACTTTGCCGATGTGCTTGCCGATGGATTTCTGGGTGTCGAAGGAGGCCATGGGCTTGCGCTCTTTCAGGAAGTAGTCCGTGTAGCCACGGTTGAAGGTGCGCTCGGGGTCGGGGGTGAAGGAGAAGGAGCAGCGGCCCGAGGAGGCGAGTTCGTGGCCGTCCATCAGGCTGTCGAGCAGCTGACGGTAGTAGGCGGTGATGTTCTTCACGTAGCTGAGGTCTTTGAGGCGGCCTTCGATTTTGAACGACGTGATGCCGGCATCTATCATGGAACGAAGCTGTTGGGAGGCGTTGAAGTCGCGGAGCGAGAGGAGGTGCTTCTCTTTGACGAGCAGGCGTCCGTCGCCGTCCAGGAGGTCGTAGGTGCTGCGGCAGGGCTGCGAGCAGCATCCGCGGTTGCCGCTGCGGCCGGTGAGGTACTGGCTCATATAGCATTGGCCGCTGTAGCTCACGCAGAGGGCCCCGTGCACGAAGGCTTCGAGGTCCACGCGGGTGGCGTCGCGGATGGCTTTCATCTCCTTCAGGGAGGTTTCGCGGGCCAGGATGACGCGTTTGAAACCTGCTTGTTCCATGAATTTTACGCGCTCGGGGGTGCTGTTGTGGCATTGGGTGCTGGCATGCAGCTCGATGGGTGGCAGAGGGCACTCCAGGAGGCCGAGGTCCTGGATGATGAGGGCGTCGACGCCGATGTTGTAGAGCTGGCGGATCATCCGCTCGGCATCGGCGAACTCGTGGTCGAACAGGAGGGTGTTGACGGTGGCAAAGACCTTGGAACCATAGAGATGGGCGTAGCGGACGAGGGCTTCGATGTCTTCGATGGTGTTGGTGGCGGCCTGGCGGGCGCCGAAGGCGGGGGCGCCGATGTAGAGGGCGTCGGCGCCGTGGTTGACGGCCTCGCGGCCGAACTCCAGGTTCTTGGCGGGGGAGAGCAGTTCGAGTTTCATACTCGGATTAACGAAGATTCTTCTTTTTTATTGCAATAAAAACGTTTTTTGCGCGTTTATGTCTGATATGGAAAGATTTGGGAAAATACTCTATGGTGGCCTCCGCATGCTCGGCGACGAGCTGGGCAAGGAGGAGTGGCGCGATGCCAGATACTTTATCCTGCTGGACGAGAACACGTTCCAACAATGCCTTGGGACGCTGGTGACCAGCGTGGGGCCGCTGGAGGAGGCCGAGTTCATCGAGGTGCCGACAGGCGAGGAATGCAAAAGCCTGGAGGTGGCGGCGCAGGTGTGGCAGACGCTGCTGGAGAGCGGCGCCGACACGGGCAGCGTCATTGTCAACCTCGGGGGCGGATGTGTCTGCGACCTGGGCGGATATGTGGCGGCGGGGTTCAAGCGCGGCATCCGCCATATCAACGTGCCGACGACGCTGCTGGCAATGGTCGACGCCTCGATAGGCGGCAAGACGGCCATCAATTTCGGCGGTATCAAGAACAGCATAGGCCACTTCCATCCGGCGAGTCTAATATGCATAGAACCAGGGTTTCTGGACACGCTCCCGCAGGAAGAACTTATAAACGGGCAGATGGAGATGGTGAAGACGGCGGCGGTGACAAATGCCGCTCTGTATCAGATGCTTGTGGGTGATTCCCGATCTTCGGTCTTCAATTCTCAATTGAAGGAGGTGGCCCGCATCAAGAACCGTATCGTCAGGAACGACCCTTACGACCATGGAATCAGGCATATACTCAATTTCGGCCACACCTTCGGCCACGCCATCGAGGCCTACCGCCACCTGCCTCACGGCATTGCCGTGGGCATCGGCATGCGGGTGGCGATGTACCTCTCGGTGAAGAAACTCGGCCTTGCCGAAGAGGTCTATGATACATACTCCCAGTGGCTTAAGCAACAACTGTCCGGTTTCAATTTTCAATTTTCAATTTTCAATTTGAAGGACATCGAGCAGATGCTCCCCCTGATGCACCAGGACAAGAAGAACGCCGACGGGGAGCTGCGCTGTGTGCTGCTGCAGGAGCCTGGTGCTGCGGTCATCGACATAACGGTGTCCGACAACGAGGTGCGCGACGCCTTCCTGCAGCTTGCGAAAAGCTAATGGTGAACTCTATAAATCTATTACCCCTTGCCCTGCGGGCAGAAATCTTGTAAATCTAGTAAATTTTTGCTGACGCAACAAACGCAAAGCGTATAATTTACGAGATTTACAAGATTTCGCGATGCCGAAGGCG
>Ga0310697_10007569_pt1 | contig 10214 bp, 8 predicted proteins | sample 172DNAGHGlowgp2_FD_203883 | JGI IMG/M metagenome (GOLD analysis project Ga0310697, IMG submission 203883) | Sheep rumen microbial communities from Palmerston North, Manawatu-Wanganui, New Zealand - 1728 DNA GHGlow gp2 (v2) (version 2) | ecosystem: Host-associated > Mammals > Digestive system >...
CCAAGCCATAACTCGCGTCCCTCCACAATGCGGTGGACGTCATAGCCAAATCCTACTCTAATCTTCATCATGATTACTTAAACAAGTCCTTGATTCCGTCCATATCAAATGCCAGCGTGAAGCGAAGGGTCTGGTCGAGCGGATTGGTCTGCGCTGTAGAGATGACATAACCCACATCGAGCGAGAACACATTCATGCGGAAACCGCCACCGACAGTAAAGTACTTACGATTACCCTTCGACTCCGACTCGTGGTGATAACCGGCACGAATGCTGAACTGGTCGTGGTAGACATACTCAGCACCGACGCTCCACTGTATCTCCTCCAGCTCCTCCTTGAAACCGCCCGGAGCATCATTGAAACTCTTGAAGATACCGGAAATCGAGGAAATGTCGCTATACTCCTGGCGCACTCGCTGCTGATACTGGCTGGGACTCTCGTCGACCATCTGCGCTGGCACGGTGGGAACGAGCAGTTTGTTGGCATCGGCCGCAATCGTAAAACGGTTGAAATCATCGACAGGCACCATCAGCGAAGCTCCTAAACGGAGGTTGGCTGGCAGGAACTGGCTCTCCTCGTCGCCGTAATACGTTATCTTCGAACCCACGTTGCTCACCATCAGACCCAGGCCTAACTGACATTCGCGCTGTCCCAGCATCAGATAGTTGTTGTAATACATGCCTAAGTCGGCGGCAAAGGCCGATGCAGGCTTCGAGTCGTCAGTATAGGTATAGCGCAGGTCGCTGTAAATCCATCGCACGGCTACGCCCAAGGCGAAGCTCTCAGAGAGCATCTGCGAGTAGCCTACGTCTACCGACATTTCGTAGGGGCGTACCGACATGGCATCATCCTCCGTGCCCAGAAACACTTCGCCCAGCGAGAAATAGCGCAGCGAGCCAGACAAGGCACCGTAGTCGCCGACACGGTAATAGCCGGCTACGTATGCCAGGTCGATGTCGCTTACCAACTGGCGCAGCCACGGCGTGTAGTTAAGTGCCACGCCGGCACGGCTGATGCAGAACGGATATTTGGCTATATTCCAGTACTGTGAGTTCACATCGGGATCGGTCGCACAGCCCACATCGCCCATGCCTGCAGCACGGGCATCGGGAGCAATGGTCTGGGAGATGACGGCATGCTCTACGGGGTTGAACGTAGACTGGATGTACTCCTGGGCACGTGCGGTCTGAACCGACAGCAGGCCTGCCGCCATGAATAATATAGTTGTTAGCTTCTTCATCGGTATAATAACGCGTATTCCTTCTATTTATTGCCTATGACAATGAGCTTCTTGGCCAGCGAAGCCTCTGAACTGCCGCCGGAGCTGATGGAAACCCGATAGAGATAGACGCCTGTACGCAGTCTTCCGCCATTGGAGGTGGTCAGATCCCAGTCAATGGTATAGGTCTGATCGGTAGGCACTCCCGACTCGCTCCGCTGCCAGATGACACGGCCCGAGGGGTCGAAGACCTCCAACTTGAGATCCATCTGACTGCCAATGCGGTCGTGACTGACGATGAATCTCGTGAAGGTGCTGGCCGGATTCTTCGTGCAAACTACGTTGATGAGCGAAGGCTCATAATTGGAGTCAACCACAAACTGCAGTTCGGCCGTTGAGGGATTGTTCAGAATGTCCCAGGCACGGAACACCAGCTTGTGCGGGCCATCGGCCAGCTGCGGGATGCTGAAGCCCACCGAGCCGCTACGATAGTCGCCGAAGTCGTACTGGAAGTAGCTGTTCAGGTTGTAGGTTCGCTGCATTTCGCCGTCAATAATCAGCTCCAGGTCGTGACCGATGCCGCTGCCTGCGGCGTTAATGCCGTCCTTGTCGGTCAGTGTGGCATAGAAATAAGGCGTGGCATTGACCGTTCCCCCGTTCTGGAAGGTAGGACTGTTCAGATAGCAGTAGATGTTTGGCCCGATACCGTCGTCGATGAACTCGCCGTTTCCGGCCAGGACAAAGTCGGTATACTGCCCATGTGCCATCTCCTTCCGGTCGTTGCTCACGGCATAGGCGATGATTTGTCCGCTCTCTGTACTGTAACTGATGTCTTTAGGAACCGCGAAGTTGATACGGAACTGTCCGTTCTTCACGCTGTCACTGCCCATGTAGATGATATTGGGTCGCGTCTTGAAGCTGTAGTTCGTGTCATCACCGCTCGCATCAGGCTCGTTGAGTTTGCAGAGAATGGTCTCCTCAACGTCGAAAACCTGCGTAGTGATAATACCCTGAAAGTCGGACTGTCCCTCAATATGGCCCGAGACGATGGCCTGCGAACCTGCATTCAGTTCAATCTGGCCTGTGCCCACGGCCTTTCCGTCAATGCTGTCGATGACGACCCGCCCTGTGGGTGCTTGCAGCACCAGTGCGGGATCGCCGAGCAGGACATAATGGAGCTTGTTCTGCGATGTGTCGGTGCCCGACGCGACAAGTTCGTTCTTAGCCAGGCGCAGGGCATCGCCCACGGCATTCCGTTTCCCTTCTACCGAAGCCAGCACATGCTTCAGGAAAGCCCGGTTTATCTGTCGGTTCTGTGTCATGAAGACGGTGCGCGCAGTGCCCAGGAAGGCGATGGCACCTCCGTTCTGATTGAAGAGTGCCTCCTCGCCGATGTTCTCCTCCTGCGTGTCGAACGGTGCGATGTCGCAGGATGCAGTGATCCACATGGGCAAACGGCGTTGCGAAACAGCCGTCTTAAAGTCATTCAGCAGGAGCACCTGCTCGTGGGATATGCAGTAGGCAGCACCGTGACCCGAATAGTCCATGATGAGTGCTCCGTCCTTCATCTGCTGCTTCAGGATTCTTTCCACCTCGGGGTAGCGGTTACCTGTCGACGAGGCTACACGCGGATAGGCATCCCAATACACCTTCTTTACATAATAGCTCGAATTAGCTGCCAGCACCTCATTAGTCATGGTTTCGGCATCGGCCATGTGCTGGTTCGAGTTTCCGTCATCGGCCATGACGCAGATGGTATTCTGCCAACTGCCGGCTTGCTCGTTGGCTACATAGTCAATGATCTTATCGACCACAATCTTCGCACGTTCTGCCGTCCGGGCTGGTATCCGGCCGACGCCCACATCGGGCTTACTGCGCAAGTTGGTTGCATCCTCATCGTCATCGAGCAGTCCGAAGAAATCTTCGTTGACGTAGCTCTTCGTCTGACTGAACGAGTTTTCGCTCTCATAACAGAGCAGGAAGTCGTCGACCGACGACGTGCGCCACTGGCTGAGCTTCATGCGATTGTCCCACGCACCGTCACCAAAGAGCAGCAGATAGCGCGGCATATCGTCCTCAGTCGTCGCACGGTCGTAGAGCATTTTCATATAGCGCCGGTAGGCAGTCACGTCAGGAGTGCCCGAAGAGAACTCGTTATACAGCTCATCGGCGGGCACGATGTTCACCGTCAGCGAGTCATGTTCCTCGTGCAGAGCCTTCAGACGGAGCGCCTGTTCCATCAGGCGTTGCGAGGTAGGGACGATGATGACCATCTGAGCCTGCGGGTCGGCATGATGGTCTTGGTTGGTAATGCGGTAGACGTATTCCGGCACGGGCAGCGAGGCGGTGCTGAGCTGCGGCTCAGCGCACGGCTCACTGAAAGTCAGGACGACGTAGTCTGTGCGCATGGTGGCGATGCCCGACTGCTGGATCAGCGCCACCGTGTTCTTTCCAGGCTTCAGGATGCTGTCCACATCAAAGTCCCATTCGTCGGAAGTCATTGAACTATAAGTGGTCTTCTCGCCAAAGTAGTTGACCCCCTTCTTCACAGTCTCAGCGCTCACCTCGATGATGCCCACGAGCGAGTCGTTGAGTGTGACGGAAGCCTTGCAATAGCCGTTGTACGACATGCTCACAGTGAGCTTGCCTTTGGCTGAAGGCGACTGCAACACGTGGGTCTGAAACTTCGACTTGCTCAGCGGTGTGCCCTGATAGAGGTTGCGCCCGCTGTGATACCATGCATAGTCGTCGGTCTCGGAGAGTGCATGATAGTCATCGGTCGAGGGGTAGAACGACGACACAAAGGCGGCACTGTCGACCGTCAGCGGGTCGTCGTCGCTCTCGGTCAGGAAGTAGTAGCCATAGTCCGAGCAGTAGTTGCGGGTACGCAAAGTCGTGGTTGCCGAGCTCCACGTCACGGGGCCGACGGCTCTGAACAGTCTCCGACCGTTCACCGTGCACGTAGGCACCTCCTTCAAGTCGTCGGTCGAGGCCAGATAGTCGCCCGAAAGCATCTCAGGCTGCAGACCTCCGCCGTAACCATATATCTTCACCTTGTCGGGATGAGAGAATCCTGCCTGCCGGATCAGGGCATCAGTAAGCTGATAGACGCCCGTCTCCGCAACGCGGATCTTAGCCCAAGTGCCAGTAGCCAGCACCGAATGGCTGGCATAACGGCTGTCAGCCCCCTTCGCCAATGAGGCGGCACGGCGACTGCCCCCAACGGCCTTTGCCTGCAAGGTAAGCTTGAAGCTGACGAGCTTCTGCATCCGTCCCTGGCGCATCACCAGTGGCACGAAGCTCACATCGAGCCTGCCTCGCTTCCGCGTCACGGCCAGATACTTTTCAACCACGGGCAGTTCCGGCAGCGGCTGCCCCGAAAGCTCGGCATAGCGGGCCACGTCGGTGGCCTTCATGTCGATAAACTCTGGATACTCTATACACACGTCGTAGACCGAGTCAGCATAGCTCGTGCCCAAATCGAACTGATGTGTAAATACGGGTAGTACCGAATCAATCCGCACCTCTGGTTCAGTCAGATTGAAAAACTCTTGTGCCTTAGCTCCGGGAGCCACCGACAGAAGAGCAAGAAGGAAGATAATGTGTCGACTCATTATACTTACATAACGCGCCCGCAAATAAATTATTGTGCCAGCCGCCTGCAAACGTTCAAAAAAACGCGTCGCAACGGGCTGTCCTGACACCCGTGCACCTCGAGGCCGTCACTGTCACAGACGAAACCAGCCAAGACCGAAAAAAGGCCTCTCACCGCTCTCGGTGGGATGGCCTTTTTTCTGATGTCGCTTAAAAACTTCACAGAATTCAGCAGACGGATTGTTTTAATTCTTAAATGTTTTGTTATTATAGAGAAAGCATAGAAATTCCTCGTCAATGTCACCCGTCAGGTTAATGATGGTGAGTTTGTCCTTCTGGCAGTCCTCGTGGAGCATGATGAGCTCTACGGTTTCGCCCTTCCGGTTCTTTCTGGTGTAGAAAGCTCCGTGCTGATGAGCCGTGCGATAGTCGCGGTCAGCGCGGAATCGCCTGCTGTTTCGCGCCAGCAGGTCTTCAGCCTTCTGGTAGTAGCCTGCATCGGCGGTGACGATTCGCATGCTTTTCAGCTTGCCGATGGCCTGCACCAGATTCTCTTCCTGCCCGGAGTGCTGCTGTTTCACGAGCTGCTCCATCATCGACGGGCTTACGGTGACGCACTTCACGGTGCTGTCTTTCGTACACATCGACATAAACTTTTCGGCAAAGTCCAACGACCGTTGCGCGAAGACGGCCACCTGTGCCGTCAGTGCCAGGAGCAGAACAGCCGTCCGTCTCATCTCAGTTCGGTATAGAGTGAGTCTATTCGGGCCGAATCGGCCTGATGAACCTTACTGAACCCATCGCTGATCAGCTGCAGGGCATCCTCCACCTGGTCGTAAGCCATAGCGGGATCGCTATAGGTGTCCTTATAGGCCGCGTAATTGATCTCGTCGGTCTGATGCCGGACGGTCTTCATGGAGTGGTCGGCAGCCGTACCAATCATGAACAAAACGCCCACGACAGCGGCCGCCCTGAGCAGCGGGCGCATGCGCTGTGAGAGGCTGATGGTGCGGGCTTTCACCTGCACAGGGCCTTGGATGGCGGACAGGATACGCTCGTCGAAGTCGTCACCCAGCGTCTCTTCGGGCTGCATGGCGGCAAAGACGGGCAGGTACTGACGCAGCTGCCGGGGCACGTCCTGCTCTGGCTGAGCGAAGAATGCCTTCAGAATTTGTTCTTCCTGCAGCGAGGTCTCGCACTGGAAGTAGCGTTCTACGAGCTGTTCAATGTACTTATAGTCCATATTGTTCGGTTTCTTGATACTTTTGTCTGATGGTTTGTCGGGCGCGAAAGATGTTCACCTTCACCTGCTGCTCAGTGATTTCGAGCACGTCGGCTATCTCTTTGTAGCTTTTCCCTTCTATGTCTCTGAGCTGCATGCAACTGCGTTGCTTTTCGGGCAGCTGGTCGATGAGTCGTCTGACGAGCTGGATGCGGTCGCGCTGTACGGCCTGTTCCTCGGGGTTTGCGCTGTAGCTGTTGTCCCGCGTGTCGTGACTATCGTCGAGGGTGGCCACCTGGTTGGCGGCGCTCTTCTGACGGTCGAGAGCCAGATGGCGGCAGATGGTCAGGCAGAAGGCCTCGATGGACTCTATCTCGTCCCATTGCTCGCGCCGGTTCCACACCCGTATCATTGTCTCCTGCACCACGTCTTCGGCCTCAGCCGGGTTGAGAGTGATGCGGAGTGCCAGTCTGTACAGCTCGTTCTTGAGCGGCAGTACGTCGGTGCGGAAGTCTATCTTTTTCATCCTCTCTGTTTATGAAGACGATTCAGGTGGGGGAAAAGTTACAGGTTCAACGTAAAATTTTTGTACCGCTCTGTCCGTCAAGGGCGGTGGCCAGGGTGATGATGACCTGCGAGACGCCTGCCTCGACGGCTGCCAGGGCGTTTTCTATCTTGGGGAGCATGCCTCCGGAGATGGTGCCGTCGGCCTTATAGCGCTCGAAATCGGCGCGGGTGATGGTGGGAATGACGCTGTCGTCGTCGTCAGGATTGCTCAGGACACCCTTCTTCTCGAACGAGAAGATGAGGGTCACGTCGTACTGTCGGGCCAGGGCCTTGGCGGTCTCCGAGGCGATGGTGTCGGCATTGGTATTGAGCAGGGTGCCCATGCCGTCGTGGGTGAGCGGAGCCAGCACGGGGACGAGCCCCTGCTCAACGAGCTTCGAGAGCGTTTCGTCAGCGACGTTGTCAACGTCGCCTACAAAACCATAGTCGATACCGTTCTTCAACGGCCTGCGGTGCGAGCGGATCAGGTCGGCATCGGCTCCCGTCAGGCCGATGGCACGGACACCTTCGGCCTGCAGGCGGGCCACAACGTGCTTGTTGACCAGTCCGCCATAGACCATCGTCACCACCTCGAGCATGTCGGCATCGGTAATGCGGCGCCCGCCTACCATCTGGGTGGCGATGCCCAGCCGCTCGGCCATCTTCGTGGCACGGCGGCCTCCGCCGTGAACCAGCACCTTGCGACCCTCGATGGCTCCGAAGTCGCGCAACAACTGTGAGAGCTGTGCCTCGTCTTCGACCACGGCACCGCCCACTTTCACTACTGTCAGTTTCTCTTTCATTGTCGTTCTTATGTTTAGTTTGCTTTGGCAAAGGTACGATTTTTCCCGGAAAAACAGGACACTCGCCGGAACCTTTTTGTAACCACCTGACCGACAGATAGTTACAATCTCTCTGTAATTCAGGCTGAATTAGGCGCTAATTCGGGCTGAATCAGGCGACAATTCAGGCCGAATTACAAGGCGGTTCAGGCCGAATTACAACAAGGCCTTGAGCTCGTCGAGCGAAGATGCCACTTTGATATACGTACGCCACTGCTTCCGGGTGACGCCACGGGCGTGGAGGTCGTCGAGCATGGCAATCAGAGAGTCCCAGAATCCCTTCATATTATAAAGGATAACGGTCTTCTCATGATAGCCGATGGTGGCCGAGGCAGCAACGGTAAAGATTTCGTCGAGCGTACCGATGCCGCCAGGCAGTGCCACAAACACGTCACTCTGCTCCATCATCAGCTGCTTACGGTCGTTCAGGTTCTGGCAGGCTATCACCTCGTCGGCATAGCGCGAGATGCGACCCGAGTGCTCCACAATCTGCGGAACCACGCCCACGGTGTGGCCGCCGGCCTCTTTCGTGGCGCGCGACACGCACTCCATCAGTCCCTGGTTCACGCCACCGTAGACAATCGTGTGTCCCTCCTGAGCCGCCCAGCGGCCCAGCTCCTCGGTCAGCAGGAAGAAATCGCGGTCAATCTGATGATTGGCCGAACAGAAAATACATATCTTTTTCATAACGATAAACTTCTTTTCGTCAGCTTGTTCACGATGCAAAGATAACGAATTGTTTTCATATAAGGGTACAATCCGGTGCGATTTTGCGCACCGGCCAGCCTTTTTCCGCCCATCGTCCGGCACAAACTGCAAAATCTTAAAAATGTGGGCCTGTTTCTTGGCCGTTCCAATAAAAGGTTGTATCTTTGCAGTCTACACCTAAAAATATATAAACCTCATTATAACCTAATGCGTATGAAACTGAGACACCTGAGTGTATTAGCCGCTATGCTAATGGCCTTGACCACGACCGCGCAAGGCCCCAACAATACGGGTACTTACTACAGTCCGGCCAACGGAAAAAGTGGCAAGGAACTGAAAACGGCGCTCTGGAATATCATCAAGAGCCCCAGTGTAGTCAGCTATAGCGGATTGTACGAAGCCTACAAAAAGACCGACACACGGCCGGACGGCTATGTACGCGACTGGTATTCCGACAGCACCTCGTACACGCATGGAGTAAGCAACAAGGGCAACTATAGCAAGGAATGTGACATGTACAACCGTGAACACTCCGTGCCACAGAGCTGGTTCAATGAAGCTTCACCGATGAAGAGCGATGTGGTGCACGTCATTCCCACCGACGGCTACGTGAACAACCGCCGCAGCAACTACCCGTTTGGCGAGGTGGGCAGAGTGACCTACCAGTCGTATCACGGATACAGCAAGCTGGGCTCCTGCAAGACGGCCGGCTACACAGGCACCGTCTTCGAACCGAACGACGAAATCAAGGGCGACATCGCCCGCATCTACTTCTACATGGCCACCTGCTATGAAGACAAGATTAAACAGTGGACCGGCGGCATCTTCGGCGACGAAAAGTATCCCGGACTGTGCCAGTGGACGCTCGACATGATGATACGCTGGTCGAAGCAGGATCCTGTCGACGCCCGCGAGACGGCCCGCAACAATGCCGTACAGGAGGTGCAGAGCAACCGCAACCCCTTTGTGGACTATCCCGGACTGGAAGACTATGTGTGGGGCAACAAGAAAGAACTGGCTTTCAGCTATGACCAGTACGACGGAACCATTATTCCCGACTCGATTCTGCCCGATACGATTCCAGAGATTATACCCGACACGATTCCTGACGTGGCACAGTCGTGTACCATCATGCTCAACAACGAGTTCTTCGGCGTGAACTGGAACGGTGCAAAGCCGTCGAATAGTGAAAACGTCCTGGAAGGCTCCAGCAACGGCATCACCGTCACCTACAAGCTGGGCACCAGCGCCAACATGTACTGCAATAGCGGTCAGATCAGAATGTATGGCGGTAACGAGCTCGTCTTTGCATCGAACGAGAAAGACATGGTGACAATCGAATTTGCGACCATCGACTCTTCGAAGAAGATGATGGCCGATACAGGCAAGATGGACGGATACAGCTGGACAGGAAAGAGCCGCAAAGTGACCTTCACCGCCGAGGCCAACCATATAAAGATTGCATCGGCAGAGGTGGGCATTGCTGAAGAAGAGGCAGAGGCCGGCATCGCTACCACCACCCTGCAGCGGAACTTCCATCACCTCTACAACCTGCAAGGCCAACGCATAGCGAAACCCACAAGAAGAGGACTGTACATCCGCAATGGCAAAAAGATCTATCTGAAAGAATGAACGAAGCTACCCGCAGATTTGTGCGCCAGCATGCCGACGAGGACGTCAGGATGCTGGCGCTTCGCGGCTCGAAAGAGCCCGGCGTAGACCTGACCGAGGCCCTGCAACAGATACAAGGCCGACAGGCCGCAAGGCACAAACTGCCCCGATGGGCACAGCAGCCTGACCTGCTCTTCCCGCCTCATCTGGCTATGGAGCAATGCTCCAGCGAGCAAGCTGGCCAATATAAGGCCAGCATCGTGCAGCGGCTTATTAGTCCCAGCAGCCCCAGCAGCCCCAGTAGCCCCAGTAGCCTTAGTAGCCTTAGTAGCCCCAGCAGCCTTAGTGACCTTAGTGGCCCCAGTAGCCTTAGTGGCCTTAGTGGCCTTAGTAGCCCCAGCAGCCTTAGTGGCCTTAGTGGTCCCAGTAGCCTTAGTGGCCCCAGTGGCCCCATCCCCCCCACCACCCTCGT
>Ga0310697_10007570_pt1 | contig 10214 bp, 7 predicted proteins | sample 172DNAGHGlowgp2_FD_203883 | JGI IMG/M metagenome (GOLD analysis project Ga0310697, IMG submission 203883) | Sheep rumen microbial communities from Palmerston North, Manawatu-Wanganui, New Zealand - 1728 DNA GHGlow gp2 (v2) (version 2) | ecosystem: Host-associated > Mammals > Digestive system >...
AAAGGCGGCCTCCGCCGCGTTCGCCTCCGGGACGTAGAGCTCCCTGATGCCGCAGCGCATTGCGGCGATGGCCATCGGCAGGGCGCCCGCCGCCGGGCGGAGCTCGCCCGTCAGGGAAAGCTCGCCGATAAAGGCGCAGTCCGAAGAAGGCGTTTTGATTTCACCGGCGGCACTGAGGATTCCGATCAGAATGGGCAGATCGTAGATCGTCCCCGCCTTTCGTTTGTCCGCCGGGGCAAGGTTGACCGTCATACGGCTTACGGGAAACTTGAAGCCGTTGTTCTTGATGGCGGCGCGTACCCGTTCGCGCGATTCCTTCACCGCAGCATCCGGAAGGCCGACAACGTCAAAGGCCGGCAGACCGTTGGTGATGTAGATTTCAACGCTGACCTCATAGCCGCCGACACCGGTCACGCCAAGGCTCTTGATGCAGGAAAACATCTTGCCCCTCACCTTCTTTCTCATTTTTCGGCAGTCTCCCCGCCAAAAGCGGGGAGACTGCCGATTTTTCCTTATTCTTCGATGGCCGTAACGGCAATATGCAGTTCGTCAAGCTGCTTCTGTTCAACGGTGGACGGTGCGCCCATCATGACGTCCTGCGCGCTCTTGTTCATCGGGAAGGGAATGATCTCGCGGATGCTGTCTTCCCCGGCGAGCAGCATGACCATGCGGTCGACGCCCGGTGCGATGCCGGCGTGCGGCGGGGCGCCGTAGCAGAACGCGTTGTACATGGCCGGGAATTTCTTCTTGACATCTTCCTCTCCCAGCCGGACCATCTCAAAGGCCTTGATCATGATCTCGGGGTCGTGGTTCCGGACGGCGCCGGAGGACAGCTCGACACCGTTGCAGACCAGGTCATACTGGTCGGCCGTGATGCTGAGCGGGTCGATCTCTCCCTTTTCCGCCTTCAGCAGCACGTCCAGGCCGCCGGAGGGCATGGAGAAGGGGTTGTGGCAGAATTCGAGCTCGCCGGATTCCTCTCCGATCTCGTACATCGGGAAATCGACGATCCAGCAGAATTCGTAGCGCTCTTTGTCCATATGAGCGGGGATCTGAGCGGCGAAGAGTTTGATGGCAACGCCGGCGGTCTTCTGCGCCTGCGAGCGGTTCGAAGCCGAGACGACCACAAGTGTCCCGGGCTTCAGGCCGAGGCGCTCGGTCAGGCGGTCCTTCACCGCATCCAGGAACTTTGACACGCCGCCCACAAAGGCCCCGTTCTCGTCCATGCGGAACCAGTAGGGCTTCATGCCGGACTGGACCTCGACGTCTGCAATCAGTTTGTCGATCTGCTTGCGGGTCAGGTCACAGCCGCTGATCGGGATGGCCTTGCTGACATTCCCGCCGCGGAAGGGCTCAAACTCCGTCTCGCTGAGCAGGTCCGTCACGTCCTGCGCGGTCAGGTCGATGCGCAGGTCGGGCTTGTCCGTGCCGTAGGTCTCCAGCGCATCGTTGTAGCGGATGCGGCGGAAGGGTGCGGTGGAAGCGATGCTGTACTTTCCGTACCTGGCAAAGATCGGGGGCAGAACGTCCTCGAGAACCGCAAACACATCCTCCTGGGTGGCAAAGGCCATCTCCATATCCAGCTGATAGAACTCGCCGGGGCTGCGGTCGCCGCGGGCATCCTCATCACGGAAGCAGGGGGCGATCTGGAAATAGCGGTCAAAGCCCGAGGTCATCAGCAGCTGCTTGAACTGCTGCGGTGCCTGCGGGAGGGCATAAAACTTGCCGGGATGCTTGCGGGCCGGGACCAGATAGTCACGCGCGCCCTCGGGCGAGGAGGCCGTCAGGATCGGCGTCGTGATCTCGAGGAAACCGTGGTCGTTCATGGCACTCCGCAGGGCCGAAATCACCTGGCAGCGCAGGATGATGTTCTGCTTGACCTCGGGATTGCGGAGGTCAAGATAGCGGTACTTCAGGCGCTGGGACTCGTCCGCCTCGCGGCTGCGGTTGATTTCAAAGGGAAGCTCCCGGTAAATGCACTTGCCGGTCACGGTCACGGCATCGGGGACCACCTCGATATCGCCGGTGGGCATGTTCGGGTTCTTGCTGTCGCGCTCCCGGACGGTGCCGGAAACGATAACCGTCGATTCCTTGTTGATCGCCTTCACCTGCTGCAGCAGGTCCTCTCGCTCGATGACGAGCTGGGTCTTGCCGTAAAAGTCGCGGACGACGACGAAAGCCAGGCTGCCGCCGACCTCGCGGACATTTTCCATCCAGCCGGCCAGCTGAACATGCTCTCCAACATTCTCTATGCGGAGCTCTCCGCAGGTATGGGTACGGGACTGCATCATTTTACCATCCTCTTTTCTGCTGCCGCGGCAGCATTCTTTTCTGTTCAGCCGCGGATCGGCGCGGCGCTGTTTTTCTTCTGAACCGCCTCGGAGATGATCCCTGCGGCTTCTTCCGCGGTGAGCAGAAGCTGCTCGCCGGTTTCCATGTTTTTCAGGGAAAGGAGGCCTTTTGCCAGTTCATCCTCGCCCAGCAGCACCGCAAAGGGCACGCCGATGCGGTCGGCATAGCTCATCTTTGCCTTGAACTTTCGGTTCTCGGCATAGATCTGGCAGCGGATGCCGGCGCTGCGGAAGGCCGTGGCCGCGGTGACGGCGGGGCCGAGTTCCTTCGTCATGGGAATCACCAGAACGTCGCAGGGGGCGGTCGGAAGCTCGTCGGAGAGCAGTTTCTGCTCCTGCAGGACGTAGAAAAGGCGCGTCAGGCCGATGGAGATGCCGACACCGGGAAGCGGTCTGTCGATGTAATACTCGGCCAGGTTGTCATAGCGGCCGCCGGAGCAGACCGAGCCGATCTCAGGATAGTCCAGCAGTTCGGTCTCGTATACGGTCCCGGTATAGTAGTCGAGGCCGCGTGCGATCCGCAGGTCAACGGCGAAGTTCTCTTCCGGTACGCCGAAGGCGGCCAGATGGCCGGTGACGATGCGCAGTTCGTCCAGGCCCTGATCAAAGGTCGCATCCATCCCGCGGAAGGACTCCAGCCGCTCGATGATCTCGGCATTGCTGCCGCGGATGGCCATGAAGTCGAGCACGTTCTCCGCCTTGTAGGGGCGCATCTGGAGCTCGTCGATGAGCATCTGCTTGACCTTGACCTCGCCGATCTTGTCCATCTTGTCCACGATGCGCATGATGTCCGAGGCCTTCTCCGACATGCCGTTCATGGCATAAAAGCCGTTGAGGAGCTTGCGGTTATTGACCTTGATCTGAAAACGCCGGAGGCCGAGGCGGGTGAAGGCAGTATAGATGATGGCGGGTATCTCGGCTTCGTTGATGATATCCAGGCTGCCGTCGCCGATGACGTCGATATCCGCCTGATAAAACTCGCGAAAACGGCCGCGCTGGGCGCGCTCGCCGCGATAGACCTTGCCGATCTGATAGCGCCGGAACGGGAAGGCAAGATCTCCGTAGTGCGCGGCGACGTATTTGGCCAGCGGAACGGTCAGATCGAAGCGCAGCGACAGGTCGCTGTCCCCTTTCTGGAAACGGTAGATCTGCTTCTCCGTCTCTCCCCCGCCCTTGGCCAGGAGAACATCAGAGGCTTCGATAACCGGGGTATCCAGCGGATAGAAGGCGAAGAGCGAGTAGGTGTCCCGCAGGATCTGCATCATGCGCTCCATCTTCATCTGGTCCTCCGGCAGAAGCTCCATAAAGCCGGAGAGGGTTCTGGGTTTTACTTTCATGTTCAAAATCTCACTTTCTCTCTGGAGAAGGTTTACGGCAGTGTATAATCCCCCCGCCTGCGGCGGGGGGAATCCGTCTGGTTTTGCTTATCGTTTCTGTGGGTTGACGATGTTTCTCCAATCCAGGTCACCGCGCCGCAGGCCCTGGACCAGGACCTCAGCCGTGGCCGCGTTGGTGGCGAAGGGGATCTGGTACTGATCGCAGAGGCGTTCGACCTTGTTGATGTCGTCAAAGCCCTTGGGGTTCGCCGGATCGCAGAAGAACAGGACCAGGTCGATCTCGTTGTAGGAGATACGGGACCCGATCTGCTGGGCACCGCCCTGGTCCGCGTGCAGATACAGCGTAATCGGAAGGCCCGTCGCCTCGGAAACCAGCTTTCCTGTCACATGGGTGGCACAGAGATTATGCTCGGCAAGGATACCGCAGTAGGCAATGCAGAACTGAACCATCAGTTCCTTTTTTCGGTCATGCGCCATCAAGGCAATGTTCATTCATTTTCCTCCGAAATCACACAGCAAATCTTGATTCATCATTCGACACTTCATTATAGCTGTTATTCTCTGTTTTCGCAAGGGAAAATGCGTGTGTTACGATACATTTTTTATCTCAGAAGGCGCATTTCCTCTTCGGAGGAGTCGGTATAGCTGCAGATGTTGATGTAGGCATCCATGATGCGGCGCGCGATGCGCTGGACATTCGCACCCGATCCGCCGCGCTCGACCACGACGGCGATCGCGACATCGGGGTCGGTATAGGGGCCGTAGACGAGGAAAATACCGTCGTTGGTGATCTTCTCGCCCTTCTGTGCGGTTCCGGTCTTGCCGGCGCAGATCCAGGGGCAGGCGGTCCAGACCTCGGCATTCGGTTCGTTGATCCAGTCGTTCAGCACCATGTACATGCCTTCGTGAATGGCAACCCAGTTGTATTCGGCCGAGCGGATGGTGTTCAGCACCTCCGGCTCGCGCTCATAAATCTTCCTGCTGTAATCGTAGTTGCGGACCGTCTTGAGGATGGAGGCGGAGTAACGGTGGCCGGAGTTGGCAACCGTCGCACAGTACTGGGCAAGCTGCAGCGGCGAGAAGATACTGTCCGACTGACCGATGGCAGCCTGCATCGTATCACCGATACGCCACACGGTCCCGGTATAGTCCGCGTGGTTTGCCTCGTTGGACATGTTGCCCACCGTCTCGACCAACTCGATGCCGGTGCTCACGCCGAGGCCGTAGGCATGGGCATAGTCGCCCATCTTGTCAATGCCCAGGTCATGGCCGACGGAATAGAAGAAGTAATTGCAGGAATCCCGCAGCGCGGTCGTCACGTTCTCTTCCGGGTGGGTATAGTGCTCGCCCTTGACGCTGTTCCAGATCCAGCATTCAGGCGCATAGCCTTCGGCTGCGTACTTGGTGAACACGCCCTCGCATTTGATCTTGTACTCGGTGTTGATCTGGCCTTCGGTCAGAACCGCCGTCGCGACGCAGGGCTTGAAGGTGGAGCCCGGTGCATAGGCGCCCAGCAGCGCCCGGTTGAAGAGCGGCGCGTTCGGCGTCTCCATCAGCTCCTGATACTTTTCGATGATGGTCGAGACGTCATAGGTCGGCCAGCTGGCGATTGCCAGCGGCTCGCCGGTGTTGACCTTGACCACCACGGCAGCCGCGCCGGTGATCTCGTCCTTCATCTCGGGGTCATACTCTCCCCTTTCCATGGCCTCCTTGCGCGCCTGGTCGCGGTTGAGGATCATGGTGTTGACGGAGTTGTTGAGAATACGCTCGGTCTGCTCCTGCAGGACCTTGTCGATGGTCAGATAAATGTGGTCGCCCGGGGTCGGCTCGGTCTCGTAAACGGAGGCCAGGATGGTCCCGGCGTTGTTCTGGGTTTCGATCACCTTGCCGTCCCTGCCGTGCAGGTATTCCTCGAAGGAGTATTCCACGCCGTCCTTGCCGACCATGGCGTCATTGGCGTAGTTCAGCAGCGAATAGCGCTCGTACTCTTCCTGGGTCATGAGGCCTGTATAGCCGAGGATATGGGCGGCGTATTCGGTCTCGTAGTTGCGGATGTAGGCGCGCTGAACCTCGATGCCGACCAGCTTGTTTTCCAGAATCGAGGCTATGAGCGGCATGCTGGCATCCTCAACGAAAAGGTAGTCCGCCGTATTGACGGCATAGCGCACGTTGATGGAGTAGCGGACGCCCGCGATGATGCGCATCTCTTCGCTGGAATAGCGGTTGTCAATGCCGTAGCGGGTGCGCATGAAGCTCAAAAGCTCAACGGCACTCGGGTCTTCGGGCAGTCCGTCCGGATGCTGACGGACGAAGTAAGCCTTCAGCATGGTGCGCTGGATGTCCGTCATGTTCTCGTCATAGGTAAAGGGCGGCTCCCGGCTGACGGGCAGATCGTCGGTATAATGGTCGCCGTAGCTCTCGACCATTTTGACAAGCTCAAGGATGACGGCGTTCGGATCCGCGTTGGCAAAGAGCTTGACGTTGTCGACCTTGAGGTTGTAGCACTCCTTGTTGCTGACAAGGACGCGGCCGTAGCGGTCAAGGATGTTCCCGCGTGCGGCGGTGACGGTCCGTTCGGTGTTGGTGACCTCGTCGCTCAGGTGGTAATACTTCTCGCCTTCGATGATCTGAAGGCGGTAGAGGAAGGTCAGATACAGCACCAGAACCAGAATCACCAGCACGACCATGGCGACAACTCTTCCGGGTTTGATCAGATTATTCACACAGTGCTCCTTTTATTCCAGCCTGCTCAGGCGAGAGGGCGGATAATAAACCAGTGCGGCGAAGGGCAGGGACCAGAGGGTCTGCAGCAGGCCGGTGGTGATCATCACGGGGGAAAAGGTATCCATGGCAGAGGTCTTGAGAATCTGCGCCGCAGCGGTGATCAGCAGGCCGCCCGCAGCCGCCCCCATATAGGCGAAAAAGCGGCGGTTGATATAATAGTTTGAAACAAAACCGGCCAAAAAGCTCAGCGCCGGAAACAGCAGCGTAAAGAAGATGGTATTCTCGATAAAGGCCATGTCGGCAAAAATGCCCATGACGAGGCTGAAGACGGCGCCCCAGGTCGCCCCCTCAAACATCCCCATCGCCACCGCCACCGCGGGCAGCACCAGCGGGCACACCCCGAGCAGGCGCATCTGGGTAAACAGGATATTCTGCAGGATCAGCACGACAATCAGATAAAGCGCATAGCGGCTGACCTTGCCGAAGTTGATTTTCTCCAGGATATCTTTCTGTATGACGGTATTCAAGCTTTACTCCACCACGTCAAAGTCTTTGATGATAAACACCTGTACCAGCGAATCGAGATTCGCCTGCGGCTGGACCAGGCCGTATTCGATCTGGCCGCCGGCCTCGGTCTGTACATTCGAGACCGTGCCGATGACAAGACCGGCCGGGAAGGCACCGCCGGAACCGGAGGTCAGAATCTCGTCCCCGACGAAAATCTGGGCCCCGTCGGCAAGGAAGGTCAGCTTGGCAAGCTTCTGCTTCATGAGGGAATACTCGCCCACGACCATGCCCGAGCTTCCCGTTGTCACAACGGTGCCGCCGACGCTCATATCGACGTCAATGAGCGTGCTGACCGTCGCCCAGGTTTCACCCAGCTCGGTCACCTGGCCGACCAGCGCGCCGTATTCGGTAATAACGGGGTCACCGTATTCGATGCCGCTGCGTGCGCCCTTGCTGATCGTAAAGGAAGAGGACCAGTTGGAGGAGGACCAGAGAACCACTTTGCTGGACTCCAGGACAAAATCGGTGTGTTTGTCGCGCAGGTTCAGCAGCTGGCGCAGACGGACGTTCTCTTCCGAGGCCTCAATGCCGTCACGGGCCGACTGCTGGGCGTCGGCCAGCTGAGAGCGCAGCGATTCGTTCTCGGCCATCAGCGAGTCGTAGTCATAGAGATAGCCGTAGATCGTATCAAACCAGTTTGCCGCCGAGCTGAGCACCTTCTGCAGCGGCGCCGAAAGGGTGCCCCGGATATTCTGCACGAAGCCGATCCGGTTCCCCCGCGCCGCGGCGGAAAGCCCGATAATCAGAACGGCCGCGACCACGATCAGCAGCACGCGAATGCCGTGTTTTCTGAAATAGTCCTTCAAAGAACAGGTACTCCTTTCCCTGCAAGCATCCGGCCAAGCCGGCACAGCGGCAGACCGACCACGTTGTAATAATCCCCTTCGATGGCCTCGACAAACAGAGCGGCTTTGCCCTGTATGCCGTAGGCGCCGGCCTTGTCCATGGGTTCGCCGGTCTCAATGTAGCGCCGAATCTCGCTGTCGGAAAGCATGCGGAAGCGGACCGCCGTTCTTTCCGCCTCCGTGACGCAGCTGTCTTTATCCTTCAGGCAGAGCCCGGTGTATACCTCATGCGTGCGGCCGGAAAGCAGGTGCAGCATACGAAAGGCATCTTCCTCATCCCGCGGCTTTCCGAGAATCCGGCCGTCGCAGACGACGACCGTGTCCGCCGCAATGATCAGGGCGTCCGGGTCGCAGCGTGAAGCCACCTCTTCGGCCTTCTGTGAGGCAAGTGCCTTGACGGCGTCCTCCGGGGAAGCATGCTCTGGCATCTTCTCCGGTCCGGCAGCCGGACAGACCGTAAACGAGCTGAACGTCAGCATGTTCATCAGCTCCCGCCGCCGCGGCGATGCCGAGGCCAGAACGATCGGCCGCCCGTTCATTCGACACCCCGGTAATAGAGGCCGCGGGTCACCATGTTGGGCCGGTACTCCGAGAGGCCGAGGTAGCTCTTTGCCACCTCTACGCACTCCCGGCCGCTTTCGTTTGTAAACAGCAGGCGCATGCCCCACAGCCCGGCCGACCGCAGATCCGCCTGCCGGTCTGCCAGGAAGAGCTTGTGCGCATTGTAGATCACGTTCCGGCAGCCGTATTCCTTCATGACCGGAAAGACCGAGCCCGTCCGGTCGGCCAGCTGGCCGGGGACCTGGCAGCTGCATTTTCCTGCGCTGAGTTTCATGATGCACTGATCCGAGACCATGACGGGAAGCCGGCCGTAGATGATCATCTCGGTGTCAAGGGGCTTGATCAGGTCGCGGATCTGGCTGAGGCGCAGTTCAAACGAAGCCGTTGCCGAGAGAAAGCCCGCCGTACGGAGCACATCCAGCGTGCGGGAGTTAAACGCGTTCAGGCCGAAATCGCCGCGGACGGCCATGCCGGCCCTCCGGGCAATGGCCACATGGCCCATATTGCCGACCAGTGCCTCGGTGACCCCAAGGCCGTGCAGTTTTTCCAGCGCAAGGAAGACCGCCTCGGTCTCATCGTCGGGCAGCACGCGCGGCAGCACAGCAACGGGGACCGTCCCGGCGGTGAGGAAGGGCATCACGAGGTCAAAGCGCTCGGCCATCATGATAGCCGGCACATAGAGCCGGTTCGGACGGAGCGCGGCCAGTTCTGGCGTCAGCTGTTCCTCCGTCGTCACCTGAAAAATGGCGGCGGCCTCCTTGGGAGCCTCGATGCCCTCCGGCATCGCGGGAAGCGGGAGCGTGCGCCGCTCCGGCGGCGTCATCCGTTTGTCGGAGAGCTCGGAAATCAGCCTGCGCCTGAGCTCGTTGATATCCTTTGCCGGCAGGAAAAGCCCCAGGTCCGTCCTGGCCTGGTTATCCACCACCGTAAAGGGGGTTCCGCCGGTTTTGTACATCTGCTCTTCAATAAACACCGGCGTGACGCCCTGCTGTTTGGCCTTTTCGGGGACCGGCCCGAAAGCCACGGCGCGGTTGCCGTCGTCGTCAAAAGCGATGGCCTTGACGGGCTCGCCCTTCTTGACAAGGCTGTAAAAATGGACGGGAACGCGGCGCATCTCGCCGCTGGCATAGGCCTTTCTGGCCTCCTCATAGAGCTCGTCGATGTTGTCGTCTCTCTCGGCGCGGACGCCGTGCATGTCGGTCTTGTCGCCGTCCAGATAGCCCTGCGTGAAGCCGCTGCGCGAAAAGGTCCTCTCGAGAATGGCCATCTCGTCCGGAGTCGGGCTGCGCCTTTCCTTCAAAAGCTTGGCATAGACGCCGGTGACGATGCCGGTATACTCCGGGCGCTTCATGCGGCCTTCGATCTTGATGCAGTGCACCCCTGCCTCCTCCAGCGCCAGAAGGCGGTCGGCCAGGCAGTTGTCCTTCAGAGAGAGCGGATAGTCGTCCATGCGTCCGCCGAGGGAATACTGCATGCGGCAGGGCTGGGCGCACATGCCGCGGTTGCCGCTGCGGCGGCCGATCATGGCCGAAAGATAGCACTGGCCCGAATGGCAGAAGCACAGAGCGCCGTGCACGAAGACCTCTGTCTCGATGCCGGCATGCGCGCTGATAAACCGGATCTCCTCCAGGCTGAGCTCACGGGCCAGCACGGCGCGGGTCATGCCCATCTCCCGGGCAGCCACGGCGCCTGCGAGGTTGTGGATGCTCATCTGGGTGCTGGCATGCAGGGGCAGATCGGGATAGGCGTTCCGGATTGTCCTGGCCAGGCCGAGATCCTGCACGAGCACCGCATCCGCGCCCTTTTCCGAAGCAAGGCCTGCCGCCGCA
>Ga0310697_10007571_pt1 | contig 10213 bp, 8 predicted proteins | sample 172DNAGHGlowgp2_FD_203883 | JGI IMG/M metagenome (GOLD analysis project Ga0310697, IMG submission 203883) | Sheep rumen microbial communities from Palmerston North, Manawatu-Wanganui, New Zealand - 1728 DNA GHGlow gp2 (v2) (version 2) | ecosystem: Host-associated > Mammals > Digestive system >...
TCCTTTGCATTCAGTGGCTGTGTTGGATTGACAGACATAACAATACCTAGCTCCGTCAATCGTATTTGTTACAACGCATTTAATGGTTGCTGTGGTCTGACCTCAGTAAATATTCCAAATTCTGTGACTTTTATTGAGTCGTCAGCATTCTTTGACTGTATTAATTTAACATCTGTAACCCTAAGTGAGTCTTTGGGTTCTATCAGTTCTGAAACATTTCGCAATTGTATAAATCTCGCCAATATAACAATTCCCGATTCTGTTACAGCTATAGGTTCTTATGCGTTTTTCAATTGCCGAAGGTTGTTCTCTGTCTCGATACCCAATTCTGTTGTTTTTATTGGTGCCAGTGCATTTGCCAATTGCAGTGGATTAATAGCCATAAACATACCAGACTTTGTCCGAAATATTGATGACGGCGTTTTTTCCGGTTGTAGCAACCTCACATCCATATCCATACCAGAATTGGTTGTTTCTATCGGCAATAATGCATTCTCTGGTTGTAGTAGTCTGTCATCTGTGTTTATCGGTGGTTCTGTTACTTCCATCGGAAGCAATGCTTTCAATACATTTAATAATAGTCTCGATTCTGTGTTTTTGCTGCCAAGAATACCTCCTTTAATACAGAATGATGCTTTCGGACATGGTTACGATTTTAAGATATTTTATGTCCCATGTGGAACGACAAATGATTACCAGGATGCCTGGGAGGGAGGCTATCAATATGATTTTTCCGAAGAATGGACACCGTATAGCATAACTGTTGGTGTTGACAATAGCCAAATGGGGACAGTATCTACAGTGCTAACATTTTGTGAGGTGACCATCTCTGCCGATGCTAACCAGGGATACCATTTCTCTCAATGGAATGACGGAGACACCAACAATCCGCGCACTTGCATTTTGACACAAGATACTTTGTTTACGGCCATATTTGCCGCAGACACGCACACCGCAACACAAGGAATAAATGTTGTCACCAATAAGGACGAGACAATGATTATCTCAAAATATGACCGTATTCTTATTGATGGTTTGAGAGGTCAAGATGTCTCCATCTATACCATTGACGGCAGAATGGTTGCAACATTACCCAAAGTCACGGAACACGTCGTAGTTCCAGTAACCACGTCAGGCGTATATTTTGTCAAAATTGGCACATATCCTGCCCGCAAGGTAGTGGTGATTCATTAAGACTTCGCAAAAGGATTACCTGGGGATTGGAGGTACTATGAGTGGTATGCTTGCAAGGCCTCGTGAGGCGACGCAAGCACAATCGGGGGCGGCTGAAGGCTGCCCAGCCAAGTCGTTAGTATTTCTCCTCCAGCCAGCGGGATAGGAAGACATCATTAAGACAGTATGTGGCTTCCCCGTCGTTGATATTTTCATCGAGGAGATTTTTCTCGACCAACGCGGAGACTATGCGGCTCACAGAAGAAGGATTGCCTAAATGGTATTTGCGAAGGAACTGGCGGGAGGTGACTTGCGTCACCTCGACTTCCTTGGCTATCGCTATCAAGAAGTTCCATTGGCCTGCCGTTAGCAGTTGTTGGTACTGCCCAAACACCACGGAGTCGGATTGCAATATATGCGCCGCAGCCTGCTTGACGAGGGCGACATCCACCGTGCCTTGTGCCATATCGTACACCGTATGACACAGGCGCTGGGTGAAATAGGTGTGTCTCCGCGTCCAGTCAAGGATGTAATCAACAGCTGCATCGTCAATGTCAAATCCACCATCACGGAAGTGTTTAGTGATGAATTCGGCATATATTTCGCGGTCGAGTTTCTGCAGGGTGACAAAGGCTGTGCTGCGGTAGAAGGGGTTGCGTTCCCCGCCGAAGATGTCAAGCATCATGTGACGCTTGCTGCCGCAATAGAGGAAGGTGACGTTGTTCAGCGTCTGGATGATGGTACGCAGCATCGCCTCGACATTTTTCTCTGGGTATTCCCGTATCTGCTGAAACTCGTCGATGGCTAAAAGGACCTTCTTGTCATGGCCGTCCAAGAATGTGAGTAATCCCGACAAGGTCTGTTTTTGCTCATCTTCACTATGCAGAGTAAGCTGTATTTGCGGTGTTGAGGTCAGTGGGTCGTAGGTGATGATTGGACGCAGAGAGCGGATGAACATGGCAAACTTTTTGCCGATGCTGCTTCTCTCCGGAATGGCATTCATTATGGCCGTTGAAAGGACCTTTACAAAATCCTCCAATGATCGTGTGGCAAATATGTCGACATAGATTGGTAGAACGGGCAGATTCTGCAAGCGTATCTCGTCAATCAAACGGTAGATAAGCCCCGTCTTGCCGATACGGCGTTGTGCGATGAGGGTCGTATCGGCACTCGATAGGGTGTTGGTGACAAGGCTTTTAAGTTCTTCTTGCCTGTCGCAAAAGAGTTCTTTTGTTTGGTATGCTCTGAAAATAAATGGATTATCCATAATAGTTCATTTTGTCTGGCAATGCAAATATACAAAAGTTTTATAATTTCGCAAAATGTGTACCACAAAATGTGGAATCAGATGGACTTATGCGACGGAGAGCCCCTTTTTAATGTGAAGAGGGACAGCCTCAGATCAGGCTGTCCCTCTTTTCTGTCACTCCAATGAGGACTATGTGGATGGTGGTGTTTCACTTCTTGGGGGCGTCGTTCACCCCGTCATTTTTTGGGGGCGCCGCCGCCGAAGTCGTCGTAGGCGATGCTTTCGGGTTGGACGCCGAGGGAGTCGAGCATCTTGACGACGGCGGAGCTCATGGGGCCGGGGCCGCACATGTAGTACTCGATGTCTTCGGGTGCGGGGTGGTTGCGGAGGTAGGTGTCGTACATGACCTGGTGGATGAAGCCTGGGGTGTAGGGCACACCGGCTGCGTCGGCGGCTGGGTCTGGGCGGTCGAGGGCGAGGTGGAAGTGGAAGTTGGGGAAGTCCTTCTCCAGCTGGTGGAAGTCGTCGAGGTAGAACACTTCGTTGAGTGCGCGTGCGCCGTAGAAGTAGTGCATGGGGCGGTTGGTGCAGTGGAGTGTGCGGGTGAGGTGCATGATTTGAGCGCGGAGCGGGGCCATGCCGGCGCCGCCGCCGACCCATATCATCTCGTTGCCGTCGGGGCTGTCGGTCCAGGTGCCGTCGTCGGTGCCGCGCACGCGGAACTCGCCGTAGGGGCCGGACATGATGACCTTGTCGCCGGGCTTCAGGGAGAAGATGTAGCTCGATGCTATGCCGGGGTTGACGTTCTGGAATCCGGAGCGGTCGGCCGTGAGCGGCGGGGTGGCTATTCTTACTGTCAGCATGAAGACGTCGCCTTCGGCGGGGTAGTTGGCCATGGAGTAGGCGCGGACGGTGGGTTCGGTGTTGACGCAGACGAGGTCGAACATCTTCATCTTGTCCCATGCGGGCAGGTATTCGTCGCCGATGAGGGAGCGGTCGAAGTCGTTGTAGTTGATGCGGAAGGCGGGTATCTTGATTTGTGCGTAGGAGCCGGGGACGAAGTCCATGTGTTCGCCGGCGGGCAGCTGCACCTTGAATTCCTTGATGAAGGTGGCCACGTTGCTGTTGGAGACGACGGTGCACTCGTATTCCTTGATGCTGAGGATGCTCTGGGGGAGTTTAAGGGCGAGGTCTTCCTTGACTTTGACCTGGCATCCGAGTCGCCAGCCTTCCTTCACCTGACGGCGGCTGAAGTGAGGGAGCTCGGTGGGGAGGATGGAGCCGCCGCCGCGGACGACGCGGCACTTGCACTGGCCGCAGGAGCCTTTGCCGCCGCATGCGGAGGGGAGGTGGATGCCCTGTTCGCTGAGGGTGGATATCAGTGTTCCGCCCGTGGGAACGGTCATTTCTTTGTCGTCGTTGATGGTAATCTTCACGTTGCCCTGCGGTATGAGCTTGGCACGCAGGATGAGCAGCGCCGCCACCAGCAGCAGGATGACGACGAGGATGATTGCAATGGCTGTTATAAGTGTTGTTGTCATAGTCGGTATATCTTTGTCTCTGTTAATCTTTAATTCTCCTGCTCGCTTTGCTCGCGAAATCTATAAATCTTATAAATTATTCCGCCTACGGCGGTAGGCTTACGCAAAGCGCTAAAATCTATAAGATTTATGGATTTCGGCTCCGCAGGAGCCAGGAGTCCCGATTTACAGAGCATATTGTCAGAGTTTAAATCCCATGAACGACATGAAGGCCATGCCCATGAGGCCGGTGATGATGAAGGTGATGCCGACGCCGCGGAGTGCGGGTGGGATGTGGCTGTAGCGGAGCTTTTCGCGGATGGCGGCGATGGCGACGATGGCGAGGAGCCAACCGAGGCCGCTGCCGAGTGCGAAGACGGTGGCCTCACCGATGTTGGCGTAGCCGCGCTCCTGCATGAAGAGGGAGCCGGACATGACGGCGCAGTTGACGGCGATGAGGGGGAGGAAGATGCCGAGGGAGTTGTAGAGCGAGGGGCTGAACTTCTCCACGACCATCTCGACCATCTGGACGATGGCGGCGATGACGGCGATGAACATGATGAGGCTGAGGAAGGAGAGGTCCACGTCGGCCAGCGCCGGAGAGATCCACGCCATGGCGCCGGGGGCGAGGAAGAACTTGTTCAGCAGGTAGTTGATGGGCACGGTGATGAGCAGCACGAAGGTGACTGCCACGCCGAGGCCCGCGGAGGTCTTCACGGTCTTGGAGACGGCAAGGTAGGAGCACATGCCGAGGAAGAAGGCGAAGATCATGTTGTCGACGAATATCGACTTGATGAATATATTAATGTAGTCCACAGTCTAATGGGTTAATGCGTTAATGCGTTATTGTGTTAATGCGTTAGTCTTATTGCTCGCAAAGGTCTTTGTTGCGGGAGCGGTGCCACCAGATGATGAGTCCGACGAGGATGAGTGCCATGGGGGGCATGATCATGAGGCCGTTGTTCTCGTAGCCGATGCTGTAGAGGCCGAGGCGCTCCATCACGGGGTAGCCCCAGAGGGTGCCGCTGCCGAAGAGTTCGCGGACGAAGCCGAGGACGATGAGGATGACGCTGTAGCCGAGTCCGTTGCCGATGCCGTCGAGGAGCGAGGGGAGAGGTTTCTCGACCATGGCGAAGGCCTCGAGGCGTCCCATGACGATGCAGTTGGTGATGATAAGGCCGACGAAGACGGAGAGCTGCTTGCTGACGTCGTACATGTAGGCTTTCAGCACCTGGTCGACGAGCACGACGAGTGTGGAGACGACGACGAGCTGGACGATGATGCGGATGCGCGGCGGGATGGTGTTGCGCATGAGCGAGATGATGAGGTTGCTCAGGGCGACGACGACGGTCACCGAGATGGCCATCACGACGGCGGGCTTGAGCTGTGCCGTCACGGCCAGGCAAGAGCATACACCAAGCACCTGCACGAGGATGGGGTTGTTCTTGCTGAAGGGGAGTTTTATAAGGTCGATGTTCTTCATTCGGTAGCCTCCTTTCTTTCTTCTGTCGGACTTGTCGGACTGGTCGGACTTGTCGGACTGGTCTGACGGGTCAGACCTTGATAGTTCTCATAGGCTTTGGCTAGCATGGCGGTGACGCCGTTGCTGGTCATGGTGCCGCCGCTGATGGCGTCAACCTCGTAGGGGTTGCTGTGGTCGGCGTTCTTGGCCAGGTGGATGGCTTGTGTGTCCATCTTCTTGCCGATGAACCGTTGTGCGAACTTGTCGGTGGCGATCTCGCCGCCGAGGCCCGGGGTCTCGCCTTTGTGGTCGAAGACGGCGCCCACGACGGTGCTGGTGCCATCGAGAGCGAGGTAGCCCCAGATGGGGCCCCAGAGGCCGGTGCCTTTCAGCGGGATGATGACACCCTCGCTGTAGGTGTAGTACGGCAAACCGCTCGTGGTGGTCGACTCGGTGATGTGCCGGGCGTAGAGTTCGTCGGCGTTGTCGCGTGTGGCGTCGATGCCGATGGTCTTGAGGATCATCTGCTTGGTCTCGGCGCGCTGGTTTTTCTGCTGCGCGGGTTTGAGGCTGACGCTCACCACGGTGAGGATGAGGGCCGCCACGACGACGAGGGCGGCGGAGTAGATGAAGATATAGGTGTTGGAGAAGTTCTTTTTAGCCATTGTGGTCCTCCTTTCTTTCGGTCAGACTTGTCAGACTGGTCCGGCGGGTCCGACGGCGGATGTTCTGTGCCACCACGCAGTGGTCGATGAGCGGGGCCATGCAGTTCATGAAGAGGATGCTGAGCATCATGCCTTCGGGGTAGGCGGGGTTGCAGACGCGCAGGAGCACGGCGAAGGCGCCGATGAGGAAGCCGTAGATCCACTTGCCGGTGTTGGTCTGGGCGGCGGTGACGGGGTCAGTGGCCATGAAGACGGCGCCGAAGGCGAAGCCTCCCATCAGGAAATGGTAGTAGAATGGCAGTTCCATATAAGTGGAAAGTGGAAAGTGGAAAGTGGAAAGCAAATTGAAGAACAATCCCATCAGGCCGCCGCCGAGGAAGACGCTGAGCATGATGCGCCAGGAGGCGATGCCGGTGAAGAGCAGCAAGATGGCGCCCAAGGCGATGGCGATGACCGAGGTCTCGCAGGTGCTGCCGGGTATCGTTCCAATCAGCATATCCAACGCCGAGGCCGAGGGGTGTGCGCCTGTGGCCAGCTCGCCCATGGGTGTGGCGCCGGCGATGGCGTCGGAGCCCCAGAGGTCGTTGGCAATCCACACCTTGTCGCCGCTCATGTGGGTGGGGTAGGCGAAGAAGAGGAAGGCGCGTGCCACGAGTGCGGGGTTGAGGAAGTTCATGCCGCTGCCGCCGAAGACCTCCTTGCCGATGATGACGGCGAAGGCGACGGCGAGAGCCAGCTGCCAGAGGGGCGTGGTGACCGGGACGATCATGGGGATGAGCAGTCCGGTGGCGAGGAAGCCCTCGTTGACTTCGTGGTGACGGTACTGGGCGAAGGCGAACTCGATGAAGAGTCCGACGACGTAGCTCACGACAATCATGGGGAGCATTCTTAACAGGCCGAACCAGAAGCAAGTTAAAAGTGGAAAGTGGAAAGTGGAAAGTGCGCCTGAGGCGGTATAGGTCTGGTAGCCGATGTTCCACATGCCGAAGAGGAGGGCGGGGATGAGGGCGATGACGACGATGATGATGGAACGTTTCATGTCGACGGCGTCGCGGATGTGTGAGCCGGAGTGTGTGACGGCCTTTGGGGTGAAGGCGAAGGTGTGGAACGCTTCGTATGTGCTTCCGAGCCAGGCCCAGCGGCCTTTGGGTTCTATCTTGTCGAACCACTGTTCGAGCCATTTCATATTCATGCGGTAGCCTCCTTTCTGAGGACTTCGAGAGCCTCGCGGATGATGGGTTGGATGTCGGTCTTGGAGGGGTCGATGAATTCGCAGAGTGCGAAGTCTTCGGGTTCCACCTCGTAGATGCCGAGTTGTTCCTGGAGCTCGACGTCGCCAATGATACAGGCTTTTATGAGCTGGAGCGGGTAGATGTCGAATGGGAAGACGCGCTCGAACTGGCCTGTGAAGAGGAAGGGACGCACGGAGCCGTGGAGGTTGGTGTTGAAGGAGTTGAAGGTTGAAGGTTGAAAGTTGAAATTCTTAGGCAGTAAGTCGTGGAGTATGCCGGAGAGGAAGGTGCGGCTGAAGCTGTATTTCTTGATGCCAGGCATGAGCCATCCCATGAAGTCGTAGCGGTTGCCCTCCTGGATGAAGGCGAGCTGCTGGTCGTAGAGGCCGAGGAAACCGTCGGCGGCTACGGTGGAGCCGCTCAGTGGGCTGCCGGAGATGATTCGAGTGGAAAGTGGAAAGTGGAAAGTGGAAAGCGAGGGGTAGTTCTCGTCCATCAGCTGAGCGTCGGCAATCTGCTTCAGGCAGGCGCCGCAGAGCACGCGGTAGTAGTGAGGTGCCTTGGCGGCGGGTCCGCCGACGGCCACGGTGCGCTCGGGGCGGTAGAGGCCGGTGAGCATCCAGCGGCCGATGGTGACCACGTCCTGAGCGCCGACGTGCCAGATGCACTCGCCCTTGTTGATGGGGTCGAGGGCGGCGACGATGGTGCCGATGTTGCCAGCCGGGTGCGGTCCTTCGGCGCGAACCAGGCGGACGGGGGCCAGAGCCTCGAGTGCAGCGACGCCGGCGTCGAACTCGTGGTCGTGGCCTTTGAGCACGAAGTCGAGGTCGGGGGCCAGGGGGTTGGTGTCGCGGAGGCTGACGAAGACGGCCTTGGGGGTGTGGTCGGGGTTGGCGACGGTGCCGAAGGGGCGTTCGCGCAGCATCCACCAGCAGGGGGAGTCGTGGGTCAGGCGGGTCGGGCGGGTCGGACTTGATGGACTGGTCTGACTGGTCTGACGGGAGACTATGACTTCGAGCAGTTTGCGTTTCTCGCCGCGGACGATGTCGTCGACGACGCCGTCGACGGGGGAGGGGAGGAAGAGGCGCTGGTCGGCCTTGTCGACGACAAGGGGCTGTCCGGCGGAGACGGTGTCGCCGACGGCGACGCAGAGCCGCGGGGTGAAGCCTACGAGGTCGGTGGGTTTGACGGCGTAGCGGTCGATGCTACGTGCATCAACGACCTGCCGCTCAGCGTCACCACCGAGCGGCAAGTCGAGTCCTTTCTTTATCTTTATAGTAGTAATCATTTCTTGATGGTCAGCTCGACGGGCTGAAGCATGTTCTCCGGTTTGAGGATTTCGTCCAGTTGCTCTTTGGTGAGGAGACCGTGTTCGAGGACGAGCTCGTAGACGCCGCGGCCGGTTTCGGAGGCCTCTTTTGCGATTTTGGTGCTCTGTTTGTAGCCGATGATGGGGTTGAGCATGGTGACGATGCCGATGGAGTGCTCGACGAGCTGGCGGCAGCGTTCTTCGTTGGCGCGGATGCCGTCGATGCAGTAGGTGCGGAGGGTGTCGTAGCCGTTTTCGAGGAGGTGGATGCTCTCGAAGAGGGTGTAGGCGATGACGGGTTCCATGACGTTGAGCTCGAGCTGACCGTTGTCGGAGGCGAGGCTGATGGTCATGTCGTTGCCGATGACGCGGTAGCAGACCTGGTTCATGACCTCGGGAATGACGGGGTTGACCTTGCCGGGCATGATGGAGCTGCCGGGCTGGCGCTCAGGGAGATGAATCTCGTTGAGGCCGCATCGTGGGCCGGAGGAGAGGAGACGGAGGTCGTTGCAGATTTTGTTGGTCTTGATGGCGAGGCGCTTCATGGCGGCGCTGTAGGCGATCATGCATGTGGTGGCGCTGGTGGCCTCGATGAGGTTGTCGGCGAGGGAGATGTTCCAGCCGGTGATTTTGCGGAGCGCTTTGATGCATGCTTCGCTGTAGCCGGGCTTGGAGCAGATGCCGGTGCCGATGGCGGTGGCGCCCATGTTGACGATGAGGAATTCGTCGGCGGTGGCGCGGAGGTTCTTGTATTCGCCGCGGAGAGAGTCGGCGAAGGCGCCGAAGGTCTGTCCGAGGGTCATGGGGACGGCGTCCTGGAGCTGGGTGCGGCCCATCTTGATGACGTGTGCGAACTCTTTGCTCTTATAGTCGAGGGCGGCGATAATCTGCTCGAGGTGAGGCATGAAGGCGAGGTGCTCGAGGGCGAGTGCCATGTGGATGGCGCAGGGGTAGGCGTCGTTGGTGCTCTGGCTGGCGTTGACCACGTCGTTGGGCGAGCAGAACTGGTATTCGCCGCGCTTGTGGCCCATGCGTTCGAGCGCGATGTTGGCGATGACCTCGTTGGCGGCCATGTTGGTGGATGTGCCGGCGCCGCCCTGGATCATGTCGATGGGGAACTGGTCGTGGTATTTGCCTTCGATAAGCTGGTCGCAGGCCCAGATGATGGCTTCGCCCTGTTCGGGGGTGATCATGCCGACTTCGACGTTGGCCATGGCGGCGGCCTTCTTGGTGATGGCCATTCCGCGGATGAAGTTGGGGTAGCTGCTCAGCAGGTTGCCGCTGATGTGGAAATTCTCCATAGCACGGCTGGTCTGGACTCCATAAAGTGCGCTCTCGGGGACTTCGCGGCTGCCGAGAAGGTCGCTCTCAGTACGATATTTTGCTTGGCTCATAGCTGATGATTTTTGTTTGTAATGTTCTATTCTATTGTTAGTTATGTAATATATCCCCCCATTGGGGCGCTGCAAAGATACAAAATAAAAACGATTTGCGAGGTTATTCGATAAAAAAATTGCTTTTCCGGGGAGGGAGGGAAATTGAAAATTGAAAATTGAAAATTGAAAATTGGGAGGGCGGGGGAGGACGGAGGGGGGCCGGAGGA
>Ga0310697_10007572_pt1 | contig 10212 bp, 9 predicted proteins | sample 172DNAGHGlowgp2_FD_203883 | JGI IMG/M metagenome (GOLD analysis project Ga0310697, IMG submission 203883) | Sheep rumen microbial communities from Palmerston North, Manawatu-Wanganui, New Zealand - 1728 DNA GHGlow gp2 (v2) (version 2) | ecosystem: Host-associated > Mammals > Digestive system >...
TCTCTCATATTAGTTACTTTTCCAGTATCAAATTTACCTACATCTAAATCTTTTAAACTACTACATCCCTGAAACATACCTTGCATATTTGTTACATTACTTGTATTAAATTTGCTTACATCCAAACTTGTTAAATTTTTGCATCCATAAAACATTTCCTCCATTCTTATCACTTTACTTGTATCAAATTTACTTACATCTAGACTTGTTAAACTATTACATCCCCAAAACATGTTTTTCATGTCGATCACATTACTTGTATCAAATTTTCTCAAATCTAAGCTTGTTAAACTACTACAGCCATAAAACATTCTTTGCATTTCTGTCACATTTTTTGTATTAAAATTATTTAAATTTAAGCTAGTTAATTTACTACAACCTCTAAACATATCAGCCATATTATTAACTTTACTTGTATTAATTTTGCTTATATCTAAACTTGTTAAATTACTACATCCATAAAACATTGATCCCATATATTTTACATTACTTGTATCAAATTTGCTTACATCTAAATTCTTTGTATTTTTACAATTCATGAACATATAACCCATACCTGTAACAAGTCCAGTATCTAGGTTTTCTAATCCTGTTATCGTAACTTCTGTTGTTAAATTTGAGTCACATCCTATATTTCGAAATAAATGATTAGAACTTGTATTTGCTACAACTCCACCTTCTCCTGCAATTGTTACTTCATAATATCCATCTTCATCTTCATCTTCATGCCATGCTAGGTATTTTCCATTTTGCTTTTCTGATACATCCCAACAATTGTCATCTGATAATGTATGTTCACCTATAGTATCTGATATTTTTATACTTTCTATTTTGTTCCTTGGCACACTTTTACTTACTTCTACATTTTTATTTTCTAAAAATTTTTCCTCTGCATTAGAGTTGCTTACTGTCATTAATGTATCATGATCTTTTATCATATATGGTCCAAAACATACCTCTTCTGTTTTTGCTTCTCCTATTAATACTTTTGCCCATAAATAATACTGACCTGCTGCTGTTATATTACTACTTACTATTCCTTTTTTTATTCTTGAACTTATGCTTGTTAGTGTTAATGTATTTCCCTTATATTCATTATCTGTAGGCTTTTCTGTGTTACTTTTATTCCATGCATATACCAAAGTTACTGCATTTTCAGTATTTTCTATTGCTAATGGTGTTTTTACAGTTAATTCTACATTATAATATAATTTTGCTTCTTCTCCCTTATCTGGATCTGCTGTTATTGTTGCTTTTCCAGCTAGCTCTGTTCTATTTCCTAAATATTCTACATTTCCATCTTTATCAACTTCATATATTCTTTTTGATTCTATAAATTCTGCTAATAATATAGATTCTGCTTTTTCCTCTGTTACATCTGTTACACCTTTTCCAGTACTATTGTCTAATTCTGTTTGTAATCTTGCTTTTGTTATTACACCTCTTTTATTATGTCCCATTGCTTGTACTGATGCCAGTTCCACTATTTCTTTTTCATTACTTATTTCTGTTATATCTTTTGCATTTCCTGCATTTTGTAATAATCCATTATCTCCTGTTAATACTCCTATACTTATACTAGCTAATATTAATAAAACTATAATTGTTACTATTAATGAAATTAATGTTATACCTTTACTTTCTATTTTTAGTTTTTTAAAATATTTCATAAAACTCTCCTTTTTATCAATACATAATATCTTATGTATAAATTGTAACTTATTAAAAATATTATTGTCAAGGTTTGTTTACTTTTTGTCAGAAATTTAATAAAAATGTAATAAGTTTGACACTTATTTGTAAAATATATATAATTTTTTTATGTATAAAAGATAACTTTTATTTTTTTAGTTGATAAACGAAAAATGAGTTAAAAAATTTATATCAATTTTTAACTCATTTTATTTTTATATATCCATCTGACTTCCCAAAAAAGTTGCAGCAGATTGAGCTACTTTTTTTTCAACATCATTCATCTTTTGATTAGTATCCTTTGACATTAAAATAACTGTTCCTATAGTATCACCATTTGATATAATAGGATATACAACCTGTGCATTATTTTTTCTTTCTTGATTATCATTTTTTGTAATTGGCATAGCCATATCACTATTTTCCTTACTTGTATAAATTTCTTTATCTTCCATAAGTTGTTCTAATTCTTTACTTACATCCTGTTCTAAAAATTCTTTTTTAGAGCCTCCAGATACCGCAATTATTGTATCTTTATCTGTTATACAAGCAATATGTCCTGTAGTTTTAGAAAGAGTTTCTGCATATCCTGCAGCAAATTCAGATAACTCTCCTATTGGAGAATATTTTTTTAATATTACTTGACCCTCTCTATCTGTAAATATTTCAAGTGGATCTCCTTCTTTAATTCTTAAAGTTTTTCTTATTTCTTTTGGAATAACTACTCTTCCTAAATCATCTATTCTTCTTACAACTCCAGTTGCTTTCATATTTTTCCTCCTTTATAATTATCAAGTATGTTATACTCTTATTATTACAAAAGAGAAAAAAATTATACATTTTTATTCCATTTCTTCCTCAACTTCTTTTTTTGGTAAGAAACTAATTTTATATTTATCTAATATATATCCTAAACTTTTTGAAAATTCTTTTATCATAACAATTTTGATTGTTTGTTCTTTTCCTTTAAGATAGTCGTCTAAAACTTGTTTTAACTGTTTTATATTTTTCATTTCTGGTTCTATCTCTTTAGGATGTTTATTAGCTCTGTCTATTAATTTTTCTTTTATTAAAACTATGTCTTCATTACTTGCACAAGAAATCCTTTGAAATAATTGAAATGTGTCATAATATTTGAATATTGGTATATCCATACATTCCTTATCAAATTTTTCATAAAATTGTTCCATTTTCATTGGAATACATTTCATTACTTCCTCTGCTTTTTCTTTATACATTTTATCTAACAACTGACCATTTAATACTTCAAAATGTTTTAAAATATCATCCATATCCTCTGCAACATCTTCTATTGCAATTTTGCCTAATTCTTCCTCTACATTTTCACAATATTTTGAAGTTAATGATGATATATTCATTCCATTGAAAAATACGCTTTTTAATGTTTTTAAATCATATTCTATTAGACCTTTTCGTGAAAAATAACTAAAATATGCGAAAATTTTTACAGTATCTATTAATTCAAGTTTACCTTGTTTTACATCTTCTAGTATTTCTTTTATTACACTATCAAATTGGTCATCTGATATTTTCCAATATTCTTCTGTAAGTAGTCTTTTATATGCTGGTAAATTTTCTGTATCAATTGTATTTCTGATTGTCTCCATATTTTCTTTAAATAATTTCATGTCAAAAATACGTGTTCTTATATAATATTCTATAAATTTAAAGAAACGATATTCTGATTTAAAGTTATAATAATAGTTATTATCAAATTCTTTTATATAAAATTGTCTGTTATCCATTAATATTCTTGAAGAAACAAGTATTGACTTATATTCTTCATTGTCTTTTATATTTACAAATTTGTCTTTTGTAATCCTTCCAGCTTTTATTTCAAAAGATACAGCTATTGTAAATATTAACATTGTTTGCATTATTCTGTTACTTGTATTTGCATAAGATTTATTAACCATTTCATATACTTTTTTAAAGTCATTTAGTGCATGTTTTAAAATTCTTAAATTTCTCGTTCCACTTCTATTAAATGTTGAAATAATTAATCCTGTATTTTCTCTTAAAAATCTTATTAAATCAGGATCACTTTCATATCTCATTAAAATTCCATTTATAATATAATCAAATTTTGGTGCATATTCAAAAGTTTCACCTATTAATTTTTCCTTTATTCTTTCATAATCATTTGCTTTATCAAATACATGCTCTATTTTGTCTTGAATTTTCTCTACCATTGGCTTGTCAGATTTATTAAGTTCATTTTGTTTATCTAATAAATATGTTGCTATAAAAGTTTTCATTTCCAAATTTGAACTTTTTAGTTTTGTAGATAATTCTTTTTCATTACATATTATAATTGTTTTTATATGATCATGTTCAACAAAGTTATTGATATAACCTAAAATATCTATAACATCAACATTTGCTCTTTCTAAGTCATCAAAACAAAGAACTTTATCATCTGTTGAAAAAAATTCTCCATAATCAATTTGATCACCATTTTGAGTTACTCCAAAAAAATTTGCCATATCTAGACCAGTTTTTGCATATTCAGGTATAGATGCAACTTCATTATTCTTCATGAATTTTCTTAAGTTTTTATCCATTAATTGTGTTGTTTCAATAAATATCTTTTTGCTTATTTCTTCTAAATTTGATATACCATATAAAGACATATAGATAGTTGTATATCTTCTACCATTTAATTGCATAGATTCTATTTTATTTCTTATCTTATTATTCCAAAAATGCGTTTTTCCTGAACCCCATTCTCCATTAATCATAACTGCATAATCTGTATAATCTGATCTTATATAATCTAATATGCTTTCAACTAAATCCTCCATTTTTCCTCCTTTTAATCTTTTGCAAGTGTGAATACTGCTATTTCTTTAGTTTTCGCTTGTTTTAGTATTTTACAACATTCATTTACTGTGCTTCCTGTTGTATAAATATCATCAAATAAAATAATTTTTTTATTATCTAATCTTTTCTTGTTTTTTAATTTATATACTCCTTGTATATTCTGTTCCCTTTGTTCTTTGTTTAACTTACTTTGCTCTATTATATTTTTTGTTTTTATTAAACAGTTCCTTTCTAAGCATAACCCTACTTTTTTAGCTATTTCATTAGAAATCAGATAGCTTTGATTATATCCTCTTTCATTTAATCTTTTTTTACTAATTGGAACTGGAATTATTGTATCATAACATTTTAAATTTTGAAATATTTTTTCATTTTTTAACAAAAAATTTGCAAAAGTTTTGTATAAATATGAATCCTCTTGAAATTTATATCTTAATATCTCTTTTCTTATTATTCCATCATATTTGAAAATATATATAAGTTTTTTAAATTCTTTTTTTTCAATTTTTTCTACACAAAATTTTGATTCTTTCTTTAGCTTTATTTCACACTTTTTACATAGAAAATCTTTGTTTAGTTTTCCACATATTCCACAAATTGGTGGATAAATTAAGTTTACTATATTTTCAAATATTTTTTATTCCTCCATTCTCATTTTATATTCTAACCCTGTATTTCTTTTTTTACTATCTACATTTTGTATCATAAATTTGATAACTTTATCTGTACCAATTATTATTAATAATTTTTTTGCTCTTGTAATTCCTGTATATAATAAATTTCTTGTTAGTAACATAGGAGATGATTGTGGAACCACCATTATAACTACGTCAAACTCACTTCCGCTGTGCTTTATGTATTGTTATACTATAACTATGTTCTATTTGGTCTAAATCAGAAAATTCATACCACACTATTTTTTCATCATCAAATTTGATTTCAATTGATTTTTCTTTTTCATCTATATTTAAAACAGTTCCTATTTCTCCATTAAATACACCACTGCCTTCTTCTTTTTGTCCCAATACCTTTCTTTCCCAGTAAATGTCATAATTGTTTTTTATTTGCATTACTCTATCTCCTACACGGAAAATCGCTCCCATACTTGCTTTTTCTGGTAGATTGCCTTTATTTGGATTTAATTGTTGTTGCAATACTTTGTTTAATTCTCTAGTTCCTAACATTCCCTTTTTAGTTGGAGATAAAACTTGTATATTTTGGAAGAAATCATAATTTCCATAAGTTTCTAATCTTCCTGTACATAATGAAACAAGTTGTGCTAACATTTTTTCTTGGCTTCCCTCTTTTATAAAGAAAAAATCTTCTTCAGTTTCTTCTTCTACTTCATCTTTTCTTAAAAATTCTTCTCCATTATTTACTCTATGTGCATTTAAAATAATTTTACTTTTTGCTGCTTGTCTAAAAATTTTATCTAAATGAATTGTTGGAACTTTGTCTGAATTGATTAAGTCTTTTAAAACACTTCCTGGACCTACAGATGCAAGTTGATCAACATCACCTACTAAAATTAATTTTGTTCCTTGATAGATACATTTTAATAAATAATTCATTAAAAACATATCAACCATAGATACTTCATCAACTATTATTATATCTGCATCTATTGGTGCACCTTCATAGTCTCTGGAATTTTTATATAGACTTTCTTCATCTATTTTTCCAATTTCAAGTAATCTATGTAATGTTGATGCATCTTTACCAGTAGTTTCGGTCATCCTTTTTGCAGCTCTACCTGTTGGTGCAGATAAAACTACCTTTTTTCCTTTTTCTTCATATATATCTATAATATTTTTTATAATTGTTGTTTTTCCTGTACCAGGTCCACCTGTTATTATTGTTACATTATTTTCATTCACTAATTGTATTGCTTCTTTTTGTTTTTCAGATAATTCAATTTTTGAGTTTTTCTCAATTTTTTTCATTTCTGATTTTAAATTTTGTATTTTCTTCATATTTTTAGCTTTTTGAAGTCTTTTTATCCTTATTGCAATTTCTTCTTCTGTTTCAAAGAAATTTTTCAAATATACATATTCTAAATTTTCTCTTTTTTCTATAAATATTTCATTTTTTGTTCTTAAACTAATTAGTCCATTTTCCACATTTTCTGTTGATACATCTAAAAGATTAATTACAAAATTAATTAAATTATCTTTTAAAACACAACTATGTCCATTATATGTACTTCTAATTAAACCATATTTTATTCCACTTTCTACTCTTTTTTCATTATCATAATTTATTCCTAAATCAAGGGCCATTTTATCTATTTGTTTAAAGTCCACTCCTCTTGCAATATCAACTAAAATATACGGATTTAACTCTATTTCTTCAATTGCTTTCGTGCCAAATAAATCAAATACTTTTTTTGCATGTTCTGCACCTATTCCAAATCTCTCTAAAAAACCAACAATTTGCCATACTTCCCAATTTTCTATAAAACTATCTGACATTTCTTTAGCTTTTGCTTCTGAAATCCCTTTAATTTCAGCTAGTTTCATTGGTTCATATTTAAACACATGTATTGTTTCTTCTCCAAATCTTTTTATTATTTTTTTAGCAATGACTTGTCCTATACCTTTAATATTTCCATTTGCTAAATATCTCTCTAAAGCTGAAAGCGTTTGTGGCATTAACTTTTCAAAAGTATCAACTTTAAATTGTCTACCATAATCTTTATGTTCTACAAATTTGCCCAAAACCTTTAATGTGTCTCCTAAAACAATAAAAGGTAAATATCCAACTATTGTTGTAATTTCATTATCTGTTTCCAATTCAGCAATAGTATAACTATTTATTTCATTTTTATATATTATGTCTGTAACTTCTCCTATAATTTCCATTTAATTCTCCCAATTTTATATTATTGCATAGTTTATCACAAAAAATCAATATTTTCAACTTTCATTTACATTATCAATAATGTCCTTACACTCTTTCCATGTAAGAACTCTAAGACAATCATAGTCATTCTCTAATTTTTTTGCAATTTCTCTGGTATTATCTGTTGATTTTAAATCAGCAACGATAATATTTTTTAAATATTCTTCTTTGCCATATAAGATTTTAAATAAACTTGAACGTAAAAAAAATTCTATTTTTTCTTCTTGATTTTTAACTGCAATTATTAAGTAAATTCCATTTGCTTTGAAATTTGTATATGTAGCAATATAAATTATATTTTTTAAAATTTCAAATAAACCATATAGAGATAATGTCCAAAATATTGTATTTAAAATAAATTCCATTTGGTGTGCCTCCATATGGTTATTATATGCAAAAATGTCCATTTGGGGACTGTCCCCAAATGGACATTTTTTATATTATATTAATTGTAGTATTGCTACTTCAGCTCCGTCTCCTCTTCTAGGTCCAGCCTTAACAATTCTAGTAAATCCTCCAACATTTTTACCTGCATATTTTGGAGCAATTTCATTAAATAATTTTGATGGTAAATCTACGTTATTACCTTCAGAATCTTTAATTTTATTTAATTTTCTCATCATTTTTCTTCTAGCATTTAATCTAGTTGGCATATCTTTTTGTCTTTTTTCAGTAGTTGTTTCTTTTACTACTTTTAAATATTCTTTTCCATTTTTGCTTTTAACTAATTCTGTTTCTTTATTTCCATTTGTATCTAGCTTTGCCTTTACAACTTTAACATCAACCATTTCAAAATTATCTTTTTCTTTTATTGCAAGTGAAATTAAACTGTCAGCAATTGATTTAACTTCTTTTGCTCTAGCTTCGGTTGTTTCAATTTTACCATACATAATTAGGTCTGTTGTTAAGTTTTTTAGCATCGCCATTCTAATATCTGTTGTTCTTCCTAACTTTCTATTAGTAGCCAATTTTCTCTTCCTCCTTTTTTACTTCTACTCGTCTTCACTTGCGAAGTCTAGTCCTAAAGAATGTAGTTTTGCTGTTACTTCATCAAATGATTTCTTACCTAAGTTTCTAACCTTCATCATATCTGTTTCAGATTTATTTATTAAGTCTTCAACTGTTGCAATTCCAGCTCTTTTCAAACAGTTGAATGATCTTACAGATAATTCTAATTCTTCTATTGACATTTCTAAAACTTTTTCTTTTTTAGATTCTTCTTTTTCTATCATTACTTGTGTATTTTTTGTTGCCTCTGATAAATCTATAAATAATTCCAAATGTCCTGTCATAACTTTTGCAGCCAAACTTAAAGCTTCATGTGCTTTTAAGCTTCCATCTGTCCATACTTCAATTACTAGCTTGTCAAAATCAACCATTTGTCCAACTCTTGTATTTTCAACTTGATAGTTTACTTTTTTAACTGGTGTATAAATTGAATCTATTGGAAGTACTGATATGTCCTGATTAGGTTTTTTATTTTTTTCTGAAGAGTTATATCCTCTACCTCTGTTTGCAGTCATTTCCATTTTTAGGTTTCCACCCTCTGCAACTGTTGCTATATGTAAATCAGGATTTAATATTTCTACTGTTCCATCTGTTATAATATCAGATGCTAATATCTCTCCTTCACCTTTATGATCAATTCTTAAAATTTTCTCTTCATTTCCATCAAATTTTAATCTTACGTTTTTAAGGTTTACAATTATTTCAGGTACATCTTCTACAACATTTGTTATTCCTGAAAATTCATGTAAAACTCCATCAATTTTTACACTTGTTATTGCACATCCTGGAAGTGATGAAAGTAAAATTCTTCTCAAAGAATTTCCTATTGTTACTCCATAACCTCTTTCTAATGGTTCACATACAAATTTTGCATAGTTATTTGTATCATCAACCTCTAGACATTCAATATTTGGCTTTTCAAATTCTATCATTTTTACCTCCCAATATTCATATGAATATATCTAAAACTTTTAAAACTATAATAAGTTTTTATTAGTAAAATCCTAAAAGTATTTTTAATTATTATTTTGAGTAAAGCTCTACTATTAAATGTTCTTCGATTGGAATATCAATGTCTTCCCTTGTTGCTAATCTGATTACTTTACCACTTAAATTTTTACTGTCTTTTTCTAGCCAAGCTGGTGTTGGTCTTTTTGCAGATTCTTCTGCATTTATTTTTAATGTTACATTATCTTTTTTATTTTCTCTTACAGTTATTACATCTCCTACTTTTACTAGGTATGATGGAATATCAACTCTTTTTCCGTTTACTTCAAATTGAGCATGGTTAACAAATTGTCTTGCTTGTGCTCTAGATGATCCATATCCTAATCTGTATACTACATTATCTAATCTACTTTCTAAGATTTGTAATAAGTTTTCACCTGTTACACCTTTTTTGTTTGAAGCCATTTCAAAGTATTTTCTAAATTGTTTTTCTCCAACTCCATAATATGCTTTTGTTTTTTGTTTTTCTCTTAATTGAGTTCCGTATTCAGAAAGTTTTGCTCTTTTTTGTCCATGTTGTCCTGGTGCATAATTTCTTCTTGAAATACTGCATTTGTCAGAATAACATCTTTCACCTTTTAAGAACAATTTTTGTCCTTCTCTACGGCATCTACGACATTGCTCGTCTTTATATCTTGCCATTTTTATACTCCTTTCTATACTCTTCTACGTTTTGGTGGTCTACAACCATTATGTGGTATTGGTGTTACATCTTTTATAGCACTTATTTCTAAACCTGCTGTTTGAAGTGCACGAATT